>Ga0209268_1001368_pt1 | contig 11880 bp, 10 predicted proteins | sample GraSoiAngelo_143_FD_185900 | JGI IMG/M metagenome (GOLD analysis project Ga0209268, IMG submission 185900) | Grasslands soil microbial communities from the Angelo Coastal Reserve, California, USA - 14_1009_02_30cm (SPAdes) (version 2) | ecosystem: Environmental > Terrestrial > Soil > Grasslands ... | reverse complement strand
GTGCAGGTCAGCGTGAAAAGTTGGCGATCTCAAATCGCCTGCCCCGATTGCAGATCCGGGCTTGTTATACCCTTGTCGGGTTTGGAAGAGAACAGTCTGCGGGCTTCTTTCTCGAAGATCCGGGGGTAGAAGGAGGTTACGTTTTGTTAATTCCCTTCCGGACCCGAGTTTTGTGTCGCGAGCACTAGGTGGAATTGACATTTCTCGACGGGGTAACGGGTTTGGTAACCGTGAGTGGTAACAACAAGGAGGGATGGAGTGTTTTCTTTGGTGGGCTGGAGAGGACTCAGCATTATATGGTTAGGTAATTTGCTTTTTCTGGAGTTGAAGCATCTACTGCTCGCGGTCTGTCAAAGCGCAAGGCGGACGTAGCCTAGGTCTGGGGCTCCTTCCAAGTCTTCCTGACTACTCCAGAGATGACTTTGATCGGGTCTTCCATTTCCTGGAGTAGTTTCGTCCCTCGCCTCTCCTGCTGCTCTCTCTCCTTGTCCGAGGACAGGCTCCTGCTGACTGTTAGTGCGATCTCTCTGGGAGATTGAATCGTCTTGACCAAGCCTTTCTTCTCAAGATACGTGATGTAGAGCGGTTTCTCCCCGGGAAAACACGAGATAGCGGGGCGCCCCAATAACGCTGCTTCGACAGTCATTGTGCCTCCGGAGCCGATGAAATAGGTTGAGTAGTAGAGGAGGCTTGTCGTGTCGATAATATGATCGACAACTCCGACTCTGCTTCCTAACTTTTTCCTTAGAACGGGAGCCTGGCGTCCGTACCTCGTCGAAATGACGACCTGAGCATCTAGTTTCCGTCTCAAAAGTTCTTCTGTGATAGGCCCAATCACCGGCGCTCTGTCGCTAGCCTTGCCCTCCAAGTATGAGGCGAATGATTCTTCAGTCCGTAACAGGACGATTGGCTTGTCCCTTTTCAGTGAAAGCTGCTTGAGCACTGCGGGATTCGGCTTGTGTCGTTTCAGCCAAGCGGCAGCGTCCAATGCTCTGTAGGGCACGATGCCGTCAGGCAATGCTCCGAAGGAAAGCCAGACCTTTCTGCGAATTATCCAGGGCGAGCAGACGTATCGGGAAAGAGGAATGCTGAGTCGCGCAACGAGCCAGGAATGAGGAGAATCGTTCACAGCAACGTGGGGAATCCCAAGTCCGAAAGCGACCCGCGCCGCCTCAGGGGAAGAGAACGAGACAGCTGTATCAGGACCCCAGCTATCAATCAGCTGGGCCAACTTCACCACTCTGCGCCCGCTGGCCAAGAGTTTGCCGTAGCGAGAAGCTCCTCCATGTTCTCCGACAACACGGAAAGGTAGCCGTTTCAGCTCTAGTGCTTCCTGGGCCTCTCGATAGGTCCGAGTGGTTAGCAGCAATTCATGCCCGTCTCGGGCGAGGTCTCGATAGAGTGGCTCGAAGAATAGCGCATGTTTCGGGGTGAGAACGTCGATCCAAACCTTCATGCGCGCGAATCCCAGACCAATTTCTCTAAGACCATCCTGGGTAGATAAGAGGTAGAAAACATTCCTAGATCAGAAAGAATCAATCATGCTAGAGATTCGAATATTCATGGTAAGCACTGACAGATCTTGCGCCTAACGCTGGCAACCACGTCGCTGCCGACGCGGAAATCTTTCAACAGATCAGATACAATCGGTTAAGCAGATCACGAACGACTCCGAGGTTCCCCACCAGAGTTGCTGAGCTAGCTGAAGGGTCTATGGAAGAAAATCGTTTCGTTGCTATTGTCGGCGATAATCCGGAGGCTCTTCTCCTCTCCGTCCTCTATGCTGAAGCTGGCATTTCCAACTATCTGGTAGGACCATTCGGCGACGACGGCAGAACACACGCGAACCGGCCGGGCTTAGAAGAGGCTCTCTGGCTCCTTGGGATCTTTAAGAAGTCAGGAAAAATCAGGATAACGCCGGACTATCAACGACTACCTCTATCCCAAATTAAGACCCTGATTCTGACGACCCACGTCTCCAGCGCCGAGCAAACCAACGCTCTTGAGATGACCGTACGAAACCTTGCCCCCGGACTCGCAACAGGAACCAGTATTGCGTTCGCGGGTCTTTGCAAACCCCGCTACACATCCTCTATCGTAAAGTCAACCATAGAGAAACACGGAGGACTAAAGATCGGAGTTGACATGAATCTCTACTACACCCCGTTATTCTGGGCGGGCGAGAGGATCCAAGAGTTCAAGGAAAAACGGAGAATACTGGCCGGATTCGATGGCGCGCTCTCAACCGCTTTCCAAGAGGAGCTCCTTCGAGTCTTTCCAACACTAAGCATAACTTCGACAGTGGAGGTCGCAGAAGCATCCGGCCTCTACTCCGCCGTCAGTCGAGAAGTGGCCAGAGCGCTTGAACTGGAACTCGCGAAGATCTCAGAAGCGAACGGAATCAACTATGACGAAGTGCTGGAGCTCTATAGGGATACTCGAATTACCCCTACAGAACGATCGAACCCAGTCCTCGATCGAGAATCGATCGGAACAGGCATAGCCCTTTCCAGCTCGCAACGAAGGAACGGCCCGAGACTCTTGCGAGCAGCTCACTCCGTAAACGAAGAGTACCAATCTCAGATTGTGGACATGATAAGGAGAGCGCTTGGCCACTGTGGATACCCCTTTAGGAGATCGAGGGTTGCAATTGTCGGAACAGATGGGCTACTCAAGAATCCCTGGTCTAAGCCCGAGTCGCTCCCAATAATAGAATCACTTCGGAAAAGAGGCGCACGAGTATCACTTTACCCCGGTGAGACTGGGTCACAGCCCTGGGCACAGATGGTCGGGGACCATGCTCGGGTCGAGAGTAGCCTCCTGCGAGCAGTCGCGAAGGCGAACTGCACCGTAGTTGCACTTCCGAAATCATCCGCCACCGAGCTTGATCCGGATCAACTTGCAGCCGAAATGAATCGACCGGGGGCGATCTGTGATCTGACTAGAGTTCTGGAAGCTTCAAATGTTGAGAAGGCCGGCCTCTTCTATACGACTATAGGAAGAGGCACTCTCGACGGTTGAAACGCGTTGGCGTAGGGGTTATTGGCACAGGCTTCTGGGGTGAAAACCAGGTCCGAGTTCTTCACCAGAGCCGAATGGCAGATCTAGTCGCCGTTTGCGAGAAGGACGAGAAGCGGGCGAAGGAGATCGGCACCAAGTACGGTGTCCAATGGCACACTGACCTGAACAAGTTCCTCCGAGTTCCTACCCTCGACGCAGTCACGGTCTGCACCCCGACGAAAACTCATCTGAGAGTTGGATCATTGGCAATTGAGGCCGGCAAGAATCTTCTGGTCGAGAAGCCGATGACCGGAGATGAGCGCTCAGCAGAGAGGCTTGTCAAGTCGGCAAGGAAGGCAGGTGTGAAGCTGCTGGTCGGGTTCATCGAACGATTCAATCCTGGAGTCCGAGCCGTAAAAAAGATGTTGAGCCAGCAAGCGGTCGGAGATGTAATCATAGCGACTGGCCGCCGAGTCGCCAGGTGGCCTATACGGATAGGAGACGTTGGCGTTGTTAAGGACACAGCGATTCACGATATTGACGCGATGCGATATCTGCTGGAAGAAGAGGTCTCAGCGGTATTTGCTCAGACAGGTTCCTTGAGGACCCGTGCTTACGAGGACTATGCAGAGATGATGCTGCGTTTCGATGGGGGTACAACAGGCTTCATTGATGCGAACTGGCTTACCCCTCGTAAGGTCCGAACCCTGATCATCACTGGCAGCGATGCCACGATAAACTTAGACTACATCACCCAAGAAATCACAGTTGAAAATTCCGAACGACTGGTCAAGCCCTACACTCCATGGGCTGAGCCGCTCAAAGTCGAACTTGAAAGCTTCCTGACAACAATTCTTCGAGACACCAAAGAAGCCCCGTCCGGCGAAGACGCACTCAAGGCAATCCGTGTCTGCGATGCCGCGCTGAGATCGGGTAGATACAAGACCCTCGTTACGTTGAATGCGAACTAGACACGGTCAAACCTTATCTTGCAACCCGTGGGTCCAGGATCCTAGATTAGGATTGAAGAGACGCCTCCTAGACATCCTTGCCTGTCCAATAGACAAGCACTATCCCCTCGAACTTCACGTTTTCGAAGAGAAAGAGGAAATCACTGAAGGTTTACTGGTTTGCACAGAGTGCAACCGATGGTATCCTATCTCTGATGAGATTCCGCAAATGCTACCTGACGACCTGAGGGAGGCAAAAGAAGACCTCGAATGGCTAGGGAAATGGAAGGAACGGGTGCCCGTGAGGGTTCTCAATGATGGCAAACCTTTCCGACTCAAGTCATAATCCAATAATACAAACGGTCTTTGATCATGATTCCGGATGGGTTCCACAGCACCTTTCTCTAATTCTATCATTCGGCCATAATACACGAACTCCCCCCAAGGATCGGATGACTACAGAACAGCTTGCTCACTAGTGGGAGAAGTCAAGCTGGTTCTTTCTGGTCCATTTCGCCTTTAGCATTTTCTCGTCCCATGATTCCATGCAGGGTTCTCTTCGGCAAAGTAGGTGAAGACTTCTCTGGTAGAATACCTCCAGGCCTGAAAGCGAGTATCAGAATCAGCAACGCTGCAAATAGAATGTATCTAAGGAAGTTCACATCGACAAAATCAGGCAGATAGGGCTGGAAGACGAATTGCACTTGGTCTATCATATCAAATAGGAACGCAAAAGATAGTGCGCCCAATGCCACCCCACGGTTGTTGCCTGACCCACCGATTATGACCATGACCCATATCCAGAACGTCCATGTTACGCGGTCCCATGTTCCAGGTCCGACCGATGCCACTTGAAACGTGAGCAACGCGCCTGCCATTGCGCTGATGGCAGCAGCGATAACGATGACATTCCTTCTTATCGCTACATCGTTCTTTCCCAACGCCCTAGACGCCAGTTCGTTGTCTCGCACCGCCCTCAGTGTCCTACCGAGCGGCGATCGAGCGACCCTCTCGACGAAGACAAACACTGAGATGGCGAAGACAGAGAGAAAACCCAGAACAGCAACATCCCTTACCCCAATTCCACTTCCGGCCCACCCGAAGAAATTAGGCACTGAGATGCCCTGGGTTCCACCGATGAGGGGAGCATAGGCACCTAGGAAAATTTGAAAAAACTGAGCCGAAGCAAGCAACAACATGCCAAGGTAATCCTCCCGCAATCGAATCGCAGGATAGGAGGCTAGGAACCCCATGATCGCGCCAACCCCGGCGGCTAGAAGTGTACCGAGAAGAATAAGCTCGACACACAGAACGGGGTTCTGTGACAGCGAGGCATTGACCTGATTAATGACCGTGACAATGTACCCATTATAGTCGCCGTGCACATTTATTCCCAGAATGAAAACGGCCAGTCGGCCGCAAACGGATGCGCTTACTGCCGCACCCCCGGCGAGAAACATTACCTTTCCAAAGTTAGGCACGCCAGTATAGCCAGCTTCAAGATTCAGAGTGAGGCTGACAGCCAGGAACAACATGTAGGCAGTTCCGAGGTTAACTGCAAACTTTACGACGTCGATTCCCAGGAAGACTACTGAAGGGACGTTCAGCATCGTCGCAATCCCCTAGCAGACAATCTTCGGATCCCCCCCAGCAGTCGACCTGAAATTCTCCGGATTCTCGTCACAACCCTAATCCATGGAAGAGAGGCAAGACCCTGAGGAAACACGAGTAATGTAAGAATCATCAGCACTAGTGGAATCCCCTTTTGGTAATCTAGAACCCCGTTGCCAAAGACGCTTATTCCTCCACCAGTTAGCAGGTTTTCGCCGGCCCCGATAATCACTCCACCTATCGCTGCTCCATAGAGGCTGGATAGTCCTCCGAGCACGCTTGCCGCAAAGATCTCTACGATCAGACCGGAGCCTGTTGCTATCCCACCCTGTGAGTATAGTGTATAGTATGAGCCTGACATCGCCGCCAATCCGCCGGCAAGGAACCATGCGAACACGTACACCTTCTCTACGTCAATCCCCAGAACCCGGGCAAGGCTAGGATTCTCGACAGAGGCTCGCATCGCGACGCCGAACTTCGTCCTAGTAAGTAACAAGTAGAGCCCGATGGTTATCAAGGCAAGTGTAAGAGGAGCCGCAAGAATGAGACCTTGAGACCCGAAAATGGAGAAGTCGCCGAGTATCTCCGTGAAGTTCAAGCTATCGATGAAGACGTAAGTGTAACGCAGATAGTTCGCGTAGGTCCCGAATATTCCTACGAATGCTATGTCTATGGCCAAGGTGGCGATCATCAATGATACCAAGGGTGAGCCTCTCCTCGCCAATGGCCGGAGAATCCCGAGATACATCAGAATAGAAGTTAGGCCCCCGATCCCGAACGCGATGGGAGCAGACAAGTATGGCGTTATAGCTTCGAATCGGTATAGAGAGTAGGACGTATACAACCCGACGGTTACGAAAGACCCGTACGCGAAATTTGGAACTTTCGTGGTGATATAAGTGAGAGTGAGGCCAATCGCCATCATGCCGAAGAGAGAGCCGAAGATGATTGAGCTCACAACATAGGTGAATTCGACCATATCTCCGTCTTCAGCCCAACATGTCCCCCGCACGAATATAGCTTATATCTCAATTAGGGTCAGGACAACCTCGAATATGCAAACTCAACCACTACCAGCAGGATCAAAACCAAATCCCAGAACGGTGTCGCTGGCAATTGCAATCATATTGCTAGTAGTCGGAATCGGAGCAGGAGCCGGCGGGACCTATCTGGCAACCCACCTTCCTTCGACTGCAACGTCAACTAACGCGCTGTGCTACTCGCTATTCGTAACAAACCCTACCGGATGCGTTTCACTCTGTACATCTGGCAAGACAGTTACCATAGGGGAACTTCTTGACCTTTCATCATCTCTCGCCGACCAAGGCACTAGAGCTAAGGACTCGTCAGTGCTAGCAATCAACGACATCAATTCCCTACTCTCGTCAGGCGGTTGCACCGGTCTAAAATTCGCGACTGCAGTAGTTGACTATGGACTAAGGAATGCCGACGGGCTAAGCGGTCTACAATCTCTAGCGTCCTCGGGCGCACAGGTCGTCGTCGGCCCGCTGAACAGCGGGACAGCTCAGTACATACTGTCCTATGCGATTTCGAACCACATAATTATGATAAGTCCATCATCAACGGCCACGACCCTTGCCATATCGAATGACTATTTCTACCGCACAGTGCCCAATGACATCAATCAGGGAAAGGCAGACGCCCGAATGTTCGTAAACAGAGGAGCAACGGATGTCGTCATCGTCCAGAGACACGATACCTACGGTGACGGACTGGCAAACGCAACTCGCGATTCGTTCATAGCGCTGGGCGGACATGTGGAGCCGATAATTCGATACGACGCTACAGCTGCCGACGCGGGTACCTTAGACTTTACCGCAACCCTCAACGCATTGAACACCGAGTTTAACACTGGCGCGGGCACCTACGGCGTCGCCAAAGTTGCGATTTACGTAATCGCTTTCGAGGAGTTTAGCCAAATGATCATAAAAGCTTCCAGCTACACAAGCGGATCCACATATAACTACCCCTGGTCAACCCTCCCCTGGTTTGGAACTGACGGACAGGCAGATGACGCCAAGATAATCACACCAACTTCCACGGGAAACTTGGTTGCGCAAGTCAAACTCGCGTCAACCGTGTTTGCCGCGACAAATAACACAAAGACTCAAGCCCTATTCTCAGAATTTGCAAGCAAGTATCCAACTCAGACATGTGACTCTTACTGCCTAGGTGCTTATGACGATGTCTGGCTCGGAGCAATGGCAACAATACAGGCGGGATCGAACAATGGGACGGCAATTCAGGCCTACCTACAACAGTACATTTCAACCTACAACGGTAGCCTCTTCGGAGTAACGGGTTCGATGTCGTTTCAGGCAAGCGGGGACAGGACGCCGACAGCATACCTGATCGAGAAAGTCGTCATACAGTCAGGCACGCCAAAATGGGTAAACGCTGGCACATGGGACTACACAACGGACACTATAACTTGGACCAGCGTTCCATAGCCGAAGAACACATCTAAACCCCCCTCCCTTTTCTTCTTCAAACCGTCGATGCAGTCAGTCGTCCTATCTATAAGAGACGTGACGAAATCCTTCGAGAACCTTCTCGCCCTTGACCGCGTGTCGATGGAAGTAGCTGAACGCAAGATTAGCATTCTTATTGGTCCTAACGGGTCTGGCAAGACCACTCTGATCAACGTGATAAGCGGCCATTACAACCCGGACTCGGGAAAAGTATTCTACCGAGGCCAAGACGTAACTGGTGTGCCGCCGTACAAACTTTACGGGATGGGGCTAGCGAGAACATTCCAGATTCCTGCTCTTTTCTGGAAACTGACTGTACTGGAAAACCTGTTGGTTGCAGAGAAAAACAATCCGGGAGAGAGCTTCGTGAAGGCGGTTCTTCCTAGCGGTATTAGATCCTTGAAGAAATTCATCACCCCCATGTGGCGAAACAATGAGGAAAGAGCAGTTGAAAAAGCATCGAGAATTCTCGATCTTTTAGGACTGTCGAAAGTTTGGGACCGACCGGCATTTGTGCTAAGCGGCGGGCAAATGAAACTCGTCGAAATTGGTAGGGCGCTAATGTCGGACGCAAAACTCCTCCTTCTTGATGAGCCAGTGTCGGGGGTGAACCCGACCCTCGCTCACGAAATATTCTCCCGCATATTGAAACTAAGGGACGAACTAGGTCTAACATTCTTCATCGTCGAACATAGGCTAGACATTGCCCTCAGCTATGTGGATCAGATGTTCGCAATCGCGCTCGGGCGCATCATTGCATCGGGGCCGCCAGATGATGTATTGAGTAACAAGACAGTCATCGAAGCCTATCTGGGTGGTTAGCTTACTAACGGTCGAGGGTGTCTCATCCGGTTATGGAAGCCTCCAGATACTGAATGATGTTTCGCTCAGAGCTGCGCCAAACCAGATAACGGTAATTGTGGGGCCAAATGGTTCTGGAAAAAGCACGCTCCTGAAAACCATTGCCGGGCTCACCACTATCTACCAAGGCCAGGTCAGACTCGATGATAAGATCGTGTCGAACCTTCCTCCACACGAAATAGCCCGACTTGGAATCGCATATCTCCCGCAGACAGAAAGCACATTCACTAAGCTCACGGTCGCTGAAAATTTCAAGATGGCCGGATATACCGTAGGGCACGAAGATTTTGAAGACAGACTGAAAGGCGCACTCGAAATCTTCCCAAAACTTTCCTCATACATGAACACGAGGGTCTCTAACCTTAGTGGAGGAGAAAGGCAGATGGTGGCCATGAGCATGGCATTATTGCGAAAGCCGAATACAATTATGTTCGACGAACCAACAGCAAATCTGGCACCAATCCTGGCTACGGAGGTACTCAATACCATAACTTACCTTGCCAAGGATTCTGGTATCACCATCTTGCTTGTCGAACAAAACGCGACCCGAGCTCTACAGATAGGACACTCAGCATATCTGATGGTTAACGGAACAACTATTTTCCAAGGAACGGCCAAATCGTTACTCGAACATCAGGAACTGGGCAGACTCTACTTGGGTCTCGCAGTCTCTCAGCCCTCTTCTAGATGATGATGCCGATGATACTGACCATGATAGAAGCTCGTCACCTCGCACCAGTGTAGAGTCCATGTCTGACAAAGTCGACGAGAAGCTAAGGAAGCGAGAAGAAAGGTACGATCGTGAGCGACGCTTCAGGATAAAGTCAAGCGAGGACTTGGAGACTCTCGAAGAAGTCTTTGACAAGCGGACACTTCTGACAATCCTAAAGATTCTCAACATCGGAAAGCTGAAAGAAATAACGGGGGTCCTCAAAGCAGGCAAAGAGAGCCGGGTCTATCACGGACTCGACCCGCAAGGCAAGGAGGTAGCAGTCAAGATATTCCTGACATCCTCCAATATTTTCAGACAGGGCAGATTGAAGTACATTCAGGGGGATCCGAGATTCAAGGACATCCCTCACGACACGAGATCCCTTGTTGACATGTGGGCTCTGAAAGAGTACAAGAACCTGGAGCTAGCTGGTCAGGCCATAACGGTGCCCGCACCTATATACGTGGAGAAAAATGTCATCCTCCTGCAATTCATTGGAAAGGAAGGAAAATCTGCCCCGCATCTCCGCGAGGTACCCCTCGAAGCGCCCGCTAGCTGGTACAAGAAGACCCTTGAAATGCTGAAGGACCTTCACGATAAGGTGAAGCTGGTACATGGAGACCTAAGTGAGTACAATATCCTGGTCCCCGACGGATACCCTGTTTTCATTGACTTTGCCCAAGCAGTCACGATGGAGCATCCGGAAGCGAAGCTGTTCTTGAAGAGAGACGTAGAAAACTTGAACCATTACTTCAACGGACTAGGAGTCAAGACTCGTCCGTTCGAAAAGGTGTTCCCGGAGATAGAGTGATGGCAGAGACAAGAATGAATGCTATGATCCCGAAAGAGAGGATCGGAGTACTTGTTGGGCCGAAAGGATCAGTGAAGTCAACGATCGAGCAGAAGCTGTTTGTTGACCTGAAGGTTGACAGCGAGTCAGGGTCCGTCGATATTGGAGTAAAACCCGATTCTCCCGACCCTTCCTACGCTTTGAGAGCGAAGGATATGGTTGTGGCTATAGGACGGGGATTCTCCCCGCCTCGAGCCTTCTCTCTCTTCAACGAGGACTATACGTTCGATATCGTCGATCTACACGACTACTTCGGAAAGAACGAGGCTGAAATCAGACGAGTGGACGGTCGAATCATTGGCAAGGAGGGAAGGGCCAGACGGAATATCGAGGAATTGACCGGGACCCTGATCTCAGTTAGCGGACACACGATCTCTATCATTGGAACTTTCGAATCCGTATCGATGGCTAAAGACGCGTTGGAGAAACTGATCGAAGGACGACAACATGGGACCGTGTATAAGATTCTTAAGAAACGGAGAAAGAAAGTCAAGAAGGAGAAAGCTCTAGGACTGTGGGAAGGGTCAGAGCCAGCCAAGAAGAAGGCATAGCGGCCATCTCAAGGCCGAAGAAATGACAGTCGCCGAAGTCTTCCAAGAGATAAGCGCAGCCGACTTCTTCTACCGAAACCGAGACATCGCAGGCTTCACCAGCCCATCCAGATCGATCTACTCCACTATCAGGGAACTTGTAGAGAATTCGCTTGACGCCTGCGAGACCGGAGGCATCCCTCCCGACATCTATGTTAGACTGTTGCATGAATCGGGGCCGCTCGATGGACCCGGGATCTATGTTCTCAGAGTCGAGGATAACGGAATAGGCGTCCCGGGGGATGTCATTCCGTCAGCGTTCGGCCAAGTGCTTTACGGTTCGAAGTATAAGCTTCGCCAGACTCGGGGCACCTTCGGGCTCGGGGGAAAGATGGCTTTGCTGTACGGACAGATAACGACTCATGGGGAGGCCCAGATCAGCTCTAGCACCAATCCCAAGCAGAGGATAACCGAGATTGGGCTGCGAACCGACATCCAGAACAACAAGCCGATCGTGCTGAAGAAGAAGACTCGGTCGAACGGTTCTCACTGGAAAGGTACGATTATCGAGTTCAAGACCGAAGCGGACTATTCCAGGGCGATGCCGAGGATCCTCGAATACTTCAAGCAGACCGCCATCATTGTTCCCTACGCTAACCTCACGTTTGTCGATCCTCGCGGACGACTATACCACTTCACAAGAGGGACCACAGTGGTGCCGCCTGCACCCACCGAGACATTGCCTCACCCTCATGGAGTTGATGTCGAGACCGTCCAACGGATGCTCAAGCTCACTAACGCAAAGACTCTGCAAGAATTCTTGCGCAAGAACTTCCAGCGAATCGGAGAAACGACAGCGCGGAAGTTCCTTCTC
>Ga0209268_1001365_pt1 | contig 11887 bp, 10 predicted proteins | sample GraSoiAngelo_143_FD_185900 | JGI IMG/M metagenome (GOLD analysis project Ga0209268, IMG submission 185900) | Grasslands soil microbial communities from the Angelo Coastal Reserve, California, USA - 14_1009_02_30cm (SPAdes) (version 2) | ecosystem: Environmental > Terrestrial > Soil > Grasslands ... | reverse complement strand
ATTATCCGCATCCGGGAACGACCTTGTCAACGCTCGGGAGGTAGACCGGGACGAGCGAGGTCGTGTCCAGGCGCAGGCACGCGCTGACGTCGGCGCCCCGTCCGGCGGCGCAGAGCCGCCGCGCCCAGGGCGAGTGCTCCCGGAGGCGCGTCACGTCCGCGGCGTAGCGGCGGCCCACGGCGAGCGCCGCGAGGGCCGCCGGGCTCGGCGCGGCGCTCCGGGTGGCGGCGCGGATGCGCTCCACGAGAAGTCCGGCGCACGCGTGATCTTCGAGCGAGCGTCCACCCCGCTCGCCCGCGCACACGACGACGACGTCCAGCCCACGGCCGGCGGCCCAGCGCGCCGCGGCGCTCACGTTGACGAAGGCGGCCACCCCCACGGCCCGGGCCTGGCGCGCGGCGAGGAGTGCCCGGGTGCCATTACTGGTCGTGAAGTAGACGGCCCGGCCGTGGACGCGCTCGATCGCGAACTCGACGGGCGAGTTGCCCAGGTCGAGCCCGGGAATCGGCTCGCCACGGCGCTCACCCGCCGCGAGCGCGGCGTCGGGGCCCTCCGCCGCTGCCAGGCGCCGGGCCTCGGCGGGATCGGCGACCGGCGTGATCGAGACGCAGCCGTGGGCGAGCGCGGTGATCATCGTCGTGGAGGCCCGCAGCACGTCGACGACGAGCGCGACGGTGCCGTCGAGCTGCCCGGGGGCCACCGCGTCGGCGGTGAGCACGACGTCGATGCGCACGGTCTAGGGCGCCTCCAAAGAGATCCGGCGACTCGCCGCGAGGGACCGCACCGTGCGCGGCACTAGGAGCCGGCGCGGTCGCGGAGGGCGCGGATCTTGAGGCGGAGCGCGTTCAGGTTGATGAACCCCTCGGCGTCCCGCTGACGGTAGACGGTGTCCGCTTCGAACGTGGCGAAGTCGGTCCGGTAGAGGGAGCGTGGCGAGCGGCGGCCGACGACGATGACGTTGCCCTTGTAGAGCCGGACCCGCACCGTGCCCGTGACGTCGCGCGCGCACTCGTCCATCAGGGTCTGGAGCGTCTGGCGCTCGGGCGCGAACCAGAAGCCGTAGTAGATCATCTCGGCGTAGCGTGGCACGAGGGAGTCGCGCAGATGGAGCGTCTCGCGGTCGAGCGTGAGCGACTCGAGCGCCCGGCGCGTGACGTGCACGATCGTGCCGCCGGGTGTCTCGTACACGCCCCGCGACTTCATTCCGACGAACCGGTTCTCGACGAGGTCGACGCGCCCGACTCCGTGCTCGCCGCCCAACCGGTTGAGCCGGGTGAGGAGCGCGACGGGGTCGAGCCGCTCGCCGTCCACCGCCACCGGGTCGCCCCGCTCGAAGTCGATCTCGACGGGCACGGCCGCGTCGGGCGCCGCTTCCAGATCCTGGGTGAGCTGGAACATCTTCGCCGGCGGCTCGGCCCACGGGTCCTCGAGCACGCCGCCCTCGTAGGAGACGTGGAAGAGGTTCCGGTCGGTGCTGTACGGGCGCTCCGGCGTCACCGGCACCGGGATGTCGTAGCGCTTCGCGAACTCGATCAGCGCGCTTCGAGAGGTGAGCTCCCACTCGCGCCACGGCGCGATCACGCGGAGGTGGGGTGCCAGAGCAGCGTAGGCCAGCTCGAAGCGGACCTGGTCGTTCCCCTTCCCTGTCGCACCGTGGGCGACCGTGTCCGCCCCCTCCGACGCCGCGATCTCCAACTGGGCCTGGGCGATGAGCGGGCGCGCGATGGAGGTCCCGAGGAGATAGGCGCCCTCGTACACGGCGTTGGCGCGCAGCATCGGGAAGACGAAGTCGCGGACGAACCGCTCGCGCAGGTCCACGATGTGCACGGCCGATGCGCCGGTCCGGAGCGCCTTCTCGCGAATCGGGATCAGCTCCTCGCCCTGCCCGAGGTCGGCGCAGAATGCCACAACCTCGCACCGGTAGCGCTCGATCAGCCAGCGCAGGATGACCGAGGTATCGAGGCCCCCCGAATACGCGAGGACGACGCGCTTGGGGCTAGACATCGTCGAGTGAGCCTCCGAGCAGCGTGAGGATGACCGCCTTCTGGACGTGGAGCCGATTCTCCGCCTGGTCGAGCACGATCGAGTGCGGTCCGTCGAGCACGGCGTCGGTGATCTCCTCGCCCCGGTGCGCCGGCAGGCAGTGCATCACGAGCACCGCGGGCTTGGCGAACCCGACGATCGTCTCGTTGACCTGATAGCGGCTGAACGCCTCCTGGCGCCGCGCCCGCTCCGCCTCCTGTCCCATGCTCGTCCACACGTCGGTGTAGATCACGTCGGCCCCCGCCGCCGCCCGGGACGCGTCCTCGGTGATCTCGAGCCGGCCGCCGTGGCGTCGGATCGCGTCGACGACGCGCGGGTCGGGCTCGTAGCCGGGCGGGCACGCGACCACGATCGAGGCGCCGAGCCGGGCGCCCAGCTGGATCACGGCGAGTCGCATCGCGCCCAGGTCGAGGCCGCGCTCAGACAGCGTGAAGAAGTCGGCGAGCGCCTGACACGGGTGCTCGAAGTCGGAGAGGCCGTTGATCACGGGGACGGTCGCGTGACGGGCGAGCGCCTCGACCGTCGCGTGAGCGTAGACGCGCGCCGCGATCCCGTCCACCCAGCGCGAGAGGTTCCGCGCCACGTCCGGGGCCGACTCCCGCGTGCCCAGCCCGATCTCGGCGCCCGAGAGGTAGACGGCGCGTCCGCCGAGCTGGATGATCCCCACCTCCAGGGTGACGCGCGTCCGAAGCGACGGCTTCTCGAAGATCAGCGCGAGGGTCCGCCCGGCGAGCGGCGCGCCGCGCCGCCCGGCCTTCCAGCGGTGCTTGAGGTCGGCCGTGAGCTGGAACAGGGCGAGCGCCCCGTCGCGCGTCAGGTCCGCCGACGTGAGGAAGTGGCGCATCAGGCCGTGGGCCGAAGCGCCGCGCCGACGATCGCGAGGGCGTGGTCGCAGTCGCGCTCGTCGACGATCAGAGGCGGCGCGAGCCGCAGCACCTTGTCGCCCGCCGACAGGACGAGCAGCCCGGCGTCCCGGCACGCGTCCACGATGGGGCTCACCGGCCGGTCGAGCCCGACCCCGATGAGCAGCCCCCGCCCCCGCACCTCGCGGATCCCCGCCGATCCCTGCGCGAGTTGCCGGAGACCGTCCATGAGGCGCCGTCCCATCCGCGCCGCGCGCTCGGCGACCTTCTCGCCGATCACCGTCTGGAGGGTCGCGAGGGCCACGGAGGTGACGAACGGCGTCCCCCCGAACGTCGAGCCGTGCGTGCCGGGACCCAGCGCACGCGCGACCTCGTCGCGCGTGAGCATCGCGCCGATCGGGACGCCGTTGGCGAGGGCCTTCGCGAGGGTCATGATGTCGGGCTCGATCCCCGAGTGCTCGTACGCCCAGAGCCTGCCCGTCCGGGCGACCCCGGTCTGGATCTCATCGAGGATCAGGAGCGTCCCCGACTCGTCGCAGAGCTTGCGGAGCCCGGGCAGGTAGTCGTCGTCGGGAACGTTGACGCCTCCCTCCCCCTGGATCGGCTCGACGATGATCGCCGCCGTACGGTTGTCGAGCGCGCGCTCCATGGCGCGGAGGTCGTTGTACGGCACGTGCTTGAAGCCGGGGACGAGCGGCTCGAAGCCCTGGCGGTACTTCTCCTGGCCGGTGGCCGTCACGGTGGCGAAGGTCCGGCCGTGGAAGGAGTTGTGCGTGGCGATGACCTCATAGCGGTCCGAGGCGTACCGCTCCTTGGCGTACTTGCGCGCGAGCTTGAGCGCGGCCTCGTTCGCCTCGGCCCCCGAGTTGCAAAAGAAGACCCGCTCCGCGAAGGAGTGGTCGCAGAGGAGCTTCGCCAGGTGGATCTGGGGCGCCGTGTAATAGAGGTTCGACACGTGCAGCAGCGTCGCGGCCGCCTCACGGATGGCGCCGGTCACGCGCGGGTGGCAGTGGCCGAGCGCGGCGACCGCCAGCCCCGCGCCGAAGTCGAGGTACTCCTTGCCGTCGGAGTCCCACACGCGGACGCCGTCGCCGCGGACGAGGCAGATCGGAGCCCGCGCGTAGTTCGGGGTGTGGTACTTCGCCGCCCACTCTAGGAGCTCTCTGGTATCCATGGCGCGCGCCCTTCTCTAGAGGACGATCTCGGTCCCGATGCCCTCGCGCGTGAACAGCTCGAGCAGGATCGCGTGCGGGACCCGGCCGTCGATGATGTGGGCCTTCGAGGTCCCGCCCTCGAGCGCCCGCAGCGACGACTCGACCTTCGGCAGCATCCCCCCCGCGATCACCCCGGCCGACATGAGCCGCTCGGCCTCCTTGCGGCTCAGCGTGCTGATCAGCCGCTGCTCGCCGTCGAGAATCCCTTGAACATCCGTGAGGTGGATCAGCTTCTCGGCGGAGAGCGCCGCGGCGATCTCTCCGGCGACCAGGTCGGCGTTGATGTTGTAGGTTTCGCCGCTCGCGCCCACGCCCACGGGCGCGATCACCGGGATGAATCCGGCGTCCTCGAGGAGCCGGATCGGCTCGGTGTTCACCGTCTCCACCTCGCCCACCAGACCGATGTCCACCTCCTCGCCGTTCGCGAGCCGGTGCAGCCGCCGGCGTGCCCGGAGCAGCCCCGCGTCCTTGCCCGACAGCCCCACCGCCTTGCCGCCGTGGTGGTCGATCAGACCGACGATGGCCTTGTTGATCTTGCCCACCAGGACCATCTCGACGATCTCGACGGTCTCCTCGTCGGTCACTCGCATGCCCCCCACGAACTGGGGCTCCTTGCCGAGCCGCTTCATGAGGGCGCCGATCTGCGGGCCGCCACCGTGGACGATGACGGGCTTGATGCCCACGAGACGGAGCAGGATCACGTCGAGCGCGAACGGCTCCTTGAGGTCCGCGCGCTCCATCGCGGCGCCGCCGTACTTGATGACGACGGTCTTGCCCCGAAACTCCCGGATGTACGGGAGCGCCTCGAGGAGCACCTCCGCCCGCCGAAACTCACTCATCGGCTCGCCTGCGGCGCTCGCTCACAGAATGTACCTCGACAGGTCCTGGTCGCGCGTGATGTCGCTCAGGCGTCCCGACACGTAGCCGGCGTCGATGGTCAGCTCCTTGCCGGGCATGTCCGGAGCGTTGAACGAGATCTCATCCAGCAGTCGCTCCATGATCGTGTAGAGGCGCCGCGCCCCGATGTTCTCCGTGCTCGCGTTCACCTGCATCGCGATCTCCGCGATCGCCTCCACCGCGTCCGCCGTGAACCGGAGCGTCACCTGCTCCGTTCGGAGGAGCTCGGTGTACTGCGTGATCAGCGCGTTCTGAGGTTCCGTCAGGATGCGGACGAAATCCTCGCGCGTCAAGGGGTCGAGCTCGACGCGGATCGGAAAGCGTCCCTGGAGCTCCGGGATGAGGTCCGAGGGCTTCGCGACGTGGAAGGCGCCGGCCGCGATGAACAGGACGTGGTCGGTGCGCACGATCCCGTACTTGGTCGTGACGGCCGAGCCCTCCACGATGGGGAGCAGGTCCCGCTGGACGCCCTCGCGCGAGACATCGGGGCCGTGGCCCGCCTCGCGCCCGGCAATCTTGTCGAGCTCGTCGAGGAAGATGATCCCCGAGTTCTCGGCCCGGCGGATCGCCTGGGCGACGACCTCCTCCATGTCGACGAGCTTCTGCGCCTCCTCCTGGACGAGGAGCCGCCGCGCGTCGGCGATCCGGACCCGACGCCGCTTGGTCCGGGTCGGCATGAGGTTCGACAGCATGTCCTTCAGGTGAAGCCCCATCTCCTCCATGCCCTGGCCGGAGAGGACCTCGATCATCGGCATCGCATGCTGCTGCGTCTCGAGCTCGACCATCCGGTCGTCGAGCCGGCCCGTCCGGAGCTGGACCCGGAGCTTGTCCTTCGTGGTCTCCCGCGAGGCGTCGGGCGTGACCTCTTCGAGCGAGCCCGACGAGAAGGGCTCGTGCGTCCGGTGCGGCAGCAGCAGGTCGAGGATGCGCTCCTCGGCGAGCTGCTCGGCCCGCTCCTGCACACGCGCCATCATCTCGGCCTTCACCATGTTCACCGACAGCTCGGTGAGGTCGCGGATCATCGACTCCACGTCGCGCCCCACGTAGCCGACCTCGGTGTACTTGGAGGCCTCGACCTTCAGGAACGGGGCCTGGGCGAGCTTCGCGAGTCGCCGGGCGACCTCGGTCTTCCCGATGCCGGTCGGGCCGATCATAATGATGTTCTTCGGCGCGACCTCGTCCCGCAGCTCGGGTGGCAGGTTCTGGCGCCGCCAGCGGTTGCGCAGCGCGATCGCCACCGCGCGCTTTGCCCGCTCCTGGCCGACGATGTAGCGGTCCAGCTCGGTGACGATCTGCGCGGGGGTGAGCGTCAGCTGTTGGCTCACAGGACTTCCACGCTGATGTGGTCGTTGGTGTACACGCAGATCGAGGCGGCGATGCGCATCGCTTCGGTGACGATTCCCTTGGCGTCCAGGTCCGAGTGCGCGACGAGCGCCCGGGCCGCCGCGAGCGCATACGGCCCGCCCGAGCCGATGCCGATCAGCCCGTCGTCGGGTTCGATGACGTCGCCATTGCCCGAGATGATGAACGAGTGCTCGCGGTCGGCGACCGCGAGGAGCGCCTCGAGCCGTCGAAGGACGCGGTCGGTGCGCCAGTCCTTGGCGACCTCGACCGCGGCGCGCGCGAGGTTGCCTCGGTGCTCCTCGAGCCGGCTCTCGAAGCGCGCGAAGAGCGTGAACGCGTCCGCGGCGGTGCCTGCGAAGCCGGCCAGCACGCGGTCCTGATAGAGCTTGCGCACCTTCTTGGCGCTCGCCTTCACGATCGTGTTCCCGATCGACACCTGGCCGTCACCGGCGAGGGCCACCTGGCCGCGGTGGCGGACCGCGACGACGGTCGTCGCCAGGAATGTCGTCGCGGGGGCTGTTGTAGCGGGGGCCGCGAGCCCGGCTCGGCCCGTGGGTGGCCTGCCGGGGGTGCGGCGTGGCACCCTACGTCCCCGGATCACGTGGCGCGGGCCCGCGGGTGCGCGGCGTCGTAGACGCGCATGAGCCGGTCGGCGCCGACGTGCGTGTAACGCTGGGTCGTGCTGAGTCGGCTATGGCCGAGGAGCTCCTGGATGACCCGAAGGTCGGCGCCCGCGTCGAGCAAGTGCGTCGCGAACGTGTGACGGAGGGTGTGCGGGCTCACCCGTCGCGCGATGCCCGATGCGGCCGCGCTCTTCCGCACGATCGCGTGGATCGCGCGGACGGAGAGGCGGCCGCCGCGGTGGTTGGTGAAGAGCGTCCCGCGCCGCTCCGCGCGCGGCCCGAGGTAGGCGTCGAGGGCGCGCGCGGCCCGGCGGCCGAAGGGGACGATCCGCTCCTTCCGTCCCTTGCCCAGCACGCGCACGGTCGCTCCGGCCCGGTCCACATCCTCGATGTCCAGGCTGGACAGCTCGGACACGCGTAGCCCCGTCGCGTACAGGAGCTCCAGGATCGCCACGTCCCGCTCGCGCGCGGCGCCGCCGACCGCCTTGCCGTCGACCAGCACCTGCGCCTCGTCGATCGGCAGGAAGGACACGAGCGTCCGTCCGAGACGTGGGCCGCGGACGTCACGGGCCACGTTCCGGGCGAGCTTTCCCCGCCGGACGAGGAAGCGGAACCAGCTCCGCAGCGCGGCAAGCTTCCGGGCAACGGACGCCCCGTCGAGGCCGCGGGTGTGCAGGTGCGCCAGGTATGCGCGCACCGTCCGCCCGTCGACCTCGCCGAGCGGCTTGTCGCGCCCGACGAACACTTGGAACTCCCGAAGGTCGCTCCGGTAGCTCCGGAGCGTGTGAGGCGACGCGTCCCTCTCGAGCGTCAGGTATTTCAGGTACGCCGCCAGCGGGTCGCTCATGCGACCGAGGTCTCGACCTCCCGCTCGAAGTCGCACCCCTCGCGTACGCACCGCCGGAGCACGCGGCCGCGGACGGCGCGCTCGGTCGTGAACGGCGCGGCGCACTTCGGGCACGGCTCGGGGACGGGCCGCTGCCAGAGGACGAACTTGCAGTTCGGGTACGCCGAGCAGCCGAAAAAGGTGCGGCCCCGCCGCGAGCGGCGCTCGACGAGCTGGCCCGTGCAGCCGGGCGCCGGGCACGCGATGCCGAGCGTGATCGGCTTCGTCGTCTTGCACTCCGGGTAACCCGAGCACGCGATGAACTTTCCGAAGCGTCCGTGCTTGATGACCATGGGCTTCCCGCAGGTCGGGCACGTCTCGTCGGTCGGCAGCTCTTCCGCCCGCTCCCCGCCGTTCAGGTCGCGCGTGTATCGGCAGTCGGGATAGGCCGAGCATGCCAGGAACATGCCGAACCGTCCGCGGCGCCGGAGCAGCTGTTCGCCGCAGTCGGGGCATGGTTCGCCGGCCGGCTCGCCCGCCTTCTCGCTCGCCATCTCTTTCTTCGCCCGCGCCAGGTCGCGTTTGAACGGCTCGTAGAACTCCTTCACCGTCTCGACCCACGTGCGCTCACCCTCTTCGATCTTGTCGAGGTGATCCTCCATCTGCGCCGTGAACTCGACGTCCATGATCTCCGGGAAGTACGGCTTCAGCTTGTCCGTCACCGCCATGCCGAGCTCCGTGGGCACGAGCGCCCGGCGCTCGCGGCGTACGTACCCGCGGTCGTTGACGATGGTGGAGAGGATCGAGGCGTACGTGGAGGGCCGGCCGATCCCGAGCTCCTCCAGCGCCTTGATGAGGGAGGCCTCGGTGTACCGGGGCGGCGGCTGTGTGAAGTGCTGCTTGGGCTCGAGAACCCGGAGCCGCAGCACCTCGCCCTCCTCGAGGTTGGGGATCGCGCCCTCGGGGTCCTCTTCGGCGGACGCGGCCTCGTCTTCGCGACTCTCCTCGTACACGGCCGTGAAGCCTTTGAACCGCAGCGTCGAGCCCTGAGCGCGGAAGAGGCAGCGCCCCGCGTCGATGTCCACCGTCAGCGTGTCGTAGACGGCCGGCATCATCTGGCTCGCCAGGAAGCGCTCCCAGATGAGCCGGTAGAGGGCGAGCTGCTCCGGGGAAAGGAAGCGCGTCACGTCCTTGGGCTCGCGCCGAACGTCGGAGGGGCGGACCGCCTCGTGCGCCTCCTGCGCGCTCCCCCGTGAGCGGTACGCCGGCGGCGCGCCCGGCACGTAGTCGCGACCGAGACGCCCCACGATCCAGCCACGCGCCTCCTCCTGCGCCTCGCGTGCCACGCGCACCGAGTCGGTCCGCATGTAGGTGATGAGCCCGACCGGCCCCTCGGTGCCGACGTCGACGCCCTCGTACAGCTGCTGGGCGATCGTCATCGTCTTCTTGGCGCTGAAGCCGAGCTTGCGGCCCGCCTCCTGCTGCAGGGTCGAGGTGATGAACGGCGGCGCCGGGTTACGTCGGCGCTCCCCGCGCGTGACCGAGCGGACGACGAAGCGGGCGCCGTCGAGCGACGCCATGAGCGCGCGCGTCGCGTCCTCGTTCGGCAGCGACGCCTTCTCGCCACCGACCTCCTTGAGCGTCGCGACGAACTCGGGGGGAAGCTTGGCGGCGAGCCGTGCGTGGAGCGACCAGTACTCGACGGGGACGAACGCCTGGATCTCGCGCTCGCGATCCACGATCAGTCGGACGGCCACCGATTGCACCCGACCGGCCGACAGCCCGCGCTGGACCTTGTCCCACAGGAGCGGCGACAGGCTGTACCCGACGAGGCGGTCGAGGACGCGGCGCGCCTGCTGCGCGTCCACTTTCCTGAGGTCGATGCGCCCGGGCTTGGCGAACGCCGCCTTGACTGCGCGCTCGGTGATCTCGTTGAACGAGATGCGGTAGACGTTCTTCTTGTCGACGTCAAGCTCCTGCGCGAGGTGCCAGCCGATCGCTTCCCCCTCGCGGTCGGGGTCCGTCGCCACGTAGAGGGTGTCGGTCTTCGTGGCCGCCTTCTTCAGCTCGTCGAGGACCTTCTTCTTCCCGGGTGAGACCACATACTTCGGCTTGAAACCCTTCTTGGGATCGACACCGAGCTGCGATTTCGGCAGATCACGCACATGGCCCATCGACGCTTTGACGATGAAGCTCGAATTCAGATACTTCTGGATCGTCTTCACCTTCGTGGGTGATTCCACCACCACCAGCGATCGCTTCGCCACTACGTTCTCCTTGCGCGTGCGCCGACCGAGACCCAACGCTGTCCCGTAAGCTGCCGGGCCCATCCGCCCAGCTCGAGGGCCACGAGCGTCGCAGCCACGCGCGCGGGCTCGAGCCCGCCGCGCATGATCAGCTGCTCGATGTGCTGCGGCTCATCCGGCGTCAACAGCACCAGTATCCGGCCCTCGTCACTCTCCGCATCCGGCCGCGACGGTTCGTGCGTCGTCGGCGACGACGCGCGCACCATGCGACGCCACGGTTCTGACAATTCTGACACGACGTCCTGCCAGCAAGTAGTCAGTTTAGCACCGTCCTGGATGAGCCGGTTCGTTCCGACACTCGTCGTGGAGGTGATTCGGCCTGGAACGGCGAACACTTCACGCCCGAGATCGGCCGCGAAACCCGCGGTGATCAGAGCGCCGCTCCGCTCGGCCGCCTCGACCACGACGACGCCGAGGGTGAGCCCGGCGAGCGTGCGGTTGCGCGCCGGGAAGTGACCGGGGAGCGCCGGCACGCTGCCGGCGAACTGCGACACGAGCGCTCCCTGCGCTTCGACCGCGCACGCGAGCGCGCGGTTCTCCGGCGGGTACACGAGGTCGATACCGCAGCCGAGGACGGCGACCGTGCGTCCGCCCGCGCCGAGCGCGCCACGGTGCGCCGCCGCGTCGATGCCCCGCGCGAGGCCGCTCACGATCGTCATGCCGCGCGCCGCGAGCTCCGCGGCCAGTCGCTCCGCCACCTCGACGCCGTACGGCGTGGCCGCGCGCGAGCCCACGATCGCCACCGCGAGCGCATCGTCCGCGGTGATCGTGCCACGCACGTAGAGCGGAGGCGGCGACGGGATCGCGCCGAGCAGCTCGGGATAGTTTCTCTCTCCGGGGTGGAGCAGGTGCATGGGATCAGCGTGGCGCAGCGGAGGCTCAGTATACCGGACGCGTCCATGCGGTCAACGAATCCTCGCGGATACAGTCGCTCGACGCGCGGGCGTCGCGTTGGACCCACCGCGCCTCGACCGGCCCCCCGCCGAGGGTACTAGCGTCGGGCCGCGGCGTGCGTGCGAAGGAGCGCCCGCGCCGTGCCGGCAGACTCCGACTGCGGGTAGTCTCGCGCCACGCGCTGCCATGTCTGCCGCGCCCGATTCGGATCGCGCAGGTTCAGGTGGCACAGGCCGATCTTCACGAGGGCCTCGGGCGTCTTCCCGTGACCGAACTCGAGGACCTTCTGAAACTCGACCAGCGCCTGCCGGTAGTCGTGTTGCACGTAGTACGCCTCACCGATCCAGTACTGGGCGGCCCCGGCGAGCGGGTGTTGCGGGTAGCGGGAAAGGAAGTCGAGGAGATCGAGGACCGCCTGACCGTGCTCACGTGCCCGGAAGGTCGCCATCGCCGCGGCGTACGCCTTCTCGGCGCCTGTCGCCCGCGCCTCCTGCGGCTCGCGCAGGGGCCGCGCGGCCGGTGGCGCAGGCGGCAGCGCCGCGGCCGACGCGGGAGGCGGCGCGGGCGCCGGCACCGGCGCAGGGATCGGCGGCGGCGCTGGCGGCTGAGCGCGTGGCGATGCGGGCGATGGTTTCGACGATGGCGGCGGCGGCGTCCGCGCCGGCGGGGGGGCCGGGACCGGCGGCGGCGCGGGTGGTGGCGTCGCGAGCGTGTCCACCCGCGCCCGAGTCGCGCGCACCGCCTCCTCGGCCACGCCGATGCGCGCGCCGAGTCGCACGACCTCGTCACTGGTCTCGCGCACGCTCGACGCCAGCTCGCGCGTGCGCGCGTCGAGCCCCTGGACGTCGGCGTTGGCGCGGGCGATGTCGCGGAGGGG
>Ga0209268_1001364_pt1 | contig 11887 bp, 8 predicted proteins | sample GraSoiAngelo_143_FD_185900 | JGI IMG/M metagenome (GOLD analysis project Ga0209268, IMG submission 185900) | Grasslands soil microbial communities from the Angelo Coastal Reserve, California, USA - 14_1009_02_30cm (SPAdes) (version 2) | ecosystem: Environmental > Terrestrial > Soil > Grasslands ... | reverse complement strand
GCTGCACTCGACTGAGAGCCGTTAGACTTTCTATTTTTCATCCGACATTTCCTCTTTCTATGTCGGACTACTGCCGCAGTGCGAACGTGAATAGGCAATTGCCGGCATTGACTGCCACGTACTGCTTGCCACCCACCGAGTATGTCATTGGGCCGGAAATGACTGCCGCACCGAGGGATGTCTTCCAGAGCAGCGCGCCGCTGCGAGCATCCAGAGCATAGAAGTAGCCCTCGCGTCCCCCGCTGAAAAGCAAATCCGAAGCCGTGGTCAGGATGCCTGCCTCGGTAACGTCGGTCATCTTGAATTCCCATTTCCTTTCACCGGTCTGAGGGTCGAGCGCTCGAATTGCGCCGTAGCCCTCTTCCTCTTTCCGCAAATTCGGAGCTGGAGACCAATTAAATGGAACCGACGACCTCGTTGTTCCCCCAGAATAATCTCGGCCCTCATGATACTCGCTGGGCAGTTTCACAAACACAGACGAGGAGCTAACCCATGCGGGAATGTAAAAAAGCCCGGTGCCCGGACTGTAAGAGGGAGAATACCAGCTAGTCCCACCAGGATTGCCGGGATACACAAGAGTCCCCTCCAGGCTTGGAGCCTGGCCCTCCACTCGCGTTGGTCTGCCCTTTTCATCGAATCCGCTGGCCCATGTGATTTTGACGAACGGCTTACCCAGAAGGAATTTTCCTGTAGCGCGATCAAGCACGTAAAAAAAGCCGTTCCGGTTGGCCCACAGGATGACCTTGCGCTTCTGACCTTTCCACTCGATGTCGGCCAAGACTGGAACTTGAACCGAATCAAAGTCGAAATCGTCGTGAGGCGTGAATTGAAAATACCACTTCAGTTTTCCGGTGTCCGGGTCCAGCGCAATCGCGGAATCGCTGTAGAGATTGTCTCCGGGCCGTGCGTCAGAATTCCAGTCCGGGCTGGGGTTCCCTGTGCCCCAATAGGTTAAGTTGAGATCAGGGTCGTAGGATCCAGTCATCCAGATTGGCGCCCCTCCTCTCTCCCAGGAATTTCCTCCCCAGGTTTCGTGACCGGACTCGCCCGGTCCCGGAACTGTGTTGAACCGCCAAACCTCCCGTCCTGTTCGGGTATCGTAAGCGGCGATAAAGCCCCGAATGCCAAATTCGCCACCGGCGACGCCGACAAGCACCTTGTCCTTAATTACCAAGGGAGCGTGCGTAATGACATATGCGGACCTTGCCTTGGCCACCGTGGTCTCCCATAGAGGGTGGCCATCTGTGGCATCGATCGCGATGAGATGTGCGTCGAGCGTTCCCATGAAGAGCGTATCACCCAGTATGGCCAGCCCTCGGTTGACTCGACCGCAGCAAGGGCGCCCATGTTCCGGATGATGTGAGTAAGTCCAAAAAACCCGACCCGTGGCGGCATCCAAAGCGATCACGTCATTCGGAGCCTGGACGGTGTACATGATTCCGTCTACCACTAGAGGGGTGGCCTCGAACTTTTCCAACGACCTAGCCTGGTAGACCCACTGCAACTCGAGGTTCTTGACGTTTGCCGTGGTGATCTGGGTAAGCAGGTTATAGCGCTGACTAAAGGTGGTTCCGGAATAGGTAAGCCAGTTTTCCGGCTCCTTGTCGGCCCCAAGAATACGTTCGAACGAAATCTGTCTCGGCCAGGCGCTATTCGGGAGGCAACCAAACAGAGTGACCAGAACTATTAAACGCACTCGTTGGCTCATTGGGCGCCGATTCCTTTTAAGGAGGCAAGGTAACTGACGACATCTGCAAGCTGTTGGTTGTTGAGTTTGTCCCTGTAGGAAGGCATTAGAGATTTGTCGATGAAGCCGTACTCTTTCAGGTTTGCCTTCTTGAGGGACTGTAGCCGCTCTTTCGAATCGATAAGTTGCACCGTTAAGGTGTCTTGGTTCATAAGCCTTCCAATAATTGTGACCCCTTCCTGGGTTACTATGCGGATGAACCGGTTCGAAGGAAGAATTTCGGCGTCAGGGTCGAGGAGAGAACGTCGCAGTTCAACTGTCCTCCGAACCGACCCGATCTCAGTGAGGTTCGGTCCCACCCGGGAGCCCCTATCCCTGACTCGGTGGCAGTTGAGACATTCACCCTTGCCTTCGAAAATGACCTGGCCTTGAATTGCATTACCGGAGGCGAACGTGGCACTGGATGTGGATTTCATATACCGCAAGTAGGCAACAATGGCCCGCATTTCGATGCGCGAAAATTCCTTCGAAAACGCCGGCATCGAAGTTCCAGGGACTCCCGCATTGAGAATTTGAATGAGATCGTCGTCGGACGACGCTGTCTTGAATTTGCCGCGACCCAAATCCACTCCGTAGACAGAGTCACCATCCGGACCATGGCAAACCGCGCAATTGGCTAGGAAAAGTTGCCGGCCATCCTCGGTCTCCCTGAGAACGGATGTTTGCTGTTGGGCCAGCACCATGCGGTAGGCCAACGCCGTGGCGAAGAGCAAGAGGCAAGCCCTAACCTCTCGCATATGGTTCCCTCTCTTTCATTCGATTACCTTTACAGCCTATGCGAACCGTATGCTCCGCAAGCCTGACCTTCATGCCGTTAGCCCGATAGAAACCTTCGCTGCCTTTCTCAGATCAAACACTACGATCTGCTCATTTTCACGAACGCAAGGGAAACGCTCACAGAGGTACTCGCGCAACCCTGCGTAGTATTCAAGCCACCAGAAGGTCGACGAAACGAAAACGATAAAACTGGCGCCAGATTCTCGCTGTCGTTCGAGTTCTCGAATTGCCGCTGCATCATCCGCGGGTTTCCCCCAGTATCCCCCGCCTTTTTCGAGGAACGGTATGCAGCGCCGAGGGGCGACCAGGGCGGACACCTCCGAGATCGCTTCGCCCGGCAGAATAAAAGCTGCCTCCGTCGGAATGATCTCTGTGATCTCCTGGGTCGCCGTATAGAAACGGTGCCAACCTGGGTCCGCCCTGCAAGGCAAAGAGATGCCACTCATACTTTCTCCTGCCACTCGGAAGACCTCGGCATAACGGCCCGCCCGTGCTACGACGCTCCTATATTTGTTCATGGCACGAAACGCCAGATCATAGCGGAACTGTCGTATCTGCGAACGATGTGCCCTCACCGCCATCAATTTGCGTCGCATAACCAGACTGATGTCCTCTACGCGATCAAATTCGGTGAGGGGGGTCAGCACCTCATAGCTCAGCAGAGTTGGCTCTGCGATACCGGCAGCGTGTACCGCCGCCTGAACTATTGGTACGGTTGCGCGGTGATCCGGATGAAAGTCCCGCTCGTGCGTCAAGTAGAGGACCTCCGGGTTTTCCCGTTGGAGGATGGGTTTGAGGGCGCGCGCAGCATCAATGGTGTCCTCCTCAAGATACTGGTCCGGCCGCCTCAAGAACTCTACAGAGGCAACTCCCAGTATCTCTGCGGCCCTCTCCGCTTCGCGCTCTCTGATGCGCCAGGCCGCTTCTTTTGATAGTTCACGCAACCCATATTCCCCAGACGTAAGAAATACCGTCGTCACCCGGTGGCCCCGATCAGCGTGCAGGCAGATCGACCCACCGCAGCCGATCGACTCGTCGTCAGGGTGAGGGGCGATCACCAGAACATTCATGCGGGCACGCCCTCCTTCCTCAGATCGAACATCACTATGGAGTCGTTTTCAATAACGCAGGGAAACCGTGTGCGCAGGTATTGGCGCAGCCCAACATAGTAGTCAAACCACCAAAAAGTAGACCAAGCGAATACGATGAATTGTGCGCCCGCTTCCCGCAGCCGTTCCAATTCCTCAATGGCATTCTCATCGTCACGAGGATTACCCCAATATTGGCCGTTGCGTTCCAGGAACGGTATACGCTTACGGCCCGACATTGATGGATCTGTCTTCCACTCATCCTGATCAACGAGGATGAACGATCCCCCGAATGGTACAAGCGACACGATGTCCCGCGCTGCTCGCTGGACTCGATGGGCCCAGGAGTTGGCTTTCCATCGATCTCGATTTACCGGGATCCCGAGATTGTGGCAGTGTTCGGCGGCAGCTTTCGATGTATAATCGAAAAGCGCCAAATCGAACCTGAGCCTCTCTTCAAATTTCAGCGATTGGTAGCCATTGTGTCCATGCATCCGATAGCAAGCCTGTGGTTCCTCGACCTGCTTCATTCGCCCATGAAGCGCCGCCAAAGTGGCAAGATACAAATCTGGGCCTGGCCTTGCCGCCCAACGTGTTTCACCTTTGGACGAACCGCAGCCCGCACTGCGCCGCACGTCAGGCAGAGGGAAAACGCTTTGCAAGAACTTACGGGGGTATGCGTTGCCGGACGGCAGGTAACCCGCCACCCCCTCCGGACCATCGCGCAGAACCAAATCACTCATGTCCCCATCGGGTAGAGATTTCCACCAAACCTTGCCGGTTGCCCGCGAGGACTCGTCCCATTCCAGCCATGGCCAATGCACTTTGACAACATCTGGGTCAGAAAAGGCGTCTATGGCCGCTGTCACCGCTGTTGGGCACAGTACATCATCCGAGTCCAGGAACAAGACCACATCTCCGCGGCTTAATGAGAAGCCTGCATTCAACGCCGAGTTTTGTCCCCCGTTTCCTTTCAGTAGCGGAATGATCTGATGGCCGTAACTCGCAATGATTTCGAGCGAGCCGTCTGTGGAACCATCGTCCACCACAATGACTTCCGTATTGTAGTAGGTCTGGTTGAGAGCGCTGTCAATGGCTTCTGTCAGGAAGCGCTCGTAGTTATAGTTGTTGACGATGATGCTGACTAGGGCGTTGCTCATGTCCGCCCCGCGCGAGTGAATGAGAGTTGCTTGTCCTCGCCCCTGTTGAGCACAGACTCATACGACTTAAGGTATCCGTCCACCATTTTGACTTGCCCGAACCGCTGCCGGGCATGATCCCGAACTGTACCCCGGTCAAGAGCCAAAGCTCGTGGAACTAGGGGGATCAGCGCCCCTATGGAGTCAGCGTAAAAACCCGTTTTTCCGAAGTCGACCACTTCTTTGACAGAACCTCTCTGGAAGGCAATTACTGGCGTGCCGCAAGCCATAGCTTCGATCATGACAACGCCGAAAGGCTCATCCCATTGGATGGGGAACAAAAAAGCACCAGCATCTTTCAATAAGGCCACCTTTTGCTGATGATCCGCCTGCCCGATGTAGATGACATTCTCGCCGTCGATCAGCGGCTCGATTTTCTCCTTGAAGTAGGCTTGTTCCTCCTGATCCAGCGGCTGGCCCGCTACAACAATAGGCAGGCCAGCTCTCTTCGCGATTTCAATGGCGTCCAGTGGTGACTTCTCCTTGCTTATGCGCCCCAAGAAGGCCAGATACTTGCCGGGCGACGCGGAGAACTCATAGGATTCAAAATCACAGCCGTTATAGATCACACGAATCTTTTGTCGCCGGTTTTCTGGAATTTCAGCAATCTGTTGTTGGCTGACAGCCGTGACTGCAGCGTTTGCGTACCGGTTCAATAGCCAAATGGCATCGGGGGTTATGGGATTATGGAGCGTGTGCAGGATTGGCGTTCGCGAAAAGGCCCCAAGGGGAATCGCGTAGCAACCCACATGAAAGTGGATTAGGTCGAACGAATCGCTTTGTTGGAGCGCTTCGGCGATGTTACATGTCTCGTAATACTCATATTCCCACGCCAAGCTTCTTTCCATCGCTTCGATCATGTTCCGTTTACAAACGGCCCTGATTCTCGCGCTCGTGGGGGAATCGCTTGAGGTAAACACCGTAACTTCATGACCCTGCTTCACAAGCTCTTCGGCAAGCACGTAGACGATGCCCTCTACACCTCCGCTCGTACCAGGCGCTACTTTGGCCCAAAGGGGTGGAACCAGAGCTATTCTCAACTTCCGGGATGTGTTCTGCAGGTTCATGGCGCTGTGCTTGCGATCTCCGCGGATTTAGAAGAGTCCGGAAGGGCGGTGAAACTACATAGGTCGATTTCCATTCCAATTACCGCCGACCGGACCTTGGCGTCGCACAATGTCTTCAATTCTTTTGAGCGTTCATCCACATACGTCGTATTCGGAACCTGTTCCTCCCCCGGGTGACAGGCAAGCTCCGTGATGCCCGGTGGCAGTTGCGAAAATATCTCAATTAACGCATCTGAAGTGATTCCCTCTGGATAGGGAGAGCCCTCGGTAGATTGGCCGTAAAAACGCCCGCAATAATGTATTTCCGGGTTGCAATCGCGTACGGGGGCTCTCAACTGTAGAGCAGCTTCGAGCACAACAGATCGCCCCGGCTCTCGCAAATGTGTGTGCTGGTGAGAATCGATGTGGCTGGGGTTTCTGCCCGTCAGGGTTCGGAAGGCGGCAAGCTGGCGTGATACTTCGTTACGCAACGCCGTTACATCGTCGAGTGATACCATATTGTAGACAGGCACCCAATTTTCGTTCTTATAAACCCATTCACCGAAGTCAAGGTGCAATCCTAGGCTAAGGGCAGGACGGTTTCTAGCGTACTCCGCGGCCTCGACAGCCGCCGGCCACCGTACCATCAAGCTGGCGCTAGTCACGATGCCGTGATCATGCGCATGCATCACGCCGCGATTCACAGCGGAGCTATGGCCGAAATCATCGGCATTTACAATCAGGTATCTCTTGGCGGACATATCTCACGGTTCCAAATCGTTCAGCAGTCTTGCCAACACGGTCTCGGCCTTGAAATATTCTTCGGCAATATCTCTGGCAGCGCGGCTGTGTCTCTCGTAATCGCGTTCGATCGCTTCGAAAGCAGCCAAGATCTGGTCCATCGTGTTAAAGGCGAACAGCCCCTCACCTGTTGGGAGGATCGTGCTGAAGCCAGTGTCCTGAGTGATAACTGGCCGGCCGGCCGCGAGGTAGCAGGCACTGCGATCACTGAACCATCCAGTCTTCAGGCGCACGTTCGCATCCTTAGCCACGGTAAATTCGCCGCGAGACGTCTGCAGGTAATCCCTGTAGGAACACAAATTGAGCGAATGAGAATCCGCCAGATGCCAGCCGTTTGACTTCAGCACGTTGCTGTCCTCACAGGACAATTGGACCAAGCCGGTAGCTAGCTCCAACGGCTCTGTCGTGCGTTTCGGCAGATCGATGAACTTCAGATACTCGCGATGCTTGCTCCAGTAATACGTGTTCCCCTCGAATACGGTGTCGCGACCGTCTTGTCTCCAGTTACCCACAGTCGTGAACTCCGGCTTGGTAGGTGGACCAGTCTGCCACAGGTCAATCACGACAGGCTGACAGGTCTTCGCGCGTAGATGGGGTAAAGGCGGCAGCGAACAATCAGAGTTGCCAATGTTCAGCCCAAACGTCACGACATCATCATGTTCCTCGACCAGAGTACGGATGTCTTCGTCACCCTGGGCAAACCGCACTTCGTGGAGGACGGGGTCGGTGCACACATAGACGAGCCGCCCCACTTCCAGACCTTCTTCCGCCAGACGCGTGGACCCTGTAATGCTAAAAACAACGTCAGCGTCTGCCAGCAATTCTTCCGCTGACACTCGGTCCAAACCAAACCACGCTTTGTCTCCATAGCTTCTCCGGTAAGCCCAACGGTCGCTGAAACCGAACATTTCGGCGACTTGCGCCAAATACGATACGGCATATTCCGAAGTATTGACTCTCGAGTTCTGAATCGGATCATATGGCCACGAAGACGAGGTTTCGAAGTAGTACGCATCGTGGCCGAGCCGTTGAAAACCAACTGCGTACTGCATCGCCTGCCACGCAATTCCGGGGTACGGCTCGCACGCGATATTTCCGAGAACGACGATATGAAGCGGCATCACTTATAGCACTCCATCTGCGCGAGACGCCCATGCTCCAGTTCCAACCTAACGTCGCAGCTTTCCAGCGTGCTAAGGCGGTGAGCGACCATGAAAGTAGTACGGTCTTGCATGAGGCGTTCTGTCGCTTTCAGGATGGCCGCTTCGGTCTTTGTGTCGACCGAACTAGTTGGCTCATCGAGCAGAAGAATGGGGGCATCTTTGAGGAACGCTCTGGCCAGAGAAATGCGTTGCCGTTCTCCCCCTGAGAGGCGCACCCCGCGCTCACCAACTACGGTTTGGTAACCGTGGGGTAATGCCAAAATGAAATCGTGCGCATCGGCCATCTTCGCCGCCTGAACGATCTCTTCCTCGGCTGCTCCTGGCCGTGCGTAAGCTATGTTCTCGGCGATGCTAGTCGAAAAGAGGACAGGTTCCTGAAGAACCACCGCGAACTGGCTGCGCAGATCAGCCAACCGGTAGTCGCGTAGATCCACGCCGTCCAGCAAGATCAGCCCACTTGTGGGGTCATAAAAGCGGGTTAATAAGCTGAGCAGAGTCGTCTTTCCGGCTCCCGTCCGGCCGGCGATGCCAACACGCGCTCCACGCGGGACATCGAAGCAAATATCTTGGAGAACCAGATGGTCTTCCTCGTAAGCGAAAGACGCATGTTGGAACGCTATGGACCCGGATGCCCGGACCAGGGGGCGGGCGTTAGGGCGCTCCGGAACATCCGGCAGCTCATCCAGAACGGAGAAGGCACGTTCCAGACCAACCCAGTGCGTTTGCAGCGAGGTCGCTTTGCGGCCAATAGTTTTTAAAGGTGCGTAAAGCTGGCCGAGGTAGCTGACTACGAGCAAAAGACTTCCCAAAGTCAATGTACGCGCCCGGACGTGATTGACACCAATCCAAAGAACGCAGGCGGTCCCCAGAGCTGTCGTCATGCCCACGAGCAAACCGTACCAACCGCCGAGCAAGTCCAGTTGAATTCGAGCCCACATCCCTGCTTGGGATTTGTGGACATAGCGGTCCTCCTCATGCTTCTCTCTACCGAACGCCTTAACGACGCGGACGACCGACAGAACCTCCTGCAAGACTGCCATTGAGCTGCTTTCCAGTTGCTTCACCTCTTTCGAACGCTTCCGAAAGCGTGGCCGGTACGCCATGGAGAGCATGAAAAGAACGGGTGAAATGACCATCGCCACCATCGCTAACTGTGCATCGATACGAAACGTGACGTAGAACATAACCAGCAGCGTGACTGCCGAAGTGACAAACGGTCCTAGTCCATCGATGACTAGATACTGCATGGACGCAGTGTCGTATTGTATGCGGTATACGGAATCCGTCGTGCCCTTCGCATCGTGATAACCCAGCGACAGACGCTGCAAATGAGAGAAAAGGCGAACTCGAAAATCTAAAAGCAGTTTTTCCGCAGTCCACGTGCGGAGGAATGAATTCACAAGGGCAAAGAGGTTATCGACAGCGGTGACCCCTAGAAGCAAAACGACCGCGATAGTCAGGACGCCTGTAGGTGATCGAGTAGCGGATATGAGCAACATGCGGCTTAGGAACGCTGGCAGAGGGCGCGTACCGATAACATTGTCGACTACAATCTTCACGGGCAGTGGCGTAAGCAAGCCCAGCGGAGTCGCTACCAGGCCCAAAAGGAAAATAGCGATGACGTGGACCCAGTAGGGTCTCGCCTGCTGCAGAAGTCTTCGAAAAAGCGCTAGGTCCGGGTGGTGCATTCTACTGATTCCTATTTCTCATGCTCGTGCCTTTAGAACTGAAAACGTACCAGCATTTGCAGGCGTCGAGGCGGCCCCGCGCCTATAGAACGTCCAAAAAAGGGCGAGCTCTGGTTGCCCACGGGCGTGCCGAAATTAACGTGATTGAGAACGTTAAACGCATCCACTGCCGCAGTTGCGCGCAGTCCCTTTTCCTCCTCTTTCTTGTGTTTCCCGCTTTTGGCCCCGATTAAGGTAAATTCCTTGGCCAGTCGAAGGTTGAGCGTGGTGGACCCTGGTCCTTCCAGGCTGTTTCGCGGCACGCCTGCCCGCCGAGCATTGGCAAACGTCGTCCCGTAATCGTCCGTTCCCGTTGTCATCGTGTAGGGTTGCCCGGAACGGACCGACAACGACGCACCGAGGCTGACAGCCTTGGGGGCGTTAAAGGTACCGTAGAAGTAAAAAAAGTGCAGAGAATCGGAGTTAGACCGAGACCACTCGCCGGTCAGATCGTACTGATTTGCGGGAAACGCGGCGATGCCGCCCGTATCATCATAAGATCGGCTCAGCGTGTATTGGGCCATTCCGTTGAAAAAACGGCTGATTTTTGTGCGCACCGTCAGCTTCAAGGCGTTGCTTGTCAGGTCTCCTTCCGATTCGATCTCCCGGAGTGTGCCGATCTCAGGATTAGGGCGCTGGAGCTGGAGGTAGAGCGGAGGAAGTGGGGCGTTGAGGTCACGCGACCGAAACAAATCGAAGCCGCGGATGCCGGCATAAGTGGCCGTGAATATCGTCGATTTTTGCAGCTGCGTTTCCACACCAAAGCTGTAGTGCAGGTCGTACGGCAAACGAAGATCAGGCGCAAAGCGGACAATGCTGTTTGGAAAGGTCTGAGCCACACCATTGACCGTGAATGGGTCTGGATAACTCGGACCAGACCCATTCGCAGTCTTGGAAAGCACGATCTGGCGTAGGGTCTGACCATTGAAGCGAAGCATGTCAGCGATAGCCGCCTGGCCGGTGGTCTCGTAAAAGATTCCTGTCCCGCCGCGAAATACGATCTTCCTAAATCTGCCGGGAGCTAAGGCAAAAGAGACTCGGGGAGCAAAGTTCCTGGGATTGGAAACATAGTTCTGCCAGTCATATCGGAGGCCGAGCGCTATCGATAGTCCCGGGCATATGCGCATTTCATCCTGCGCAAAAAGACCCACCTCCTTCAGCCAGTACACCAGCTGACTAGTCCCTTGCTGCTGTACGAAAGAGAAAGGTTTGCCTTGGACGTAGTCTTGGAGAGAAGAGAACTGGAATGTGCCATCGAAATTCGAGCGGTCATTAAGACTATACCGGCCGAGCTCCGGGAGATTGGCCCCGGCCTTGATCAAGTGTTTGCCGTGGGACCAGGATAGCGTTTCGTTAAGCTGCAGGTAGTTGTGTAACTCATTGTAGTTAGTCTGGCCGCTACCACCCACGAACGCGTCGAGCACCACAATACGGGGCTGTCCCTGGAGTACACTCGCGGTTAAGCTTTCCGATGTGGTCGCTCGAACAGAAAATTCGTTGATCAGCTTCGGAGTGATCGCTGCTCTGTCGCTGACATAGAGGTAGTGTCTGCTGGCGGATTCATTCGAGGCTGCTTCCGGGAGATTCACTCCTCCGACGCCATTGCCGTTGTCCGACCAGTCGAAGAAGCTGTATCGGATTGCCAGGTTGTTGCCTTTGCCTATCTGTCGATTTATCCCCGCCAAAAAGTAGGTACTACTCTGCGAATTGGCAAAATTTTGGATCAGCGTTCCAGAAGGCACCTGGGCGTATACGATCGCTTGCCGGTCATCCTGCTTCTGGCTGGCGCTGACCTGGAATGTGGTCTTCTTGCTCTTTCCTAGGGGTCCGCTCAAATAGCCATCGAAGAGTAAGAGACGTTCAGGAGGACGGGTGTCTGCGAAGGCATTTCGCGCGTCAAGCCTGTAGTCGCGGAATGATGTTTCCAGAGAGCCGTGGAAGTCGGAAGATCCATTCTTAGTGGTGATCTCGATCCGGTTCTTTCCGGGGACTGAGTACTCCGCGGAATAGGGGTTTTGATTGATTCTGACTTCTTGAATGGCTGAAGCCGGCACTCCGACCTCAGAAGCCATTACCCCGTCGACGATTAGGACCGCACCGCCCGAGCCCCCCGGCCCCAGCATCTCGGTGACGGCCCGCACGACATCGTTGTCTATTGTCGGTAACGAATCTAGTGTCTGCCTATCCAGCGTGATAACGTCTGCATTTTCGCTAGCGTCACGACTCAGTTGGCCCTGCGAATTCGTCGCGGTGACCTCCTCGTGCAGTTCGGCGAGTGGCAACACGATGTGCAGCGGGGCGGAAGAGTGTGGCCCGACTTTCACACGGCTTCTCAATAT
>Ga0209268_1001363_pt1 | contig 11910 bp, 10 predicted proteins | sample GraSoiAngelo_143_FD_185900 | JGI IMG/M metagenome (GOLD analysis project Ga0209268, IMG submission 185900) | Grasslands soil microbial communities from the Angelo Coastal Reserve, California, USA - 14_1009_02_30cm (SPAdes) (version 2) | ecosystem: Environmental > Terrestrial > Soil > Grasslands ... | reverse complement strand
TGGGCGTGGCAACACGGCGCCGTGCTCTTCGACCAGACGCACCACATGGTGAACCTGTACCTGCGCGGCAAGGATGCGCTGCGGCTCTTGAGCGATACGGCGAGCAACTCGATGCAGGGCTTCCCCGTCAACAAGGCGAAGCAGTACGTACCGACCACGCCCTACGGACACGTCATCGGGGACGGCATCATCTTTCACCTGGCCGAGGAGGAGTTCCTGTACGTGGGTCGGGCGCCGGCCTCCGACTGGCTGCGCTTTCACGCTTCAACCGGTGGCTATGACGTCGAGGTCGAGCTCGATGACCGGTCACCGATGCGCCCCATGGGCAAGCCCGTGACCCGTTCCGTCTGGCGATTTCAGATCCAGGGGCCGAAGGCCTGGGCCATCATCGAGAAGCTCCATGCCGGCCCGCTCGAGCAGCTGAAGTTCTTCAGCATGTCCACCATGAGGATCGCCGGAAAAACCGTGCGCACGCTGCGGCACGGCATGTCGGGTGCGCCGGGACTCGAGATCTGGGGTCCCTACGCCGAGCAGGAGGAGATCCGCGCCGCCATTCTCGAGGCCGGCAGGGAGCTCGGCATGGTGCCTTGCGGGAGCCGTGCCTACCCCGCGAACACCCTGGAATCGGGCTGGATTCCCTCGCCCCTTCCTGCGATCTACACGGGCGGGAAGCTCAAGGCTTATCGCCAGTGGCTCGGCCCCGACAGCTACGAGGCCACCGGCTCGATCGGCGGCAGCTTCGTGTCCGACAACATCGAAGACTACTACCTCAACCCGTGGGAGCTGGGCTACGGCGCGTTCATCCGCTTCGATCGCGACTTCCATGGACGCGAAGCGCTCGAGCGGCTGAAGCCCGAGGCGCAGCGCAAGAAAGTGACGCTCGCCTGGAATCCGGAGGACATGACCAGGATCATGGCCTCGCTATTCAACCCTGACGGTGAGCACTACAAGTTCTTCGACGTCCCGCTCGCCAACTACGCCTCATCCAACTACGACCGTGTGATCGATGGCGATGGCAGGACGGTAGGTCTGTCGATGTTCACCGGCTACAGCTACAACGAGAAGCAGGCGCTGAGCCTCGCCACGGTGCGCCCGGAGATTCCCATCGGCGCCGAGCTGCGGGTAGTATGGGGAGAGGAGAACGGCGGTACGCGCAAGACCACGGTCGAGCCCCACCGGCAGACCGAGGTGCGGGTCATCGTGAGTCCCGTCCCGTACAGCCGTCTGGCGCGCGAAACCTACCAGCGCGGCTGGCGCACGCGGGGCGGCGCCTGAAGACCGGATCGACCTGCCCATTTCTCAGGAGGGAGCATGCACGAGGTTGGCCGCTTCGGGGCGTTTGTGCCCGGCGCGAGCCGCCTGCATGAGCTCCTGCATTCGTGGCGGACGCCACTGCGGCATTGACTGACGCTGCGCATACTGCGACGTTGGAAAACATGGCGATGTTGTTCGCCGATGTCATGACGACTGCGGAAGTGTTGACCGCCGTGACGCGCTCGGTCCCCGATCGCTAGCCCTCACTCGCCGAAAAAATTCAGCTCCAGCAGCACCTGGTTCGGGTCGAGGACGAAGATCTGCTTCAAGCCGATCGCGGTGACCTCATTGAGCCGATGCTCGAGGCCGCGGCTCTTCAGTCGCGCCCGCAGCTCCTCGTAGCCCGAGCATCTGAGTGCCACGTGATGTAGCGCTCCGGTCGGCCCCGGGCGTACCTCGCGGTCGTAGTGGCGCGGGCACTCGAGACTGTTGATGTGAAGGATGGCGCGGCCGGCGTCATCGTACATCCAGCGCGCATTCTCGTGCGTCAGCGGCGGCGGGCCGTCGCGCGGCTCGAGTCCGAACAGCTCCGCGTAAAAGCGCGCGCTGCTGTCCACATCGGAGGTGATGATGTTCACGTGATCGAGTGCGTCGACGCGCATGCTCAATTCGCCTTCAGGCCCTGGCGCTGCTTGCGGTAGCTCTCGCGGCGCGTCTTCTCGAAATCGGTCCGTTGCCCGTGGCCGGGATCGACGGGGTAGTCGCGGAAGTCCTGCAGGATTTCAGCGAACACCTCGCCCAGCTCGTCCTTGAACTCGGGGTGCGTGAAGATGTGGAAACGATCCTCGCGCATCGCCTCGAGTACGCGCGCGGCGATCACGTCCGGCTCCATGCCGAACTCGTGCACCGCCGCGAGGCGCTTCACACTCTCCGGGTTCACCGGCTTGGCGCCCGCCTTGAGTCCCGTCGGCCGCACCTCGTCGCTCGCGTAGATGTAGGACTTGACGAGCCCCGGGCACAGCACCGACACACCGATGCCGTGCGGCGCGAGGCTCGCGCGCAGTGATTCGGACAGTCCGCGCACGGCGAACTTGGTGGTGTTGTAGATACCGCACACGCCGGCCGCGAGGAAACCGGCCATCGAGGCCGTATTGACCACGTAGCCGCCCTGGCCCGCGCGGATCATGCGCGGCACGAAGGTCATGACGCCGTTGATCGGGCCGTGGAGATTGACCCCCATGAGCCAGTCCCAGTCGTCGTAGCTCGAGTCCTCGATGGTCTGAAACAGATTGACGCCCGCGTTGTTGAACAGGAGGCTCACGACGCCGAATCTCGCCTCCACCGCCTCCGCGGCGCGTGCCAGATGCTTGCGCGAGGACACATCCACCTCAACGCCCATGGCTCGCGGGTTGTCGAGCGCTCTCAGCGCGGCGTCGATGGAGGCGGGGCGGATGTCGGCGATGGCGACGTTGCAACCCTGCGCGAGCAGCGCGCGAACGAGCCCGATGCCGACGCCGTTCGCGCCGCCGGTGACGAACGCGGTGCGGCCTGCGAAGTCCTTCATGTCTTGTATTTCCTCGAACGCTGGCGTGCCGTCTCGGCGGCGTGGATCGGATTCACGAACAGAAAGCTGAAGGTGCGCTTGTATTCCTCGTTCTCGGGCAGATCGGGCACCGCCGCGCACATGGCCTGGGCGCGATCCTCGACCCCCTGGCGGAATTCGCTGTGGGTCATGATGTAGAGCTCGTCGTTGAGGATCCCCCGCAGCACCCGCTGGCCGACCTCTTCCTTGGTGCGGAACAGATGAAAGAAGTTGCCGGCCTGCTGGCGGCGCTTGTCGGTCTCGGTATAGCCCGTATCGGCGAGTGAGGCGGGGCGGGTCTTGCCGGCTTCGGCGATGTTCGATTGCACCGCTCCCGGGCAGAAGGCCGAGCAGATGATGCCGTGGGGCTCGAGCTCGCCACGCATGCATTCGATCATGTGCACCACCGCGCCCTTGGAAGTTCCGTAGAGGGTGGCACCCGGATGCGGCACGAGCCCCGACATCGAGGCCGTGTTGACGATGTGCCCGCCCTCGCCGTGTCGCAGAATGCGCGGCAGGAGGATGACGATGCCGTTGACGGTGCCGCCGAGGTTGACCCCGAGCACCCAGTCCCAGTCGGCGAAGGTCGCGAGCTCGGTGGGCCCTACGACCCCGACGCCGGCGTTGTTACAGAGGACGTGGATCTTGCGGAAACGCGCTTCGGCAGCGTCTGCGGCGCGGGCGTAGGCCGCGCGGTCGGTCACGTCGAGTTTCAGCGCCAGCACGCGCTCGGCCGCACCGAGCTCGGCCGTCGCGGCCGTGAGATGGTCCTCGCGGATGTCCGCGATGACGACATTCATCCCGGCGCCGAGCAAGGCCTTGGCAATGCCGAGCCCGATGCCGCTTGCGCCCCCCGTTACGAATGCGGTTTTGCCTGGCAGGTTCTGCATGCCGCGGTTCTCCATGAGTCTTCAGCGGCGGTGCGCCGGCGCGGGCGAACAAAGCGCTGGACAAACCGCCGCAAGTCATATTGTATCGAACACATACAGTCTGGCGCTTGCCGAGTGCAGCCGACTGAAGGGGAGAGCTATGGTCGCGGACGTACCCGGGGCGATCGGTCGGGTGGCGGAGGTGGCACCGGGCGTGCAGGGGTGGCCGGCACGCAGCGCCGCCTACTACGGCCTCTTCGTGATCATTCTCGCCACGGCGCTGAATTTCCTCGACGCGCAGGTCTTCGGCATGCTCGCCCAGCGCATCAAGATCGATCTGGGTCTGACCGATGAGCAGCTCGGATTCCTGGTCGGGCCGGCCAATGTGATCTTTTATGTGCTGGTCGGCATCCCGCTGGCGCGCCTGGTGGATATCTACCCGCGCAAGTACGTGCTGGCCGGCGGCATCACGCTGACCGGCGGCATCACCGCGCTCGGCGGGCTCGCACAGAGCTTCACACAGTTGTTCTGCAGCCGCATGCTGGTCGGCGCGGGCGGCTCGGCGCATGCCCCGGGCGCGTACTCCATGCTGGCGGACTACTTCCCTCCGGCGAAGCTCCCGCGGGCCATCGGCTTCCTGCAGCTCGGCTTCATCGGCGGCAATACGCTCGGCATCTACCTCGGCGGCTTTTTGCTCAGCCTGGTCACGGCCTGGCCGGTCGGCCATTGGATGGGCCTGACCCTGCACGGCTGGCAGTGGGTGCTCATGATGGTGGGTGCACCGGGGCTTTTGATCGCAGGCCTCCTGCTGCTCGCGCGGGAGCCGCCGCGGCGCGGGGCGGTGGTGCAGGGGCGCTCCCTGCCGGTCAAGGCCGTGCTGCGAGAAATCTGGGCGCGCAAGTCGATTTACCTGCCGTTGTTTATCGGCCTGGCTTTCAGCGCTACTGAATTCCTTGGGCTGCAGGTTTGGCGTGCGCCGTTCCTGATCCGGACCTACGGCTGGAGCGAGGCGAGGATCGGCAGATGGATGAGCCTCGTGTTCCTGGTGTGTTCGCTTGCCGGGGCCTTTTTCGGCACGCTCTTTGCCGAGTGGCTCGCCAAGCGGTACAAGGACGCCAACGTGCGCGCCGCAACGATACTCTTCGCCATCGCCGCGCCGTGTGAGATCGTCGCACCACTCATGCCCTCGGGCGAGCTGGCGCTGCTGTGCATCGGTGCGGCCTTGGTGTGCGGTCTGGCGTCGGCGGTGCCGCAGAACGCGGCCATTCAACGCGTCACGCCGAATGCGATGCGCGGTCAGGTCACCGCCGTCTACCTCTTCATGTTCATCGCCTTCGGAGCACTCGGGGGACAGCTGATCGGGTCCGTCACGCAGCGCGTCTTCGGCAACGATGCAGACTTGTGGAAGAGCATGGTGCTGACGGCCTCGATCCTGCTGCCGCTGGCAGCGCTCACGATCTCGCGCGGTATCAGGCCCTACGGCCGCGAGGTCGAGCGGCTCGAGACGCTCGAGGCACGAAGCGCGTAACACCGTGACCTATCCCCAACTGCACATGATCATCGACGGGGAGAGGATCCCTGTCGGCCACCGGCGCGCGCACACGGTCGTGAACCCCGCGACCGGGGCTGCACTCGGCGCACTGCCGCTCGCGGACGCGGCCGATCTCGACCACGCGCTCGCTGCCGCGCAGCGCGGCTTCCGCCTCTGGCGTGATGCCGCGCCGCAGCAGCGCGCGGCGGTGCTGGCGGGCGCCGCGCGGCTGCTCCGGGAGCGACAGGAGGAGCTCGCGCGCATCGCAACGCTCGAGGAGGGGAAGGCGCTCGCCGAGTCGCGCATCGAAGTGATGATGAACGTGACGCTCTTCGAGTTCTATGCCGGCGAGTGTCACCGTCTTTACGGACGCCAGCTCGTGCGTCCCACCGGCATGCGGTCGACCGTAGTCTGCGAGCCGGTCGGGCCGGTCGCGGCCTTTGCACCCTGGAACTTCCCCATCGGCAATCCCGGCCGCAAGCTCGGCGCGCCCATCGCCGCGGGCTGCTCGGTGATTCTCAAGGCGGCCGAGGAAGCGCCGGCCTCGGCACTGGCGGTCCTGCAGTGCCTGCTCGATGCGGGGTTGCCGAAGGAAGTCGGGCAGGCCGTGTTCGGCGTGCCCGACGAGGTGTCGCGCCACCTGCTGTCCTCGCCGATCATCCGCAAGCTGAGCTTCACCGGTTCGACCGTCGTGGGCAAACACCTCATGAAGCTGGCCGCGGAGGACTGCAAGCGCACCACCATGGAGCTCGGCGGGCACGCCGCGGTGCTGGTGTTCGACGACGTGGACGTCGAGCAGGTGCTGAATGTGATGGTGGCTTCGAAGTTCCGCAACGCGGGGCAGGTTTGCATCTCCCCGACGCGCTTCATCGTGCAGCAGGCCGTGTACGAGCGGTTCCTCGCCGGCTTCACGGCGCGTGCGCAGCAGTGGCGCGTGGGTAACGGACTCGAAGCCGACGTGCAGATGGGCCCGATGGCCAACCCGCGCCGCCCGGAGGCGATGGAGCGCCTGATCGGGGGTGCCGTGAGTGCGGGGGCGCGCCTGCACACCGGCGGCCGGCGCATTGGCACGCAGGGCTACTACTACGCACCGACCGTGCTGTCGGAGATCCCGCTCAGCACCGCCATCATGAACGAGGAGCCCTTCGGTCCGGTCGCACTCGTCAACTCGTTCCGCACCGAGGAGGAGATGATCGCGGAGGCCAACCGTCTGCCCTATGGCCTGGCCGCCTACAGCTGGACGAATGACGCGGCACGGCAGAAGCGGCTGGCGCGCGAGGTGGAGACCGGCATGTTCTGTATCAACACCATCGTGCTGGGCGGCCCGGATTCGCCGTTCGGCGGCGTCAAATGGTCCGGCCACGGGTCCGAGAACGGGCCGGAAGGGGTGATGTCGTGCATGATCGTGAAGGCCGTCCACGAAGGTGAGGCGTGAGCCACGAGCTCAAGACCGGCGGCGATCGCGGCTACCTGCGCATCGCGACCGAGGAAGCCTTCGCGACGCGCGAGCAGATCGACTGCTACCTGCGCATGCTGAAGGACGGCACGGCGGACAGAGGCATGGTGTCGCTCTGGGGGTTTTACGCGCGCAGCCCCGCCGAGCGCGCCACGCAGATCATCGAGCGGCTGCTCGACCTCGGCGCGCAGCGCATCCGGCACATGGATGAAACGGGGATCGACAAGGCGATCCTCGCGCTCACCTCGCCCGGTGCGCAGCCGCTGCTGGATGTCAAGGAAGCCCGAGGTCTCGCCCAGCGAGCCAACGACTACCTCGCCGCGCAGGTCGCGGCTCACAGGGACCGCTACGTCGGAATGACCACCGTCGCCCCGCAGGAACCCGAGTGGTCGGCGCGCGAGATCGTCCGCAGCGCCCGTGAGCTCGGCTTCAAGGGCGTGCAGATCAACAGTCACACCCAGGGCGAGTATCTCGATCACCCCAAGTTCGATCCGATCTTCCGTGCACTTGCCGACACCGGTCAGCCCCTCTACATCCACCCGGCCACCCCGCCCGACTCGATGATCGGACCGATGCTCGAGGCCGGGCTCGACGGCGCCATCTTCGGCTTCGGCGTCGAGACGGGGCTGCATCTCTTGCGCCTCATCACCAGCGGCATCTTCGACCGTTACCCGGATCTGCAGATCATGGTCGGTCACATGGGCGAGGCACTGCCCTTCTGGGTCTACCGGCTCGACTACATGCATCAGGCGAGCGTGCGCGCGCAGCGCTACGCGCGCATGCAGCCGCTGAAGAAGACCATCCTCGAGTACCTGCGCAGCAACGTGCTGATCACCACCAGCGGCATGGCGTGGGCGCCGGCGATTCTGTTCACGCAGCAGGTCGTGGGCGAGGACCGCGTGATGTACGCCATGGATTACCCGTACCAGTTCGTCCCGGACGAGGTGCGCACACACGACACGCTCGACATCCCGCTCGCGACCAAGAAGAAGCTGATGCAGACCAACGCCGAGCGCTGGTTCAGGTTGTGAGCCGCACGCGACTCGCGCACACGGCCGGGTACGCACTCGCATTGGTCGCGCTCACCAATGCGATCAGCCTGCTCGACCGCAACATCCTTGCGATCCTCGCGCCGCGGATCAAGCACGATCTCGGGATCGGCGATGCCGAGATGGGACTGCTGTACGGCACGGTGTTCGCGCTCTTCTACGCCCTGTTCTCGCTGCCGCTTGGGCGGCTGGCCGACGGCTGGGTGCGAACGCGGCTGCTCGCGATCACGCTGGCGTTCTGGTCGCTGGCGACGGCGCTCGGGGCCGCCGCGCACGGCTTTGCACTGCTCGCCCTGTCGCGTCTCGGCGTCGGCATCGGCGAGGGCGCGGCGCAACCGGCGGGGTTCTCCCTGGTATTCGACCAGTATGCGAAACCGCGCCGCGGTTTTGCTACGGGGGTAATCGCCGCCGCGATCGCGCTCGGCCTCGGCGGTTCCTTCGTGCTCGGCGGCGTGGCGGCGGACTGGTGGGACCACCTGTACGCCGGCGGCGCGGCCCCCCTCGGGCTCAAGGGCTGGCAGTTCGCGTTTCTGCTGGCGGCGGCTCCCGGCTTCATCCTCGCGGCGCTGCTCGCGCGGCTGCCCGAGCCGCGCCGCGGGCAGCTCGACGGCATCGAGTCACCCCCGGACCACCAGCCGTTTCGTGCCAGTCTGGCGCTCCTCGCCGCGGTGACCCCCGGCGCCAACTGGCTGGCGACGGCCGGGCGCCGTGCGGGCGCGCGGTACTGGGGCGTGAACCTCGTGGCGACGATCCTCGTCATTGCGGCCGCTACCGTGCTCACCCGGATCACGTCGACTTTTTCACCGCGCCCGCTTCTGCACTTCGGTCCCCTGGCGGTGAATCCGCATGCGCTGCAGTGGGGTGTCGTGGGCTTCGGCGCGCTCGTGGTGGTCAACCTGTTGCAGCGGCTGCGACTCGCGGACCGCCCCACCTTCGAGGTCATCGCGCGCTCGCCCGCGCTGCTGCTGTGCCTGGGCGTCGGTGCGCTGCAGATGATGATCAACTACGGCACCATGGGCTTCACGCCTTCGTTTCTGATGAAGCACTACGGCCTGTCGCCGGCCACTACGGGCCTCGAGTTCGGTGTGCTGGCCGGCGCACTCGGGATCATCGGGCCGCTGCTCGCCGGGCCGCTCTCGGATCGCATCAACATGCGCTTCCCGGGCTCGGGGCGTGCCTGCGTCACGCTCGTCTCGCTGAGCGTCTCGCCGCTCATCGCAATCTGGGTTTACCACGCCCAAAATCCTGCGACCTTCTACGCGCGCTTCGTGCCCTACAGTCTGGTGCTGACAGCGTGGTACCCGCCGCTGTATGCCATCCTGTTCGAGCAAGTGCTGCCGCGCATGCGCGGCATTACCTCGAGCCTATACATCATCGTGACGACCCTCTTTGGTATCGGCATCGGGCCGTTCGTGGTGGGCATGATCTCCGACGCCAACGGCGGGGATCTCGCGGCCGCGATCCTCGCCATCAACTGGGTGGCCCCGGCGATCGTCGTGATGCTCGTCGCCCTCGCGCGGCGTGCGAGAGGCGATGAGGAACAGCTCATCGCGCGCGCGCGGCGGGGCGGGGAGGTCCTCGCTGGAGCACGCGCCACACCCACCGGCTGAGGCGCGAGCGCGCCGGCCTGGGCGGGCGGCGCCGGGCTCCGACCTAGGCTGCAAGTCCGATATCCGACGCATCCACCCAGTTGCCGTGCAGGCCGAAGCGCATCCGGATCGGAATCTGGATTGTCGCGATCGGTCCCTTGGCGACTTCCAGCGCCTCGAACAGCAGCAACTCACTGCCGCGCTCTTCCAGGCGGTTGCAGATCTGCACGATCCAGCCGTCACCCTCCTGCGCCGCCTTGTGGCGCGCAATGAAACACGGCTCCTGCAGGCTCGAGACGGGTCCGCACCACCAATGCTGCTCGGCCCCGGTCGAGAGATCCTTGTGGAAGAGGCAGTTCATGAGCAGGCCCCCGGCGCTGCCGCCGCGCAGCTCCACCGGGCGGCGCGGGTCCATCTCGAGCAGCCAGCCGTGGCGATACGGTACACCGGTGAAGCGGTTGTCGATCCGGGGGAATTCGGCCGCGGTGTCGGTCAGGCGCTCGATGCGCGTGAGTGCCGCCGAACCGGAGCTCATGTCCACCGTCCAGCGCGTGAGGTAGCTCATCGCTTCCTCGCCGTTGAACGGCGCGCCGTGCAGGTCGGGGAAGAATGGAAACATGTTGTTCTTGGCTTCAGGGGTGTCGAAGTGGATCTTCGTGCCGTGCTGGAAGGCATTCAGCACGTGGCTGGCGAAGCAATTGTCGCGCTTGAACCAGCGAATGTCCTTGGCGGTAGCGTCGGCGCGGCGCGGCAGCACCCCGAGGTGCACCGGCAGGGTCGTGTCGAAACCAAAGTGCGGCAAGCCCTTCCTGAGGCGCTCCCAGCTGCCGATCGAAGGCACGATGTGAAACAGCGCGTAATCGGCGGTGATCGCGAAGTCATGCATCATGCAGTAGTAGGGCGCCTTGAACCATAACTCGCGGATCAGCTCGCCCGCCGGTGTGATCTCGTAGAACGTGCAGTCCTCGCTGCACAGGCCCGATGAGGCGTAGCCGAAGGCGATCATGTGGCCCGTCTTCGGATCGACCTTCGGGTGCGCGGTGAAGGTCTGGCCAGTCATCTTCCCATTGAAGGAGGTGTAGCCCTCGGTCTCGAGCGTCGCGGCGTTCATGACCAGCGCGGGCGAATCCTCCTTGAGGGCGTAGAGCTTTCCGCCATAGATCCAGGCGTTGGTATTAGCCGTGCCGCGGATCCTGCCCTGCACCGATTCGTCATCCGTGAGGGGGTTGCGATAGGCGCCGAACAACGCACGGCCCGCGGCGCGCTCCAGCTTCCATTTGTCGGTCCGGGCCCAGCGCTGCCGGAAGTCGCAACGGCCGTCGTGGATATGGAAACGGCTGATCATGCCATCGCCGTTGAAGGCAATGTCGTCGCCGAGGCGCGGCGGAAACTGGGGATCGGGCTGCACCCGGAAGAACGCGCCGTTCAGTTCCCGGGGAATTGCGCCCTCGTGCGCGAGATCTACAATGTCCGCTTCGATGCGCGAGGGCGTGTTGAAGTCCGTGAAAGCGGCTGTCTTGGGAAAATGAGCCATGGCACGTCCCGTCGTCGGCGATCTTTGTAAGCTATACTAACAATCACATTCTGGATAGGCCGATGTCAGCACAGCACAGAGCACAGCGCAGAGAGACGCTTGCCATCACGACCCCGCACGTCGCGGGCGATGAGGACCTCGGTGAGATCCGCGATATCGTGGGCTTTCACATTCGCCTGGCTCACGCCGCGGTCTACCGGCACTTCACCGAGACCTTTGCGGACCTGGATCTGACGCAAAAACAGGTCGCCGCGCTCTGGCTGGTCGCGGACCACCCGGGCATCGCGCAGACCGGTGTCGCCCAACGCATGCGCATGGATCGGGCTACGACGATGGCGATCGTGAACCGTCTGGAGGCGAAGGGCTACCTCGCGCGCAGCAAGTCCCACATCGACGGACGCAAGCAGGAACTGAACCTCACGCGTGCGGGCCGCAGGACGCTCGCGACGGCGAAGCGTGCCATCCGGCAACACGAGCAGTGGCTCAAGTCGCGCTTTACCGAAAGAGAAGTTGCCAAGCTCATCGAGCTGCTGACCCGCATTCACGGATAGCACTTGCGTTGCTTCGGCCCGGGGGGAGCATGACGGGCAGGGACCCGAAATCCATCATCGACGATGGCCCTATGGCGGTCGGGCAATGGGTCGCCGTGCTCGTCACCCTCGGACTGAACGCCATGGACGGGTTCGATGTCCTGTCGATCAGCTTCGCCTCCCCCGGCATCGCGCGCGACTGGGGCATCGACAAGGCGACCCTCGGCTGGGTTCTCTCCATGGAACTGCTCGGCATGGCGCTCGGGTCGCTCCTCCTCGGCGGGGTGGCCGACAAGGTGGGGCGACGCCCGACCATCCTCGGGTGTCTCGCGGCCATGGCCATCGGGATGTTCGGAGCGGGTCACGCGCAGGGAGTCGCCGGGCTTCTCGTCTGGCGGTTGCTCACCGGCCTCGGCATCGGCGGCACGCTGGCCGCGATCAATGCCGCCGCCGCCGAAGTCTCCAATCGCCGCTGGCGCAACTTCGCCATGGCGCTGATGGTGATCGGATATCCCC
>Ga0209268_1001361_pt1 | contig 11913 bp, 10 predicted proteins | sample GraSoiAngelo_143_FD_185900 | JGI IMG/M metagenome (GOLD analysis project Ga0209268, IMG submission 185900) | Grasslands soil microbial communities from the Angelo Coastal Reserve, California, USA - 14_1009_02_30cm (SPAdes) (version 2) | ecosystem: Environmental > Terrestrial > Soil > Grasslands ... | reverse complement strand
TTTTCATGGCAAGTCCGGGAATGATTAAAGCCTTGTCCTGCTCGATGGCGCTTAACCCTGCCTCTGCCACTTTTTCTACTGCCACATGCATGAGACCGGCGCGAGGTTTTTCCCCGCGCGATTCCCGATTGGCCACTTCTGCAAATTCAGTATCCACCGGCCCCGGGCAGAGCGCGGTCACAGTAATCCCGCAACCTCGCGTTTCGGCCCGGATCGCTTCGGAAAAACTGGTAACGTAGGCTTTCGTGGCCGCGTAAGCCGCAATGCCCGGCAGCGGGAGGAATCCAGCGGAGGAACTCACGTTCAAAATTGCCCCCCGTTTTTGGGCGATCATCCGCGGCAGTAACGCACGAGTCAGCGCAGTTAACGCCAGCACATTTACCAGCACCTGCTCATTGACATGAATCGGGTCGGCTGTGGCAAAGGAACCGTGATCGCCGACGCCGGCATTGTTGATCAGGAAATCGATTGGCTCGTTCGTGAGCAAGGCAGCGAGTTGCATCGTCTGCTCGAGATTTGAAAGATCGGTCTGGCGGATCTCGACACGTAACGCCGGATTCCTGGCGACTAATTCGGTACGCAACTGTTCGAGTCGATCGCGCCTTCTGGCGACAAGAAGAAGAAGTTTCGCACGCGTAGCCAGTTGCCGCGCCAATTCCCGACCGATCCCGGCCGACGCGCCGGTGACCACGGCAGAGCAATTATCGAGATTCATAGTCATTCCGAGCGAAAGTCGAGGAATCCCGTTGCGCAACCTCAAAGCTGCCGCGACGGGGTCCGTCGGTGCGAGCCGGACTGGCGGTTTTGGTCGGGATAACGCGAACTTCTTGGGCGCTCAAGTGTCGCCATTTCCCGGGCGGAAGATCATGCAGTCTTAAATTGCCCATTCGAACTCGCGTCAATTTTTTCGCGTGAAATCCGAAACACTCGAGCATGCGCCGGATTTGGCGATTGATTCCTTGTTCAAGCACAATGCGCAGTCGCGTTGGCGAAATTTGCTGCACGCGTTTAGCACGAGCGCGCTTCCGATCGAGAACAACTCCGCACAAAAGTTTCTGCGCCAAATCCGAGGTGGCGGCGCGATTGAGCACCACTTCGTATTCCTTTTCGACCTTGAACCTGGGATGCGTTAATCGCTGCGCGAATTCACCATCATTCGTCAGCAACAATAAGCCTTCGCTCTGAGCGTCGAGCCGGCCGACGTTGGCGAGCGAAGAAAATTTCAGCGGAAGCAGATCGTAAATCGTATCGGTTACGTGTGGATCGCGTCGCGTGCAGACGAATCCAGCCGGTTTGTTGAGCAAAATGTATATGGGCGCGGGTTGATGAACGAGTTTGCCATCGATCTTGACGTGATCGTTTATCGTTGGCCGGAAATGAAAATCCCGGCACGGTTTTCCATTCACGGTGACGCGACCGCCAGCGATCAGTTCGTCCGCGCCGCGACGCGAAGCCACGCCGGCGGCAGCGAGAAAGCGATTGAGGCGCAAGGAAGGTTAAAAAAGTTACAAGGTTAAAAAGTTACAACGGGACCGGCGCCCTCCGTTGTAACGTTGTAACTCTTTTAACTAATCACCTCCGCAATCACACATCAGGCTTCGTCTTGGGTAGCCCGATCACCTTGCTTGTTTCCTTCCATTGCCCGCGTTTCTTGAGCAGATCGACGCGCTCGAAGCGTTTCAAGACGTTGCGCTTGGCTGCGATGGTGCTGGCTCCCTTAAGACTGCGATGCTGCGACATGGATTGTGAAGGTGAAAAGGTAAAACGTTAAATAGCTAAATCGTGAATCGTGAAAACAGGTTCGCACGGTAGCGTGTTCCGCCTCTTTTTCAAACAACCCTACAATTGATTCGAGAGAATGATGTAGGTGCCGAAACTCGCGACCTGATGATAAACGTGGAAGTGCTGCACCAGTAGTCCACGCCAATAAACCACCCGCTTTTCTTCGATGATGAGAAACACCGGGCGGGGCGCGCGCCATTGCTCGAGCGCGGCCTTTTCTTCGAGAAAGAGGCTGCGCTGTTCGGGAGTAAGCGGTATTCGCGGATCGGGCTCTTGGTTAACCATGACGAACTTGCGTTCGAGATAAAACCCGAGGCTGCTGGCGATGTCAGGGGGGCCTTCAAAGAGCACCTGACCGTTCGTGCCCAATCGGCTGTTTAAGAAGCGGGCTGCATCCGCCAGGGAAAAAAATGGGGCAATTCGCGCCACGCCGCTGATCATGCAAAGACCGACCGCAATCATTCCGAAGGCGAGACCAACCGTTGCGATTTTTTCGCGTCGGCGGCAAAGCAAATAAACCGTGGTGATTGCACCGGTCAGGAGCCCGATTGCGGCGATGGCGAGAAGTGGGCGAAAATGCAGCCAGGCGCTCGCCGGCATGTCGGCAACTGCCTTCCACGCCGTCCACCGAAGATCCGTTTCGCCCCACTCGCTCTCGTTTTTGGGAAGACGACGCGGAAGCGCGACGGCGATGAAACCGATCGCGATTCCGGCGAGCGCAACAGCAGCGGCGCCGAGATTGCGCATAGAATTTGGCGCGCGCTCGAAAATCATCGCGGCCCAGAGCGCGAATGCGCTGAACATGCTCAGCGCGTAATAATCCTGTCGCTGCCCGATGGCCAAGATCGGTCCCAACACCACGATGGCCCAGGCCATCGGAAGAGCATCCTGGAGACTAATCTCGCGCGGTCGCATCACCCGTCGCCAGGAAAAGATCAGCCCTGGCAAAATCGCCAGCGACCAGGGAAACCACCAGGCGAGATGGCTGGCGAGAAACTGCCAGCGTGGAACGTCGTCGTACCAATTCCCGCTAGGATACCGGCCCAGCAAGTGTTTGGTCCATTCGTCAGCGACGAGGCGATGGAACGGACCGTCAAAATGGATTTCGATCCAGACATACCAGGGTCCGATGATGGCCAAAAAAAGTAACAGATAGGGCCACCAAAGAAGCGAGCGAAACCGCATCCGCGCCTCACGATAAAAGATCGCCAGCGCGGCAAGGGTCGCCGCCGGAAAAAGCAATCCATGCGGACCCTTCGTCAGACACGCGAATGCGGCGCAAATCCAAAATCCGGCAAACCAGGCGCGCCGCTGATGACGTTGCTGGAACCCGCTCAACCCGCAATAAATCGCCCCGGCAAAGAGCGCGGCAAAGAGGGGCTCCGGCATGACGATGCGACCGAAAATGAACGTGCCGCTGAGTGTGAGATAGATCAGTCCGGCAGCGAATCCGCGCCAATAATCGGCCAGCCGTTCGCCGATCAGAAACGTGAATGCTACCGTTGCCACAACCGAAAACGCGATCGGAACGCGCGTGGCCGCGGTGTTGACCCCGAAAAGCTTATAGCTGGCGACGATCAGCCAGTAGAGCAGCGGCGGTTTTTGCAGACGCGGAATACTGTCATTCGTCGGCAACAAATACTGACCGCTCTGAATCATTTCGCGCGCGGCCGCGGCGTACTGGCCCTCGGTCTCGCTGTAAAGATCCCCTATGCCGATTGTTCCGAAATGCACCAGCGCGGCCAGCGCAATCAGAATGGCAAACAGCGCGTGTCGGGTCGGCGGCGGCGGTAATGCCTGCGGTCCGAGAAACGTTTCCTCAATGCTAAGCGCGCCGGTGCCCGTGACCATCTTAGTGAGCGTCTACCGCCGCAGCCCGATATCGGTCCCAACTGTCGGGCAAGCGCAGCAATTTTGCCGACGGCATTTGGATCAACGCCAGCGTCTGGCGGCATTCGGCGATTAGGGCATCGTCCACGTTCCGCACGATCCGAAAAGCGCACCAAAACCGCACGCGTTCGAGTTGATCGAGCCAACCTTCAATCGTGAGGCGGTCGCCAAGTTTTGCAGCGCGGCGGTAGTCGATCTCTGTCCGGACCACGACAGGATATTTTTGCGTTGCCGCTATTTCCGGCAAGGTGAGTCCGAGTTGCTCCACCAGGAGAGTGCGCGCGATCTCGATGAAGCGCAAATAAGCGATGTTATGGACGACACCACCGCAGTCGGTATCGAAAAACATCACCTGCGCGTCGGTGCGAATGCGGGGCGCGCCGATTGCCGTCATACCGGCTTATGATTTCGGAATGCGGCCGTGAAAGCAACGCTACCCGATTTCGCCGCTTCAGCCTGCCCGGAAATCATTTGTTGAATAGCGGCAATGACCTCTGCACTCGTGACCGCATGCATGCAGCGGAAATCGAGAGGACATTCGCGCAGAAAACAGGGGCTGCACTCGACATGATGCCGAAAAATGCGATGGCCCCGGCCGAGCGGGCCGGTGCGCAGCGGTTCGGTCGATCCGAAAATCGAGATCGTAGGGATCCGCAACAAGGCCGCGAGATGCATTGTCCCGGTGTCGTTAGTAAGTAACAAATCGCAATCGCGTAGCTCATCGATCAATTCCTCGAGCGTCGTCTGCCCGATCCGATTCACGCACTTCTCGCCCAGTTTTTCTGCAATTTCTAAGCCGACTGCGGCATCGCCGGTCGTGCCGAATAGAATCCATTGCACCGGAAATCGCGCTGCAATTTCCTGCGCCACGTCCGCGAAACGTGGCCATCGTTTCGCGGGGCCATACTCCGCGCCGGGACAAAGCGCGAATTTGAGTTGATCGCGGCGGCCTTTAATCGAATTAGCCGACGGAAATTGCGGCCGCACGTTGGCCCCCATCGTGCCGGCTAGCTCCAGATGCTTGTAGGTCTGGTGAACGATGCCACGGAAGAAGGTCTCCCGCGGTTGTTGATTCAGCAGCCAGCGGCGCCAATGCCCGGTTAAACCAACGCGCCGGGGAATGCGCGCCAGAAAAACTTCGAGCGCGCTGCGTAGCGAATTCGGAAACAGAATCGCAACATCGAACGACGGTTTTCGACGAAACAAGCGCGCCGCCACAAAAGCCGATTTCGATGGCAGAATGATAATCTCATCGGCCTCCGGAACAATTTTCCAAAAGGCCGCAAGTTTCCTTGGGACAGCTACCGTCAGGTGTGCGTCTGGGCGTCCACCCTTGATGGCGCGTACCGCCGGGACGCTCATGACTGCGTCGCCCAGCCAATTGCTGCTTCGGATCAAGATGCGGAATGGCTTTAGCCGGGTGTTCTCCGGCAAAAAGACACCGCGCTTATATTTCGCGAGCAAGAAATTTGGCCGCGGCGTTTTCCAGCGATTATGCACCCAAAACCAATCTTCCGGCGCGCGTCGGACTTGTTTTTCCAAAATTTCGTTGCCACGCGCGGTGAGTGATTCAATCGATTCGCCAGAATTTTCAATTGGCCTTTCCGCCACCGCGCGCCAGCGCGCGAATCCTTCGGTGTGAACCGCAAATCCGATCAGCTTCGCGTGGGTCCGCTGCGCCAGCAGCGCCGGTAATGGGGTGGTCGAGGCGAGTCTGCCAAAGAACGGCGTCCAGAGGCCGCCGTCACCGGCATGTTGGTCCATCAAAATGCCGATGCCGCCGCCACTGCGCAGCAGCTCGATCGCTTTTCCGAAACCTTCGCTGCGCTCAAAGACTTCCAGACCAAATTGGCTGCGCGCCTCCCGAACGTGCCGATCGATGTGTGGATTACGGATGCGCTGGTAAACGGTCGCAGTGCGCTGCCCGTGCGAGAAATGCGGGAACAGTCGCGTGCAAAACTCCCAGGAACCAATATGGCTCAAGAACAGCACGAACGGTTGCTTTTGCCGGAAACAATGTTCGACGTATTCAAAGTTTTCCAGGCGCACCCGCTCGAGAATTTTTTCCGTCGGCATGCGAGTGAACTTCACGCTACAGAGCAAGTTCGCTCCCAGTTGTTTAAAATGTCGGCGCACGATCCGGCGCATCTGTTTCTCGGAAAGTTCGTCCCCGAAAGCGATATGGACATTGCGCAGAGCCAGCTTTCGGTAGCGCGGCAGGACTAGCCAGGCAACGGCGCCGCTGATTTGCCCCATCGCGAATAAGAACGGCAGCGGCAACAAGGTGAGCAAATCCGTTCCCGCCCGGTAAAAAAGATAAACGGGATAATCGAACATGAATTCGGCCGGGCACGCTACGTTTGCCCGCCCGCGGCATCAATCAATATACTATGCCGATGAAAGGCGAGGAATTGCGAGCAGCCGAAGCGCACATCGCGCGGCTGGAGGAAGAGCTGTTGCGTCTGAAAGATGTGAAGCGCGACCTCCAGGCGCTGCGCGAGGAACATCGACGGTTGCGCCGCAGCGCGGAAGGGCGTGTTGCGAAAATTCTTTCCGCGCCGTTCCGGTTATTCCGGCGGCGGCAATCAACTGAGGCCGTCGAGCAAGATGAATATGGCCGCTGGTTTGCGCGGCATCGCGTTTCCGCGGAGGAAGCGGCGAAGTTGCGCGAGCAATCGCGAACCTTTTCCTATCGGCCGCTCATTTCGATTTTGACCCCAACGTTTAACGCTGATGAACGATTTCTGATGGGCGCGGTCGAATCGGTGATTGCGCAGGCCTACGAGAATTGGGAGCTGATTTTAATTGATGATGGCTCGAGTGACACACGCGTGCGCGGGCTGCTGGAGAATTTGGGGCAACGTGATGCCCGCATTCAAACCGGCTTTCAGGATCACGGCGGAATCTCCTCGGCCTTAAACACAGCGCTTGCGCGGGCGCGCGGTGGCTGGATCGCACTGCTCGACCACGATGATTTGCTCGAACCAGATGCATTGTTTCGTGCAATCGAACTTTTGCAAAACGACCGCGAAGCCGATGTGATTTATTCGGACGAAGACAAAATCGTGGACGGGAAATTGTCGGCGCCAATGCCGAAACCCGATTGGTCCCCCGAATTTTTTTGCACGCACGATTACCTGGGACATTTCGTAATCATCCGTCGCGATCTGGCGCGGGATGGGTTTCGCAGCGAGTTCGACGGTGCCCAAGACTACGATTTGCTCCTGCGGGTTTCGGAAAAGACTGAGCGTATCCGGCATATTCCGCGGGTGCTTTATCATTGGCGGCGGACGGCCGAATCAACCGCGCATAACATCCGACGCAAACCGGGCGCGCTGGAAGCGGGGCGAAGCGCGATTGAGGGGCATCTCGAGCGGCGACAAGAAAATGCGCGGGTGGCGATAGATTGGGGAACGCATCTTTACCGGGTTCGCCGCGAGGTCGGCCCGGAGAAAATTTCGATCATTTTCAATGGCGAGCTCGATCGCAGGGCGATTGACTCCGCTCAGGCCGGGCAGGCTGATCGGATTCGGGCGAAAACAAATTCTCCGAATTTCGAAATCGTAACGGATCTCAAGGAAGCGACTGGAGAATACGTGCTATTGCTCGATTTCGATCTTGAGCCGCTCGACGAGAATTGGCTGACGGCGATGGCGGAACAATTATCGAATCCGAAGATTGGCGCGGTTGGCGCGCGCATCGTTTCGTCGGACGATACGGTTGAAAGTGCCGGATTGATTTTGTTGCCTGATGGGAGTGTCCGTTTTGCTTTTGCAGGGTACGCGCGTGATTTCCGGGGAGCGAATCGGCAATTGCAGGCGGTGCGCAATTACAGTGCGGTGAGTGCGTCGTGTTTGCTGACGCGCCGGGAGCTGTTCGAGAAGATTGCTTCCAGTAACACCCCGGGATCCCTCCACTTCGGTCGGGATGACGGTGCGTGCGCGGCGGTAGAGTTTTGTTTAAGGCTCCAGGAACTAGGATTGCGAACGGTTTCGGTTCCCTACGCGGAACTGCGTCGCACTTCGAAGAAGGAAAATGCGAGCGGGATGTGCCTAGATCTACAGAAGCGCTGGCCGGAAATGTTTCGACGCGATCCTTATTATAATCCAAATCTTTCTAGCGAACGGGCCGATTTCTCGCTAGGGAGGTAGTTGGGCGACGTGAGATCGGCGGTCATAAACCGCCACTACAAATGAAAAAATCCGGGAAAAATATTTGGCGCGGTTTACAGCCAGCCGCGGTGACCGCGTTGAGCACGCGCGACTATCGAGCCCCGGCGCTGGCAAAACGGCTTGCGGGCGGGGGCGTGGAAGCAGGTCAGATCGTGTCGGCGAACCGCCGTTCCCTCGCGGCGGTCTGGATCCCTGGTGTCGAAATGTTCGCGCGCACCATCCATGTGCAACGGCACCGTGGATTGTTCGGAGAACTGGGCCGGCGGGATGAAGGCGTGCTCGGGAGTTTAAAATTCTGGCCACGACAATGGGCGACTGCCCGCATGTTCGCCAACACCGCCAAAGGCTTTCATGTTCATCCTCCATTTATTCCCGAGGGCGAAGACCCGACGAAATCATTACGGCGCAGGTTCACCAGGAAAGCGACTATCGACTACGAGGCGGAACAGTGGGACGTAATGTTTTTCGTGCAGGGCCGAGTCGAAATGATTTTGCGCGACGTCCGCGAAGGTTTTCGTGGCCGCATCATGCATTTTTTTATTGATGGCGACAATCATCGCGGCCCGAACAATGTCGCGGTTGTGATTCCGCCGGGGGTGGCGCATGCGGTGCGGGTGGAGGGAAGCGAGGAGGCGATCATGGTCTACGGCACCAGCACGAACTTTCAGCCGGCGTTCGAAGGCCGGATTGCGAGCGAGGTGGAATCGGCGCTTTTGCCGGAAAGCTGGCGGAGTTTTCTGGCGGAATAAGTGAAGCGGCAGTTCGATCCGGCGTTGCCGGAATTGATGGACCGGCCGCAGCCGGTCACGCGCGAGCTGAAACGCGACCTTGCTAACCTACGCTCCCTCAATCGCTGGTTTGGTAGCCATCGCTTGGTGCGACATTTTTTGCGATGCTGGCTCAAGCCAAATGGCAAAGCGCGAATTTTGGACGTAGCCACCGGCTCAGGCGACATCCCACGCCTGATCGTTGATCATGCGCGCAGACAAAATGTTTCCGTTCACATCGACGCGATCGATCAACAGGCGTCGACCATTGAAATTGCGCGAGGACTGAGCGCTGCTTATCCGGAGATCGATTCTTGTTGCGTGGACCTGTTCGAATGGAATCCGCCTGAGCTTTACGACATTGTGCTTTGTTCACTTACCCTTCACCATTTCAGCAACGATGACGCTGTGCGCGTGCTGCAAAAATGTCGCGAACTGTCGCGTGCGCGAATTTTAGTTGCCGATTTGCGGAGGGCACGCTTGTTAACGTGCGCGGTTTATTTTGTGACGGCGACAATCTATCGCGATGCGATGACGAAAACTGATGCACGACTATCAGCGGTGCGTGCCTTCAGTTTCGGTGAAATGCGCAAGCTGGCTGAGTGCGCCGGCTGGAGAAATTTCGGGCACCAAAAATTTGCCGTTGGCCGCCAAGCGATTTGGATCGAATCGTCGTCGCGAGCATAGTCGAGGGACCCCGCTGCCTTACCTTAAAGATTCCATGACGGGATCCCCCCGCCACGACGGGTAAACTATTGCGCGCGGGATGACGAGTTTTCTGAATGAAAATTATCGAATCGACTGACGCGGCCCAGTCACACGTGCGCGAGCGAAGGGCCAAATCCGTACTCGTGCCGACGATGGGTGCGTTGCATCGTGGGCATCTAGAGTTGCTTCGTGTCGCGCGTGAGCACGCTGGCGAAGATGGGGAAGTTGCGGTCAGTATTTTTGTCAATCCGTTGCAGTTCGAGCCGGGATCGGATTTTAAGAAATATCCGCGGCCGGAATCTACGGATGCAAAATTTTGCGAGGATGCGGGAGTCAATCTGCTTTTTCGCCCGCGCGAAATGTATTTTGATGATCGCTCAGTTTATGTTGAGGAAACACGATTGTCCGCCGGTCTGTGCGGCGCCTCGCGGCCAGGACATTTCCGCGGTGTCTGCACGGTGGTGGCGAAGCTTTTTAATTTGCTCGCGCCCAACGCCGCGGTGTTCGGTGAGAAGGATTATCAGCAACTGGCAATTATCCGGCGAATGGTGCGCGACCTAAATTTTCCGATCGAAGTCATAGGCGTGCCGACGGTGCGCGAGGCAGACGGGCTGGCCCTAAGCTCACGCAATCAATATCTGAACACAGACGGGCGAGCTGCGGCGCCGGTGCTGTATCAGGCCATGCTGCGGGTGAAAGAACTGGCCGCCGACGGAGAAAATTCCGTCACCAGATTGATTGACGCCGCGAGGAGCGTAATCGAGTCAGCCAAAGACGCGCGCATTGATTTTCATCGGCAAAACGCGATTGATCGATAACTTGCGACTGACGTGAAGGAATTCGATTTCGTTGTGGTGGGAAGCGGGATCGCGGGCTTGAGCTTTGCCTTGAAAGCAGCGGAGCACGGTTCCGTTGCTGTGATCACGAAACGCAAAGGGGCCGATAGCAACACGGCGTGGGCGCAGGGCGGGATTGCCTGCGTCACGAGCGATGAAGATTCATTCGAGTTGCACGTGCGCGACACGCTCGAAGCCGGTGCCGGGCTTTGCGACGAAAAAGTTGTGCGTACGATCGTGACGGAAGGTCCGGAGGCGATCCGGGAGTTGATGGAGGTCGGCGTCCATTTCGACGAACGCGAGGTTTCGGGCCATCGCGAGCTCGATCTTGGGCGCGAGGGCGGGCATTCGAAGCGGCGAGTGTTGCACGTACAGGATGTGACCGGGCGCGAGATCGAAAACAAGCTACTGGCAGCACTCGGTCGATCGCCACAGGTGCAATTGCTGGAAAACCATACCGCGATTGATTTGATCACCGCGGCCAAACTTGGATTCGCCAGGGAAGATCGATGTCTTGGACTTTACTCGCTCGATGAGAAAACGGGCGAAGTTGAGACGGTTCGGAGCGATCGGGTCGCGCTAGCGACCGGGGGCTGCGGGAAGGTTTATCTCTATACGACGAATCCTGCGGTTGCGACGGGCGACGGCGTGGCCATGGCTTGGCGTGCTGGCGTCGCCATCGCAAACATGGAATTTGTTCAATTCCATCCCACCTGTCTTTTCCACGCCGAACAGCGTTCGTTTCTGATTTCGGAAGCAGTCCGGGGCGAAGGCGGAATCTTGCGCGACGGGCGCGGCGAAGATTTTATGCCGCGATATCATCCGCGCGGTTCGCTGGCTCCGCGTGATGTGGTGGCGCGGGCGATCGATGCCGAGATCAAACGCAGCGGTGCGCAATGCGTTTATCTGGATATCACGCATAAGTCCGAGGCGTTTTTGCGTGAACGTTTTCCGCACATTTTCGAAACCTGTTTGCAGCTTGGGATCGACATGAGCCGGCAGCCGATTCCGGTGGTGCCGGCGGCGCATTATCAATGCGGTGGAATCAAGACCGACGTCAACGGCGCGAGCAGTCTGCGCGGTTTGTACGCCATCGGCGAAGTGGGCTGTACCGGTCTGCATGGGGCAAATCGACTGGCCAGCAATTCGCTGCTCGAGGGGGTGGTGGTGGCGGGGCGGGCTTGTGCGGCGCTGGCGCGCGAGTTTCCGAAGGAGCAGGACCACAAAATTGCGTTGCCGGAATGGGTCTCCGGTAACGTCCAAAATGTGGACGAACTGGTGGTGATTTATCACAACTGGGACGAGATCCGGCGCTTGATGTGGGACTACGTCGGGGTGGTTCGGACCGACAAACGTCTGCAACGCGCAGCCTCACGTTTACGGAATCTCCAGCGGGAAATCCGCGAATTTTATTGGAATTTCAAGGTCTCGGTCGACCTCCTCGAACTGCGGAATCTAGCCACGGTCGCGGCCCTGATTGTGGATAGCGCCCTACTCCGCAAAGAGAGCCGGGGACTGCATTATACCTTGGATTATCCGCAGACCGACGAAGCTAATTTTCGGCACGATACCGTGGTCTCACGTGGCTAAATGGTTGGAATGGATACTGCTGCAAATGGTAAATCGCCAGCCGGGCAGGATTCCTTGAAAAGAGGAAAAACCTTGCCTGTCGGCAAGTTTTCGGTAAAACAAGGCCACGCCAATGAGAAAAGGTTTTCCCGCTGTCGCTCTAGTGGTCCTTGGGGCGGGGGTGGGGAT
>Ga0209268_1001353_pt1 | contig 11967 bp, 8 predicted proteins | sample GraSoiAngelo_143_FD_185900 | JGI IMG/M metagenome (GOLD analysis project Ga0209268, IMG submission 185900) | Grasslands soil microbial communities from the Angelo Coastal Reserve, California, USA - 14_1009_02_30cm (SPAdes) (version 2) | ecosystem: Environmental > Terrestrial > Soil > Grasslands ... | reverse complement strand
CGGCCACCTACCGCGGCATCCATGGCATGCAGCGCCCCGATCCCCGCCACCCGGCCCTCGCGCTCGACGTGCTCGAGCAGCGGCCGGTAGAGGTCCTGGCCTTCGCGGCCGGTCATGGTCTCGATATCCCCGACCACCACCAGCAGCTGCTTGGCGCGCGAGATGGCGACGTTCAACCGCTGCGCCTTCTTGAGGAAGCCGATCCGCTCGGCCTCGTTGCTTCGCACCAGGCTGAGGATGACCACGTCCGCCTCCTCGCCTTCGAAAGCATCGACGGTGTCGACCGCCAGGCCGGGAAGCGCGACCATCCGCAGTTCGCGGCGCAGTTGGGTGACCTGGTCCTGGTACATGGCGATGACCGCGACCCGCAGCTGCTCGAGCCCAAGTCGTTGCAGGTGGCGGACAACGCGACCGACCGCCTCGATCTCGGCGCGGTTCGAGATACTCCCCGAGCCGCCCTTCTTTTCCCGGCCGCCATTCGGTATTGCTCATCGAGCATCACCAGGTTGGTCTCCGGAACGACGGCCCAGCTCAACTCGAAGAAGCTGGCATCCCGGACCATCGCCTTCGCCTCGTCGTCATCGACGGGGAAGGCCGCGGCACTTTCATCCAGAACCGGCGGCAGCTGGCGGTGGTCGCCCACCAGCAACCAGCGCGGCGCCAGCCGCAGCAGCGGCAGCGTCTCGGTGAAGCGGACCTTGTTCGCCTCGTCGAGGATGAGCCAGTCGAACATCTCGGCTTCCTTGCAGGCGAGCGCGATCCGGTTCACCGTGCCGAATACCACGTGCGCGGTGCGCACCCGCGGGTCGTCGGCCTCGACGATGCTGGGCCGGAACTTGGGGTCGACCTTCTCGGGTTCGGCGATGCGCACCATTCGGAGCGAGTCGAGACCTTGCAACCGCTCCTGCGCATTGTCGACCGCGGTGTTCGCGTGCGACGTCATCAGGATGCGCACATTGGGATCTCGCGCCACCAGCTGACGCACGGTCTCGACGATCGAGGTCGTCTTCCCGGTTCCCGGTGGGCCCTGCACCAGTTGCATGCTGCCGGGGAAGAGGTTGACCGCGTTCCGGACGGCTTGCTGCTGGCTGGGATTGAGGCGCTCGTCGAAGGGCTGCAACGCTCCGGTGCCGGGGGGCAGCACCTCGTCAGGGGCGATCAGGAGCGCAGCCACACGGCGCAGGCTGATGTCGCCCGCCGGGAAGCCATTCAAAGTGCGTTGCTGCACCTCGACGACGGCCGTGATCGGCTGCGGTCGAACCGTACCCGGGCCGAGGACGCCCTCCTCCCGCAGCTTCACCAACCAGCGGCGGCCGCCCCCTTCTCCGCGGAGCAGGGTGCCTTCTCGGTCCGCGCCATGGGCGGTGCGGATGACGACGCGATCACCTTCCTTGAACCCGCCGCGGCGACTGAGCACGATCAACGCCCCGGCGCTCCGGTCGCCGTTGGTCGCCCCGCAGACGCTGCATTTGACGCCATTGACCTGCAGGTTCTCGCACTTGCTGCAGATCACCCCTTCGGTCTCGATCTCGTACGGACGGGCATCCTGCTCTGCCTGCCAGGCGAGCCACTGCCGTTCGTGGTTGGCAAATGCCTGGCCGGCCAGCACCAGGGGCAGCTGGGCGGCCTCCTCGAGCGCGGTCAGCTGCCTGCGGACCCAGTCTTCCTCGGGCACGTAGGTGACGCCCTGCAGCGCCGCCTCGGCGACCTCGATGGTGAGCACGTCGCCGGCGTCCTTCGTCGGGTCGGGGTCCGGCTGGACGCGCTCCACCACGAAGGCGATGTCACGACCGGGCAAGCCGAAGAGCTGCCCGACCAGACCGAAGCGCTCGATGCTCGTATCCGTCCGCTTCTGGAGGTTCAGCGTGTAGCGCACGGGTGCGTGCTTGATGTCCACGTACCCATCACCCTCGGTGGCTTCGGTCAGCAGGGCCATCAGGGCGTCCTGGCCGAGGTGGTCGAGCAACGTCTCAGCCTGGCTCTGCGGCGCGCCGCAGACGTTCAGCCGGACCGCGGTGATGTCGGGGGCGCGGTGGGCAAACGGCGACCCCGCGACAACAGGCGGCAACCGTAAGGTCAAGGGCGCTCCTTGTGGCGCATAAGATTGGACCTGGCTCAACAGGTGGGCCGACAGCTAGCCACCCCTTCGGCGGTGCGTCGGACAGGCCGAATCGTCGAACCTGTCTTACCCGGCCCCCAGTATAACGCCAAATAGGGGCCGATGCCAGCGTCCCGGTTGCCCTAGCCTAGAGCAAGGTGGCAAAGATGGCATCCCTGAGCAGGGGCCAGCGGCGCGTCCAGCGCGCTCTGGAAGTGGCGCCCGGCGCGCTGACCTGGACGATCCTGATCGCCCCCTTGGTGGCTTCGTTCATCTTCGCGCCCTACATCGCGTTTGCCATCTTCCTGATCGACATCTACTGGTTCATCCGCACCGCAACCGTCGTCCTCGGCATCCGAAGGACCTATCGACAGATGAAACGGGCGATGCTGGAGGATTGGTGGCAGCGCTGTCTTTCGCTCGTGGTCTCACCGGACATCATTGATCCGCGTCGCATCGTGCACGCCGTCCTGATTCCGACCTACACGGAGCCCTACGCCATCCTCTACGAAACGGTCCGGGCCATTGCGGATGCTGCGTACCCGGCCGAAAACAAGGTGGTGGCGATCGTCACCAGGGAGAGCGACCGGCTGGGCTGGGAGAACGTCCACCGCCTGCAGCAGGAGTTCGGCCACCGGCTGCGGGCCTTCGTCCACATCAAGGACCCGCTCCTGCCGGGCATCGTGGTGGGCAAGTCGGCGGCGATGGCGTATGGCGGTCCGGTGCTGCGCCATGAGCTGGAGGCGATGGGCCTCGACCAAAAAGACGTGATCGTCACCGACCTGGACTCGGACTTCCGGGTGCACCGCCAGTTCTTCGCCTACGTGACCTACCAGTACGCCAGCGACCGCAAGCGGCTCGAGTGCCTGTTCCAGCCGATCCCGATGTTCCACAACAACCTCTGGCGGGTGCCGTTCGCGGTGCGCATCATGGCGAGCGCCTGCACCCAGTGGCAGATGTTCCTCTCCTCGCGCCCCGACCGGCTGGTCGCCTTCAGCAGCTACTCGATGTCGCTGGACCTCGTCATCAAGGCCGGTTACTGGGACGACGACGTCATTCCCGAGGATTCTCGCTTCTACTGGAAGTCCTTTTTCGCCACTCACGGCCGCCTCAAAGTGGTGCCGGTCTTCTTGCCGATCTACGGCGACGCCCCCGAAGCCTCCGACCGCGGCGTCCTTCGTGAGAAGACGCACGCCAATCAGTACAACCAGATCAAGCGCTGGGCTTGGGGGGTCAGTGACGTGCCGTACGTGACGGTTCGGCTGCTCCGCCACGCCGAGATCTCCCTGTGGCTGCGCGCCCGCCGCTACGGGTACATGATCTTCAACCACCTGACCTGGACGACGCTGCCGCTGCTGTTGCTGTTTGGCGCCGCGCTGCCCCGCTTGCTGCAGGAGGACTGGAACCTGACGAACGCCGCTGACCGGCTCGGCCTCTATGCGTTCATCATCATCAACATCGCCTTCCTGAACATCGCCGCGCTGATCCTGGTTGAGCGGCGGATCAACCCGCCGATGCCGCGCAACTGGGGATTCGCTCACCAGGTCTGGGCCTATGCGCAACTCGGCCTCTACCCGCCCGTCGGGCTGGTGTTCAGCGTGCTGCCGGCGCTGGAGGCGCAGACGCGGTTGATGCTCGGCATGTATCTCGAGTACAAGGTGACCGAGAAGGTCGCGGAAGGGCCGGTCGAGGGCACCGCCTAACGGTTAGGGCGGAGCAGCACAAAGGCCGTGACCGCGCCGATGATCAGGGCGCCGTACAGGCCAACCGAAGAGAGCCAGGCCAGCGCCGGGCTTGACTGGTAAACCGTCGCCCGAGCGCTGTCGAGCTGTGCCTGCACCTCGAGCAGGATCCAGCCGCACGCGCCGATTGCCACGATCCACCAGCGCCCGCGGACCGTGGTCCAGATGAACACGACGCACAAGAGCAGCGGCGTGAAATTCCACAAGGAGTTCTTGGGCGCTGCCACCACCCCGAGCCACAGACTGAGGGCGAGTGCGCCCTCCCACGGTCGTGGAGCGGCGCGACGCAGGACCGCAACCGTGAGGCCGGCGAGGATGACGACGACGGCCAGCATGAACGGCTCGACCGGCAGCCCGGGCAAGGGCGGCCTGGTCCAAGTCGAGGCAATCCCGAGCCGGCTCAGCCAGCCATTGATCGACTCGTTGGTCCAGTAGGTATCGGGTCCGAGGAAAGATCCGGCCCGGCCCGCGATGCTCCCGCTGCCGACGCCAAGCTGGGGCAGCAGCAACACGGCGAGGAGGCTCAGCCCGATCACCAGCCGCCGCCAGCGCGGCGGACGCTCGGTGAGGGCAGCCAAAAAGCCGGTTACCGGGTACAGCTTGATGGCGCTCGCGAGTCCGAGCATCGGCCCGGGAGCGACGCAGCGATAGGCCAGCGCCAAAAGGAGGAGCACGAGCAGGTTTGCCTGGCCGAAGTAAAGGGAGCCGATCACCGGCGGAAATAGCCCGGCGACGGCGCCACCGCCGAGGGCGACCGGCCACCGCAGATGCGGGATCGAGCCGAGCAACAGCGCGATCGCGCCGCAAAGGGCGATCAAGCTCAGCCCCATGAAGATGAAGGCGGCCTTCGGTGCCGCCATCAGGGCCAGCGGTCGCAGCAGGTGCGCGAAGACGAGGGGGTAGGAGTAGCCGCCTCCGGTCTCTACCTGCAGGCCGGCGGCGCGCTGCACCGCGTGCAGCGCGGCGATGTCGTAGGGATCCTGGCCCCGGTTCAGCAGGACACCGGCGGCCCAGTAGTCGTAGAAATCGTTGAAGAGGCCGGCTGATCCACGAGTCGCCACGCTATGGACCACGCGGACCAGCGTCACCACCGCCGCCAGCACCCCGCCCAGGACCGCGGCTGGTGGGAGCAGTTCGCGGAGCCGCCGGATTACCGTAGGCCGACCGCGTGTTGGACGCGCTGCAGGGTTGTGTTGGCGATCGGCCTCAGCCGATCGGCTGTCCCGCGAAGTTGACGCATCAATCCCGCGTCGTCGGCACGGATCTCCCGATAGCGCTCCTGGATCGGAGTCAGGGCCTCGACCACGGCATCGGCGACCGCGCTCTTCAGCACGCTGTATGGCTTGGCGGCGAATTCCCGCTCGACCGCCGGCCAGTCCTGGTCCGTGATCGTCCGGTAGATCTCGAGGAGATTTCGAACGCCGGTCCCGGCCGGAAACTGGACGGCGGGCTGGGCGTCGGTCTGCGCCCGCGCGATTTTCTTGCGGATCACGTCGGGTGGATCCAGCAGGAAGATGGCGTGTCCCGGATTATCCCCGGCCAGGCTCTTGCTCATCTTCTTTTCCGGATCGTCGAGACCCATGATGCGGGCGCCGGCCGCCTGGATCATCGCCTCGGGCAGGACGAACACCTCGCCGAATCGCTGGTTGAGCCGCTGCGCGACATCGCGCGTGAGTTCGATGTGCTGTCGCTGGTCCTCCCCGACCGGAACGTAGCGCGTGTCGTAAAGAAGGATGTCGGCGGCCATCAAGGCGGGATAGGCAAAGAGCCCGGCGCTCGACCGCTCTCGCTCCCTTCCGCTTTTCTCCTTGAACTGGGTCATCCGCTCCAGCCAGCCCATCGGGATGAAGCACTCGAGGATCCAGGCCAACTCGGGATGGATCCCGCTCGCCAGATAGATGGCCGCCAGGCTCAGGGTGTTCTCCCGGAGAGCCGCCGGATCCTGCGGGACGGTGATGGTGTGCAGGTCGACGATGCAAAAGATGTTGTCGTACTTGTCCTGGTCCCGGACCCAGTTCCGGAGCGCACCCAGGTAGTTGCCGAGGTGAAGGCCGCCGCTCGGCTGGATGCCGGAGAAGACGCGGGGCTTGCCTGGACCCGGCTGCATCCACGAATGTTAAGCAACCCGCCGTGCGGCAACCGCAAGTTCGGCGTGGAACTGAACTAGAATCCGCGCCGTGGGCGAGCGCCTGGCCTCGAAGACCCTGCGCAACAGTGCGCTGGTGGTGGGAGCGCGAGCCCTGGCCAAGCTCGCGGTGTTCGCGGTCGTCGTGCTCCTCGTGCGTCACCTCGGTGACGAGCGCTTTGGGCGGTTCGCCACCATGGTCGTCTATGTGACCCTGGTCGGTGTCATGGCGGATCTCGGCCTGCAAACCGTCTTCATCCGGGATGTGTCGCGCGATCGCGGCGAGTTCCGCCGTTACCTCTCAAACCTTGTCGGCACCCGGTTCGTCCTGTCGCTGGCGGCGCTCCTTCTCCTGGCGGGTGCGCTCCGACTGTTTGCCCCAGTGCTGTTCCCCTACACGATCGCGGCTTTTGTCCTACTGCTGACCACCAGCTATTCGAGCCTCCTGCGCGCGGTCTTCTACATCCGTGGCCGGCTGCTCTACGAGGCGGTCGCGATCGTGGCCGAGGCGATCCTGCTTCTGGGGCTCACCCTGGCGGCGATCAACCGCGGGGCCAGCTGGGATGTCTTCCTCTGGGTCTATTCCGCGGGCTATGTCTTCACCTGCGTGTTCGCGATCGCGATCATCCGCTGGCGCTGGAAGGAGCCCATCGAGGCGCGGCTCGACCCCGCCTTTGTCCGTCGCGTGCTGGCGGCGGGCGTGCCCCTCGCGCTGGGGTTCACGATCACCACCGTCTACGCCCAGCTCGACGTGGTCCTGCTTCAGGCCTTGAAAGGATTTCAGATGGTCGGCTGGTACGCGGCTGCCAATCGATTCATCGACGCCGTCGCCTGGATTCCGCAGTCGGCCATGGGCGCAGTCTTCCCGGCGCTTTCCCTGGTGGCCGCCACGGAAAGCCGGCGGCTGATCTTCGCCTACGAGAAGTCCTTCAAGATGCTGGCCATCGTCGCGCTTCCGCTGGCGGTTGGGATCAGCGTCACCGCCGACTCGCTCGTGCCGCTCGCCTTCGGTCACGCCTTCGATCAATCGATCCCAGCGCTGCGGATCCTCGCTCCGTCCATCGCGCTTCTTTTCGTCAACAACGCGTTCATTTACACGCTCACTGCCATCAATCGGCAGGTCGATTTCACCCGGCTTTCGCTTGCCACCCTGGTCGTCAATGTCGCGCTCAACCTGTTGCTCATCCCTCCCTACGGCTATCTTGGCGCGGCGGCCGCGTCGACCCTGACCGAAGCCGCGCTTTTTGCGGGTGGCCTGTGGCTCCTGCGCCGGCAACTGGCGCCCCTGCGGGTCGTGGGGAGCACCGGCCGAGCGATCGCGAGCGCCGCTGTGATGGGTGGCGTCCTGTACCCGATCCGGTCGTGGCCGCTCGCCATCGTCGTGATCGTGGGCGCCGCGGTCTACCTGGCCGCCTTGTTCGCCCTGCGGGCGCTGGATGCCGAAGAGTGGTCGATTCTACGCTCGGGGCTGATGGCCCGCTAGCCCCGGCCGAACCCTAAACTACTCGCGTGCCAGAAGATGGCGCCATCGTTCGTGCGCTCGCGGAGAAGATCCGCGACGTGCCGAATTTCCCCAAAGAGGGGATTCTCTTCAAGGACATCACCAGCCTGCTCCAGGACGCGAACGCCTTTAAGCAGGCGGTCGACATCATGGCGGACACGTACCGGGGCAGGGCGGTCGAACTGGTGGTCGGGGTGGAGTCGCGGGGCTTCATTTTCGGTGGCGCGCTTGCCTACCTGCTCGATGCCGGCTTCGTCCCGGTCCGGAAGGAAGGCAAGCTCCCCGGTCAGAAAATTGCACAGTCCTACGCGCTCGAGTACGGCTCGGCGGTGCTCGAGATCCATAAGGATGCGATCAGGCCGGGGCAGGCGGTGGTGATCGTCGATGACCTGCTGGCGACTGGCGGCACGGCCCGGACGACGGCGCGCCTGGTCCAGCAGCTTGGCGGCAAGGTCGTCGGGATCTCCTTCCTCATCGAGCTGAAGTTCCTCAAGGGCGCCGACAACCTGTCGGGATACAACGTCGTTTCCCATTTGAAGTTCTAGATGGGAGACGATGCACGGCCGATCCTGGTGGTGGGGTCGGTCGCCTTGGATGCCGTCCACACGCCAACAGAATCCGCCAGCGAGGTGCTGGGCGGGGCGGCCAGTTACTTTTGCCTTTCGGCGTCCATGTTCGCGCCGGTGCGGCTGGTCGCCGTGGTGGGTGAGGATTTTCCGGCGGCGCACCGCCGGCTGCTGGAGTCACGGCCTGTCGATCTCACCGGCCTGCAGGTGCGTCCGGGGAAGACATTTCGCTGGACGGCTCGGTACAGCGGCGTCCGGCTGGAGGATCGTGAGACGCTGGACACCCAGCTCAACGTCTTTAAGGACTTCCACCCGGTCCTGCCCGATGCCTACCGCGACTCGAAAGTCGTTTTTCTGGCCAACATCCAGCCGGAGCTGCAGCTCGAGGTGCTGGAGCAGGTGCCAGAGGCCGAATTCATCGCCTGCGACACCATGAAGCTCTGGCTGGACACCGCCCGTCCGGGCCTGGAGCGGCTCTTTAAACGGGTCGATTGCGTGATGGTGAACGACGAAGAGGCGGTGCAGTTCTCCGGCAAGCGCTTTCTCCCGTCCGCCGCCCGCGTCATCCTTTCCTACGGGCCCCGGGTGGTGATCATCAAGCGCGGCGAAAACGGTTCGCTGCTGTTCACCAGGGACCGGGTCTTCCTCGCTCCGGCGCATCCACTGGAGACGGTGCGCGATCCAACCGGGGCCGGTGACGCTTTCGCCGGCGCCTTGCTCGGCGCCGTCGCCCGTGCCGGCCACGGTGGGGACGATGTGCTTCGGCGCGGCATGCTGTACGGCTCGGTGCTCGGCTCGCTCGCGGTGGAGGATTTCAGCGTACGCCGGATCATCGACGCCCACATGGGCGACATCGAGGCGCGGTTGAGTAACCTTGTCGACATGATTTCCCTTGACGGAACGCGGGCGAAATAAGGTGGCCACCATTCCGGCGCAGCGTTACGACGTCAAGGACCTCAAACTGGCCGACGACGGCCGGCGCATGATCGAGTGGGCGGCGCAGGAGATGCCCGTCCTGCAGCAGATCCGCGAGCGCTTCAAGCGCGATCAGCCGCTCAAGGGCCAGCGGCTCTCCGCCTGTCTGCACGTCACGACCGAAACCGCGAACCTCGCGATCACGCTCAAGGCCGGCGGGGCCGAGCTGGTGCTCTGCGCCTCGAATCCGCTGTCGACGACCGATGCCGCCGCCGCATCGCTAGTGCAGGACCACGGCATCAGCGTCTTCGCGATCAAGGGCGAGGACAGCGAAACCTACTACCGTCACATCGCTGCCGCCATCGAGCACCGGCCGACGATGACCATGGACGACGGCGCCGACCTGGTCGCCGCGCTGCACAAAGACCGCACCGACCTCATCGCTGATGTGATTGGCGGAACCGAAGAGACCACCACCGGGGTGATCCGCCTGCGCAGCATGGCCGAGCACAAGGTCTTGCGCTATCCGATCGTTGCGGTCAACGAGGCCATGACCAAGCACTTCTTCGACAACCGCTACGGCACCGGCCAGAGCACACTCGACGGCATCATCCGGGCCACGAACGTGTTGCTGGCCGGCAAGGTTTTCGTCATTTGCGGCTACGGGTGGTGCGGCCGGGGGCTCGCCATGCGGGCTCACGGGATGGGGGCCCACGTCATCGTCACGGAAGTCGACCCGGTCCGAGCGCTGGAGGCCGTCATGGACGGCTACCGCGTCATGCCGATCGCCGCGGCAGCCAAAGAGGGTGACCTGTTCGTCACCGTCACCGGTGACATCAATGTGGTCGACGAGCCGCACTTGAAGGCTATGAAGAGCGGTGCCATCCTGGCGAACTCCGGACACTTCAACGACGAAATCAATCTGAGCGCGCTCGATGGGATGGCGGAAAGCGTCCGCTCGGTCCGACCCTCGCTCGAGGAATACCGTCTCCACGACGGCCGGAAGCTGTTCGTCCTCGGCGAGGGCCGCCTGGTCAACCTGGCCGCGGCCGAGGGGCACCCGGCGGCGGTCATGGACATGAGTTTTGCCAACCAGGCGCTGAGCGCCGAGCACCTCGTCTCGCACGCGCGCGAGCTGCAGCCGAACGTCTATCCGGTCCCGGACGCGATCGATCGCGAGATCGCTCGGCTAAAATTGGCCGCGATGCACATTGCCATCGACTCCCTCACGGCGGAGCAGGCCCAGTATCTGAGCGGTTGGGAGTCGGGCACGAGGTGAGGCGGGGCAGCCACCTGTTCACGTCGGAGTCGGTCACCGAAGGACATCCGGATAAGATCGCGGATCAAATCTCGGATGCCATCCTTGACGCCATCATGGCCAAGGATCCGCTCGGCCGGGTCGCCTGCGAGACGGCGGTGACCACCGGTCTGGCGTTTGTCATCGGCGAGATCACGACCGATACCTACGTCGAGATGCGCGACATCATCCGGGATACCATCGAGCAGGCCGGCTACGACCATCCCGGTTTCGGCTTCGATGCCGAAACCTGCGGCGTGATCGTCTCGATCCAGAAGCAGTCGCCCGACATCGCCCAGGGCGTCGATACGGGCGGTGCCGGCGACCAGGGGATGATGTTCGGCTTCGCCTGCGATGAGACGCCGGAGTTGATGCCGATGCCGATCCAGCTCGCCCATCAGCTGGCGCGTCAGCTGGCGCGCGTTCGCAAAGACAAGACCCTTCCGTATCTGGGTCCGGACGGTAAGACGCAGGTGACGATCGAGTACGTCGACGGCCGTCCTCGCCGCGTCGACACGGTGGTGCTCTCCGCGCAGCACACCGATGATGTCGGGCTGGAGCGGATCCGCGATGACCTGCAGGAGCTCGTCCTGGAGCAGGTGGTACCGGCAAAGATGCTCGACCAGCGCTCGACCATCCATGTCAATCCCACCGGCCGCTTCGTGCTGGGTGGGCCACGGGCCGACGCCGGCGTCACCGGCCGCAAGATCATCGTCGACAGCTACGGCGGCTACGCGCGACACGGCGGCGGCTGTTTTTCCGGGAAGGATCCCTCGAAGGTCGACCGCTCGGGCGCATACGCGGCCCGCTACGTGGCCAAGAACGTCGTGGCCGCCGGGCTTTCCAGCCACTGCGAGATCCAGGTCGCCTACGCGATCGGTGTCCGCAAGCCGGTCTCCGTGTTTGTCGAGACTTTCGGTACCGAGCGGATCCCCGTTTCGACCATCGAGCTCCTGGTCAATAAGCACTTCGACCTGAGCCCGCTCGAAATCATTCGCGAGCTGGAGCTGCGCCGGCCAATCTTCAAGCAGACGGCCGCCTACGGGCACTTCGGCCGTTCAGATCTCGACCTGCCCTGGGAGCGGACCGACAAAGCGGACCTGCTCGCCTCGGAAGCCGGCGTGCAACGGTTACAGGTGGTGGAGTCGCAGGACGCCTAAAAGCCAAACGTGTCTGGTTACCGGCATCGACGGCTTCGCCGGGAGCCACCTCTGTGACCTTCTCATCCGGCGGCGGTATTCGGTCCACGGGACGATCCGTCGCCCCCAGGCGGATCCACGCGCCGAGCTGTCCGCCCAGGTTGTCACTTACCGCGTCGACCTGCTCGACCAGGACGCGGTCGACGCCCTTGTGCACGAGGTGCGGCCGCAATGGGTGTTCCACCTGGCGGCGCTGAGCAGCCCGGCGGCATCCTGGGATGATCCAGGCGGGACGATTGCCACCAACGCCACCCTGGAAGCGAACCTGCTCGGGGCACTGGTCCGGCTGGATCCGATGCCGCGGGTGCTGGTGGTGGGCTCCGGGGATGAATACGGCCGGCCGGCCGGCCGCGCTCGCCGGCTCGATGAGGACACCCCCTTGCGTCCGCTCACCCCCTACGGCGTGAGCAAGGTTGCCCAGGATCTGCTCGCGCTGCAGTACCACTTGAGCCACGGCCTGCCGGCGATCAGGGTGCGACCCTTCAACCACGCGGGACCGCGCCAGGCGCCACAATTCGCCATCT
>Ga0209268_1001349_pt1 | contig 11994 bp, 9 predicted proteins | sample GraSoiAngelo_143_FD_185900 | JGI IMG/M metagenome (GOLD analysis project Ga0209268, IMG submission 185900) | Grasslands soil microbial communities from the Angelo Coastal Reserve, California, USA - 14_1009_02_30cm (SPAdes) (version 2) | ecosystem: Environmental > Terrestrial > Soil > Grasslands ... | reverse complement strand
GAAGACCGCAACCCCGCGAACACCGATGAGTTGGTGGGAATGTTCGTGGCCTCGACCGACGAAGATGTCGATGCGGCGGTAGAAGCGGCAGCAGAAGCATACAAAAAATGGCGGCTGGTACCCGCGCCCAAACGCGCGGAAATTCTGTTCCGCGCCGCCGAGTTGCTCGTCGAGCGCAAAGAGGATTTTGCCAAGGACATGACCCGCGAAATGGGTAAAGTCCTCGAAGAAACGCGCGGCGACGTGCAAGAAGCCATCGACATGACCTACTACATGGCCGGCGAAGGCCGCCGGCTCTTTGGTCAGACCACGCCTTCGGAATTGCCCAACAAATTCGCCATGAGCGTGCGGCAGCCCATCGGCGTCTGCGGGATGATCACGCCGTGGAATTTCCCGATGGCCATTCCCTCGTGGAAGATGATGCCGGCCCTGGTCAGCGGAAATACGGTCGTGCTGAAACCCGCCGAAGATACGCCGCTTTCCGCGTATCACCTCGTACAGGTATTGACCGAAGCGGGTGTGCCGCGAGGCGTCGTGAACTTGGTGAGCGGCGACGGGCCCAATGCCGGTGCGCCGCTCGCGCGACACAAAGCCGTGCCGGTCATCAGCTTCACCGGATCGAGTTCGGTGGGCCGGCTCGTCGCCGAAGCCTGCGCGCCCGATTTCAAGCACTGCAGCCTGGAGATGGGCGGCAAGAACATCCTCATCGTGATGGACGATGCGAACCTCGATCTAGCAATTGACGGCGCGATTTGGGGCGGATTCGGCACCACGGGCCAGCGTTGCACCGCCGCCAGCCGCATTGCCGTGCACAAGAGCGTTTACAAAGAGTTCGTCACACGGTTCGTAGAGCGCGCCAAATCATTAAAAGTCGGAGACGGCCGGGATCCGGCAACCGAAATGGGGCCGCTCATCAACGAGCAACAATTAAACACGGTCGTGACCTACGTGGAGATCGGCAAACTCGAAGGCGCGAAACTGCTTGCGGGAGGAACCCGGCTAACCGGCGGCGCCCACGACAAAGGCTGGTTCTATGCCCCTACGGTCTTCGGTGACTGCTCGCCAAACATGCGCATTGCCCAGGAAGAAATCTTCGGCCCGGTTGTTTCGGTGATTCCGATCAGCAGCCTAAGCGAGGCCATTGAAGTGGCGAACGGCGTGCCTTACGGCCTTTCCGCTTCGATTTACACGCGAGACGTGAACCGCGCTTTCCAGGCCGCACGCGATCTGTACACCGGAATCGTCTACGTCAACGCCCCCACGATTGGGGCGGAAACGCATCTGCCCTTTGGCGGCACTAAGCAGACCGGCAATGGCCACCGCGAAGCCGCCATCGCCGCCATTGATTTCTTCACCGAATGGAAGACCATCTACATCGATTATTCCGACAAGCTCCAGCGCGCCCAAATCGACAACGCTTGAAGCGGCCCGCGTGAACCATTTCTGCCAGTGCGCGTTGACATGCGCGTTGACCGCCCTTGCCACACTTTTTACAATAGATATAGAGGGTTCAGTCATGCGGAGCATGGTGCTGCCCTGAGAACGGCCGCGCTACAGGAACGGCGTAACCGCCAGATTCTGGCGGACATTGTGCGCACGTACATTGAGACGGGCGAACCGGTGTCTTCGCGCGCCATCTCCAAGGGCTTCGAGGAGACTTTGAGCACGGCCACGATTCGCAACGTCATGGCCGACCTCGAGGACGGCGGGTTTCTTTACCAGCCGCATACTTCGGCAGGACGGGTGCCCACGGCCGCGGCCTACCGTTTCTTTGCCCAGGAGATTGCTTCGGAGGCGACGATCAGCGTCACGGATCGCGAATGGATTCAGCGCGAGATGAGCGGCGCAAAAACCGCCGCGGAAATCACCGAGCGGGCGGGCCACGTGCTTGCGGAGGTATCGAACGGGCTGGGGATTGTCGTTTCCCCTCCGCTCAGCAAGACGGTTCTGGAGCACGCGCGCATGTGGCTGCTTCCGGATGGGCGCGTAGTCGTTGTGCTGATTTCTCCTGGAGGAAAAACGCGGGACAAGATTTTGCAGCCAAGCCGCCGCTTCACACAGGCCGAACTCGACGCCACCGCCGAGTTTTTGAATCGCCACTATTCGGGCTGGAGCCTCGAAGCGATTCGCGCGGACTTGCTGCAAAAATTGGCGGCCGAGCGCGAGCGTTACGAGGGAATTGCGCAGAACGCGCTTTCCCTGTGTGACCCCGGCGTTCTCGACGACAAGTCGGCCTCGCAAGTTCACGTAGAAGGGACCGCGCAGATCGTGGGGACAGCGGATTTTGCCGACCAGGCGCAGCTCCGCGATCTTCTGGCGGCCATTGAGGAGAAACACCGCTTGGTGACGCTTTTAAACGCATGCATCGACGCGCCCGAGCCCGTTCACGTGCTGATCGGCGTCAAGGAGATTTCGCAAGCGGGTGACAACCTTGCGCTCATCAGCGCCGCTTACATGGGCAACGACCTCGTGCAGGGTTCGCTCGGCGTCCTCGGCCCCACGCGCATGCACTACGAGCGCGCCATGACCGCGGTGGCTTACGTGGCCCAGCTTTTCAGCGAAGCGCTGAGTAAAATTTAAATTCTGTATTCAGAAGAACAGGAGAAGTGCCCCGGTGAGTAACAAACAAGGGAAGGAAGTGAACGTCGGCATCAAGAAGGATGTCAACAAGGAAGTGGATAGCTCCGAACTCGAGCAAGCCGCCGAGGCGAAGGTCATCGACGCGGACTCGGCCAAAGCCGACGCGGATAGGGCGAAACTTACGGCGGACCTTGAAGGGTTGCGCCAATCCATGCTGCGCAGCCAGGCCGATTTTGCGAATTACCGCAAGCGCATCGAAAAAGAGCGTTTTGAGGATTCTAAGCGCGCCACGGCTCGCGTGATCGAAGGACTCATCCCGATTCTCGACGGTTTCGAGCATGCTCTCGCCGCGCATCGCGAAGCGGAATACGAAAATTATCGCAAGGGTTTCGAGCTCATCTACAAGCAATTGCTGGACAACATCACGAAACTCGGCGTAGAGCGCATCGACCCCCTGGGAAAGCCGTTTGACCCGCACCTCCACCAGGCCATGGACCGCACCGAAACGACGGAGCATGCCGACGGCGTCATCCTGCAAACGTTTCAGCCCGGCTACGTCTTTCATGGGCGCGTGTTGCGTCCCGCGATGGTTCGTGTAGCGGTCCATCCGAGTCCCGCATCGAAACAAGCAGTGAACTAGTGAACTAAGGGGGAGAGAAGTTTCCATGTCCAAAGGGAATCCGCTCGATTACTACGAAGTGCTCGGTGTATCGCGCACCGCGACGCTCGACGAGGTCAAGTCTGCCTACCGCAAGGCCGCGCTGAAATGGCATCCGGACCGCAACCCGGAAAACAAAACCGAGGCCGAAGCGAAATTCCGGGAATCGACGGAGGCTTACAGCGTGCTCAGCGACCCCCAGAAAAAGCAGATCTACGACACCTACGGTCACGCCGGACTCTCAGGTGCCGGCGCCGGGCAGGGGTTTGACCAGACCATTTTTCAGGACTTCCACGACATCTTCGGCGATTTCTTCGGCTTCGAGGATTTGTTTGGTGGCGGCGGGTCTCGTCGCAGCCGCGGACGGGCCCAGCGCGGCGCAGACTTGCGTTACGACATGACGCTCGCCTTTGAGGAAGCCGCGGCTGGCGTGGCCACGAAGATCAAACTGCCCCGCCAGGAATTCTGCGAAGCCTGCAACGGCACCGGCGCGAAGAAGGGCACCGGCGTGGTTGCCTGTTCCGCCTGCGGCGGGCGCGGCCAATTGGCCTATCAACAAGGATTCTTTACCATCACCCGGACGTGCCCTTCTTGCCAGGGCGCAGGCCAAATCGTGAAGGAGCGCTGCCCCGAGTGCCACGGACAAGGCCGCATCGAGCGCGAGAAAACCATTGAACTGCGCATTCCACCAGGCGTCGATACCGGCACGCGCCTGCGTGTTGCCGGCGAGGGCGAACCCGGCCCCAACGGCGGCCCTAAAGGCGACCTCTACGTCGTACTTGAAGTCAAGCAGCATCCCTTCTTCGAGCGGCGCGGCGCGGATTTGTACTGCACCATTCCCATCAGCATCGCGCAAGCCACGCTCGGAACCGACCTTCAGGTGCCCGGGCTGAACAGCGAGGAGAAGCTTAAGATCCCCGAAGGCACGCAAAGCGACTCGGTGTTCCGCGTCAAAGGCAAAGCCTTACCCGATCCGCACGGTGGCGGCCGCGGCGACCTCTACTATCACGTTCGTGTGCTCACGCCCACCAAGCTCACGCGCGAGCAGCGCAAATTGATGGAACAGCTCGGCACGACGTTGAAGGTGGAAAACAAACCCGCCGAGCGCGGCTCTTCGATCTTCGACAAGGTCAAGGACATCTTCGGCTAGGGAATCGAAGCTCCAAAATGGTACTGCGGTAGCGGGATTTCACGCTCCCTAGCTCCGCGGGCAGCGGCGCAAAGCGCTGCCAGGCAGGCTTTTGGCCCGCGAATCCAAGGGTAGTGCGATAGAATTTCGAGGTGCGCCGGCGCTTTTTCGTCGACGAATTTGTGGGTGGCCGCGCCGTTATGGCAGGCGAGACGGCGCACCATCTGGGCCGCGTCTTGCGCGCGGAACCCGGCCAGCTCTACGAACTGAGCGACGGCAAGCGGGTCTGGCTAGCGCGCATTGCAGAGGTAAAACGCGACCGCGTCGAGTTCTCTCTGATGGAGGAGTTGCCGTCACGCGAACCCCTTTTACAGACGGTGCTGCTTCTTTCCATCGTAAAATTCGACGCCTTCGAGTTCGCGCTTGAAAAAGCTACCGAGCTGGGCGTCTGTCGGATTGTACCGCTGGTTGCCGTTCGCAGCGAAAAATCCCTGCTTGCCGCGGCCCCCAAGCGTGCGGAGCGGTGGAAGAAGATTCTTCTGGAAGCTTCCCAGCAATCCCGACGCCTGCGCATCCCGGAACTCGCTCCGCCCATGAAGCTCGAAACTGCCCTTTCATCGACTTCCGGCCGCCTGAAAATCCTCCTTTCCGAACGTCCTGAAGCGCCCTCCCTCCGCGGCATCCTGGAAGGGCAAAACGCTGCCGCCGCCGTCGTTCTGGCCATCGGCCCGGAGGGTGGCTGGACCGACGCGGAGTTCCAGCGCTCCCAGACCCATGGTTTCCGCGAGGCATCGCTCGGTCGGTTGATACTTCGCACGGAAACGGCGGTGATTGCCGCGCTGGCCTCTTTAAACTATGCTCTTTCTGGCCGAGCATCCTGAATCTGGCTGGGATCAAGGGCCATTGGCATTTTAGCCAAACAGCTCGACCGGGCATCGAACCGCTACGGAGATTGGCAGAAAGCTCACGAGCAGGAGGGGGCGCATCGCCCGGCGCTTTTTACGCAACATGCCAAAATCGCAACTGGCGCGCGCCGCGACGCCCATGCTATAAATAATAGAAGCACCCACGATGGACCGTTCGGACCAGAAACAGCGCGGCTCTGTAACCTCACCGGAAAATCCGGATTCTCTCCTATCCTCCCCGCTCTTGGCGAACGCGTCCGCTGGCGCCGCGAGCGGCGCTGCATCCTCGGCAAACACGCTTCGTAAAGAGATTCGCGTCTGGACGCGCGACTTGCTCATCGCTATCGGCCTCGCGCTTGTCATCATCGTCTTTCTCTATCAGCCCGTGAAAGTCGAAGGCACCAGCATGGCGCCGCTGCTCTCCGACCAGGAACGCATCTTCATTAACAAATTCGTTTACCGCTTCGAGCCCATTCAGCGCGGCGACGTCGTGGTTTTTTGGTACCCGCTGGATCACAGCAAATCATTCATCAAGCGGGTGGTGGGCCTGCCCGGCGAGACCGTGGAAATTCGTCAGGGCGTGCTCTACGTCAATGGCAAGGTCATTCCCGAACCTTACGTGCCGCCGCAATATGAAGACAACAGCGACTTCGCGCCCCTGCCGGTGCCCAAGGACCACTTTTTTGTCTTGGGGGATCACCGCATCAGCTCCAACGACTCGCGCGTCTTCGGTCCCGTTCCGAGCCAGTTCATTTATGGCCGCGCCGTTTTTGCGTACTGGCCTGTGGATCATTTCGGCTCGCTCGAGAGCACCGAAGCGAGCAGCAAATAAATGTCGATGTGCATGAGAACGCAAGGAGGCTCCACTGACAGAAGTCCAGCACCGACCCGCGACCCTCGCGCTGGAAGACGGGCGCCTCTTTAACGGCCGTGCCGCGGGCGCCATTACGCGCCGCGGCGGTGAAGTAGTTTTCAATACGAGCCTCACCGGTTACCAGGAAGTTTTCACCGACCCAAGTTACGCGGGGCAGATTGTCTGCCTCACTTACCCGCACATTGGCAATGTTGGCGCTAATCTCGAAGACGAAGAGTCCGCGCGCCCGTACATCGAATCGCTGATTGTCCGGGAATTCTCCCAAATCTCGTCTAATTGGCGGTCTTCGGAAAGCGCGCAGCTTTACCTGAACCGCCACAAGATCCCCGTCATTTGGGACGTCGATACACGCGCGCTGGTGCGCCACATTCGCAACGCCGGGACGCTGCGCGGCATCGTTTCGACCGACGGCACGCCCGCCGACCAAGTCGTTTTCGAGGCCAAGCAGTTGCCCAAAATGGCCGGCCAGGAGCTTGCGAGCCACGTGACCTGCGCGAAACCCTATGGCTGGGACAAAGGCTCGATCGAGGTGGCGATTTCGCCGTGGTCTGAGCAAATGGGTGAGTCCGATGCGAAGCCAGACAGGTATAGGCATCGCGTCATGGCCTTCGACTACGGCATCAAACAGAACATTCTGCGACGTGTGGGTCGTGCCGGCGCAAACTTCCGCCGAGGAGGCGCTAGCGTTGAACCCCGACGGCATCTTTCTTTCGAACGGCCCCGGTGATCCGGAGCCGATCGGCTACGCCATCGAAACGATCCGCAAAATGCTCGGCAAGGTGCCCATCTTCGGGATTTGTCTCGGCCATCAGCTTTGCGGCCTCGCTCTCGGCGGCAAAACCTTCAAGCTGAAATTCGGCCATCACGGCTCGAATCATCCGGTAAAGAATCTTCTCACCGAACAGGTGGAAATCACCGCGCAGAACCACGGTTTTGCCGTGGACCCCGATTCGCTTCCTTCGCGCGACGTGGAAATCACGCATGTCAACCTGAACGATCACACCAACGAAGGCATGCGCCACAAAAAAGTGCCGCTCTTTAGCGTGCAGTATCACCCGGAAGCTTCGCCGGGGCCGCACGATTCGCATTATTTGTTCACGCAGTTCACGGACATGATGAAAGAATGGCGCCAGCCAGGAAGCTCGCGCAAATGAGAGCGGCTCAGGACCCATGCCTAAGCGGAAAGACATTAAGAAAATCTTGATCATCGGCTCCGGGCCGATCATCATCGGCCAAGCTTGCGAATTCGACTATTCGGGAGCGCAGGCGTGCAAGGCCCTTGGTGCCGAAGGTTACGAAGTCATCCTGGTCAATTCCAACCCCGCGACCATCATGACCGATCCCGAGCTGGCTAAACGCACCTACCTTGAGCCGCTCACGCGCGAATACCTGGAAGAAATCATTGCCAGGGAAAAGCCGCACGCGCTACTGCCCACGGTTGGCGGGCAGACGGCATTGAATCTGGCCGTCGAGCTCTCGGAAACCGGCGTCCTCGAAAAATACAAAGTGGAAATGATCGGCGCATCGTTGCGCGCCATCAAGGTGGCCGAAGACCGCCTGTGGTTCAAGGACGCTTGCCGCAAGATCGGCCTCGAAGTTCCCGCGTCCGCATTGGTGAACAACGCGAAAGACGCACTGCGCCTTTGCGACCAACTGGGCTTTCCCCTGGTTATTCGGCCGTCGTTCACGCTTGGCGGCACCGGCGGCTCCATCGCCTACAACAAGGAAGAATTTGCCGAAGCGATCTCGCACGCGCTGGACCTCAGCCCCGTCCACGAGGCGCTGGTCGAGGAGTCCGTGCTTGGCTGGAAGGAATTCGAGCTCGAGGTCATGCGCGATTTCCGCGACAACTTCGTGGTCATCTGCCCGATCGAGAACTTCGATCCCATGGGCGTTCACACCGGCGACTCCATCACCGTGGCCCCCGCGCAAACGCTGACCGACAAGGAATATCAGCGCATGCGCGACGCCGCTGCGGCCATCATCCGCGAAGTAGGCGTCGAAACCGGCGGATCGAACGTGCAGTTCGCCATCAATCCGCAAAACGGCCGCATGGTCATCATCGAGATGAACCCGCGCGTCTCGCGCAGCTCGGCTCTCGCCAGCAAGGCCACGGGCTTCCCCATCGCCAAAATTGCCGCGCGTCTCGCCGTTGGCATGAGCCTCGACGAAATTCCCAACGACATCACGGAGAAGACCCCGGCGTGTTTCGAGCCCACCATCGATTACGTCGTGGTGAAGATCCCGAAATGGCAGTTTGAGAAATTCCCCGGCGCGGACAGCACGCTGGGCACGCAAATGAAGTCCGTCGGGGAAGTGATGGCCATCGGCCGCACGTTCAAGGAAGCCCTGCAAAAGGCCATTCGTTCGCTCGAGCCGAGTGCTCCCTGGCGCGCTCCCGCCGAAACGCCGGACTCTCTCCTCCGCGAAAAATTGGCCACGCCGCGTCCCGACCGCATTTATTGGCTGCTGACCGCGATGGAACGCGGCCTTCACGCCGAGGAAATCTGCGAGCTCACAAAAATCGATCCATGGTTCATTCACCAGATTGAAGAGTTGACGGCCATGAATCGCCGCGCGGCGAGCGTCACGGTCGAGACGGCTTCCAAAGATTTGCTGCACGAAGTAAAGCGCCATGGCGCAAGCGACGAACAACTGGCGCAAATCTGGCGTACCACGCCTGCTTCGGTGCGCTTGCAGCGTGCTCGTTACGGCGTCGCACCGGTTTTCAAGCGTGTGGACACCTGCGCTGCGGAATTTGAGTCCTTTACTCCGTATCTTTACTCGACCTACGAAGACGAGGACGAGTCCGACGCCCAGCGGCGCCCGAAAATCATGATTCTCGGCAGCGGTCCGAACCGCATCGGGCAGGGGATCGAATTCGACTATTGCTGCTGCCACGCCTCCTATGCTTTGCACGAAGACGGCTTTGAGACCATCATGGTGAATTGCAATCCCGAGACGGTTTCAACCGACTACGACACTTCGGACCGCCTGTATTTCGAGCCGTTGACGCTCGAAGACGTGCTTGCGATCGTCGAACGCGAAAAGCCACAGGGCGTCATCGTGCAATTCGGCGGGCAAACGCCGCTGAATCTTGCTTTGGAACTGAAGCGCAATGGCGTTCCCATTATCGGCACCGCGCCGGAATCCATCGACCTTGCGGAAGACCGCAGGCGCTTCGGCCGCTTGCTCGAGGAATTGAGAATCCCCCAGCCGCGCAACGGCACGGCGTTGATCCCCGAAGAAGCCGCGCGCGTGGCGGGTGAAATCGGCCTGCCCGTTCTGGTACGCCCGAGTTACGTGCTCGGTGGCCGCGCCATGGTCATCGCCTATGACGTCAACACCGTCCAGGATTATGTGGCGCAGGCCGCTCTCATGGGCCCGGCGCGACCCGTGCTGATCGACCAGTTTCTCGAAGAGGCCACCGAGGTGGACGTGGACGCCCTGGCCGACGGGACCGACGTAATCATCGGCGGCATCATGGAGCACATTGAAGAAGCCGGAGTACATTCCGGCGACTCCTCTTGCGTGCTTCCTCCGGTAAGCCTGACACCGGCGGTTCTTGACACGATTCGCGAATACACGCGTCGCTTGGCCCTGGCGCTGAAGGTCGTCGGCTTGATGAACGTGCAGTACGCCATTCAGCGGGACACCGTTTACGTTCTGGAAGTGAATCCCCGCGCCTCGCGCACCGTTCCCTATGTGAGCAAAGCGACGGCCGTGCCGCTCGCGAAGGTCGCAGCTCGGCTGATGGCCGGAAAAAAGTTGGCAGCCATGGACCTGCCGGTGGTTAAGAACAACGGCGTTGCCGAAATCGCCGTGCGCGAATTTTATTCGGTGAAATCGCCGGTCTTTCCGTTCAACAAATTCCGCGGCGTGGACACCATTCTAGGACCGGAGATGCGCTCCACTGGCGAAGTCATGGGCATTTCGACTTCTTATGGTCAGGCCTTTGCCAAGGCGCAACTCGCCGCCGGGCAGCGTTTGCCCCGCAAAGGCACGGTGTTTCTCAGTGTAAACGACCGCGACAAAAAGCACCTGGGCGCGCTCGGTAAAGAGCTGGCCTCTCTCGGTTTTCGCTTGCTCGCCACGCGCGGCACGGCTGCGGCTCTCGAAGCTTCCGGAATCCACGCGGAGGGTGTCTTCAAGGTCAACGAAGGCCGACCCAATATCGTGGACCTGGTCAAAACCGGGAAAATCGATCTGATCATCAACACGCCGCTCGGCCGCGAATCTTTCTACGATGAGAAATCGATTCGGCGCGCCGCGATTCGCTACAATATACCCTGTATCACCACGCTGGCTGCAGCGAACGCGGCGGCGCGGGGCATTCACGCGCTCCGCGAGCAGGGCATCGAAGTCGCCGCTCTGCAGGACTTGCACAAAGGGCAAGCCGCCACCTCCGGCGCGCCCGCATCAGGAGATTAGCTCATGGATTTTTCCGGCGTTTTTCCCGCCTTAATCACTCCGTTTGCCGGGGACGGCTCGGTCTCGGTGGCCGACTTGAAGCACAACATTCAACAGTACAACCGCACCGGAGTGGCCGGCTACGTGGTGAACGGCTCTACCGGCGAGTCCGTGCTGCTTTCGAACTCGGAAACGGAAGCCGTTCTCGTCGCTGTAAAAGAAACAGCTTTCCGCGGCAAAAAATTGATCGCCGGGACGGGCGTGGAATCTACGACGGAAACCATTGCGCGCACCAAGCGGGCCGCACAACTTGGCTACGACGCCGCGCTTGTGAAAACCCCGTATTACTACAAACCGGCCTACAAGCCAGAAGTTTATTTTCAACACTACCACCGCGTCGCGGATGCTTCGCCGATTCCGGTGCTGCTTTATTCGGTGCCGCAGTTCACCGGAGTGGCGCTCGAACCCCCGGAAGTTGCAAAACTGGCAGGGCATCCGAACATTATCGGCATCAAGGAGAGCTCGGGAAACGTGCTGCGCGTGGCCGAAATCATTGCCGCCGTTTCGCCCCACTTCCAAGTGCTCGTCGGCTCCGCAGCTAGCGTCTATCCCTCAATGGCCGTCGGCGCGCGCGGAGCGATCCTCGCGTTGGCGTCCGCGCTGCCGGAGAAGTGTGTCGCGCTTTACGATCTGGTTCGTCAGGGTCAGCATGAAAAGGCGCGCGAACTGCACACCGTGATTTTGCGCGCTTCAAAGCTCGTCGTTTCCGAGTGCGGAATCGCGGGCGTAAAATACGTCATGGACCAGCGTGGCTACCGCGGCGGCCTCCCGCGGCTCCCGCTCCTCCCACTCCATGACGAACAAAAGAAACGCCTTAACGCGTTCGTGGAGACTTTCGAGCCGGCGGCCATGCGGGCCTGACGAGGACACCCTAGAAGACTCTGACTCGCCTTCCGCCGGCGGTCGTAAGAAGAACACGACCGGGAAATTGATGAGACGTTTTGTCGCGGAGTTCATCTAACCGCTCATGAATTGTCGCGCACTGGCCTTCCACCAACTCCCCCACCAGCCGAAGCTGTTCCTCGCCTATCTCGAGAAGTTTGAAAAAGTGAAAGCGTTCTACGCCTATCCCCCTACGATGCAGGCGGTGACCCGCGCGTCGAAGAAGCTAGACTACCCTCAGGAGCGCAGGGCCGAAGTAGCGGCGATCCTCAGCAAACAGAACGAGACCCTCGGGACCGGGACGGAAACCACTTCCAACCTAGAGCGGCTGGCGAAGGGAGCCGTCGCGGTTGTTTCCGGACAGCAAGTCGGGCTGTTTGGCGGTCCGGCTTACGCCATTTACAAGGCATTGACGGCGATTCAGATTGCCGACGAATTGACACGGGACGGGATCGACGCGGTGCCGGTTTTCTGGATGGCTACCGAAGATCACGAT
>Ga0209268_1001344_pt1 | contig 12014 bp, 10 predicted proteins | sample GraSoiAngelo_143_FD_185900 | JGI IMG/M metagenome (GOLD analysis project Ga0209268, IMG submission 185900) | Grasslands soil microbial communities from the Angelo Coastal Reserve, California, USA - 14_1009_02_30cm (SPAdes) (version 2) | ecosystem: Environmental > Terrestrial > Soil > Grasslands ... | reverse complement strand
GTGAGACGACGCCATCGTGAGCTCGCGATCCGACGCCGCGAGCAGGGCATCCATCATCGCCGTCGCCTGTTCGAGTAATTCCCGCGCTGCCTCGCGCACCGTCGCTGCCATAGGCCCCCCTACGCTCGCCGCGGTACTTCGCCGCTCGGACCATGCTGGCAAGATCGTAGCGCGCCACGACAGCGTACGCTCGGCCAAACGGCGCCGCCGCACGCGCGGGCGCCGTTCGGTGCTCGCGCCGAGCGATCGCCGGCACGAAGGCTTACATCAACTCGTTGACGAGAGCTTGCGCGATGTCCGGGGCGACGCCCAGCGAACGGTGCGCCAGCGGGCCACCTTCACCGAGGACCGGTTCCAGCTGATCCAGCGCCGGCAGATCCGGGTACCTCCAGAAGAGGCCGATCGGGATGACCTCGCCCCACAGACAACCCTTCTCCATGGCGTCATGAAAGTCGGTCGGGTCATGACCCATCTCTTCGAGCTTGCGGGTCCGCTGCTTGAAAAATTCATGGGTGTTGTCGTGGTTGTACGTCACGCAGGGACTGAACGTGTCGATCAGGGCAAAGCCTCTGTGCTGCATGCCGCCTTTGATCAGCTCGACCAGCTGCTTCTGCTGGCCGGTGAATCCCCGGGCGACGTACGTCGCCCCGGCCGCAATGGCCAGGGGGATCGGGTTGATGGGGTTTTCGACGCTGCCGAAGGGTGTGCTCTTGGTGTTCATCCCCTTGATGCTGGTGGGCGAGAGCTGACCGGTCGTCAGTCCATAGACCTGGTTGTTCATGACGATATAGGTCAGATCGACGTTGCGGCGCATGGCGTGGACGAAGTGATTGCCGCCGATGCCGTAGCCGTCGCCGTCGCCGCCCGTCACGACGATCTTCAAGTGGTGATTGGCCAGCTGGGCGCCGGTGGCCACGGCCACCGCGCGGCCATGCAGGGTGTGCATGCCGTACGTGTTGAGATAGCCGGGCAGGTTCGACGAGCAGCCGATCCCGCTGACGGTCAGCACCTCATGGGGCTGCAGCCCCAGCTCGGCGATCGCTTGCTTCAGGGCCGCGAGCACGCCAAAGTCGCCACACCCCGGGCACCAATCGGGATCGACCTTGCCCTTGAGATCCTTGACCGTCACCTTGACGCGCTCGACCTGAACCACGGTGGCCATCTCCGTCTCCTTCAAACCTGGATCTCGTGCACGGGCACGTAGAGTTTGGTCGAGCCTGCCAGAATGGCTTTGACGCCGTCCACGATGTGGTGCGGCATGAACGGCTCGCCGTCGTATTTTCGGATGTGACCGTCGGCGGCGATCCCCGTCTCCGATCTCAAGTAGCGCGCGAACTGCCCGCTGTAGTTGTTCTCGACGATGACGACCTTTCGGCACGTGGACAGGATCGAAACGATCGCGTCGGCATGCAGCGGGACGAGCCATCGGACTTGGAGATTACTGGCCACGATGCCAGCGCCGGCCAGCTGTTGCATGGCCTCGCGAATGACGCCCTCGGTCGAGCCCCAGCCCACCAGCGTGACTTGAGCGTCCGTGGCCCCATGGAGCTCGGGCGCCGGGAGGAGCGGAAGGACGCCGTCCATTTTGCGCATCCGCTTCTCGTGGATGGCCTGACGCTTGTGAGGGTCTGTGAATTCGTCGCTGATCAGAACGCCATCCTCGTCGTGCTCGTCGGTGGCCACGACGTGGACGTATCCGGGGGTTCCCGGCAACGCCCGGGGCGAGATGCCACTGTCGGTGACGAGGTAGCGCTTGAAGCCGCCGTTCACGGGCGGCCCGTCACCGTTGAGGCCGATGACGTCGCCGCGGTCGATGGGCACGCTGAAATCCAGCTCGTCAGGATCGATGCTGGACCGGCCTTCGGACAGGAGCAGATCGGACAGGATGATGCCGGGACACTGGAATTTGTCGACCAGGTTGAAGAGCGTGGGGACGAGCGTGAAGCAATCGACGATGTTCGTCGGCGCGACGATGATCCGGGGATAGTCTCCCTGACCGGCGCCCAGCACCTGCCAGAGATCGCCCTGCTCGGTCTTGGTCGGCACGCCCGTGGCCGGTCCCGCCCGCTGGACGTTGATGCAGACGACGGGGATTTCCATCATGGCCGCCGCGCCCAGGGCTTCGCTCATGAGGGCAAAGCCTCCGCCGGACGTCGCGCACATGGCGCGGCAGCCCGTGTGCGCCGCCCCGATCGCCATGTTGATCACCCCGATCTCGTCCTCGACCTGTCGAACCATGATGCCGAGCTGGCGCGCGTGCCGCGCCATCCAGTGCAGCACTCCCGACGACGGGCTCATGGGATAGGCACAGTAAAAGCGCACGCCGGCGGCCGCGCCGCCCATGGCCAGGGCCTGGTTGCCCTCGAAGAACGCCAGCCGTTTGCCGGTGTCGGGCAGCGAGAACGGGAAGGACGTGAAATGCGTCGCGGCATAGTCGTAGCCCGCTCGAGCGACGCCCACGTTCTCGGCCACGGCCGCCGTGCCCTTCCGCTTGAACTGGAGCGTCAGGATCTCCTCGAGGATCTCGAAGTCGACCTTGATCAACCTCAAGATTGCCGCCAGCGCGATGGTGTTCTGGACGAGGTCGCCCTTGATCGTCGGCGCCAGTGTTTTGACGGAAAACGGGCACAGTTGTACGCCCTCGGGAACGACACCAGGCTTGACCGTGTCGCTGTTGAACAGCACCGCAGAGCCGGCTCGCATCAGCTTCAGGTGTCGAGTCATCGTGTCTTGATTCAACGGCATGAGCACGTCGATCTTGTCGCCGTGACTCAGGACAGGCTGCTCACTCGTGCGGAGGGTCAGGAAGATGTGACCGCCGCGAATGATGGACTGGTAGGCGTTGTAGGCGTTCACGTGGAGCCCGCGGCGGACGAAGATCCGGGCCAGAATGTCGCCGGGAGTGGCGATCCCCTGGCCCGCCGCGCCGCCGATACCGATGGCGAGGTCGATTCTGCGCACAGCCGATCTCCTGTCGGAGCGCCTAGGTACTTCTGACGGCGGTCCCGTCGCGCACTCCGTGCGGCGGGAACCGAGCTCTCAGCGCCAAACCCGCGACAGCCGGGCCAATCCTGCGCCGAACACGCGGCGCGGTCAAGCGGAGACGCCCTTGGGCGGATCGATGTTGTAGAGGCGCGCGCAGTTGTCCCAGAGGATCTTGCGGCGGACCTCCTTGTCGAACGGCAGCCCGAAGAACTGCGCCATCGCCTCGGGGAACGCGCCGTCGGAATGCGGATAGTCGGTCGAGACCACGAAGTAGTCGGCGCCGACCTTCTCGACGACATCGACGGCCGGCTCCTCGTCCACGTCGAGCGCGATGTAGCACTGCCGCTTGAAGTACTCGCTCGGCGGCATCGACAGCTGATGCTCGCAGCCCGGCCCGAACTTCTCCCACTGGTCGTCCAGCCGCCACAGCCACCAGTAGAGCCAGCCGGCGGTGCCTTCGAGAAACGCGCAGCGCAGCCGCGGGTGGCGCTCGAGGATGCCGCCGGTGGTCATGCTCGCGATGGCGCCCATCAGCTCGACCGGATTGCGGATCGCGTGCGCGATCGGGTGGAAGTTGGCGTGGCCGACGTAGCGCCGGCCCGCGTCGTCCTTGAGCGACGTGTTGCCGGTCGGATGGAACCCGATCGGCACGCCGAGCTCCTCCAGAGCACTCCACAACGGATCGCAGGCCTCGTCGTGCAGATGCTGGCCGTTGACCGGGTTCGGGGTGCCGATGATGGCGACGGCGCCCAGCTCTCGGACACACCGGTGCGCTTCTTCGATCGCCGCCGGGATGCTGTGCATGGCCACCTGGGCGGCAAACTTCAGCCGCGTCGGGTGGCTCTGGCAATAGTCGTGCGCCCAGTTGTTGTAGGCGCGCGCGAGCGCCGCCGCGTAGTCCGGCGCGAGGTCGTCGTGGCACAGGATCTGCCGCCCGCGCGTGCCGTACATGACCGCGACGTCGACGCCCTCGATGTCCATCGCGGTCAGCGTCGACTTCGCGTCGAAGCCGGACTCACGCGCGATCTGGAAGTGGGGATGCCGCGCGCGGCTCCGGCGCCGCAGCTCTCGGCTGGACGCGGTGGCGGCGGCCGCCTTGCCGTGGGCGGGGATCGCCAGTCCCGCCACCTCCATGCCCATGATCGAATCGGCGTTGCCCTTGTCCTCGGAGCTCGCTTCGAGCTTCCGCTGCTGCCCGGCGAAGAATCGTGGCAGGTTCCCTCGATGAGGTCCGTCGAGGTAGCGAGCCCAGAGGTCGTCGGGCTCCATCATGTGAAGGTCGCTGTCGAGGATCAGAAAGCCGTCGCGTGCCATGTCACACCTCCAGCGCTATCCCTTCAGTTGACGTGCGATGAACGCCTTGACCATCTCGCGGGCGCGGTCCGTTTGCGGTCCCGGCTTCGCGACCCATTCGTGCTCGCTCCCCTCGAAGACGGTCAGCTCGCACACGCCGCCGGCGGCCCTGTAGGTCGCGGCGAACTTCTCCTGGACGGCCGGCAACACGTTGTCGTCGAGCGCGCCCTGCATGATCAGCATCGGCACCAGCGTGACCGGCTCGCGACGCTCGAGAATTTCTTGTGGGTTGCCTTCGTGGATCGTGTCCCACGGACTGAAGTAGATCCGATTGTTCTCGATCATCCCCTCGCGCTTCAGCCGCTCGGCCTGCTGGAAGCGCGCGTACGTGTCGCTGATCGGCGAGCGGGTGGCGACGTAGGCCAGCGTCGCGTCGAGGTGCGGGGCCGCGGGCAAGGCAATCGTGGTGTACCGCGCATCGCGTGGCCGCATCGCCAGCAGCTGGGCGACGTGGCCGCCGCTGGAGCTGCCGTACACGCCGATCTTCGCCGGGTCTCCGTTCCATTCGGCGGCTTTCGACTTGACCCAGCGCACGCCGTAGTTCGCGTCCTGCACGGACGCCGGGTACGGCGCCTCCTCCGAGAGCCTCAGATCGACCGCCACCACCAGGACGCCGCTGGCCGCGATGGCGCGGTCCATCGGTTCCTCGGCGAGACGGTCCTTGCGGCGCCAGGCGCCGCCGTGCAGATCGAGCACCGTCGGAAACGGCCCGGCGCCCTCCGGCTGATAGATGCGGGCCATCAGCTGTCGCCCGGCCGGCGTGCGCCGGAACTCCACCTCGCTGACCTTGAGCTCGAACTTGGCCGCGGGATCGTAGGATCTCTTCATTCCAGATCTCCCCTGCGCCTCGCCCGCCCTGGCGAGCGCCGGCCGCGCGCCCGTGACGGCTGCGGCGAATGCAGTCATCTGCCTCAGAAAGTCACGGCGGTCAGTGCCACGCTCGTCCACGGTGATCTCCTCAGGCCGCGGCGGGGCGCTTCCAGCCGAGCCAGTCGACGATGGCGCCACCCATCACCCGCTCGAGGTCGCGGCCCCGGAGCCACGGCAGCTCCTCGGTGAACATCGTGACGCACTGCCGATACGAGCACGGCATGCGGGTGATGTCGGTGCCCCAGAACGAGCGCTCGGGCCCGAACGCCTCGAAGATCTGGCGCAGGTAGCCGTGGATGTTCTTGTACGGATAGGGCTGGCTCGAATAGCTTGGCGCGCCCGACATCTTGATCGCGACGTTGGGGTACCTGGCGAGCGCCAGCGTGTCTGGCAGGTCGGCGAAGGCCGCGTCGTCGGTGATCCCGGTGCCGCCGCCGTGGCGCCCGAGGTGATCGATGTGCAGCTTCAGGCGCGGATGCCGCTCGGCGATCTTCGTCAACGCCGCCATGTTCCCGCCGGCCAGGAGCCCGACCGGGAGTCCCGCCTTCTCGCACGCCGCCCAGAACCAGTCGACCGAGCCATCGGTCCACCACGCCTTCTGATGCGGCTGGTTGAAGGTGAACCGGAATCCGAGCATGCCCGGCCGCTGGCGCCAGCGGGCGACGATCTTCTCGCGATCCGGGCTCTGGAGATCGAAGTGCCCGAGGATGCAGAACTTGTCGGGGTACCGCCGCGCTGCCTCGACGGCCTGAGCGTTGACCGCCTCGCCGAGCGTGCTGGGCGGATGGAGCACCGCGCCGTCGACCCCGGCCGACGCCATCTCGGCCAGCGCATCATCGACCGAGTAGGTCGGAATCTGGCGGTGGTGGGCGCTCATCCGGGCGTTCTGCCAGAGGTGGATCTGGGAATCGACGATCAGCATGGCGGTCCTCCAGTGAGTGGTCGCATGAGCGTCGCGAGCACTCGCGGTGCGTCGGCTGATTGTAGTCCATGGGCCGGATGCGATGCGGTCCTGACGGCGGCGCGCGGCCCTGTAACCCTGGCCGCGACGTTTGACACCGGCGCCGCGCGCGTGGTACCCGGATCAGCCACAGCCATTGGGAGGCGAATGATGGCGACGACCAGGACGCGCATGCGCCCGAAGCCGCAGCGCACGAAACCGACGGCGACCGGGCTCTTCACCTTTCCGCCGACCCGAGCCAATTTCGCCGCGCTCACGCCGGTGACGTTCCTGACCCGCGCCGCGGCCGTTCATCCCGATCGCGTGGCGGCCATCCACGGTGAGCACCGGATCACCTACCGTCAGCTCGAGGACCGCGCGCGGCGGCTGGCCTCGGGGTTGGCGCGGCACGGGATCCGGCCCGGGCAGACGGTCTCGGCCATGCTGCCGAACGTTCCCGCCATGCTCGATGCCCACTTCGGCGTGCCGATGCTCGGGGCCGTGCTGAACACGATCAACACGCGGCTGGACGCGCGGACCGTCGCCTACATCCTGGAGCACGGCGAATCCAAGGCGTTGATCACCGACCGCGAGTACGCGGCCGTCGTGGGCCCCGCGCTGAAGCAACTCGGACGGCGGCTCCTCGTGATCGACGTGGACGATCCACTCTACGAGGGCGCGGGCGAGCGGCTCGGCGAGGTCGAGTACGAGGCGTTCCTGTCCGAGGGTTCACCGGACTTCGCGGACAAGCCGCCCGCCGACGAGCGTCAGGCGATCGCCCTGAACTACACCTCGGGAACGACGGGCAACCCCAAGGGCGTCGTCTACAGCTATCGCGGCGCCTATCTGGAGACGGTCGGCAACATCATGGCCTGGCCGCTGCCCGCCCACCCCGTCTATCTCTGGACGCTGCCGATGTTCCACTGCAACGGCTGGCACTATCCCTGGTCGGTGACGGCGATGGCCGGAACCCACGTCTGCCTGCGCAAGGTGGACCCGGCGCTCGTGTTCCGTCTGATCGCCGAGCACGGCGTCACCCACATGTGCGGGGCGCCGACGGTGCTGGCGATGCTGATCAACGCGCCCGCCGAGCAGCGCGTCGCGTTCGACCACGTGGTCGAGATCGAGACCGGAGGCTCTTCCCCGCCGGCCAAGGTCATCAAGGCGATGACGGATCTCGGCTTCCACGTTACCCACCTCTACGGCCTCACCGAGGTCCACGGCCCGTCCACGACCTGCGTGTGGCAGCGGGCGTGGGACCCGCTCGATCCCGCCGAGCAGGCGGCGAAGGTCGCCCGGCAGGGCGTGCGATATCCCACGCTCGCCGGCCAGATGGTGGCCGATCCCAAGGCCCTCGAGCCGGTGCCCGCTGACGGGCGCACGATCGGCGAGGTCATGCTGCGTGGCAACACCGTGATGCTCGGCTACCTGAAGGACGCGAAGGCGACCGCCGCCGCCTTCCGTGGTGGCTGGTTCCACAGCGGCGACCTCGCCGTGCAGCATCCCGACGGCTACATCGAGATCAAGGATCGGCTGAAGGACATCATCATCTCCGGCGGCGAGAACATCTCCAGCATCGAGGTCGAGATCGCGCTGACGCGGCACCCGGCCGTGCTGATGGCGGCCGTGGTGGCGCGCCCCGACGAGAAATGGGGAGAGACGCCGTGCGCGTTCGTCCAGCTCAAGGACGACGCGAAGGCAACGGAGGACGAGCTGATCGCGTTCTGCCGCGGGCAGCTGCCGCGGTTCGCGGTCCCCAAGACGGTGCTGTTCGGGCCGCTGCCCACGACCGCCACCGGGAAGATCCAGAAGTACACTCTGCGCGAGCGGGCGAGGGCGTTGTAGGCGATCTCCTCTCCCCGATCGGCGCCCGGCGTGCCGGTCGGGGTCCTATCCAGAACGCGGCCGGTGAATCCCTGCGCTTCCAGGATCGCCTGCAGCTCGGCGACGGTCTTGCCGTGCCGCAAGGTGGACGAGACGACGACGTCGGCCTGGCCACGCGCCACGATCTCGTTCAGCACCTGAATGCACGCTGGGTCCAGATCGCCGTAGCGATCCCAGCTGCGGATCGGGGCCAGCACCCCGTCGATGTCGAGAAAGATCACCCTCACGCGCGCAGCATACCTCAGCGCCTTGACCAGGGCGGCCGCTGCGGCTAGGTTTCGAGCGCGCTGGGAGGGATCTCATGGCACGCTTCGACGACTACGCGACGAAGTACCAGACGGTCCGCATGGAACGGCGTGACGGCATCCTCCAGATGACGTTTCACACCGGCGGCGGGCCGCTGCAGTGGGGACTCTTGCCGCACGGCGAGTTTCCCCAGGCCTTCCGCGACGTGGGCAGCGACCCCGACAACAAGGTCGTCATCATCACGGGCACCGGCGATACCTACTCCGGTCCTCGCGCGGCCGGAGGCACCGGCATGCGCAGCACGCCGGCGCAGTGGGATCGCGTGTATTGGGAGGGCAAGCACCTGCTGATGAGCCTTCTCGACATCGAGGTGCCGATGATCAGCGCGATCAACGGCCCGGCCTGGCGGCACTCGGAGATCCCGCTCCTGTGCGACATCGTGCTGGCCGCGGACGACGTCCAGTTCCAGGATTCGGCCCACTTCCCGAACGGGATGGTGCCTGGCGACGGCATGCACATCATCTACCCGCTGCTGCTGGGCTGGAATCGCGGCCGCTACTTCTTGCTGACCGGGCAGACTCTCGACGCTCCGAAGGCGCTCGAGCTGGGTCTGGTCAACGAGCTGCTGCCTCGCGCGGATCTGCTTCCGCGCGCCTGGGCGCTGGCCGAGCAGCTCGCTCAACGACCCTCCCTCCTCCTCCGTTACACGCGCGTGCTCTTCACCCAGCCCCTCAAGCGACAGCTGATCGACCACCTGGGTTACGGGCTGGCGCTGGAAGGCATGAGCGTGGTCGATCGAACCGTCGCGCCGGGCACGTGACATCTACCGCAGCGCGCCGCGATTGGAGAAGCGCGTCTCCTGGCTCGTGATGAACTCGAGCTCGGGCCAAGCGCCGCCTGCTATCTGTAGCTTTTTGTCACTTGACAAGCCCCGCCACTCGACAAACACTCCCGATCACCCACAATCTGCCCGGTCATTGCCCAAGGTCGGCTCGTCGACACACGGTGATCGCGAGAGGATCTGGGTCGACCGGGCGCCGCCGGTCCGTAAGGGGGACCCGAAATGGCTAGACGGCCTGAGCTCGTGACGCAACCGGACGTGGTCAAGGGTGACGGTAGGAGCGCCAAATGGCGCGGGTCGCTGGATGCCGACATCATCATCGCCAACGCCCCGGACCCGGTCTTCGTCTCCGACCTCGAGGGCAAGATCCTCCAGGCCAACGACGCCGTCTCCCAGCTCCTCGGCTTCCGCCAAGATGAGGTGCTCGAGCAGTCGCTCTCACGCTTCATCAGCCCCGAGGAGACGCGGGAATTCACGGCGGCACTGCGCGAAGTGGTCGAGCGGGGTGTCATGCGGAACGTGGTCCTGAACCCTCGCAGCGCGAGCGGCGAGGTCATCCCTACGAGCCTGAACGCCTCCGCCCTGCGCGACCCCGACGGCAAGGCCATCGGCGCCATCGGCATCCTGCGCGACATGCGGGAGCTCGACAAGGCTCGGGCCTACGCCGAGAGCTTGATCAAGAATGCGCCGGACGCCGTGTTCGTCTCCGATCTCGAGGGCAAGATCCTCCAGGCCAACGACGCCGTCTTCGCGCTCCTCGGCTTCCGCCCGGACGAGCTGATCGAGCAGTCGCTCTCACGCATCATCTCCCCCGATGAAACCCGGGAGTTCCTGGCCGCCCTCCGGGAGGTCGTGGAGCGGGGCGTCACCCGCAACGCCCGGCTCAACCCCGAGAGCGCCAGCGGCGAGGTCATCCCCACCACCCTCAACGCCTCCGCTCTGCGCGACCCCGACGGCAAGGTGATCGGCGCCATCGGCATCCTGCGCGACATGCGCGAGCTGGACAAGGCCCGAGCCTACGCCGAGAGCTTGATCAAGAACGCCCCGGACCCGGTTTTCGTCTCCGACCTCGAGGGCAAGATTCTCCAGGCCAACGACGCGGTGTCCGCGCTGCTCGGCTTCCGCCCGGACGAGCTCCTCGAGCAGTCGCTCTCGCGCTTCATCAGCCCCGAGGAGACCCGGGAGTTCACGGCCGCCCTCCGCGAGGTGGTCGAGCGCGGTGTCACCCGCAACGCCCGGCTCAACCCCCGGAGCGCGAGCGGCGAGGTCATCCCCACCACCCTCAACGCCTCCGCCCTGCGCGACCCCGACGGCACGGTCATCGGGGCCATCGGCATCCTGCGCGACATGCGGGCCTACGAACGGGTGGTGCGGGATCTAGAAAAGTCCAAGGGCGAGCTGCAGGAGAAGATTCTGGACCTCGAGAAGTTCGAGGAAGTGGTCGTGGGCCGCGAGCTGAAGATGATCGCCCTCGAGAAGGAGCTGGAGAGCCTGCGGAAGAAGGCCCGAGGCTGAGGGCAAGGTCGGAGGTGGCGATGTCGGACAGCGTGGCGGCGGATCGGCAGCCCGCGGTCGCCGAGCCCGGGGCGGCCGCGGGCCGCCTGCGCGCGCAAGTGGAGGCGCTGGAGCACCGCCTGCGCCAACGCGACGCGCAGCGCCGCGCGCTGCTCCACATCCTGGGCGACCTGAACGAGTTCAACAAGCGCCTGGCCCACCAGCGCAAAGCCATGCTGCACATCCTGGCCGACTACGAGCAGGACCGCCGCCGCCTGGCCCGCCAGACGGAGCGGCTCGACAATTCGCGGCGGGCCTTGCTCCACATCCTGCAGGACTCGCACCAGGACAAGCGGAAGCTGGAGAACAGCCGCAAGGCCATGATCCACATCATGGGCGACCTGCGGGAGACCACGGCCGAGATGCAGCGGCGCGAGCAGGAGCTGCGCGACAAGCAGGAGCAGCTCGTCCAGGCCGGCAAGCTCGCCACCCTCGGCGAGCTCACCACCGGCGTCGCCCACGAGCTCAACAACCCGCTCAACAACACCGGCCTGTTCGTGGGCAACGCCGTCGACCTCCTCGAGCTCGGCGGCACGGACAGGGGGCCGATCGTCCGCGCGCTGCGCCAAGCCTTGCAGCAGGTGGGCAAGGCCACCGAGATCATCTCGCACCTGCGCACGTTCGGCCGGGCGGCCCCCGTCAGCCGCGAGCCGATCTCGCTCCGGCAGGTGATCGAGCGGTCGCTGGCCCTCATGCGGGAGCAGCTCCGGCTGCGCGAGATCGAGGTCACGGCCGACCTGGGTCCGGCAGAGCCCGTCGTCGTCGGCAACCCCATCCAGCTGGAGCAGGTGTTCCTCAACCTGTTGACGAACGCGCGCGACGCGGTGGCCGACGCGCCCCGCAAGGCGATTCGGATTTCGGGCGCGGTCGGCCCGGCGGCGGTGGCGGTCGCGGTCGCCGATACCGGGCCCGGGATTCCGCCCGGGCTCGAGCGGCGGATCTTCGATCCGTTCTTCACCACCAAGGAGGTCGGGAAAGGCACGGGCCTGGGCCTGTCCATCACCTACGGGATCGTCAAAGAGCACGGCGGCACGATCTCGGTCGTGAGCCGGCCCGGCGAAGGCGCCACCTTCCTCCTGCAGTTGCCCCTGGCCGCTGCCGAGACCAACGAGCCATGACGGCGCCGCACGTTCTCATCGTCGACGACGACCCGGCCCTGCTGGCGGCGCTGCCCGAAGCGCTCCGGCTCCGAATGGACGGCGTGACGGTCGACACCGCCGACTCGGGGGCGGCCGCCCTCGACCGGATCGCCGCTCGGGAGTACGAGGCGATCGTCATCGACATCAAGATGCCGGGCATGGACGGTCTGGCGCTCCTGGCCGAGATCCGCTAGTCGCCCGC
>Ga0209268_1001343_pt1 | contig 12015 bp, 7 predicted proteins | sample GraSoiAngelo_143_FD_185900 | JGI IMG/M metagenome (GOLD analysis project Ga0209268, IMG submission 185900) | Grasslands soil microbial communities from the Angelo Coastal Reserve, California, USA - 14_1009_02_30cm (SPAdes) (version 2) | ecosystem: Environmental > Terrestrial > Soil > Grasslands ... | reverse complement strand
TATCGAGAACACGTTGGGTGCGAGAAATGTGACCGATCGATCTCAGCGTAAGCCCGCCAATCTTTCGAATTCGCTCGGCGATCGGATCGGTCATCGCGAATAGCTGATCGGCGTGTTCGTCGAGCAGCAGGTGGTAATCGCGGAAGTGCGGCCCGCTCATGTGCCAGTGGAAATTTTTGGTTTTCAGGTAGAGCGCGAATACATCAGCCAGGATCGCGTTCATCGCCCCGGCGATGTCCTTGGTCGCCGAGCGTGTGAGATCAGTCGGCGTTGCGAGTGGAGCTCCACGTTCGTGCAGAAGGTCTGAAGTTTTTGTTGGACTATTTCTTTTCATATCATTTTTCCTCGATGTTTAGTTTCTTGGTAAAATTCGCACTGTTTTAGGTATGCACTGATCCCTCCACTAGCAGCGGCGGCGACGGCTCCGCGCGCGCGAAAGTTTTGGTGCGGCGTTCTTTGAACCACATGATCACGACGTAGAAGACAGGTGTGAGAAAGAGACCAAAACCGGTCACGCCGAGCATGCCGAAAAAGACAGCGGTGCCGAGAGCTTGCCGCATTTCAGCACCGGCGCCTTTACTGAGAACAAGCGGAAGCACTCCGAAAATGAATGCGAACGAGGTCATCAAAATCGGACGCAACCGGAGGCGGCAGGCTTCGACCGCGGCGGTGAAGCGGTCTTTGTGGTCGCGATCCTGGATTTGCTTCGCGAACTCGACGATGAGAATCGCGTTCTTGCATGCGAGTCCAACGAGGACAATGAAACCGATCTGGGTGAAAATATTATTCTCCATCGAACGCAACCAGACACCGTAGATCGAGCTGAAGAGACACATCGGGACAATGAGAATGATTGCGAGGGGCAACGCCCAGCTTTCGTACAAAGCGGATAACAAGAGGAACACGAAAAGCACGCAGAGAGGGAAAATGAAAAGCGCGCTGTTGCCGGCGAGCTTCTGTTGCAGCGCGATCTCGGTCCATTCCGTGGTGAAACTGGTGGGCAGAATTTCTTTGGCGATACGTTCGACGGCGGTGAGCGCCTGGCCCGTGCTCGCACCCGGAGCCGGCTGACCGCTGAGGTCGGCGGCAGTAAACATGTTGTAGCGAGTGATCTTGTCCGCGCCGCTCACTTCCTTCACAGTCGCAACAGAACCGAGCGGAACAATGCCACCTGAATTATTTCGAGTCTTAAGCAGGCGAATGTCGTCGGCACTGAGACGAAATTGGGAATCGGCCTGAGCGGTGACGCGATAAGTGCGGCCGAACAGCGTGAGATCGTTCACGTATGTCGATCCAAGATAAGTCTGGAGCGTGCCGAAGATGTTGCTCAGCGGCACGTTCATGCTCTTCGCTTTGACGCGATCCACGTCAAGCCAGAGCTGCGGCACGTTGGCGCGAAAGGTCGTCAGATTATTCGCCAGGCCGGGCGTTTCGTTGGCTTTCACCATCATGGCGAAAGCTTGTGTTTGCAGTTCCTCGAGGCCGGCGTTGCCGCGATCTTGAATGAAGAGCTTGTATCCGCCGGCGTTGCCAATGCCAGCCACGGGCGGCGGCGGAAAAGTAATGACAAGAGCTTCGGGAATCTCGGCGCGAACGCGCGCGTTTATTTTCGCCAGAATCGCAGGCATTTTCTGGTCGGCGCTATTTCGTTCCGAGAATTCCTTAAAAGGTAGGAACACGGCGGCGGTGTTCGGTTGATTGCCGCCGAAAAGATTGAATCCAGCGAACTCAACCGTGTTGAGAATACCCGGAGTTTCATGCGCGATCTTGGAAATTTTGTCGACAACGGCTTGCGTGCGATCGAGCGAAGATGCGTCGGGTAATTGCGCGAAAACGACGGCGTAACCGCGATCCTGCGTCGGGAGAAAACCGCCGGGCACAACTTTGAAACCGAAACCGGTCAGGCCAAGCAGGCCTAAGTAGATGAACAAAATGATGACGGCCAGTCGGACAAGACGCGCGACGGAATTGCCATAAGCGTTCGAAGCCCACGAAAAAGTTTTATTGAAACCTTTGAAGAGCCATCCAAGCAAACCATCGAGTATGCGTTGAAATGAATCCTTCTCCGCGCCGCGCGGCTTAAGCAGGAGCGCGGCAAGTGCTGGAGAAAGTGTGAGCGAATTAAGCGCTGAGATGGCGGTCGAGACCGCAATGGTAAGCGCAAATTGCCGGAAAAATGTGCCGGTTATGCCGGCAATAAAGGCAGTCGGGATAAATACCGAGCAAAGCACGAGAGCGATCGCCACCAATGCTCCGCCTACTTCGCTCATGGCTTTGCGCGCTGCGTCGCGCGGGCTGAGACCGCTCTCGATGTGATGCTCGATGGCTTCCACCACCACGATAGCGTCATCAACGACGATACCAATCGCCAGCACGATGCCGAAAAGCGAGAGGTTGTTGATCGAGAACCCAAACCCTTTCATCGCCGCGAACGTGCCGATCAACGAAACGGGGATCGCGATCAGGGGAATGATCGCCGCACGCCAGGTTTGGAGAAAAATCAAGACGACGAGAACGACAAGCGCGATCGCTTCGAACAGCGTTTTCTGCACTTCGTGGATCGATTCACGGACAGAAACTGTTGGGTCGTAAACAATCGTGTAGTCGAGTCCGGCCGGGAAACGCTGTTTGAGTTCGGCCATTTTCTTCCGAACCGCGTCGGAAGTGGCGAGCGCATTTGAGCCTGGGAGTTGGTAAACCGCAATCGCCGTCGCTGGTTTTCCGCCCAGCCCGCTGTTGACCGTGTAATCGCGAGCGGCAAGCTCAACCCGCGCGATATCGCGCACGCGAGTGACTTGTCCGTTAGCGCCGGTCTTAACAATAATATCGCCGAACTGCTTTTCGTCGGTGAGCCGGCCTTGCGTGCTGACTGTGTATTGAAATGCTGTGGCGCCTTTCGGCACTGGCGGCGCACCGATAATTCCCGCTGCGACCTGAACATTCTGCTCTTGGATCGCTGTGACGACATCCTGCGCGGTCAGGCCGCGCGCAGAAAGTTGGTGAGGATCAAGCCAGAGCCGCATCGAATATTCGCGTGCGCCAAAAACATTGATGTCACCCACGCCATCGACGCGCGCGAGTTCGTCGCGAATCTGGAGCAGCGCATAATTGCTGGTGAAAAGCGAATCGAGCGACCCGTCCGGCGAGACGAGATGCACAACCATCGTGATGTCGGGTGACTGCTTTTTCGTGGTCACTCCGATCCGTTGCACATCGGGCGGGAGCACCGGGATCGCGATGGCGACGCGATTTTGCACCAACACCTGCGCCGTATCGAGATTGGTGCCGAGCTTAAAGGTGATGCTAAGTGTCATGTTGCCATCGCTTGTGCTCTGCGAAGACATGTAGAGCATGTTCTCAACGCCATTGACTTGCTGCTCAATCGGCGTCGCCACTGTTTCCGAGACAACCTTTGCATTCGCTCCCGGATAATTGGTCGTGACTTGGATCGTTGGTGGCGCGATCTCGGGATATTGCGCGATCGGAAGAGTCGAAAGCGCAATGACGCCGACGAGCGTGATGACAATGCTGATTACGCCGGCAAAGATCGGCCGGTCGATGAAGAAATGAGGAAAGTTCATGCGACTGCGGAATTCGGAGTGCGGAATGCGGAATTAGCCCGGCGATTGCGTCGCGCGGTTTTGATCGAGGCGACCGTGATCGCGATGAGCTCGTTCGCTTCCTGCTTGATCGCTGTTAGCTTCGCCGCAGGAACCAGCTTGGATTCGTCGAGTAACTCCAGCCAGAACAACGTTTCGTCGGCTTCCTCTTCGACGATGCTCATTTTAGCGATGAAGTCGGCGGTTGATTTCGCACGGCAAGCAGCGCGATAGTTAGCCGCGACAGATGTGCCGGAACGTACGATCTGCGACGAAAGCGCACGACCGGCCGTTGTCTTCGGCAACGCATCGACAAGCTTTAAAATTCGAAGCGCAAATGCCTTGGTCCGCTTCTTCAAATCAGGCTGATTGACAGCTTCCGTTCGTTCCGCATTCGGCATTCCGAATTCCGCATTTCTCATTTTGCAGTTTTCGACTGAGTGACGCTCGTCTTGGTGTTCGGCTCGCTGCCAGACGCTGACTCGGGTACAGGCGTGACGCTCATACCGGCTTGCAGCAGTTGCAGACGAGTGGAGACAACTTTCTCGCCGTCTTTAAGCCCGCGCTTCACAATCCGTTTACCTTCGAAAAGGGGACCTGTTTCAAGGGTACGTCGCTCAACCGTGTTATCGGGCTTGACGACGAAGGCGTATTTCAGCCCCTGCTGCGAGCTGACTACTCTATCGTCGATAAGAGCGGCTCGATACGGCGTCGCGCCGGCAACGCGCACGCGAGCAAAGAAACCCGGCGTGATGAAGTTAGGGTTCCAGTTTTTTAGAACCACCCGCGCGCGAATCGTTCCTGTTCCAGGATCAAGACGATTATCGACAAAATCGATGTAGCCTTCATGAGGGAAGTCCGCCTCGTTACCGAGCTCGACGAAAGCCGGGATCTGCGCGGTACGCGCGCTCACGCGCTTCCCTTCCTCGCTGAGCTTTACATACTTTAGGACTGCATTTTCGTCCGCATCGACCTTTGCATAAATCGGATCGACCGAGACCACCGTGGTAAGTACGCTCTCCGGACCCGCACCTGGCTGGACGAGGTTTCCAAGTGTGATGCGAGCATCGCTCACTCGTCCGTCGATCGGTGATTTAATTTGCGTGAACTCAAGATTCAGCGCGGCGGAATTCTTAGCCGCTTCGGCCGAACCTTTGGCGGCGGCAGAACCCTGATAGGTGGCAGCTTTCTGGTCGAATTCGCTCGCCGAGATTGTGTTTTTGTCCCGCAGCTCCTTTGCCCGGTTTAGTTCAATCTGGGCAAGCTTGAGCTGCGCATCCATTCGCTCGACTTCAGCGGCGGCACGATCGAAATCCGCCTGATAAGGGCGCGGATCGATCACGTAAAGCAAATCTCCTTTTTTGACGATCGCTCCAGCGTTGAAGCGAATCTCTGTAATGTAACCGGACACGCGCGGTCGGATCTCGACGAACTCGACTGCTTCCAATCGCCCGGTGAATTCGTCCCATTCGTTAACCTCTTTCTCGATCGCGGTAACGACATTGACCGGTAGCGGAGGTTGCGGCGTTACTGATGCTTTCTTGCACCCACTTCCCGTGAAAAAAACGAGCAAGAGACCGACATGGGCAAAAAAGAAGTGCTTCATGCGTTTACCGCCCGTCCTCCGCCAACGCGTTAAACCTAAAGAGGCATCGACTGGCCTTCTGGCCGGAAACGGAATTATCAAAAATCGAGCGTAGTTTCAAGCTAATTTCAGTCGTCTTGTTGGAACGAGGCTCAAAGGAAACCCTCGGCGCGCGCTTTCTCGCTCAATCCGTCGGAATCCCCAAAAAATTTCATCGTGAGAACTGGTGTTGGTCAAAGCTTTGCCATTTCAGCCTGCGCAGGTTCGTCGAGTTGAAACCGTTTGCGAAAGACACTGTCGAACATCCGCGCTGGAACGAAGCGGTTCAGCCAACTCAACATCACGCCTTCGCCTACCGGGTAATGCAAACGCGGTGACTTAGCGGTCACGGCCTCATAAACGATTTCGGCGACAGCGTGAGGATCGTCCCCATTTGCGATTTCTTTCTCAATGATTTCCGTTACTCGCTGTCTTTGCTCTGCGTACGCTGGAATAGCTGTTTGCACGTTTTTTTCGTTCGCAGTGATTTTGGTCTTTGTATAGACGGGCTCAACCAGCGCTGCGCGAATGCCGAACATTCTAACTTCTTGATCCAATGTTTTGGTGTAACCCTCCAGCGCATGTTTGCTCGCGGCATACATCCCGCGGTAGGGCCCGGGAAGAACGCCGAGCATCGAGCTGATGTTCACAATGCGGCCGTAACCATGCCGGCGCATTGATGGCAGAACAGCCTGAATGACACGCAGCGCGCCGAAGAAATTCGTCTCGAACAACTGACGCGCTTCCTCGATGCTCGTCTCTTCCAATCCGCCCGCGATCGAATACCCGGCGTTATTGATTAGGATGTCGATCCTGCCAGCGTTTTCCAATACCGACTCCGCTCCGTCCTTTACGCTTTTGTCGTCGGTTACATCCATGAGAACTAGCTCGACCTTGGCGATGGGATCGGCGCGACTAAGATCCCTCACCGTTCCAAAGACGCGTGCTCCGCGTTCGGCCACCAGTTGAGCTGTCTCCCGGCCGATGCCGGAAGAAACACCTGTGATTAGCGCAACTTTGTTTTCAATCATGCGTTTCATCCTTCACGTAAACATTGACCTTCCTTGGCCAGCCGGCATCTGCGCCCGTGATCCACTCCGAATCGTCTGAAGCGAAGAACACCGCAGCGGGTGCGATGTCCTCGGGTTGGCCGATACGGCCAAGCGGTGTCTGTGCTTCAATGCTTTTGCGAAGATCGCCTTGGTCGAAGCCCGCTGCGCGCACTCCCTCCGTTTCCACCATGCCGGGATTGATGGCATTGACTCGAATTTTGCGTGGCCCCAATTCCTTGGCCAGCGTTCTGGTGATGGCGTCGACCGCGCCTTTTGTGCCGGTGTAAACCGACGAACTTGGCGGTGTCAATGACGTGACGGTCGAGCTAATGTTTATAATGTTGCCGCCAGTGGAATCGAATTGCTTGACCGCTTCCTGCGTGGCAAGGAGCAGGCCGAGAACATTCACGTCAAAGTGTTTGTGGAATTGCTCCTCGGTGATCTCTTCAAGTGGCGACCAGTCGTAAACTCCCGCGTTGTTGACCAGGATGTCGATCTTGCCGAAGGACTTTTTAGCCTCAGCAAAAAGATGTTGGATGTCTGTCTTCCTGGCCACATTTGCCCTCACGGCAATGGCCTTTCCACCACGCTTGGCGATTTGATCCACCACGCGATCGGCTCCCTCTTTACTGGAAGCATAATTAACGACGACTGCTGCACCTTCGGCAGCGAATTGTTTGGCGATCGCGGCGCCGATTCCCTTCGACGCGCCCGTCACGATCGCAACTTTACCGTCAAGTTTCTTGGTATTTGGATTCATAATGTTGTGATAATGTTGTTGTTCTGTTGGCAGGTTAACCCCGAATGCTTTCGGGGTTGATTACGCCGCCGAGCGATGTTCGCTCGGTGAAGAAAGACGAAGCAGTTCTGCGAGGCGCGATTCGTACGACTCGCAGGTAGGGCAATCGCCATTGGGCTCGACCCAATCTGGATGCTGCACGCGCAAAGCGTCGTGGATCTGTTGTTGAAGTTGCGTGTAAGAACGGGTCTCCTCGGAGGCGTTCGCAGATATCTTCAATTTCATCTCCGAAGATATCGGCGATGAGCAAATGTTGTATTTCGCGTACGCAGGATTTTTGAGTACCACTAGCGAGGTGATCCATATTCCCTCGTTCGAGATAGACCGACACTGGCGACAGCTTCGGTCTGGCTGATGGCGAAGATGGCTTTTACCTCTGATTTCACCGTGCCGTTTGAGATAGAAGAATGCCACGCGGCTCACACCGCATTTTTGTTTAAGCCGACTCATATCGAGTTCGGCACCCCGTCTAACGCCGAATTCCGTTGATGGGGCAGTTAGAGTTGATTTTAAAAAACGCCAACTCGCCAAGTGCGGCCTTCCCAGCGCTGATCACGCTTCCAAAACAATGTAAATGTAAGCACTGAACGGTGCGGCCACTCTGCGGTTGGAAAATCTGCGAACCACAGATTCAGTTTGCTCTCATGGCGGGTGTCCGATTCGTTAGTTCGGGCCCACTCATCCGTTGACCAAACGATAGTTGCCTCCGCAGCAAGGATGATGCGGAAAATTTTTCCGCGAGACACACGCCGGAGCGGATGGCGAAGACTCCAAATCTCGTACCGGCTCTGCACTGGATTCAGCACGTAGCGTCGAAACGCCGGTTCGACGCGGTCAAAGCAGACGCCGTCGTGGCGGCTGCGCACAAGCGAAACATATTCGGCGTGCGACCAACAAAGGGGCATTGCCGCGCCAGTTGGGCAACCGCGTTTCATTCCGCCGTCCGGCAAGTTGTCTGCGTCCCATAGCTGTTCGCTGATCATCCCACCCTGGTTGGCAAAGTTTTCCATTGACGCGATGAACGGCTTTGGATCGCGGCCCGCAGCCAGTTCGTAATGGCCGCGTTCTCCTGTCAGAATCGGCCAGCAGCGGCCTACGCCCGTCCCGTCGAAGGCGCCCCCGTCCTCCGCCTGCCCATAACCATCGTGATTGTATCGACGCCAGCCCGGGCCCTGCGGCAGGTCATGTTTGAGAACCCGATCGATCACTTCGATTGAGTCGCGCACGATCGGATCATTCAGGTCGCGAATGCCGAACCGTACGAGATGAAGAAAATCGCCGCCGACTACATTTCGCGCCGGATGGAGGCCGCCACCGTTGGCGACCTGGATCAACGTTGTGTTTGGATCGGCGTGAGTATCGGGCGCGTTAGGGTCGGTGGGATTAATGCGGATGTAGTGACGAGGAAAACCCGGAACCAGGTCACCCCGTGTTGTGACCGTCCATTCTTCGACGTGCGCTGCCAACCAGTCAGCATACGCGAAAATAAAATCCGCAAGTGTCGTTTGGCCGCGTTCTTTGCAGTACTCCCCGGCGCAGATTAGGCCGGCGATCACCGTGGCGAGGGTCGAAGGCGAGTAACCGGCGTTTTCCTCCCACCGTTCCTGGCTGGTAACTGGCCCTTGCAGGATCAAGTGTGCGGCAGCACGCATGATCATCACGCCCGGATCGAACAAACCGAGCGCGTCCTGCTCGTGCAAACGCCAGGCCAGCAGTATCGGCGCGGCGATTTGGTCGAGCTGCAAAACAGACCAATAGGCGGTGCCGTCGATCCAGCTATTTTGGGGAAAACTGCCGTCCGGCCGTTGAATGGCGGCCAGCCAGATCAGAGCGCGCAGCGGTGTGCCTGTCTGACCAGTGGCCAGAAGCGCAGTTGCGCTCTGCACGAGATCTCGGGTCCAGACGAGATGATAACCGCCAAGATCGTTATCGCTCTTGGTTTCACCCCAGGGGATACTCATCGATGCGACGAGCGCGCCTTGAAAAACTTTATCTTCATGCGCCAGCAACACACAACGGCTTAGCCGATACATCCCGCCGCCATCGGACGTGTCGCCGCTGAAATCGAACTTGGGATTCACGACCGCGCGCTGCCACTGACGAACATACGCCTCGCGGTGTAACAGAAATGGGTCAGCCAACGATTGGAACAACTTGGCGGCTGCGCTCTGGTAGCTGCGACCACAGGCAATGGCGATTGTGAATTCATCGTTGCCTGGGAGATGGACTTCGCCGGTTAGCGCGATGTTGCCTCTCTCGGCTGTGCGGAACTCCCAGTCCATTTTGAAATTACTCATCAGGTCCTGCCAACCGTCGCTGAAGCCTACATAACCGACGGATCGGCGGGCAAAACCAGTGCTGCATGCCATGATAAGGTGAACGTCTTCGCGCTGGGCGCGGATGAGTTTTGTGGCGCCGATTTCAGAGCACCAGGCGGAGTTGCCGGCGCCGCAACCGGCAATGTGAGGAGCCAGCAACGCGTAGACGCGCAACTTCCCCCGCAGCGATTCATCGAGCACTTCGACTTTGGTGTGCACGAGCAAGACCGACCGATGCGGATCAGTTAGTATATGTTTTACCAGTCGGTAGCGGCCCCCGGGCTCCGAATTCGTGAGGCGGTAAAAGACGCAATCGCGCTCGGGGTATTCGATCAGATGATTAAGGTCACGTTTTTCCTCGTGGCAAAACGTTTCTCCGTCACTGACGAGAAACTGAAAGTCGCGCGTGTTCGGTTGATCAACATGTGGATAGTAAATCTCATTGACGATTCCGTGACTGAGGGTGAACCAGAGACGGCAACTCGTATGGTAAGCTGTACCGACACCTTCTTTCGCACTCGAAGTCCAGCGTGGCTCGATTCCAGGCGCGCCGAACGCCACTGATTCCCCGGGCGAATTCATCTTTGGGAGATTTGGCAGGACATCGCAGCGCGATGTTCGCAGACGCCGCAGCGAGGCCGTCCTACCTACAATTGAATCAAGCCGCGGCGCGTGGCGCTTGCGACAGCCTCCGTTCGGCTGATGACATTCATCTTGGCGAAGATCGCTTTCACGTGCGATTTCACCGTGCCTTCACTAATAAAGAGCGCCGAGCCGATTTCTTTGTTGCTCTTTCCTTTGGCCATAAGTTTGAGCACGTCGATCTCACGCGCGCTCAAAGTCTCGCCGCTGACGCGCTCCGCTAACTTCGCCGCGAGATCGACCGGAACACAGGTTTCGCCGGCGTGCACCCGGCGGATGCTATCCATCAACGCCTCGCGAGGCACGTCCTTGAGAAGGTAGCCTTTGGCGCCGGCTTGAATGGCGCGGTAGATATCTTCATCGCCGTCGAAGGTCGTGAGCACGATGATGCGCGCGTGCTCATCGCTCTCGCGGATTTCTTTGATTGCGCTGACGCCATCGAGCTCAGGCATTCGCAAATCAAGCAGCGTCACGTCCGGACGATGCTGTTTCCAAAGATCGACCGCCTCACGACCGTTGCTCGCTTCTCCGACCACCATCATGTCCGGTTTGCGCCGAATCAACGATACCAATCCCTCGCGCACGACGCTGTGATCGTCGGCGATCAGGACAGCAATGCGAGGTTTCCTAGGCGCAGTTTGGTAGGGTCGGCGCGCTGCGCCGACCGGACGCCGCGCTGCGCCGTCCCTACCAGCAGCATTCCTACCGGATTTTCGAACAGGCTTCTTTTTGGATTTCACAACACCGACTCGTGATTATACGGCAACGTAACGATAACCTTCGTGCCTTTGCCGCGCGAACTGGTGACCTTTAGTTGGCCGCCCATTTGTTCGACGCGCTCGCGCATTCCGGCCAAGCCGAAGCCATCATGTCGACCATTGATTTTGAATCCGCCCCCGTCGTCACGAAGCTCGAGACGAAGTTCCTTTGTATTGCAGATCAACCGTGTTTCAAAATTGCGTGGGCGCGCGTACTTGAGGGCGTTGGTCAAAGCTTCCTGTCCGATGTGCAGAAGGTTCTCCTCCCAAACCAGCGGGAGCTCACGGAGCTTGCCTCGAAGTTCGAACCTGGTGTGAAGCGTGGTCCCCGCAGTTGTGTTCTTAACGATTCCTTTTAGCGCTTCCCAGAAGTTTCCTCGTTGCAAGGCTTGCGGCCGCAGCGCGTGGACCGATCGGCGCGCTTCATTCAAACTCTGCCGCGCCAATTCGCTGGCCCGCCGCAAATGCTCGTTTGCTTCCTTACGACGGCAACACGCGATGGCATCCTCCACCGCTTCCAATTGCACGATCACGCCGGTGAAGCCTTGCGCGAGCGTGTCGTGAATGTCTCGGGCCATCCGATTTCGTTCTTCTAAAATGGCAGCCTGCCGGCTTTGCTCGGCAAATTCATTGAGTTGAATTGCAAGCATGGCCTGGTGCGCGAGCGCCTGAGCTAATTCGATCTCTTCCGGCCGATAACGTGGCCGGGCTTCATGACGAATCCCGATGAATCCTTTGACCCGCCCTCCGACCAGCGTTGGAATGGTCAGATACTTTTTCGTCCCCTTAGATTTGAAATACTCGCGGATCGCACTCGAGACGCGCGGATCGTCCTCCACATCTTCGCAGATCACCGGGGCTCCGGTGAAAACGGTTTCCTGAAGGACCTTGTCCTTCTTCCACAGTAAAGGATTCCTGATGAATGGGTGCGCAGGATCAGCCGCTGCAAAATTTGTCCCCTGCGCCGCTGCGCGCAGAACCAGCGAATCATTTGCTTCGTCCAACAACCACAGAATCACGCTTTGCGCCTTCAAAAGGCGGCCGATTGTGCTCAGCATCTGCCCGAGGAACTTGTCTGGCGCCGGTGCGGTAGCCAGGACATCCAAACTGTAAGTCAATGCCTCAACTTGCCCGCGAGCGACTTGCTCGGAAGCGCGCAGCTTCTCTTCTCCTTGCTTGCGCTCAGTGATATCGCGGATGATAACTTGGGCAGCCGGTCCGTT
>Ga0209268_1001340_pt1 | contig 12037 bp, 11 predicted proteins | sample GraSoiAngelo_143_FD_185900 | JGI IMG/M metagenome (GOLD analysis project Ga0209268, IMG submission 185900) | Grasslands soil microbial communities from the Angelo Coastal Reserve, California, USA - 14_1009_02_30cm (SPAdes) (version 2) | ecosystem: Environmental > Terrestrial > Soil > Grasslands ... | reverse complement strand
TCCGCCGATGATTCATCGGAAGCTGGCGCTGCGGATCTGGCGGAAGTCTCGGCCTTCCATTTTAATAATGCGGCACATCTCGTGCAGGCGGGAGCGCATACGCTCCCCTATCCGGTCGCCAAGGGTCTCATCACGAGCGGCTCCGCGGGGTCCACCAATGGCCCCCGCGGGCTTGTCATCGAAATTTGTCGTGATAATCGTTGTGCGATTATCGTTGTAGCGCGTGTTTAAAATCAGGCTGACAGTATCCCAAACCCACTCGGTCGGCTTTACGGCGCCGAGTTCATCGAGAACCAGGATCTCGGTCTCGAAGACCGGACGCAGCACCTCGAGTTCAGTCGCCCTTACCGATTCGTTATAAGAATTCTGAATTTCTTTGAGCAGCTCGCGATAATCATAGAAGAGGCAACCGATGCCTTTGCTGAGAATTAATTCTTTAATGATTCCTACGGCAAGGTGTGTCTTGCCGACGCCAATCGTGCCGATGAGGAGCAAGCCGGTGTTGTCGACCGGATACTCCTCCACGAACTTGCAAGCAGCCATGCGTGCCGGAAACAGCGCCTGGTGCGGGCCTTCATAGTCGAAGTTTGAAAGCTCACAGTGCTCGTAGCGTTTTGGGATTCGCGCGGCTTTCAGCAGCGCCTCGGACCTGGCCTGCACGCGGCAATCACATCGGGTAACGCGACGATCCGAACCGTTCGCAACAGATTTCCAGCCGGTACCTTCACACAGTGGACAAACTTCCGCAGCAACTTTCATGACGTGAATTGACTCTGCACCTGCAACCGCGATTCGCGCAAGTGGCAAAGCTGATATCGCTGTGCACATCCTGTGGAGGTCTGGGCAAGCTTGTGGAGAGCTGAGGAATTCAGATGTCAGACAACGACGATCGGACATCAGACCTACGGCTGCCGCTATGTTGGATATAATTCCCGCCGTCGCATCGAGCCCGGGAGGAATCTTGCCAAATCAAACTCGCAGCCGGTTTCTGCTGGTTCTGCTTCTCACTTCTCTGCCGCTGCTGGCACAGCGCGAGCCGGTCCTGAAGCAGATCGACCTGCCGCATTCGTATTACTACCGTGAAATGTATCTTCCCCAACTCACAACCGGGCCGAGCTCTGCCGCCTGGACGGCTGATTCGCGTTCGCTCGTGTACTCGATGGCGGGCTCGCTCTGGGCGGAGCGGCTGGAGAACATCTCCGCTCAGCAGTTAACTGATGGGCCCGGCTACGACTATCAGCCAGATTGCTCCTCCGATGGCCGCTGGATTGTATATGCGAGCTATCAGAAAGATGCTATCGAACTCTGGTCACTCGATCTGCAAACTAAGAAGACTCGGCAACTGACCTCAGGCGGAGCGGTGAACGTTGAGCCCAGACTTTCATCCGACGGCAAACGCGTGGCGTTTGTCTCCACGTTGTACAAGGGACATTTTCATATTTTCGTCGCCGATTTCAGCGGTGGTGAACTCAGGAACGTGCAGCGCCTGACTGGAGAGACTCCCAGCAATCTGCCACGTTATTACTACAGCCAGTTCGATCACGAAATCAGTCCAGTCTGGTCGCGCGATGGCGATGAGATTCTCTTCGTGTCCAACCGGGGGCACATCTACGGCACCGGCGGATTCTGGCGCATGAAGGCCCAGCCCGGCGCCGAAGCGCACGAAATCCATTACGAAGAAACGGCCTGGAAGGCCCGGCCGGATTTCTCGCCGGATGGCAAGCGCCTGGTGTACGCCTCTTATCTTGGACAGCAATGGCACCAGCTGTGGGTGATGCCATCGCAGGGTGGTGACGCATTTCCACTCTCATATGGCGATTTTGACAACGTCGCGCCACGTTGGTCGCCCGATGGGAAACGTATTGCCTTCGTTTCCAATCGCGGTGGGAATACTTCATTATGGACGCAGGAAGTTTTGGGTGGAGCGCAGGCGCAGGTCATCGTTAAAGAACGACATTTTCTCAAGCCCACAGGCCACCTCAGTATCACCGTGTTGGCCGCAAACGGACGTCCAAGCCCGGCGCGGATTTTCATTACCGGTGAAGATGGTCGTGCCTACGCTCCTGATGATGCCTGGATGCATGCCGACGACAACTTCGTTCGTTCGGAGCGCCCCTTCGAGGCGCATTACTTTCACAGCACTGGAAATTCGGAACTGACCCTCCCGGCAGGGACTGCAGAAGTGGAGGTGATGAAGGGATTCGAGTACGGGGTCGAGAAGAAACGAGTGTTGATTACGCCTGGGCGCCGCTCCAACCTGACGATCTATCTCAAGCCAATCAGCCTGCCAAAAGACTCGCACTCGCAGTGGGTCAGCGGCGATGTTCATGTCCACATGAATTACGGCGGGGCATATCGCAACACGCCAAAGCATTTGGTGGAGCAGGCAACCGCTGAGAACCTTTCGATCGTGGAAGATCTTGTGGTTAATAAAGAGCAGCGCATTCCCGATATTGCTTATTTCAGTACCAAACCCGATCCGGCATCGACCGGCACAAATTTGCTGCTGCATTCCCAGGAATATCACACCAGCTATTGGGGACATCTTGGCTTGCTAAATCTGACCCGCAATTTCCTGATTCCCGGTTACGCCGCTTATCCCGACACTGCTGCGGCAAGCCTGTTCCCCCCCAACGCCGTCGTGGCCGACCTCGCTCACGAACAGCAGGCAGTAGTTGGTTACGTTCATCCCTATGATTCAATCCCCGATCCGGCCAAAGATGAATCGCTCACTCACGAGCTTCCAGTCGATGTTGCATTGGGGAAAGTGGATTACATCGAGGTCATGGGTTTTAGCGACCATAAATCCACTGCTGCGGTTTGGTATCGGCTGTTGAACTGCGGTTTTCATCTGCCAACGGCGGCAGGCACTGACGCGATGGCCAACTTTGCCTCGCTGCGCGGTCCGGTTGGATTGAATCGTGTGTACGTTAATGTGCCCGCAGGCCCGCTCGACATTCGCACTTGGCTTGTATCGTTGAAACAAGGCCGCACCTTTGCGACCAACGGCCCGCTGCTCAGATTCACGCTCGGCGGCCGCAAACTGGGCGATGAACTGCAGTTACCTGCCGGCGACAACAAGGTCAAGTTCACCGCCTCGCTGCGTTCCATCGTTCCCATCGATCATCTTCAAGTCATCTGCAACGGGCAAGTGGCTCGGGATTTGAAATTGAATGCCGATCGCGTAATCGCGGATGTAGAGGATACAATCCCAATCTCCCGCAGCGACTGGTGCCTGCTGCGCGCCTGGAGTGAAAAGCCGGAGCATCCGGTGCTGGATTCATACCCGTATGCGACCACAAGCCCGATTTACGTGAGTATCGCCGGTTCACAGCTCAAGGCAGCAGAAGATGCGGCTTATTTCGTTGCTTGGATTGATCGCATGATCGACGCGGCGAATTCAAACAAAGACTGGAATACGGAAGCGGAGAAGAAAGCCGTGCTGAGCCTGCTTTCGTACGCGAGATCGATTTATGAGCGTACAAAACTATAGAGAAACGTAGTTCCTGGACTACTTATTCATGTGTGCGGGTTCCTTTAAGTTTTTTTTGCCGACGCGAGCACCACAACTGCGCCGAATTTTATGTCGTCTCCCACAATGTACTTGCTGATTGCGCGATACACCTCGGAGTTGATCTCATCCCATTTTTCTGGCGGAACGCGCTCGAACATGGGGAGGAACGGTGTGGCCACGGCGCGCGCTTGCTCCCAAACTTCTTCGGCAGTTCCCGGCCATGTCCACGGGACAGTCCGGGTCTCTTCTTCTACTCGCTCAAACCCTGCGCGGCGCAATGCTGAGGAGAGACTGCCAGGCTGAGAATACTTGAATGGGTCTTGATCCGTCGGCACCAGAGTGCCACCAACGCGCTTGTGTACCACTCCCATCGTGCTTGACCAGAAGGGTTGCTCGAACGGACCCCACGCGAGAAAACATGCACGTGAGCTGGGTCGCAACACGCGGCAAGCCTCGCGCAGCGCATCTTCATCGAGGAACATCACGCCAAACCGGCTGGTGATGAGATCGAAGCTTTGATCGGGAAAAGGCAAATTATTGGCATCGGCCTGACGGGTGGTGAGGTTCGTAAGGTGACGTTCGCGACCCCGTTCTTCCGCGATCTGCAAAAGCTCGGGGCTGAGATCGAGCGCGACGACGTGGCCCTCGGGGCCGATCCTCGATGCGAGGGTGATCGCGGGCTCGCCAGTTCCGCTGGCTAGATCCAGCACTTGCATTCCCGCTTGCGGACGCGCGTAGTCGACCAATGCATGCGTCGCATCGCGGCCCATAGCGGCTGATTTAATCTTCCACTTCTCGGAAGCTATCAGCCGGTAAGAATGCCCCCACTGCGATCCGGATTTTTGGGCGGAACTCATTGCAACCTGTTCTTGGTTTTTCCGGTTAACTTTACGGTTTGTTTAGCGTCCTTCGCGGAATTTCTTCGCGAACTTTGCGGTTTAAGATCTTCAGTCCTTAACCGCACCTGAACGCCACGAGAATCCACGGGTTTGGGATGCCTAGGCCAGCTTTTTTCGGGTTGCGCGTCCGGTCGCGCGTTTTCTTCTGCGTGCGCCCAGTTCACGAGGCTCTAAGCGCTTGGCCGATTTCCATAAGCGCTCGAGATCGTAATATTTGCGCGCTTTCTCAGAGAACACGTGCACCACAAAATCTACGTAATCGAGCAAGACCCACTCCGCCTGCTTGTAGCCTTCCACGTGAGTTGGACGCAGGCCGGCTTTGTGCAGCCGTTCCTCAACTTCGGCAGCGATAGCTTGAATCTGCCGCGGATTGGTTCCGCTGCACACGACAAAGTAGTCGGTAAATGCGCCGGAATTCTTTTCAAGTTCCAGCACAGTGATTTCTTCCGCCTTCTTTTCCTGGCAGGCGCTGATGGCTTCGGTGACTTGGCGCTGGAGGTCGGTTTTCTTCATTCAGTCGTTGGTCGGTGGCCAGAATATTCGTCGTCAGTCATTGGTCGGCGTCGGCAATCCCATTGTAGCTGAGGAAATGGAGTGCGATCTTCCGGGGAGACTGCAGGTCGGCTGGTTCTTGGCCGCCGGCTGACGACTGAGGACAGAATCCTATTTATACAATCCAATTTTCTTGATGTATTCCTCCACCGGCGGATCTACGAACTTCTTAAGCGGCTTTTTAGCGGCTGCGGCCTGACGGATCGCAGTGGCTGAGATCGGCTGATGCACGCTGTCAAGCAGGTGCACCCTCGCACCGCTCAGCACCAAGTCGCCCTTCGCAGGTTGTTTGGAGAACGGCTTGATCACTGCGGGAGCGGGGCGCAGTTTTTCGGGCAGCGCATTGGCTACGTCGGCGAGCGAATACCCCGGACGGCTGGCGACGATGAACTCGCATTCCTGCAATAGGGCTTCGGGTTCATGCCAAGTCGCGATGTCATCGAAGGCGTCGATGCCGATGAGAAAAAACAGCCGGTCAGATTTCTTTAATGACTGCTTTAGCCGCCTCACTGTATCGATACTGTAATTGGGCCGCGCGGCGTGGTCATCCGATCGGGATTTGCTCTTCGTGTTGATTCCCACCACGCCCGGCGCCTCCAACAGAGAAGGCACGAAACTCTTCTCGCCCATGGTAGCCAGGACCACCATCGCATAGCGATGAGCGAACGGGGCGAGCGGTTCCCGCTGCTTGTGCGGAGGAAGGTTGGCGGGCACGAAGTATATCCGCCCAAGAGTTGGCGGGCACGAAGTATATCCGCCCAAGATCGAATCTCTCTCGTGCGGCGTGCGCCAGCGCGATGTGTCCCAGGTGGATGGGATCAAACGTTCCACCAAAAAGGCCAATATTCATGGGCATTTCTTTCGGAAAGCTTGGGTAGTTTCGGGTTTTTCGGCCCGCAATGCAAGTTTTGAACCGCAAATGAGTGGACTTTCCTCCGGAAACTTTCGCGTTTCGGCTCCGCAGTTGCCGCGTTGCACCTTATTAAATCCCGGTTGCTTCGGGTAACTCACTCAAAGGTGCAATGCTAAGAGTGCAGGAGAGCCATGCACTCTCGTAACTCGCGGCTTCCCGTTATGGGAAGTACGCTGGCCTCGTATGCGATTGAAACTCCCCCTTCTTCGCACACGCATCGCTCCCGCTCGCGCGCCCATCCTGCGATACGGCGTCGCCGTTCTCAGCATTACGCTGGCGTTGATTCCGGCTTTGCTTCTATCCGATGTTGTCGAGAGCCGGCTGGTGGTGTTTGCGGTCGCCATCATGGTCAGCGCCTGGTACGGAGGCTGGAAGCCGGGCCTGGTAGCGACATCATTCGCGTTGACCGTCAGCGCCTATTTTTCTCTAGCCGGCATCCACTCTGCATCCGAATATCGCAAGGCGATCATACATCTGGCGCTGTTTGTGTTTGTGGCGCTCCTGATTTGTTCTTTTAATGCGGCCCTGCGTTCGGCTCAAGAAGGTTTGCGCCGTTCGGAGATCAATTTTCGTTCCCTGGTGACGAACGCGCCGTATGGCATCTGCCGCTGCGATTCGCAAGGCGCGCTGTTGAGCGTCAACCCGGCGCTGGTCGGCATCCTCGGCTATGACTCGTATGGCATCTGTCGCTGCGATTCGAAAGGCGCGCTGTTAAGCGTCAACCCGGCGCTAGTGGGCATTCTCGGATATGACTCAGCCTCTGAACTTGCCGGGCGCAACCTGGCGAATCTCTATGCTGACTCCCAGGAGTGGTTCACGCTGGCGGATCATCTGAAATCGCTACGCAAGTTTGAAGGATTGATTGCAGAGTTGTCATGCAAAAACGGCAGCACGGTTACAGTCCGTTTTTCCGGGCGAGCAATACGAGGCGAGAAGGACACCATCTTCTTCGATTTATTTGCAGAAGATGTCACCGAACACAGGAAACTCGAGCAGCAACTGCGGCAAGCACAAAAAATGGAAGCGGTTGGGCGGCTGGCGGGCGGCATCGCTCATGACTTCAATAATTTGCTGATGGTGATTTCCGGATACTCCGAGTTCCTGCTGGAGCGCATTGGGCCTGACGCTCAACTACGCGGGCCAGCACGGGAGATTGCCAGCGCGGCCGAGCGGGCAACTTCTCTGACGCGCCAACTGCTGGCGTTCAGCCGTAAGCAGATGCTTGCTCCTAAGGTGCTCGACCTCAACAGCATCGTTACAGAGAACCTGAACATGCTGAACCGTGTGATTGGGGAGGACATTGAGCTGGTGATGATCCCTGGCTCCGAACTTGGGGCCGTCAAGGCCGATCCCGGCCAGATCGAGCAAGTGATCATGAACCTGGCCGTGAATGCGCGCGATGCCATGCCCCACGGCGGCAAACTCACCATCGAGACTGCAAATGTTGTCCTCGACGAAAGCTACGCCCGCCTGCATACCCCGCTTGAACCCGGTGAATACGTGATGCTTGCCATCAGCGATACCGGCGCTGGCATGGACACCGAGACACAGACTCACATCTTCGAGCCCTTCTTTACAACGAAGGGACCGAAAGGCACTGGCCTTGGCCTCTCGACCGTCTACGGAATTATTAAGCAGAGCGAAGGCTTCATTTGGGTTTACAGCGAGCCCGGCAAGGGATCGACATTCAAGATTTATTTGCCTCGCGTCAGTGCTGCCGGAGCAGCGCTTGCCCCTCAACCTGCAGTTGCTCCTGCGACATCCGGAAAGGCACACGAAACCATTCTGCTTGTCGAGGACGAATCCAAACTCCGCCGCTTAGCGCGCTTCGCGCTCGCAGGCGAGGGATACACCGTGCTCGAGGCCGCTGACGGCGCTGCTGCCATCCGGGTCGCCAATACGTATCCCGGGCCTATTCACCTGTTGCTGACCGACGTCATCATGCCTGTCATGAACGGGCGCGAACTGGCGCAACGCATTTCCGCACTTCGGCCAGAAACCAGAGTGCTCTACATGTCTGGCTACACCGAGAACGTAATTGGCCACAACGGGATGCTGGATGAGGGCGTCAGCCTGCTCCAGAAGCCTTTCTCCCTGCCGGCTTTGAAAACCAAAGTCCGGGAGGTGCTCGACACACTACTCCCTCAGGAGGTCCAAATGGCTCGTCTTGCTCGCGAAGCTCAGTTCCCGCGGCGGGAGAAATTTACTTCTCCCTTTCGCGCCCAGCGTTTCAATCTTCATTTACCGCTGAAGTACCGCCTTCTCGGCGAGGACGATTGGCGCGACGGGACCACGGAAAACATCAGTCGCTCCGGCTTGTTGTTCCGAGGCGAAGAGGCCATTGCTCCCAACGCACAGCTCGAGATCAATCTCGTGCTGCCGGCGGAGATTGCAGGATTGTCGGCAGCAGAGGTGGTGTGCCGTGGCGAGGTGGTGCGGATGGTGGAAGCTGAATCTTCTAAGGTGAGTCCAGCCCTGGCCGCAAAGATTTTGCAATATCACTTCCAGCACGGATCGCATGTGCCGGAAGCTTAAGCAAAGCCATCAGCTTTCAGTCGTCAGCCTTTAGCTTGCAAAAAGCTACAGATCGCTTGCTATGTGTGATCCTACCCGCGATCGCTGATCGTTGGTGAGAAATGTCGTCTGAAACTAGGAATCTTGCTGAGAGCTGACGGCTGAAAGCTGATGGCTCATTCGGAGTTCTTCTACTCTCTCCGCCATCTCGTACTTCAACTCTTCGATGCCTTTGCCGGTCACCGCTGAAATCGGGAACAGCTCGTATCCGTGCTTTTTGCAGTACCGCTTCAACTTCGCGAGCTTCTCTTTGTTCGCCACGTCGATTTTTGAAGCCACCATGATCATAGGCTTTTCGTCCAGCTTTGCTCCAAAGCTCGCCAACTCACCCATGATCACCTCGACATCTTTCACCGGATCGGGCCGGTCGCTGGCGTCCGACACATCGACCAAATGCAGCAAAAGCCGCGTGCGTTCGACGTGGCGCAGGAACTGAGTGCCAAGGCCAGAGCCGGTGTGGGCGCCCTCAATCAGTCCGGGAATATCTGCAACGACGAAACTTTTCTCATCGGGAGGTTGGCCAACTACAACCACGCCGAGATTCGGCTGCAACGTGGTGAAAGGGTAATCGGCGATTTTTGGCCGGGTTCGGCTCCAATGTGGTGAAAGGATAATCGGCAATTTTTGGCCGGGCGGCAGAAATGCGGGAAATCAAAGTAGACTTGCCAACGTTGGGATATCCGACCAGTCCCACATCGGCGAGCAGCTTGAGTTCCAGGCGATAAACGCGCTCCTCTCCTGGACGGCCGTCTTCGTGCTCGCGAGGAGCCTGATGCGTGGAAGTCGCAAACCGGGCGTTGCCGCGTCCGCCTCGGCCACCGCGAGCAACGACGATGCGCTCATCGGGCTGAGAGAAGTCGTGAATTTTCTCTCCGGTTTCATCGTCGTATAGGATCGTTCCCACCGGAACTTTAAGGATGATGTCTTCGCCCTCGCGGCCGGTTTTGTTGGCGCCTTCACCGTGACGTCCGCGCTGCGCTTTGTATTCGGGATTGAAACGGAAGTGGACGAGCGTGTTGTGGCGCTCGCTGGACTCCATGTAGATGTCGCCGCCCTTGCCACCGTCACCGCCGGAAGGACCGCCGCGCGGAACATATTTCTCGCGCCGGAAGGCAACGCAGCCGTTCCCGCCGCCGCCAGCTTTAACCCGGATTTTAGCTTCGTCGATGAACATAGTCAGCTATCAGCCGTCAGCTCTCAGCTATCAGTGTTGGCCTGGATTGCGTCTAAACTTCGGGTTAACTGAAAGCCGATAGCCGACAGCTGAGAGCTTAAATAAAAAAGCCCCAACCCGAAGGCGAGGCTGCGGGCCGCATACCTAAATGCGCCCGATGGTAATCGTCGGCTAATTCGCTTCCAGTGGCTCGATCATTACGAACTTGCCCATGGAGCCTTTGTCCATGAACTTGATTCGGCCGGAAATCTTGGCGAATAGCGTGTCGTCTTTGCCACGCCCAACGTTGAGGCCCGGCTTCACTCGCGTGCCGCGCTGCCGCACAATGATCGTCCCGCCGGGGACGACTTGCCCGCCGAATGCTTTGAAGCCCAGTCGCTGGGCATTCGAGTCGCGTCCGTTTCGTGAACTGCCTAATCCTTTTTTATGTGCCATGACTTAGTTTCCAGTTGCGTTAGTTTCCAACAGGCTATCAGCTCTCAGCCGTCAGCTTTCAGTTACTTCTTTTTCTTCGGCGCAGACTTCTTTGCCGCCGGTTTCTTCGCTGCCGCTTTCTTCTTCGCCGGAGCTTTCGCAGCTTTGGCTTCAGCCTCCGGGGCGATCTCTACAGGCTCTGCCGACGTCTTCATTTTCTTCGGTTTCGCTTCCTTCTTCGAAAGCTCGGGAGCAGTGAACTTTTGGCCATTAAACGCAATCTCCGTAATACGCACCGCAGTGAACGGCTGCCGATGGCCGGCGATCTTCTTGTACTGTTTCTTCCGTTTGTAGTGGAACACGAGGATTTTGTCGCCGCGTCCCTGTTCGACTACGTGCCCGAGAACCCGGGCATCCGATGGCGGACGTCCAATCTGTCCCTCGCCGCCGGAGACTGCCAGCACATCGCTGAACTCAAGGTTGCTGTCGGCACTAGCTCGGCTCTCGATGCGAATTACATCGCCGGGCGCGACCCGGTATTGTTTTCCGCCCGTGCGGATGACCGCGTACATAGCTATGCCTCCGTGGTTACCGATCGCATCTGTCGCGATTCGGCGAACCTGCTGATTTCCTTATGCTTGCTGTGTTCCGCGTCGGCGCTCTCAGCAGCGATTGCGGGCGGCCCCAGAACGGAGCCGCGAGTACAGGCAAACTAAAGTATTTTACCGTGCGCTTCGGAATAGCGTCAAACTAAACGTACAGCCGGTAGTTTCTCACTTTAAAAATAGCCTCTGGCCAGGAAAGACGTTTCAATAGTTGAAGACGTCAGCGTCTGTTAGCTTGCAATACACGGTGGTTTCTAACTTTAAAAATAGCCTCTCGCCAGGAAAGACGTTTCAATAGTTGAAAACGTCAGCGTCTGTTAGCTTGCAATACATCGAACCGCGAGGTATTCTGGGTCTTCGATGGCAGCGCGCGAGACCAATCCGAATTTTATGAATGGAGTTCCGGAGCTCCTGATCCTCAGGCTACTCCAGCAAGAGGAGATGTATGGCTATGAGATTGTTCAAGCAATCCGTAGCCGTACCGACGCGGTGATTGCAGTCGGCGAAGGTGTAGTCTATCCCGTGCTGCACGGGTTGGAACGCGATGGCGCGCTCAGGTCGCGACGCAAGAAGGTCAATGGCCGTAGCCGTATTTATTATTCCGTAACGGTCAAAGGATCGCATCGATTGGACGATCTGTCGGAGGCTTGGACCAATCTGGTGGTCGCAATTCAAAAGCTGCTAACAGGAGGGCAACATGGCGAAGCCATTCCATGAACTTCGCGAACGCTTGCTGCGGGCTGGCGTCACGCCACGGCATGTGCGGCGTTATCTGACCGAACTTGCCGATCATCTGGCCGACCTGAGGGCGGAAGAAGAACGCGCGGGCCGCAGCCGAGCGGATGCGGAATCCGCTGCGCTCGCCCGGCTTGGCGGGGTGGATAATCTCGCCAAGGCGATGATCGAGCAGCGCCAGTTCCAATCCTGGTGCGTCCGAGCGCCGTGGGCGATGTTTTGTCTCGCCCCCCTCTGCCTTTTGGCTGGGGCCTATTTCGTTGCCTGTGTTTACTTGTGGTTTGGTTGGAGGATTTTTCTGCCGGGAGCCGATACGCCTTTCGGCAGCCCAACAGGCCCAATGTACGGGTTCGCGAATATTTATTTTCAGGCCGGCAAGTTATACTATTTCGGCGCGCCGGTTCTCGTCGGTTGGGGAATCGGTCTCATCGCCGCCCGTCAAAGATTGAAAGCGGTTTGGCTCACTGTCGGTTTGGTCCTGATCGCATGGATGGGCGCCACCTCCCGAATTCACGCGAGTCGAACGGCAGTGCCTGGCGGACTCGGACACATCAGCATAAACTTCTTCACCCTTGGGGCCTCCGGTCAGGCTATTTCCGACGGCCTGCTACATGCGTTGGTGATTCTCACGCTCACGGTGCTGCCGTATCTTGTTTG
>Ga0209268_1001336_pt1 | contig 12058 bp, 10 predicted proteins | sample GraSoiAngelo_143_FD_185900 | JGI IMG/M metagenome (GOLD analysis project Ga0209268, IMG submission 185900) | Grasslands soil microbial communities from the Angelo Coastal Reserve, California, USA - 14_1009_02_30cm (SPAdes) (version 2) | ecosystem: Environmental > Terrestrial > Soil > Grasslands ... | reverse complement strand
AACGTCGATCTCACTCCCGAACTCGTCTTCCGGCTCGGCCGCGCCGCGGCGCACGTGCTGAGCACCGATGCCGGGACGCGGTTTTTGCTCGGTCGGGACACCCGTCTGTCCGGGCCGATGCTCGAGGCCGCGTTGACTGCCGCGGTATGTTCGGCAGGAGGGACCGTGCTGAGCTGCGGCATCCTGCCGACGCCGGCCGTCGCCTACCTGACGCGCCGCGTGGCCGCGTCGGCCGGGGTGGTAATTTCGGCGTCGCACAATCCCATCGAGGACAACGGAATCAAGGTTTTTGCCAGTGACGGCTACAAGCTCCCCGATGCTGTCGAGGACGCCATCGAAACGGTTCTGGACCGGCACGACCTGCCGCGCGCCGTCGGTCGGGAGGTCGGCGGCGCGGAAGTGCTCTCCGACGCGGCGGACATCTACGTTGATCACATCGCCTCCCACGTGGTGGGCTCGCTGGGCGGGATGCGAGTGGTCGTCGATTGTGCGTACGGAGCCGCCTGTCGTGTCGCCTCGATGCTGTGGGAGCGACTGGGCGCGACGGTGATTTTGATCAACGACGAGCCCGACGGGACGCGGATCAATGTCCGCTGTGGTTCCACCAACCCGGAGGTGCTCCGGCAGGCCGTCCTCCAGCACGGTGCCGACGCCGGATTTGCGCACGACGGCGATGCCGACCGCGTGATCGCGGTCGATGAGACGGGCAGCATTATCGACGGCGACGCGATCATGGGAGTCTGCGCGATGTACCTCCACACGCAGGGCAGGCTCGCCCGCCGCACCGTCGTCGCCACCGTGATGTCCAACCTGGGGCTGGAACTCGCCCTCCGCCGCGCCGGTATCGCGCTGGAGCGCACAAAGGTCGGCGACCGCTACGTCCTGGAGCGCATGCGCGAATTCGGGGCTACCGTCGGCGGGGAGCAGAGCGGGCACATCATCTTTCTCGACCACGCGACGACCGGCGACGGAGCGCTGACGGCGGTGCAGGTGGTCAACGTGATGCTGGAGACCGGCCAGCGGCTGTCAGAACTCGCCGCGCCGATCGAACGATTTCCCCAGGTGCTCCTCAACGTCACGGTGGCCGACCGGGGCACCGTGACCGGCCACCCGGCCATCGAGGCCGCCGTCGCCGATGCCGAGCGAGCGCTTGGCCCCCGCGGCCGCGTGCTGGTCCGGCCTTCAGGGACAGAGCCCCTGGTGCGGGTGATGGTGGAAGCCCAGGACGAGGGAGAGGCGGAGTCGCTGGCCGGCCACCTGGCCGACCTCATTGCCCGCGAGTTGAGGGGCCGGCGCGCGTGACGTCCACGGTGCAGACTCCCGAGATCCTGGCGGACATCGCGGCTTCACCGGTCCTCGGCGTGCGGGTGCATCATGTCACGATGCCGCAGGCCGTGCAGGCAGTGCGCCGCATGCTCGCAGCCGGCGGCGCGCATCAGATTGTCACCGCCAACGGGGTGATGCTGGTCCGCGCGGCCCGCGATGAGCAGGTCCGGCGCGCGCTCAGTAATGCCGCTCTGGTGATTGCGGATGGCGCCGGTGTGGTGCTGGCAGCACGCATCTTGGGACGACCGGTCTTTGCGCGGGTGCCGGGGGTCGAACTGGTCCAGGAACTCTGCGCGCGCGCGGCCATAGAGCAATGGCGCGTCTTCCTGCTCGGCGCGGCCCCGGGCGTCGCCGCGGACGCGGCGGTGGTCCTGCGGCAGCAATACCCCGGGCTCCAGGTGGCCGGAGTCACCCATGGGTATTTTGCCGACGAGTCGACGGTGATCGAGGAAATCCGTCAAGCGAAGCCCGACCTGATGTTCGTGGCCTTGGGTTTCCCCAGGCAGGACCTGTGGATTGCCTCACACCGCGACCGTCTCGGGGTGCCGGTGTGCATCGGGGTCGGTGGAACCCTCGATGTGCTGGCGGGCAGGGTTCGCCGGGCGCCGCGACTGATCCAACAAATCGGGCTGGAGTGGGCATTCAGGCTCATACAGGAGCCGCGCCGGTGGAGGGTGGTGATCAGCCTGCCGCTGCTTGTCGCGCTGGCGCTCAAGGAAAGGGTAAAAGAGCGATGGACGGGAAAACGATAACGCTGAGAGGAGGTGAGCTTCACTAGACTAGGTGCTGTAGCGCCTGCCCCGGACGAAATGGCCAGCTAAACGCTGCGGATACGTCACATGTATCAGGCCATTTCGTCCGGGGGACGAGGAAGGGGATCTCGGAATATCGGCGGGTGACCCTAGGCCCAGGTCCGGGCCTGCACCGCTCCGACGCCCGTCGGAGTCAAGGCAGCTGACAAACCCCGGAGGTAACTCCGGCCCAGCAGGCTGCCGGGACCGCGCGAATCTACACAAACGACACAAGCTACACAATCTACACAACTAACCGCAGTGGCAGGTGATTGTGTAGGTTGTGTAGGTCGTGAAGGTTGTGTAGATTGCGTAGACTGACATCCCAAGAACACTCAAGTCACGCACAAACAAAGTTCACGCGTCCGCGTGCTAGGGGGGCTAAGGATGTGCGGCATCATGGGCTACGTAGGACATCGCAGCGCGCTGCCCATTCTGCTGGATGGGTTGCGCCGTCTTGAGTATCGCGGCTACGACTCCGCTGGGGTCGCGGTGCTGAACGATGGTCACATCGAAGTGCGCAAGACCGCGGGCAAGCTCGCTCAACTGACGGAGATCACCAGTGGGCCCGGTCTGTTGCATGGCACCGTGGGAATCGGGCACACCCGCTGGGCCACCCACGGCCTGCCGACCGATGCGAACGCTCATCCTCACAGCGACTGCGGCGGGCGCGTCGTAGTCATCCACAACGGAATCATCGAGAACTTCCTGCCGCTGAAAGAAGAGCTGCAGGCGCAGGGGCACACGTTCCGCTCAGACACTGACACGGAAGTCATCGCCCACCTGATTGAGGCGGAACTGTACGGCCATGAACAACCGGGAACGCGGGAACCCCCACGCCCGCTCGGCGGGCTCGGGGCGGAGCGCGGGAACGGGGGAACGCGGGAACACGGGGAAGGACGAGACCCGAGGCCCGAGGCCCGAAGCCCGTCCATTCCGCTTGAAGAGGCCGTGCGCAGGGCGGTGCAGCACACCCGGGGAGCCTACGCGATCGTCGTGCTTTGCAGTGACCAACCGGATCGCATCGTGGCGGTGCGGCAGATCAGCCCGTTGATCATCGGCCTGGGGAAGGGAGAGACCATTCTGGCGTCGGACATTCCCGCCCTGCTCTCGCATACGCGAGACGTCCTCGTCATCGAGGACGGGGAGATGGCAGTCATGACAGCCAGCGGTGCAACGGTGGAACGGCTCGACGGCGCGACGGTGGCGAAGCAGCCCCTGCGCATCACCTGGGATGCCGAGATGGCTGAAAAGGGCGGCTACCCCCACTTCATGTTGAAGGAGATTCACGAGCAGCCCCGTGCCTTGCAGGAAACGATGATGGGCCGCCTGGACGCCCCGGGAGCTCCCGAACTCGACGGAGTCTCGTACTCGCCAGAGTTTGTCCGCGGCCTGCGCAAACTTTGGATCACGGCCTGCGGCACCGCGTACCATGCAGGCCTGGTGGGCCGTTGGGTTGTCGAACACTGGGCGAAGATCCCTGTGGAGCCCGAGCTGGCCTCGGAGTTGCGCTATCGGGATGCGTTGATCGACCCTCAGACGTTGACCGTGGCAATCAGCCAGTCCGGGGAAACTGCCGATACACTGGCGGCGGCCCGCGAGGCCCGGAAGCGTGGAACGCGGCTGGCAGCGATCACCAACGTCGTCGGCAGCACGCTCAGCCGTGAGGCCGATGATGTGCTCTACGTACGCGCCGGTCCCGAGATCGCCGTCGCCAGCAGCAAGGCGTACATCACGATGCTGGTGGCGCTGCAGATGCTGGCGCTGGACCTCGCCGTGCGGCGGGGCACCGTGACTCCGCCGCGGGTGGCACACATCATCCAGGCGATGAAGGCGCTGCCCGGCAAAGCCCAGGAGGTGCTGCTGCGGGAATCCGAGGTGGCATCGCTGGCCGCCCGCCTGGCCGACCGGGAACACATGTTTTTCATCGGGCGCGGGCTGGACTACGCCGTGGCGCAGGAAGGGTCGCTCAAACTGAAAGAGATCTCGTACCTCCACTCCGAGGCGCTGGCCGCCGGCGAGCTCAAGCACGGTACGCTGGCGCTGGTCACACCCGGAGTGCCGGTCTTTGCCCTGGTGACCCAGCGGCATGTGTACGAGAAGACGCTGTCCAACATCCAGGAGGTGAAGGCGCGCGGCGGGCTGGTCATCGCGGTCGCGTACGACCGCGATACTGAGATCACCAAGCATACCGAGGTCGTGCTGCGGATCCCCGACACGCTTGACGACCTGGCGCCTGTTCTGGCCATTATTCCACTTCTGGCCATTATTCCACTTCAACTGTTCGCGTACTATGTCGCCCGGGAGAGAGGGAATGATATCGACCAACCGCGAAACCTCGCCAAAAGCGTGACCGTCGAATAAAGGCAAAAGGCGTCTGCTTGGTCTACTTAGTCTACTTGGTCTACAAGCACCGAGCGCCAGGTATTGAGACCAAGAAGACTAAGGAGACTAAGGAGACGCAGTTGGAGGGTTTGGTGGTCGACGCAGAGCTCCTCAAGATTCTCGCGTGTCCTTTAGATAAGGCTCCCGTCAAACTCGAGGGAGATAGGATCGTGTGTACAAGGTGCGGGCGCCGGTATCCGGTCCGGGACGGGATTCCCGTGATGCTGGTCGACGAAGCGGAAATGCCAACGAAGTGAATGGGGAATTGTAAATTGCAAATTGTAAAGAGGGAACGGCGTTCGCATGACGAGTATTAAGGGCGTAGGGATCGATGTGGTGGAGGTGCGGCGGATCGAGCAGGCGCTCGACCGGTGGGGCGATGCGTTCGTGACCCGCATTTTCACCGTAGCAGAAGATGAACGGGCGAAGCCGCCACACGCACGCAGTGCCCGCCTGGCGGCCCGCTTTGCGGCCAAGGAGGCCGTGATGAAGGCGCTGGGCCTCGGCTGGCGGGCGATGGGCTGGCGCGAAATCGAGATCCTGAATGACCCGCTGGGGAAGCCCACCGTCACCCTGCGCGGCGGCGCGCAGCGGGCGGCAGAGCGGCAGGGCATCGCCGCCATCCACGTCTCCCTCTCCCACACCCGCGCCCTCGCCTTTGCGAGCGCCCTCGCGATCTCCCACCCATCTGCTCGATAGCCCACAATCAAAAAGGCGTCTGCTTGGTCTACTTAGTCTTCTTGGTCTACTTGGTCTACATGCGAACGGCGCCGGCAATGCACCTAGACTAAGAAGACTAAGTAGACCAAGAAGACAAAGTAGACGCAGTTGTCCTTAGTCAGACCAGGAACCCTCGCGTCGGTAATGGAAACCTGTCAAGGCCCTAAATCCAGGCAAATTGGCGGAGGTTCGTGCGCTGATGAAGGGACTCGTGTTGACTGCAGATTGGGATCCGCGCCCCGGATACACGCTCACGGAATCGGAGCGTACGACGCGCAAGGCGGTGACGGGGAGCAGTGTGTGGCGCCGGCCGCACGTCTCCGTGGAGACGTTGCCCGATCCGAAATTGGGACCCCGCGAAGTGCTGATCCGGCCGCGGGCGTGCGGCGTCTGCGGCTCAGATGTGCACTTCTACGAAACCGACAAGGAAGGGTACATGCTCTATCCCGGCCTCACGCGCTTTCCTGTCGTGATCGGTCACGAATTCTCTGGCGAGATCGTGGATGCGGGAAAGGAAGTCCGGGATCTGCGGCGCGGCGACATGGTCACCTGCGAGGAGATGATCTGGTGCGGAGAATGCACGCCCTGCCGCAATGGGTACCCCAACCAGTGCGAGCGGTTGGAGGAGATCGGTTTCACCATCAACGGCGCGCAGGCCGACCTGATCGCCGTCGATGCCAAATATTGCTGGAAGATCAATGCCCTGGCGGATCGTTACGGCAGCGTGGAGTGGGCGTATGAGGCCGGCGCGCTCTGCGAGCCCACCAGCGTGGCGTACAACGCGATGTTCACCCGCGCGGGAGGGTTCCGGCCCGGGGGGCATGTGACCGTCTTCGGCACCGGTCCCATTGGCTTCGCGGCCATCGCCCTGGCGCGCGCCGCAGGGGCGGCCAAGATCATCGCGTTTGAGGTCTCGCCGATGCGCGCGGAGCTGGCCAAGAAGGTCGGCGCCGATGTGGTCCTCAACCCCGTCGAGCTACAGCGCAAGGGCTCCCCGTCCCGCACGGCGATCATGGAGCTGACGGAGGGGGAGGGCGCCGCGATGCACGTCGAGGCAGCTGGCGCGCCGACGAAGACGGTTCCGGAAATGGAAGAGTCCCTGGCGGTGGGTGGGAAGATCGTGATCATCGGCCGGGCCGCCGAACGCACACCCATCTATCTGGAGCACTTCCAGACGCACGCCGCCCAGATCTTTGGCGCGCAGGGGCACTCCGGCTACGGTAACTTTCCCAACGTCATCAAACTCATCGCCGCCGGCCGCATCGACCTCACCCCCATCATCACCAGCCGTTTCGGTCTGACCGACAGCGTGGAGGCGATCAAGAAGGCCACAAAGCGCGAAGACGGCAAGATCATGATCCGTTCCTAACCAAAGAACAGTCCCCCCAGTCTTCACGGTCTCCCCAGTCTCCACAGGCGCCTGCAAATGGATAAAGCAGTTAGACTGGGTAGACTGGGAAGACTGGGTAGACTTCCGGAGGGGTTGGATGCAGGCCGCAGTGTTCGAGGGGGAAGGCCGGCTGGTCGTGCGGGATGTCGAGCCGCCGGAGCTCAGGGCCCCGGATGATGTCCTGCTGGCGGTGCGGGCAGCGGGGATCTGCGGGACCGATGTCCACATTTTGGCCGTGCCTCCGGGACACCCGGCCACTCCCGGCGTCATCATGGGACACGAGTATACGGCGGATGTCGTCGCGACGGGCGACCGCGTCGACCACGTGGCACCTGGCGACCGGATCGTGGTTGATCCCAGCATCTGGTGCGGAAGTTGCCCCTACTGCCAGATGGGACTGACGAATCTCTGCGATCGCATGACGGGGATCGGCATCTTCCGCCACGGTGGCTTCGCGCCGCTCAGTGTCGTGCCGGCCCGCGCGGTCTACCGGATCTCCTCCGACGTGGCGTCAGAAATCGCCGCCCTGGCCGAGCCCCTCGCGGATGTGTTGAACGGGATCCGGAAACTTGGAGTGGCCCCAGGTGAATCCGCCCTGGTGCTTGGAGCCGGCCCGATCGGGTTGCTCTTCACCCTGCTCCTGCGCGCAGCCGGGGTCGGGACGCTCCTGGTGGCTGAGGTCGCCGACTACCGCGCGGCGCAGGCGCGCGAGTGCGGGGCCGATCTGATCATCAATCCCCGCCAGCAGGACCTCGCGGCGGTGGTCCGCGGCGAGACGCGCCTGGGCGCCGACATGGTCGTCGACGCCGTCGGGACCCTGCTTGAAGATGGGCTGCGTTGCGTACGCAAGGGAGGGCGGGTCCTGCTCTTCGGGATGCACGAGCACGCCCGGCCGGCGGTGAAGCAGTACGACGTGACGAAGTATGAGCTGCAGATCCTTGGCACATACATTGCCCGGGGGACGTTTCCCCAGGCGGTGCGGCTCCTCGAGGCCGGCCGGCTCGACTTTGGCCGGCTGGTAACCCATCGCGTTCCGCTGCGTGACATTCAGCGCGGGATCGACCTCCTGCGCCGCGGCGAGGCAGTCAAAGTCGCGGTGTTCCCGGAGGCGTAGCCGTGCCGGCCCTGGTGGAGATGCGGCAGATCACGAAGACCTTCGGCCCGGTGGCCGCGTTAAATCGCGTCGATTTCGCGGTGAACGCAGACGAAGTCGTGGGCCTGGTCGGGGACAACGGGGCTGGGAAGTCGACCCTGATGAAGATCCTGACCGGTGTCTACCAGCCGGACGCGGGTGAGATCTGGCTCGGGGGGATGCGGGTGCACTTTCATTCGCCCCTGGAGTCGCGGCAGAGGGGCATCGAGATGGTGTATCAGGACCTGGGCCTGGCCGAGAACCTGAGCGCCATTGCCAACATCTTCCTGGGACGCGAAATCACCCGCCGCACCGGCGGCCTGAGGCTGCTGAGTGAAGGCGAGATGGAACGCCAGGGGCGCCAGCATCTCGACGGGCTGCAGATCTCTCTGCCCTCAGTCTTCTTCCCGGTGGAGCGCCTGTCCGGGGGGCAGCGACAGTCGGTGGCCATTGCCCGGGCGACGGCGTTCCGGGCGCAACTAGTCATCATGGATGAACCGGCGGCGAGCCTCGCGGTCTCAGAAGCGGCCAAGGTGTTGGCCCTCATCACGCGCCTGCGCGAACAAGGAGTCGCGGTCGTGCTGATCAGCCACAGGCTGCAGGATGTCCTCGACGTCTCGGATCGCATTGTCGTTCTCAACCGGGGGAGCAAGGTTGGGGATCTACGCCGGCGGGACGCGACGATGGGGGACGTCGTCGGGCTGATCGTCGGGAAGAGCGCATGATGCAACTGGAACAGGCCCCGTCCATCAGGACCACGATCGTTAGGCGCCTGGCGCCGTCCTACGCGGCCATGGGACGCTTCGGGCTGATTCTGGTAATGCTGCTGATGATGGCAGTGCTGACCATCCTGCAGCCGGCCTATTTCCTGACGCGGGAGAACCTGACGAACATCGCGCGCCAGATCAGCAGCAACTCTATCCTGGCGCTGGGCGAATTCGCGGTCATCGTCACCGCCGGCATCGACCTCTCGGTGGGGTCGGTGATGGGGCTGTCGATGATTGTGTTGGCCCTGGCGGTGCATGCCGATTGGGCGGCAGGGATGGCGGTGGCTGTCGCGTTGCTCGCGGGGCTGGGGGTCGGACTGGTGAACGGCCTCGCGCTCACCCGCCTCCATCTCCCTCACCCGTTCATCGCCACCCTCGCCACGCTAAACATTGCCAGAGGGGCGACCTACCTGCTGTCCGGCGGGGTCCCCATCTCGGGCCTTCCCCCCATCGTGCGGATGTGGGGCGCCGACGACATCACGCTGCTCGGGGGGACATCGTTTCCGATTGATTTCCCGATCTCGTTTCTGATTGTCATCGCCCTCTACCTCGCCATGTGGGTGTTGTTGACGAAGACCAGCACCGGCAGGCACATCTACGCCATCGGCGGCAGTCCGAAAGCAGCCCAGTATGCCGGCATCAACATCCCCCGCAACCTGGCGCTCGTCTACGTGCTCTCGGGCGGCTTGGCAGGCATCGCGGGCATTTTGCTCGCCGGACGGGTGAACTCCGGCTATCCGACCGCGGGGACCGGGGCAGAGCTCGATGCGATCGCGGCGGTGATCATCGGAGGCGCCAGCTTCTTCGGCGGCCGGGGGACGGCCGGCGGGGTGTTCATCGGCGCGATTATCATGGGGTTGCTTCGGAACGGGTTGAACCTGATGAATGTCTCCGTCTTCTGGCAGCAGGTGATGCTGGGGTTCATCATTCTGCTGGCCGTGTACCTCGACGTGCTGCGGCGTCGAGCGATGCGGTTGGAGAGTTAGTCGCGATCTGATGGTGCGGCGAAAGGGGTGAGACGGTTTTCGCGCGGGCAATCGAACGGTCCGATTGGTACACAGAGGGAGGCTAGACATATGATGGCACGAAGGATCACGGGTATTGTCACAGCGCTGCTGGTCGTGCTGGCGTTGCTCACGCCGGGTATCAGTGAAGGCGCGGCCAAGTACACCATCCTCCTGAGCATGAAGGGACCGGGTTCCGGGAACCCATTCTGGGCGGCTGTGGAGCGGGGGGCGCGAGACACCGCCAAGGCGATGGGGGTAAACCTGGTCGTCCTGGCGCCTCCGGCAGAAACCGATGTCCAGGCGCAGATCGCCCAGATCGAGGATCAGATCGCCAAGCGGGTGAACGCGATCGTCGTGGCACCGACCGACGTCAGCGCGCTGAACACGACGTTCGACAAGGCTCGCGCGCAGAAGATCCCGGTGCTCTTCGTCGACACCGACGGTACGTGGCGATCCAAACTCACGTTCATCGGCACCGACAACCGTGCCGGTGGGGTGATGGGAGGCCAGTTCCTCTGCGGCGCGTTTAAGGGGAAAGGCGACGTCGCCATCATCACCGGCGTGATGACCACGCAGAGCATCCGCTCCCGCGTTGAAGGCGCACGCGCAGCCATGGCGAAGTGCGGCCTGCATGTGGTCGCGGAACTCCCGGCCAACAGCGATCGGGCATTAGGACAGCAGGCGATGGAAGACATCCTCACGTCCAAGCCCGCCGTGAAGGGTATCTTCGCGGCGAATGACCTCATGGCGCTGGGCGCGGCCGAGGCGGTGAAGGCCCGCGGGAAGGCCGGCAAGGTGCTGATCGTGGGGTTTGATGCTATTCCCGAAGCGGCGCAAGCCATCCTCAGCGGCACGATGGCGGCGAGTGTTGCGCAGAGCCCATACAACATGGGGAAGTTCGGGGTCCAGAACGCGCTGAGGGCCCTGACCAAGAAGAGCGTGGCCAAGCGGATCGACACGGGAACGGTCCTGGTCACCAAGAAGAACGCGGCGCAGTACGCGAAGTAGCAATCTGGATGCATCCTGAGGAGGTGAGCGCATGAACACAGGCTGGGCGAAGCTGGCCGTCGTGGTGCTCGGCGTCCTGCTGTTGACCTCCACCGCGATCGAAGGAGCCGGGCTCCCACCGAAGCCGGCCAAACTGACGATGGCCGTCGTGGCCGGCGGCGAGACCAAAGGACTAAAGGCGATCCTCCCGATGTGGGAGCGGGAGATGGGGGTGAAGGTCGAGCTCGTCGAGTTTCCCTATCCCACGCTGTATGAGAAGCTGGTGACGGCCTTCCAGGCCAACGCATCTACCTTTGATCTCCTCATCGCCGACGATCCGTGGATGCCGAAGTTCGGCTCGGAAGGATGGCTCGTGCCCCTGGATTCGACCTTCGGGTACAAGCGCGACAACGACATCTTCCCCGTGGTCTACGACCTGGGGTCCTGGCCGCCACCGCGGGGACCCGTGCCGCCGGGTGAAGCGAGCAAGCCGCGTCATCTCTATGCCATCACCCTGGTGGGCAACGTGGAGTTCTTCCTGTATCGCAAGGATCTCGTCTCCGCGCCCACCACGTGGAACGACGTGGTGTCGAACGCCAAGAAAGTCAACAATCCGGGCCAGCCGCTCTACGGGTTCGTGATCCGCGGCGCGAAGGGCAACCCGGTCATCTCGGAATTTACTCCGGTGCTGCTCTCCTATGGCGCCCGGATCTTCGACGATAACTGGCGCGTTACCCTCAACTCCAAAGCCGCCATCGACGCGCTGACCTTCTTCACCAAGACGCTCAAGTCGTATGCTCCGCCGGGCGTCGCCAACTACGACGCCGCGGAGCGTGCGCGGGAAGTCGCCACCGGCCGCGCGGCCCAGGGCTTCATCTGGCCTGCTGAGATTACCGACATCGTGGAAAACCCATCGGTGTCACAGGTGGTCGGCAAGCTTGGCTACACGCTGGCGCCCGCGGGTCCGGGCGGCAAGCACGCGCCGCTGATCGGGAACTGGCTGCTGGCGATTCCCAAGGGCAGCACGAACCAGCGCTGGGCATACGAGTTCATCCTGTGGGCCACCAGCGCGAAGGTGCAGAAGCCCTATGCGATGGGGGGCGGCATCCCGTTTCGCACGTTCCCGTTCTTCAAGGCGATGGCGGACTCGCTGGCCGCGCCGCCGGAGTGGCGCCCGCGGACGTCGGAATGGTTTGCGGTCGAGGCGATCCTGGGGACTCACGTCAACGCCGCCCTGGCGGGCGTGGAGACTCCGGAGGAGGCCATCACCAAAGCCGCGCGTGAGATTGAACAGCACATGAAGGAGGCCGGCTACTATCGCTGAGGTTGGGGCCCGGGGGCTGCTGGCTCCCGGGCCTCTTCCTGCCCGCGTCATGCGGCATTGGACACCCTACCTGTTGGTGGCGCCGCCCGTGGTGTTGCTGGCGTCGCTGGTCGTCTATCCGCTCCTCTACAACGTCAGCCTCAGCCTGCGCAACTACCGCACCGGCGAGTTCGTCGGGCTGCACAACTTCGCGCGGGCCCTGGACGACCCCCAGTTCTTCGCCTCGTTG
>Ga0209268_1001333_pt1 | contig 12070 bp, 8 predicted proteins | sample GraSoiAngelo_143_FD_185900 | JGI IMG/M metagenome (GOLD analysis project Ga0209268, IMG submission 185900) | Grasslands soil microbial communities from the Angelo Coastal Reserve, California, USA - 14_1009_02_30cm (SPAdes) (version 2) | ecosystem: Environmental > Terrestrial > Soil > Grasslands ... | reverse complement strand
GGCGCTGGCGAGCTCGCCAAGCCCACGGGCACAGGGGGCGGCCGCGGGCTCATCGGCACGGTGATCGACCCGCCAGTGTAGACGCCGCTGACGAGCGGCGGGTCGAACAGCGCCTGCACGCTTCGCACCAGGTAGGCGTCTCCCGAACGCAGCACCGCCGCGACGTCGACCGGGACGGCGCCGGCGTGGCCCCAATTGTAGACGACGATGTGGGCCCGGCCCGGGGCGTACAGGTTCGGACGGACGAACACGACCGGCTCCGAGGGCATGGTTCCTGCGGCCTGATCGGTCGTCCCGAGCCCCGTCGCCGCCTGCCACGCGCCGAACGTGTAGCTCCGGCCATGGTAGCTCCACGCCGTGTCCATGGGGTCGTGATAGTACTGGTCGCTGGCCCAGTTATAGCCCGTAGTGGTCGAGTCTTCCAGGTGCACCACTTTGCTGGCGCCCCCGCCGACGACCGTGTTGCCCGTCACTGTAGCCTGCCGCCAGGAATGCACGTCCAGCACCAGCGTGCCGCCGACGACATAGTTGTGCGTGAAAGTCAACGATCCGTTCAACACCTTCGATGGCGACCACCCGAGCCGCACGTTCGCCGAGTTCACGCCCGGGCTGAAGTAGGTCATGTTGTCGACGCCGACGCTCCCATCCGCCGGCTCGAACCCCCCCACCAGGATGTTGGCACCGCTCGGATTCCCGGCGAGGAGGCCGTTGTTGAAGCTGACGTTCCCGTCGGTGCGGATGTTGTTGAGCATCCCCCGACCGGCGTCCGAATAGGCATGGATGCCGTACCCGTACTGGTCGAACAGGACGTTGTCACGCAGCACCAGCGGCCCTGCGTCACTTCTTACGTACAGCGCGTGCCCACCGCCCCGCCCCCCAACCGACCATCCGTTGTTGTAGATGATGCAGCCATTGACCTCGACGTCTGAGCGGGTCGGGTAATTGTAGAAGCCGATCCCGCCGTCATGCACGACCAGGTTGATGTACTTGGTGTGGGAGGCGTCGTTCACAATCATGTTGGGCCGGGTCGTCGTCGCCCGGTTGGGATCGGAGTCGGTGAGCTCGAGCCCCCACAACACCGTGTAATCGCCGCCTACAGTCAGGAAGTCGCCCCGCACCGAATCGGTCGTGGCCCCGGCCGCATCGAGGATCGCGCGTTCGCCCGGATACTGTCGCACGACCACCGCCGAACCAGGCGCCCCGCTCACCGTGCTGCGGTGTGCTCCCCGATAGGTGCCGCCCCGAAGCCAGATCGTGTCACCGGGTTGCACTCTGCCGGCGGCACCCGCGAGCCCGCTGCCGAGGTCCCACGGCTGGGATTGCGTGCCGTCGCCAGCGCTCGTTCCGGTAGGCGACACGTAGTGGCTCTTCTGTGCTGGAGGCGGCTGCGTGGCGCGGTCGGTGCCGCAGGCGCCGAGCAGCAGCACTGCGCAGCGCCCGAGTCGCGTTACGTCGGACGAATCGAACAGCCGGAGCACTATCACAAAACCGCAGCCTCCTCCGAGTTCGGAGCAACGCGTCGCGGTCACGCAACGCGACGCCACCGGCGGAATGACTGCAAGTGTGATGCGAGCGCCGGAGCCCGGCTCGTGCGAGCGGCCTGGACCGCAACGTCGTGTCCCAGCTGCAGAAAGGTCGCGACAGCGCTGCACCCATGCGACTGACGGCTCGGTGACACATAAGGACCCCATGCCCCAGGGGAGGGGATGGGTTGCGATCATGCCGGACAGATCTCGTCTAAGTCTTCGAGTCCGACGAGGACATCGCGCGGCTTGCTGCCGTTGGCAGGGCCGAGAATCCCGGCCAGTTCCAACTGGTCGATGATTCGCGCAGCCCGCCCGTAGCCGATGCTCATGCGCCGCTGCAGTAACGACGTCGAGCCGATCTGGTTCTGGATGCAAACCTCGGCAGCCTGCCGGAACAACGGATCCCGCTCACCCTCGCCTGGCCCCTTCCCCGCTGCTCCCTCCCCAGCCTTCTCCGCCTCCTCGAGCTGCTCCATCTGCTCGATGATGTCCACCTCGACGCGTTGCTCGAGCTGAGCGTGGCGCTCCGTATACCAGCCCATGAGCCGCTCGGTTTCGTCGGTCGAGATGAAACAACCTTGGATGCGAACGGGCTCGCTCTTGCCGGGGGGCAGGAACAGCATGTCCCCGTTCCCCAGCAGCGTCTCGGCGCCGTTCTGGTCGAGGATGGTGCGGCTGTCCACCTTGGAAGCGACGCGGAACGCGACGCGGCAGGAAAAGTTCGCCTTGATGAGGCCCGTGATGACGTTCACGGAGGGCCGCTGAGTCGCCAGGATTAGATGGATCCCGACGGCCCGCGCCTTCTGCGCCAGCGTGGCGAGCGGCGTCTCCACCTCGTGCTGCACTGTCATCATGAGGTCGGCCAGCTCATCCAGAATCACCACGACGTAGGGCAGCACGCCCTCGGTATACTCGGCGTCGAACGGCAGCTCCTGCTGGATCCCCGGACCGAAGCCTGGGCTCGGCATGGCGAGGGTCGCCCGCTGGCCTTTGAGCGGCTTCCCGTCCCGCACCTTACGGTTGAAGTCCGTGATGTTGCGCGCGTGGTTGGCGTGGAACAGCTGGTAGCGACGCTCCATCTCGCGCACGGCCCACTTGAGGGCCGTCGCGGCCTTCTGGTTGTTGGTGACGACCGGGTGGCGGAGATGGGGGAGCGCGTTGTACATCGAGAGCTCCACCATCTTCGGGTCGATCATCAGCATCCGCAGCTCCTGAGGCGGATAGCGGTACAGCAGGCTCGTGATGATCGCGTTGATGCAAACCGACTTTCCCGACCCCGTGGCGCCGGCGATCAGCAGGTGTGGCATCTTCACCAGATCGGCGACGACCGGCTCACCCTCGAGATTCTTGCCGAGCGAGATGGGCAGAACGCGCGCGCCGCGGTGAAACTCTTCGCCTTCGATCAGCTCGCGCACGTGGACCATGCGCGGCATCGGGTTCGGGACTTCGATGCCGACCGCCGCCTTTCCCGGAATCGGCGCCACGATGCGCAGCGACTGGGCGCGCATCGCGAGCGCCAGATCGTCGGCGAGCGCGGCGATGCGGCCGACCTTCACGCCCGGCCCCGGTGCCACCTCATACTGCGTAACGACGGGGCCCACCGTCCGCCCGGCGATCGAGCCCTCTACCCGGAACGTCTGCAGAGTCTCGATCAGCTTGCGGCCCATCTGCTCGGGGGCGGGGTTCAACAGCTCGATGGGGGGGATGAGGACGCCTTTGGGAACGGGATGCGGGATACGGGATGCGGGAGGCGTCGGCTTGGTCTTCCGAGTCTTCGCCTCTTTCAGTGCCGTGATGTTCCGCTCGCGCTCGTCTGCGGCGGTCTCGGGTACGCGAAGCGGCTTCCCCGGCTTCGGCGCATCCCGCATCCCGCTTCCCGCATCCCGGCTTCTAAGCACCACCAGCGGGTGCCACCCCACCGTCAGCAACCCCACCGCCGACAGCGCGAACAGCCCGACCAACACGCCGCCCGCCGTGCCGACCGCCTGGTGCACGGCGTGGGCGAGGGCGCCCGGGAGCACCCCCACGAGTTTTTGGGTGGCAGTCCAGACGTGGTAGTCGGCCGGAAAGTTTGCCCCGGCGACCGTGCCGATCCCGTACGGAAGGAGCAGGATGAGCCCGGTGCCGAGGACGGCCGCGCGGGCGGCGGACAGGCTCCCGAGCCGCTCGAACGCTGCCAGGGCCCAACCGATGCCGAGCACCGGGACGAGCACCGAGCCCGCGCCGACCACCCGCCACAACTGCGAGCCGATCCGGTCGCCCCAGCTCCCGGTGATGGGGAGGCGCAACAGGGTCAGCCCGAGGAACAGCCCCACGACCAAGGCGCCGATCCCGACGAGTTCCTGGCGCGCCTTCTGCTTCACGTGATCTGGCGGTTGGCGTACAGCGGGACCACGCCGAATCGGTCCGCCTTCGCGGCGAACGCCACATCGTCGCCGAGGTCCACGTCGGCGAGCTGGCGGGCGGCTTCGGAGTTCTCCAGCGCCTCCTGCCACGTCGCGAACTGCCTGGTGAGGGCGACGGCGGCCCGAGCGGCGTCGTTCAGCTCCACCTTGCGGACGCCCTTCTTCACGCCCTTCACGAGGCGGCCGGCGGTGTAGGCGTCCTCGATCGCGAACTGCTTCTCGCGACCGGCACAGATGATCACGAGGTCACGCCGCCCGGCGACCACCTCGTGCGCGCGCGCCGTGAGGGCGCGGAAGTTCACCGGGGCGCCGACCAGCACCGGGTCGCCGCCCTGTGCCGCCACCAGCGCCGGCGTCCCGTTGGTGGTCGCGAGCACGATCGTCTTGCCCGCGACCGTGGCCGGCGTCATCTCGCGCGGTGAATTGCCGAGGGCGAAACCCTCGATCTTGAGGCTTTTCCGCTCGCCCGCGAGCAGCACGCCGTCTTTCTCGAGATTCGAGGCGAGGCGCACCGCTTCTTCCGACGTCGCGGCCGGGATCACCGCCTTCGCCCCGTTCGCCAGCGCCGTCACCACTGTCGTGGTGGCCCGAAGGACGTCGATCACGACGACGCCCCGACCCCCGAGATCTCCCGCGGCGAGGCCCAGCGGCGTGAAGAAAACGTCGATTTTCATGACGGCTGGAGCAGCTGGGGCTCGCGTTCGAGGAACTTGGTGTCCACCGTGCCGGCGACGAAGTCGGGGTGGCGCATGACCCGACTGAGGAACGGGATGGTCGTGGTCACGCCTTCAATGATAAACGAATCCAGCGCCTGACGCATGCGGGCCAGCGCTTCCACGCGGGTATTGCCGTGCACGATCACCTTCGCCAGCAGCGAGTCGTAGTAGGGCGGCACGGTATAGCCGGCGTAGATGTGCGTGTCCACCCGCACCCCCGGACCGCCCGGTGGGTGGTAGGCCGTGATGGTCCCGGGGCTCGGCTGGAAGTTGCGCGCCGGGTCTTCCGCGTTCACACGACATTCGATGGCATGTCCCCGCAGCCGGTGGCCGTTCATCACGAACGAGAGCGGCTCCCCCGCCGCGAGCCGGATCTGCTCCTTCACGAGATCGAAGTTGGTGCACATCTCGGTGACCGGATGCTCGACCTGGATGCGGGTGTTCATCTCCATAAAATAGAACGAGCCGTCCTCGTCGAGCAGGAACTCGATCGTGCCCGCTCCGGCGTACCCGATCTCCTGGGCGAGCCGCACCGCCGCGTCGCCGATGTCCTGGCGCAGCGTCTGGTCTACGGCGGGGCTGGGCGCCTCCTCGATCAGCTTTTGGTGACGCCGCTGCACGGAGCAGTCGCGCTCGCACAGGTGCATCACGTGACCGTGGACGTCGCCCATGATCTGAATCTCGACGTGCCGCGGCCGCGCCAGGTACTTCTCGAGATAGACTTCGTCAGACCCGAACGCCGCGAGCGCCTCCTGCCGCGCCAGGCTGAACGCCTGGCCGAACGACTCCTCGTCGATTGCGACGCGCATCCCTTTCCCTCCCCCACCCGCCGCCGCCTTGATGATCACCGGCAAGCCGAGCTTCTCGGCGATCTTGAGTCCCGCGTCCGCATCTTCGACCGGCCCGGGCGAGCCGGGGACCGTCGCCACCTTCAGTTTTTGAGCCAGCTTGCGCGCCGCCGCCTTGTCGCCCATCTGGCGGATCTGGTCGCCGGTCGGGCCGATGAACGTGATGTTCGAGGCCTTGACGATGTCGGCGAACTCAGCGTTCTCGGCGAGGAACCCGTAGCCGGGGTGGATGGCGTCGGCGCCGGTGATTTCGGCGGCCGCGATGATGCGCGGAATGTTGAGATAGCTGTCGCGCGACGGCGCCCGGCCGATGCAGACGTCGTCGTCGGCGAACCGCGTGTGCAGGCACTCGCGGTCCGCCTCCGAGTAGACCGCCACCGCTTCGATGCCCAGCTCTTTGCACGCACGGATCACCCGCAGGGCGATCTCCCCGCGGTTCGCGACCAGTACCTTCTTGAACATATCAGGGCGCGAGGTCGCCGCGCAGACCGGCTGCGGCGGTGGAGCCGCCGAACGCCCGGCTCTGCCCGGACTCCACCCCCGACACCTTGAGCGCGAACTCGCTCGGGTTCGTGGCGTAGAAGAGCGCGCTCTCGTAGCTGATGATGCCCTGCTGGTACCACTGAAACAGCGACTGGTCGAAGCTCTGCATCCCGTACTGCACCGAGCCCTGGGCGATCAGATCCGGGATGTTGAGCTGCTTCGAGAGGTCGCGAATGTTGTCCTGCACCGCGGCGGTGTTGATGAGCACCTCGGACGCCGGCACGCGCCCCTGGCCGTCTTTCTTCGGGACGAGCCGCAGCGACACCACGGCCGCGAGCGCCGTGGACAGAAGATGGCGGATTTCGTCGTGTTGATGCGGCGGGAAGAACGAGATGACGCGGTTGATGGTCTGGGTGCAATCCGTCGTGTGCAGCGTCGAGAACACGAGGTGCCCCGTGTCCGCGGCCTTCAGCGCCGTGTCCAGCGTTTCCATGTCGCGGATCTCGCCGATCAGGATGACGTCGGGCGCCTGGCGCAACACGTGCCGCAGCGCCGCGTTGAACGACAGCGTGTCGTTCCCGACTTCGCGCTGCGAGATGTTCGCCAGGTTGTCGCGATGCAGGAACTCGATCGGGTCTTCGATGGTGATGATGTTGACCCGCCGGCCCAGGTTGATGTGGTTGATCATCGCCGCCAGCGCGGTCGACTTGCCCGACCCCGTGACCCCCGTGACGAGCACCAGCCCGCGCGGCTTGATCGCGATCTCCTCGAGCACCGGCGGCAGGTTCAGTTCGTGGATCGTCTTGACCTCGTAGGGGATCGACCGGAACGCGAACGCCACGGTGCCGCGCTGCTGGTATACATTGGTGCGGAACCGCCCCACGCCCGGCACGCCGATCGCGAAGTCCGCCTCCTTGTGCTCGGCGAACTCCTTGACCTGCCGCGGCGTCATGATCTGCTCGGCGAGCGACTTCAATTCCTCCGGCTTGAGCGGGGCCGTCTCCAGCGAGAGCAGCTCGCCGTTCACGCGGATCGTCGCCGGCCGGCCTACCTTGAGCAACAGGTCGGACGCGTTGCGCTGGACCATCTGGGTGATGGCCTGCTTGAAGTTGAACGTCGCGCCGCTGGGTGCGTCAGGCATGCGGATCCACGCGGAAGAGGGGCTGTCCGAACTCGACCGGCTGAGCGTTTTCCACGCAGACTTCGCGCACCAACCCCGCGACTTCGGCCTCGATCTCGTTCATGATCTTCATCGCCTCGATGATGCAGACGACCTGCCCGGTGGCGACCCGACTCCCCGCCTTGACATAGGGCGCCGCCCCAGGCTCGGGTGCCGCGTAGAACGTCCCGACCATCGGGGACTTGATCTCCACGAGTTGAGACTTAGCCGGGACACCCGGCGCGGCGACGGCGGCCTGGGCGCCGGGAGCGGGCGGGGATACCGCAGCGGGCTGCGCCACGACCACGTGCTGCCCCCCCGCGTTGGTCCCGTGGCCCGCCTTCGTGACCCGGATCGACGACCACCTCCCCAGCAGGCCCCGGCGTACCTCGATCGCGCCGAGCTCGGGAGCGTCCTTCAGGATCTGCACCAGCTGCGCGATGATGTCGAGGTTCATGGACCCGAAATCTACACGAGTTCGAGAAGTTCCGTACGACCGTCCGATAACAGAACCGGTCCCGCGGCCGACACATGGACGTCGTCTTCGATCCGCACGCCGCCTTGCCCCGCGACGTAGACGCCCGGCTCGATCGTCACCACCGCCCCGACGGGCAACGGGTCCGCATTGGTCTTCGACAGGCGCGGCGCCTCGTGCACCTCGAGCCCCAGCCCGTGCCCGAGCGAGTGGCCGAACGCCTCGCCGAAACCGCGCGCTTCGATCACGTCGCGCGCAAGCGCGTCCGCGTCGCGCCCGCTCATGCCCGCCCGCACACACGCGCGCGCCCGCCGTTGCGCCTCGGCCACGAGCTCGTACACAGCCCGCTGCCGCTCCGTGGCCCGCGCGCCCACCACGACCGTGCGCGTGATGTCGGCGCAGTAGCCGTCTACCTGAGCGCCGAAATCCAACAACAGCCACTCGCCCGCCGCCACGACCCGCCGGCTCGAGCGCGCGTGCGGCAGCGCGCTGCGCGGGCCGGACGCGACGATCGTCGGGAACGGATGCCCTTCACTCCCGAGTCGCCGCAGCGTGCCCTCGAGGATCCCGGCGACCTCGAGCTCTGTCAGGCCCGCCCGCACCTGGGTCAGCGTGCGCCGCAACCCTTCACCCGCCAGCTCGGCAGCGCTACGGATCGCCGCCACTTCACCCGCATCCTTGGCGGCCCGCAGGCGCTCCACCAGGTGCTTGGTCGGCTTCCAGCGCCACGGCTTGCCTGCCTGCACGAAGCGCTCGGCGTCCTCCACCGACAGCACGTGCGCCTCGTAGCCCACCACGGTCAGCGGCCCGAGCGTGGCCAAGGCCTGGAAGAACCGATCCCACACGCTCGTGCTTTCCACCTCGATCCGGGCGACCGCGCCGGCTTCCGCCCGTGCCTGCTCGTCATAGCGGAAGTCGGTCACGAGCAGCACGTCGCCCCGGGTCACCGCCACGATCGCCGCCGAGCCGCTGAAGCCGGTCAGGTACCGGATGTTGGCGCGCGAGGTGACCAGTAGCCCCTCCAGCTCCTCGGCGGCGAGCGCTGCGGCGAGTGCCTCCTGCCGCGCGCGCCGCGGATCAGCGATCATGGCGGGACGCGAGATACCCGACCAGGCCCTCGAGTCCCAGCCGATAGCTCTCGGCCCCGAATCCCGTCACCACGCCGACCGCGACGTCCGCGAGGACCGAGCGGCGCCGCTCGGGCTCGCGCGCGAAGATGTTCGACAGGTGCACCTCCACGAACGGCACTCGCACGGCCACGAGCGCGTCTCGCACCGCGAGGCTCGTGTGGGTGAACGCCGCGGCGTTGATGACCGCCCCGTCCGCCCGCCCCTTGAGTGCCTGGATCGCGTCCACCAGCTCGCCCTCGTAGTTCGTCTGGGTCCAGCTGACGTTCACGCCGAGCGCCTGCGCCCGCTCGCGCGTGCGCGTCTCGATCTCCGCCAGCGTGGCGCGGCCGTACAGCTCCGGCTCCCGCTCGCCCAGCAGATTGAGGTTCGGGCCGTTCAGCACGGCGATGTGCACTAGGACTTGAGGCCCTTCAGCCAAGCCTGGAACTGATCGAGGTCACCCTCGTCTTCGAGCGGTGCACGCGCCTTCGGACCCGACGTGCGAGCCGCCGGTTTCGGGCTCGCGCCCGTCGGGGCGGGGGCCACGCCGCCCCCCGCAGGCGCCGCCGGCGTGCCAAAGAACTGGTCGAAGGAGAACCCGCCGGTCTGAGCGGGAGGCGGTGCTGGCGGGACAGTCGCGGGCGGAGACTCCGCCGCAGGCAGCGACCTCCGCGTCCCCTCCTCACCGAACACCTGGTCGAGCGAAATCGTGTCCTCCGCCGGGCGGCTCGCCTCGCCAGGAGCGAGGATCTCCGGGTCTGGCCGGACGTCCGGCGGCGCGATGGCGAACGCGCGCTCCAGCGGCGACCCTCCCCCAAAGCCGGCCGCCTCGGGCACCGCCGCCACCTCCGGCCGGCCCGCCAGGATCCGCTTGAGGAATGTTGGCACCGACTCGCCCGTCTCCCCCTCCCTTCCCCGCCTCCGCTTCCCCCCAGGCGACAGGGCGTCGACCCGCGCGTGCAGGCGCGCATCGCCCGGGCGCTGTGCCAGCAGCGCCTGGTACACACGCAGCGCGTCCTCCGGGTGACCCTGCTTCAGATACAGATCCGCCATCGTCTCTGTTACCACCGGCTCGGCCCGCGAGAGGGCTAGGGTGTCCGCCGCGCCATCGTCGTCCGACAACACCACCGCTGCAGGCGTCTCCGACGCCGCCGGCGGCGGAACCCGGGACGGCGGGGGGGCGGGCGCGGGGGGAGCCGGGGGTGGCGCCAACGGAGCCGGCCATGCCGGGTGGGCCGAGCGAGACGGCGTGACATCCTCGGGCATGATGAGCGGCAGGTCCACCATCGGCAGTTCCGACTCGGGCTGGGGCTCGGGCGGGAGATCGCGCGCGGCAAGCGTGCCGCTCTCGTACTGCGTAGCCGCCAGTCCCTCGACCGTGAGCTCTTGGGGCGTGAGCGCCACTTCCTCCGGGACCTCGAGGCCCTCAGCCTTAGCCGCGTCATGGGCCACAGCATTGAAGTCCAACGTCCCGTCGAACGTCTCAATGTCTCCCGCCGGCGGCCGCGCCTCGAGCTGCGGGGCCGCTGGCTGCTCCGGCTCCACCACGAACTCTGGCTTCGGCGTCGGAGCGGTGCTGGTTGCGCTGACGCCCGACCGCTCCGGGACAAGCACTGCCGGCGAGGGGACGGGCAGGGGGGCGCCGGGAGCGGGCGCCGCCGGCTTGGGCGCTGTCTGCGCCCATTTCCCCTTGGCACGCGCGAGAGCCTCGGCGGCATCGCCGTTCATCGGGTCGACGGCGAGCAGTCGTGACAGCCAGTCCGTGGCCTCGTCATAGCGCCCGCCCCGCTCCGCGATCTCAGCGAGCAGTCTGAGCCCGAGGACGTTCTCGGGATCGAGTTCGAGGACCTTGCGGAACACCTGCGACGCGGCGGTGTCGTTCTTTAAATCGAGGAAGCAGCGCCCGTAGACGATGTGGGCGCTGACATAATCGGGATGTCGTTCCAGCCCGGACTTGCACAGCTCGATGGCTCTATCTAATTCCCCCGCTTTGCGATAGGCGTCCGCCAAGGGCGCGAAGTTGCGGCCCTTGGGGTTCTCGGCCCATCGCTTTTCGAGCTTTTCTATCTCGCTGGTGTACACGGCCTAAGTTCTTGTGGGAATTGGTCGAAGATAGTGTTCGGCCGGCGCCGCTGTCAATCGGAATCGACGCCCCGTCGCTTGAGTTTCCCCGTTGTCGTTCTTAGACTTATGCCCCTTCGCCTCCCCTCTAGTCCGGAGCTTGGCGTCCTATGATGCGCTCGATGCGCGCCATCTATAAGCCCGTGTTCGTCATCGTAGCCACTACGTTCATCGGCTGGTTGGCCTACGGCCAGGTGACGGACATCCTCGGCGGCGGCCGCGACGTGGTCCTCAAAGTCAACGGCCAGGTCGTGCGCGCCCCCCAGTTCCAGGCAGCTCTCCAGAGCGCCATCGAAGACTCTCGCCGGCGCGGCGCCGGCCGGCTGAGCCGTGAAGACGAGCAGCAGCTCCAGGATCAGGTGACCGACCAGCTCGTCCAGCGAATCCTGCTCGAGCGCGAGTACCGGCGGCTCGGAATTCAGGTGTCGGACGACGAGATCCGGCAGATGGCGCGCAGCACCCCGCCGCCGCAGGTCCTCCGGCAAGTCATGGAAGACCCGACCTTCCAGACCAACGGCCAGTTCGACATCACGAAATGGCAGCACTACCTCGGCAGCACGACCGAGGAATTCCGCGCGCAGATCGAGCAGCTGTACCGCGACTACCTCCCGGAGCGCAAGCTCGAGCAGTACCTGACCGCGGACGTGTACGTCTCCGACGCGAAGCTGTGGCGCATCTGGCGCGACCAGCGGGAGTCGGTGACCGTGGCCGTCCTCGCCATCCGCCCCGAGCAGATGCCGGACTCGACGGCCCCCGTGTCGGATGCCGAGGTCGAGCGCTATTACGCGGCTCACAAGAGCGACTTCAAGCGTACGGCGACCGCCTGGCTCAGCTTCGTCGCGCAGCCGCGCGTGCCTGACGCCGTCGACACGGCGGCGACGCTCGCCAAGGCGCGGCAACTGCGTGCGGAAATCGCGCGTGGCGCGGCGAAGTTCGACGACGTGGCGAAGAAGGAGTCTGCCGATTCCGTGAGCGGCGCCCGCGGCGGCGACCTGGGGTGGGTGAAGCGGAACGAGGCGGGGTTTGATCCCCAGTTTCTCGCGGGGCTCCGGGGGCTTGCGCCGGGCGAGCTCAGCCAGCCGGTGCGCTCGAGCTTCGGCTTTCATCTGATCCGCCTCGATGCGGCGAAAGGCGACTCGCTTCACGTCCGTCACATCCTGATCGCGATCGTGCCGCAGGGCAGGCATCTCGATGAGATCGACGCGCGGACCGACACGCTGGACCACCT
>Ga0209268_1001329_pt1 | contig 12104 bp, 11 predicted proteins | sample GraSoiAngelo_143_FD_185900 | JGI IMG/M metagenome (GOLD analysis project Ga0209268, IMG submission 185900) | Grasslands soil microbial communities from the Angelo Coastal Reserve, California, USA - 14_1009_02_30cm (SPAdes) (version 2) | ecosystem: Environmental > Terrestrial > Soil > Grasslands ... | reverse complement strand
ACCTTCGGTGCCGCCAAATTCATCGACCACGATGGCCATGCCTTGCGAGCGCGTCAGAAAACTGCGCAGCAAATCGAGCGCGCGCATTGTTTCGGGAACAAATGACGGCGGCACCATCGTCTCGGTGTAATGCGCTTCCGGATGGAGCAGAAACGATTTTACTTCGATAATGCCGAGGATGTTGTCAGGGGAATCGGCATAGACCGGGACGCGACGATGCCGGCGCGTTTTCAATTGCGCGATCGCATCTTCGTTCGTGAGATCGTCCGGCAGCGCGAACATGTCGACCCGTGGTGTGAGCACGTCTTTCGCGGTTTTGTCGCCTAGCTTGAATACCTCCTGGATGATCTCGCCTTCGGCTTCCTGGAGCGTGCCTTGCTCGGCACCGATCTGAATCAGGGTTTCGAGTTCTTCATCGGACAAATGCGGGCGAGTGCGAATGTGCCGGGGCGTGACCAGCTCGACGATAGCGGCGCTGATCGTTTCCAAGGCGCTACCGACGGTTTCGAGCAGCGGCATTAAGACGCGCAGAGTGAAAACGCCAAGAGCGGAGAGGCGATAAGGCGCCGAAAGTGCGACAAGCTTGGGGAGCAAATCACAGAAAAAAACGATGATGGCGAAGAGCGAGACAGCAATCAGCCAGGGTGGTAACGGGGTGGTCCGGGGCGTTTCCCAAAGCAAAGCGAGACAAATGACGACGAGAAAAACGTTCACGAGCGCGGAACCAAGGAGGATGACCGCAAGGACACGGCGCGGATTTTCGCGAAACTTTTGCACAAAGCCGGCGAGCGCGGGATAATTGGATTCGAGGCGGCGCAGCTGATGGCGGCGGAGGGCGAAGAGCGCAGTCTCCAGGCCGGAGAAAAGGGCGGAGCAGACGACTAATCCTGCGACGATCACGAGCAGGAGAGCGACGAGCGACGGCGTCATCGTGTCATCTCAAGCGATTGCCCATTTCCTTGCTTTGCCGAAGTTATGCCTCCAATGAATAAACGCGAGCGGATTTCGGATTTTGTGCGTTCGCTCGAGTCTGGGTCTACGGAGGGAGCGTCGCGAAATTATTACACTGCATTTTTTCAATTGTGGAATGCGCAAAAATATTACGAAGCGCACGATGTGCTCGAACAACTTTGGTTGGTGGAAAAAAACGCGGAGCTGGGGCGTTTTTACCAGGCGCTGATTCAGGCCGCGGGTGCGTTCGTTCATTTGCAGAAAAATTTCCAGCAACCATCGCATCCCAAACATAGCCAGCGTTTGCCACCGGCCACGCGGTTGTTCGAGTTGGCATTACGAAATTTGGAGGACCTCCCGGATGAATTTCAGGCGCTCGACCTTGCCCGTTTTCGCGAACTGCTGACACGTTATCGCGAAGAAATTGTGGCCGCCGATTTTCGGCGCAACCCGTGGTCGCCATCGACTGCACCACGAGTGGAGCTGCGGTAGCTGCCAGATTGTTGTCGACAAGCTGCCGACGACTACAGGCAAGCTGCCTGTGCTCCCCAGATTCCATACGCACGCAACCGCCCCGAATGCGCGTTAGGTTGGAAAGGCGCGGGAAGTTTCAATCGCGAACGAAATCGATGCTCAGCGGGTAAAAATTAATTTGCAGCCTGCGATAACAAGGACGGTTGCGAGCAAGATCGAAATGGTGCGAACCGGGAACTTGCGGCTTCCTAAATGCGAACCAACCGCCCCGCCGATGATTGCGGCGCCGGAAAGAACGGCTGCCAAAGTCGGAATGGATTGTCTGGCGCTAGCAAAACCGGCCAGGCCCGCAATTGAATTTGCCAAAATAAACAACGCAGAAACCGCCGACGCCTGTTTTGTCTTCGCCCAGTTAGAAAAAAGTAGAAGGGGTGTGAGAAAAATTCCTCCTCCGGTGCCGGTCAGACCGGAAAGAAATCCGATGCCTGAACCAACCGCGAGCGCGGCGGGCAAAGGTGGTGGAGTAACCGCCGGGGGATCGCCGCGACGAAAAAACAATCGGACGGCAGAGAAGAGCAGGACGAGACCGATAATGATTTTCAAAATTCGAGCAGGTAACTGGAGATAGCCGCCGAAGTAGGCAGCCGGAACTGAAAGGAGCGCGAACGGCCAAAATAATTTCCATGAGGAATGTCCCGCTCGCCAAAACTGAAAAGACGCGATGATCGCAACGAGAATGTTCAATACCAAAGCGGTTGGCCGGATGGTTGTGGTTACGAGGCCGAACAGTGTCATCACGGCGATGTAGCCGGAAGCACCGGCGTGACCGACGCAGGAATAAAGGAAGGCGATGACGCCGATGGCGAGGAACAGCAAAATAAGGTGCGAGTACTCGATCATATCGATCTAACGTAACGTGGCGAGGCAATGGCGAAGCACGAATGACGAATGACGAATGACGAATGACGAATGACGAAAGAATAGCGAAGCACGAAAATCGGCTTGTGCAGGAAAAGTCGCCCTACCTTCTGCAACACGCGCAGAACCCGGTGGAATGGTTTCCCTGGGGGAAGGAGGCTTTCGAGAAAGCACGGCGGGAAGACAAACCGATTTTTCTCTCAATCGGTTATTCCACCTGTCACTGGTGCCACGTCATGGCGCACGAATCCTTCGAAGATGCTGCTACCGCCGAAATCATGAATCGCGAGTTTGTGAATATTAAAGTCGATCGCGAAGAGCGCCCCGATGTGGATCGCGTTTACATGACCTTCGTGCAGGCAACGACGGGCGGCGGCGGCTGGCCCATGAGCGTATGGCTTACTCCACACCTCGAACCGTTTGTCGGCGGAACCTATTTCCCACCGGAAGACCGATTTGGTCAACCTGCTTTCAACAGAGTTTTGCAACGGATCGCAGAAGCCTGGAAAAACGATCGCGAAAAAATTTCGAAGCAGGGCGCGAACATCGTTGATGCGCTGCGCGAAGCCGCCAAAGACCAAACGTCAGCCGGAAGAATCGATGCCGCCATTTTGGAATCGGCTTACCAGCAATTTGCGCGAACATTCGATGCGCACGAGGGCGGTTTCGGTGGCGCGCCAAAATTTCCACGCCCGGTCACGCTTAATTTTCTGACGCGCTTTCACGCACGCAATCCGGATTCGGACCCCGGGCAGCACGCCTTGGAAATGGTCTTGCTGACATTGCGAAAGATGACGTCTGGTGGAATGCACGATCACATCGGTGGTGGATTTCATCGGTATTCTGTCGACGTGCACTGGCATGTGCCGCATTTCGAGAAAATGCTTTACGACCAGGCACAGTTGGCGAGCGCTTATCTCGACGCTTTTCAAATCACGGGCGATACGGAATTCGCAGCAACCGCGCGTGACATTCTTGATTACGTGCGGCGCGACATGACTTCGCCGGAGGGCGGATTCTATTCGGCCGAAGATGCAGACAGTCCGATTGTAGCCGGGATCGCTGATTCCGGTCACAGCAAAAACGCGGAAGGCGCCTTTTACGTTTGGACGACACAGGAAATCGACGATGCGCTTGGTGAAGACGCGCGAGTGTTTTCATTTCACTATGGCGTTGAAGAAAACGGAAATGCTCCCGCCGGAACCGATCCTCACGGTGAATTTGTCGGCAAAAACATTTTGATCGAGCGACATTCGATCGCCGAGACGGCGCGATTCCGTAGCACAGGCGGCGTCCCGCCTGTGGGGCCAACGGGCGTCTCGCCCGTTGACGGTAAAGGGGAGGACTCAGTCGAACGATTGCTGGCCCAGAGCCGGCAAAAGTTATTTTCGATCCGCAATAAACGTCCTCGACCGCATCTGGACGACAAAATCATCGCGGCTTGGAATGGTTTGATGATTTCTGCTTTCGCGCGCGTCGCCCGGGCATTGGATGACGCCTCTTATCTGGAAACAGCGACGCGGGCAGCGGAGTTTATTCGCGCCAATCTTTATGATGAGTCGCGTCAGGTCTTGTTCCGCAGTTATCGCGAAGGCCGCGGCGAAGTCGAGGGATTCGCCGATGATTATGCCTTCGTCATTCAAGGCTTGCTTGATCTTTATGAAGCGTCGTTCGAAATCCGCTGGCTAAAATTTGCGCTCGAATTGCAAGGCCAGATGGACCCGCTTTTCTGGGACAACGAAAACGGCGGCTACTTTACGGTCACGGGTCACGACAACAATATTTTGCTGCGGATGAAAGAGGACAACGATAGCGCCGAACCTGCGACTAGCTCGGTGGCGGCGCTGAATTTGGCGCGACTCGCGGCAATACGAAACGACGCCGAATTGCTGGCACGCGCCAAGAAAACGGTCAACGCTTTCGCCCGGCAGGTGGCGCATTTTCCAAGTGCGCTGCCGCAAATGCTGGTGGCGTTTGATTTTCTGCAAGATTCGCCGCGACAAATCGTGATCGCGGGCGATTCCGATTCGCCTGAAACGAAGGCATTGCTGGCAGAGGGGCATCGGCATTTTTTACCGAATAAGGTTCTGCTTTTGGCAGATGGCGCAGAGGGACAGAGCTATCTTGGCGAAACAAACGAGGCGATCCGCGCGATGTCGATGGTGGGTGGAAACCCTGCAGCCTACGTTTGTGAAAATTTTGCCTGCAAGGCGCCGGTGACGGATGTGAGTGAGCTTAGAAAGCTGCTCGCGAGCTAACGACCCTCGGTAGGGCGACGCTCTGCGGAGCCACCACCTAAGAGCTACTGGTCCACCGGCTCGATAGAGTCTCGCCCTACCAGAGAGACGGGACCACCATTCAGCAAAATGCGGGACGGAGCGAGCAGAACGCTCGCGCTACTCAAGGCCATCATCGCGCGAAGTGATCTCGGGAAGTTTTTTCCGGCGCAAACGCAACCAGTTGTTCCAAGTCTTCCGCATGCTGTCGCGTGGGGTGAGATAGCGCTGGTTGAGCTCGTTGCTTTTGACAATCTGCGTGAGAGCGGAATTCACCGACAGCTCCTGACAGTTGAGGATGGTATAGGCGGTCCCGACCGCGGCGGCGTGATGCGCGTCGCTTGCTGCGGTCATGGGAAGGCCGCGCAATTGGGCATAACGAAACGCGAACCTGTTGTAGCGGCGCAGAGTGGTCGCGGCGTTGAAGACCTCCAGCGCATCGATCGGCAAAGTTTCGAGGGTGGCGAAGCGAATGCCGGCGCGGAACAAATCGTAGGGATGTGGAGGTATGGCGAGGCCACCGTTCTCGTGAATCAGTGCACAGACATCGCGCGCCGCGCGTCCCTTCAACCGCGCCGGCTCCGGCAACGTTGCCCCGACGCAAAGCAGATGACCTTCGGCGGTGGTGACTTCAACTCCCGGAATAACGAGGAAACCATCTACTGGCAATCCATCCTCGCGCATCAGTTCTTTCCCGAGCAGATAATCGATCGCGTCGCAAGTATTGTGATCCGTAATCGCGATGCCGTGCAGTCCTTTCGCCCGGGCGCTGGCAATTAAATCTTCCGGGCTGGAAACGCCGTCGCCGGAAAAAAAAGTGTGGGTGTGGAGGTCGATATTGAACGGCATCGCGCGACCACGCTAATTTGCGGTGCGAAAAATGGAAAGCATCGGTTTTAAGGAATGGTCACTGGTATGCGATGCACTCGGGCATGGGACGCAGTCGGTGATTTTGCGCAAAGGCGGAATTGCGGAAGGGCGTGGAGGTTTTTCATTTCGGCATCGCGAGTTCTTTTTGTTTCCGACGTTCTTCCATGAGCAGGTCGCGAAAGTGCGGATTGCATCGGCTGATATTCCAGCGCCGGACAACACAATCGCAATTCGGTGGTATGCAAAAGTGGAGCGGACACTGCGCAATCGCGGAAGCTCTGGCTCTGTTGCACATCCTCTCGCCCGAGGTGGTGCGGGAACGTTTCGGCTACAAAGGAGACGGATTGAATGTCTCCTTCGTCCGCGTGTTTGAAATTTCCCCAGTCTGGGTTTTGCAAAATGCAAAGCGATTCAGCGGTTGCCGCTCCTGGGTTGAATTGCTCCCGCTGCCGGAAATGACGATGCGCGCTGTGCTCAATGACTCGGCGCAAACGAAACTTCGCGCGCAGTTTGATCAAATCAGCTCACCACCTCGAACAATTCTTCCGGCTTCGGGTCCTTGTGTTCGGCACCGCGATTGAATTGCAGATCGTAGAGACGGCGATAGTAGCCGGATTCGGCCAGCAGCTCGGCGTGGGTGCCGATTTCCTTTACGCGACCGCGGTCCATCACCACGATTTGATCGGAAGACAAAATGGTAGAAAGCCGATGGGCAATCGCCACCACGGTCTTGCCGGAGGCAAGGGTCTGCAACGCCAATTGAATCTGTTTTTCCGACTCGGAATCAAGCGCGGAAGTGGCTTCGTCGAGAAGAAGAATGGGCGCATTCTTCAGGACCGCCCGCGCAATGGCGATCCGTTGTTGTTGACCGCCGGAAAGCAGCATCCCTTTGTCGCCGACAACGGTGTCGTACTTGTGCGGTTGCTCCAGGATGAACTCATGTGCGTAAGCCATCTGGGCCGCTTGATAAACGTCCTCGCGTGTCGCGTCCAGCCGGCCAAAGAGGATATTGTTGTAGATGGTATCGTGAAACAGAAACGTGTCCTGAGTCACCAATCCGATCTGCTCGCGCAACGATTGCTGGGTTAGTCTGCGCAAATCGTGCCCATCGATTAGCACCGCGCCTGAAGTAGGATCGTACAACCGCAAAATGAGCGAAAGAATGGTGCTCTTGCCCGCGCCGCTCGCGCCCACCAAGGCGTAACTTTTGCCCGGCTCGATCTGCAAGTTCAAATCTTTCACCGCATCAGTCGATGTCCCGGTGTAACGAAAGGTGACGTTCTGAAAGTTGATGCGACCGTCGCACGAGTCCAGACTTTGGGCCTCGGGGGAATTCTGAATGGCGGAGGGCGTGTCCAGAATTCCAAAAATGCCTACGGTGGCTGCGACTGAGCGTTGCATGACGATGTGCATTTTGCTCAGCGTTTTTACCGGATCGTAGAGAAGGAAAATACCGCCGATGAGGGCCAAGAAACGCCCAGCGGAAAGGTTAGCGACATAGACGTAAAGCAAAGCCATCCCAAAGCCCATTGCGCCCAGGACTTCGATCAACGGCCCCGTCATCTCTGTCGATTTGACCATCCGCATGACGGCGCGGAATTGGAGCATGGTGCTGCGTGAAAAACTTTTTACCTGATGGGCCTCGCGAGCAAAGGCCTTGACCACGCGAATGCCGGCAAAAGTTTCCTGCATTGTCACCACCATTTGTCCCATGTTTTCCTGCTGGTTCTGCACCGCTTGGCGGGCGCGTCTGCCAAAAATCCGAATGGGCACGATGCAGCTGGGGAAGAGGACGAGCGTGGCCAGGGTAAATTTCCAATCCATGTAAAGGAGAACGCTCACTACTAAAATAATCGAGATCGGTTGTTTAAAGGCGTCGCTGCTGACCGTGCTTAGAGCCGCCTGCATCGCGCTGGTGTCATTGGTGATGCGCGACATTAGAACGCCGGCCCGCATTCGATTAAAGAAATCCATCGACTGGCCCGCGATCTTGGCAAAAAGCTGGTTGCGAATGTCGGTGACGACGCGATTGCTGACCCAGTTCATATAGTAAGCGTTGCCGTAGCCCATCAGGCTCCGCACGGTCATGACCGCGGGAATGAGAAGGCAAACGAAGACGATCGACTTCACCGATCCGCCGGCGTTAAGTAACTCTGGATGATGAGCGAGATTACCAGGATTAGGTGCGGCGCCGTGGAAAACGGTGCTGGTTACCTTTTGCAAAACTAGCGGCAGGAAGCCCTGAGTCGCGCCAAAAAGGAAACCGAGAGCGAGGCCAAAGATGAACCGCCATTTGTAGGGCCCGACGTAACCGTAGAGCCGTTTGTATGGCTTCCACGCAACTCGAATCGTCTCCCGAAATGGGACCTTCTTCTCGGCTTTATCCTTCATACGGCTGACGCCGCTGGCGCCGACACCATCAAACGCATAGCATCGATCACCGCTGTCGTCGAGATTTGCCTCATCGGTCTTTCTGCTTCGCGGGCTTGGAAATGGCGCAGCGGCTCGGGCGATTCACCGAACAAAATGGCCGCCGGGCTCTTTCGTGGCCGCCAATGAAATGGATTGGTTGGCCCAAACAGGATGACCTGTGGTGTTCCCGTCGCGCTGGCCAGATGCATGGGCGCGGAATCAACCGTGACAAGCAAGCGCGCGTGTTCGATTAATGCTGCCAGCGCCAGGAGATCGAGTTGCGCGGAAAAATCGAGCACAGAAATATGCAATTTTTCTCTGATGGAGGCGAGGTGCGCGCGTTCGAGTTCATTGCCGCCGCCTGACAAAACCGGGAAGAGACCGAGCTCGGCAGCGGCGAATTCGATTATTTTAGCCCAGCGTTCCGGCTCCCAAAACTTTTCCACTCGCGCTGAGCCCGGATGGAAAACGGCGAATGGCTGATGGTGAATTTGATCGGCGATGATAGAGGAGGCGCGTTGTTGCGCCGCCGACGGGAGATCAAGTATGGGGTCATTCGCGCCCGCGGAAATTCCGAGCGGCTGCAAAAGGGCGAGATAGTAATCCGCGGTATGCATTTGTTTCATCGCGCAATCGACGAACTCGTTGTAAAAACGCGCGCGGAATTTCGATTTGGTTTTCAATCGATCGGAAACAATTCGTCGCCGGGCGCCGGACAAAAACGTTACCCAGGCCGAGCGATCGTTGCGGGTGAAATCGACTACGCAATCGAAACCGGCGCGACGGATTTCCATCCATGCGGAAAGATCGCGCAGCCCACGTTTCGTTAGGAAGGTTTTTTGCAATCCGTGAATGGCTGGGAAAAGGGGCTCGCATTCGCGTGAAACAGCCAGGGCGATTTGCGCGCCCGGGAAATGTTCGCGCAAGGCCGAGATCGCCGGGGTTGTTAAAATGAGATCGCCGAGCCGGCGAAGTTGGATCAGCAGAATTTTCATTGTAGCGGCGGTCTATGAACGCCGTTGGAAGTGCTGACAATGGCTACAGCATCTGCATGGCCATTTCATAAGCCCTCAGCAATCGCTCCCGAAAATGGTCCCAGGTGAAGTTTTCCACTGCCCGCTCGCGCGCGGCAGTGCTCATTTCCGACACAATCTTCGGATTCTGGTAAAGATGCTCGATCGCACCGGCGATGGCGGCGACATCGCCCGATGGCACAATGATGCCTTCGATTCCATCACGCACCACATCGCCCGATTCGCGGGTGACCACTTGCGGTAAACCACAGGCTGCCGCCTCGTAAGTGACCTTGGCGCTCCCTTCTAACTGTGACGGAAAAATGTGGATCGTCGCCTGACTTAGATATTTTTCCACGTCGCGCGCGAAACCAATGGTGCGGATATTATCGCGCCAGAATTTCTTCAGGTGCGGTTTCGCTTCTTCGTGGATTGAACCGAGCAGCCACAATTCGGCGTCTTTCAAGTTCAGCCGATGCCACGCTTCGAGCAGATGATGAATTCCTTTGCGTTCGATCAGGGCGCCGGAAAAAACTGCGCGAAAGATTGGCGGACGTGCGCCTGGTTTGAAACGCTGGACATCGACTCCGCGTGGAAGATAGAAAAGTTTTTCTTTTGCCATCCCGCTCTCGCGAAAAGTCTCGGCCGCTCTTTCCGAAAGGACGAGCAACAGGGTGGCAAGGTCATATTCTTCGATGGAACGTTCCAAACGCAGGATAAGCTCGTTTTTCCAGCGCCCAATGGGAGTACGTTCCCCGGATCTTCGCGGTTCGGCCCGCGGGGCTACGCGCTCGGCAAAGTCCCGATGCCAGGTCGGAATCTCCAAAATCGAAGGAATTCCTTTCCCTTGCGCGACGCGCAGAGATTCCAGGCAATCGCCTGACCAGCTATGAAGCAAATCGTACTGGCCCGTCCCGAGCTGGCGCGATGCGATCCAATCGAGGTATTTTTTTTTCGCGCCATAATAATAAGGTCGATCGAGCGAAGAAAGCAGCCGCACCGGATGCCAGCGCAAGGATTGGATTTTCGACGCCGGAATTTCGTTTTGCCGATTGTCGTAGGCGATCGCTTTGCCCAGAAATCCGCCCCGATACGATGAGCGCAACGTTTCAAAGGCATCGGTGTCGAGTCCCCAGCCGCCGATGCGAGCGGAAATGGAGTAGAGCAAACTTTTCGGTAACCGCGGTAATCGGGACGCGATGCGCGGTGGCGCGGTGGGGTTTAGGGTTTCGCCCGACATGGGAAGAACTATTGTGCTGACCGCGTGCAAGTAAAGGCTTCCGAGAAACTGAACATTGGATTCGTCCGGCGCGGTTTTTCGCCCAGCGGCGGAGCCGAAGCATATTTGCGACGCGTTGCCGGTGCGCTGGTGGCGGCCGGTCACGAAGCGACGCTTTTTACGACCAACGATTGGCCTGAAAAAGAATGGGGCTCCGGCCGGATAATGCGGGTTCCCGGAGAGCGGCCAATCGCTTTCGCAGATGAATTGGAACGGATCAATCCGCGAAAAAATTGCGATCTCCTCGTCAGTCTGGAGCGGGTCTGGCGCTGCGATTTTTTTCGCGCGGGCGATGGGGTTCATCGCGCCTGGCTCGAGCGCAAAGCGCAGTTTGAATCAAAGCTCACGAAAATTGCGCGTCGTTTTAATTCCAAACACGCCGCCATTCTGCGTTTGGAAAAAGCATTGCTGGGCAATGGTGGAGCGCGTCGCGTCATCGCCAATTCGGCAATGGTGCGCGATGAAATTGTTCGCTACTACGGCTTTGCCGATGACGCGATTAATCTGATTCGCAATGGTGTGCGCGTTTCGGATTTCGGTCCCGCACCGCGCAAACGCGCAACGGCACGCGCGCAGTTGCGGATCGGCGTCGATGAAATTGCGGTGCTATTTCTTGGCTCGGGCTGGGAACGAAAGGGACTGCGTTTCGCGGTGGCTGCGATCGAGAAGTTGCGCGACCAGCAAATGCGACTGCTGGTGGCGGGTCGCGGGAACACGCGCAAATACTGTTCGAGCAGCGTGACTTTTCTCGGCGAAATCGAGGATGTGCGATTGCCGTTAGCGGCGGCGGACATATTTATTTTGCCGACCATTTACGATCCTTTCTCCAATGCTTCCTTGGAAGCGATGGCCGCGGGTTTGCCCGTGATTACGACCCGGGCCAACGGTTGCAGCGAGATCATCGAGCTAAAAGTGCACGGGTCGGTCGTTGATCGTCCGGATGACCTGAACGCACTGAGCGACGCGCTCCATTTTTGGAGTGACGAATCGCGACGCCTCACCGCACGCCCGGCCTTGCTGGAGCGCGCCACCCAGTTCGATCTCTCGCGGAATGTCGCCCATACCCTGGACGTTTTACTTCATTCTCGCGAGAGCGCGGAATCGACATCCGGGTAAATGCGAAAAACCTGATCGAGGCGCGCAATCTCAAAAATCGGTTTCACATTCTCCTGCAAACCGGCGAGCGCGAACTTGCCCCCGTATTTTTCAACCTTCTGCATCGCTTCGATCAGAACGGCCAGGCCGGAGCTATCGATGTAGCTGACGTTGCCCATGTCGATGACGAGATTGCGCGGCTTGGCCTTTACTGCGGCATTAAGCGTGGTGGTGACGCGGGGAGAAATGTGCAGATCGATTTCGCCTTCGAGTGGAACGACTTTTGATTGCGCAGGCATAATTCTGGATGCTGGATGCTAGATTCTGGACGCCGGATTCTTATCGAGTATCCAAGTATTCACCATCCCAGCCTCTTAATGACCTCGTCCGTGTCTGCCAGATCGTCGAACAAAAAATCTGGAGCGCACATTTGCAATCGCTTGCGCGACCAACTGCCAGTAGCAACCGCAATGGTGCGCGCGCCAAATGCTTTTCCGCAGGCGATGTCGTGCTTGGTATCGCCGATGACATCGATATCGGCCGCATCGAAATCGTGACCATGTCTTGTTTGAGCGCGTTCTCTGGCAAAAGCGCCAAGCTGGTTTCGATCATGATGGTCATCCGCGAAAGCGCCAAATTCAAAAAAATCCCAGAGACCGTAATACTGAAGCTTAAGCCTTGCGCCCTGTTGCAGATTTCCGGTCAGGAGCGCGAGCACGATGTGCGGCCGCGTTTTCAATCGTTCAAGTAGTAGCTGAATGCCGGGCAGGACTCGTCCACGAGAGCGGGAAAGTGAAAGCGGAAGTCCATGGATGT
>Ga0209268_1001324_pt1 | contig 12129 bp, 7 predicted proteins | sample GraSoiAngelo_143_FD_185900 | JGI IMG/M metagenome (GOLD analysis project Ga0209268, IMG submission 185900) | Grasslands soil microbial communities from the Angelo Coastal Reserve, California, USA - 14_1009_02_30cm (SPAdes) (version 2) | ecosystem: Environmental > Terrestrial > Soil > Grasslands ... | reverse complement strand
GGAGTCGGTTCGGTCAGCGACACCAAACAGCCGGAGCGGCTTGAACCGGGTTCGGCCATCAGCGCCATCTTGGTGCGTGGCGATATGGATATCGCCGCCACTTGCACCGTGACCTACATGGACGCGGCCCACCTCCTGGCCTGCGGTCACCCGCTGATGCAGTTCGGATCGGTCAATCTTCCGATGACCAAGGCCCAAGTCGTGGCCACGTTGGCTTCGCCATTGAACGCATTCAAAATCGTGAACGCCACCGAACCGGTCGGAGCTTTTGTGCAGGACCGCCACACTGGCATCATGGGTGAATTCGGCAAAAAGCCCGACATGATCCCGGTTACCCTGAATATTCGTGGCGGGCCCTCGACCAAGAAGTTTCATTATGAGGTGCTGAACAATGCCCACCTCAGTCCACTGGCAATGATGGCAACCGTATTCAACGCCCTGCACGGAATGAACGAATACGGCGAGGACGTCACCTACCGCATGAATGGCAGCATCAGCGTGGGTGGATACCCCGACGTGGGCGTCGAAAACATGTTTGCCGCGGCTGACGGTGGCCAGCCAGCTGCGGTGCTGGCGGCGCTCTCCCTGGGTGATCGCTTCAGCCGTATCTACGATAATCCATACAGCGTGCCGGATATTCGCGGTGTGCAACTTGATTTTGACCTTGTCCGCGACCGCCGCGCGGCGCGTTTGGAAAGTGCCCGGACTGACGTAACCGAAGCCCGTCCCGGTGACGACATTACGATTGAAGCCGTGCTCCGTCCATATCGGGGGGATGGACTGGTCAACCAGATTGCGATTCACATCCCGACGTCTACGTCCAAAGGGCCGCTGCGCATTCTGGTCAGCGATGGTGACACCCTGGACCGCATCCGCCATGGTGCGCCGCTGCTGGGTCGAAAGCTCGACCTCCCCTCGACCATTGCCTGGCTTAATAAGCAGCACGTCAACAACCGCGTCTACGTATCCTTGCTCGAAGGCGACCCGGAAGCGATGGTCGGAGACAAGGTTATGCCGACACTCCCCCTCTCCGTCATGAATGTAATGGATGGCATGCGGGGGACGCAGGATATGGTGGTATTGGGCGAGTCTTCGGTGAATGAGACCTCGAGCCAAGCGCTCGATTATGTGGTTTCCGGCGCGCAGGTACTGACGATTACTGTTAGGTAGGGCTGCCCGCCCCTGAGATGTGCATTCGGAGTGAAACAACAGGTCTGTTCTGCGAGGCAGTTCCTGCGCTGCGCGCTCTCCGTGATACCCTATTTTTTCAGACACAATCGAGGATACAATCGAGGTACTACCTTGGAATTTCCCCGTAAGCTCTGGCTTACATTCTCCGTTTTTCTGCTGGCGACTAACGTCTTACACGCAGAAGGCACGCACACCTGGGAGCAGTCGAAGTTCGACGACCTTAGCAAAGGTACTCCCAAAGGCGTGGCCATACGGAGCACTGGAGGGCTGGAACTGGCCCCCGCGTTCAAGCCGGTATCAACGACTCCTTCCACCTACATCTGGTCGATCGCCACGGATTCGAGTGGCGTCATTTACGCCGCGACCGGCGGGCCAGCGCGCGTTTACCGGATTACGCCTAATGGACAGTCCACGGCGATATTCGAGCCCCAGGAATTGCAGGTGCAGTCAATCGTTGTAGACAAAAAAGGTGTGATTTACGCGGCTACGAATCCTGATGGCAAAGTCTATCGTCTCGAGCGCCGCGCGAACTCTACTACCGACATCGCCAAACCTGCTGCGGAGCAGAATCACTCCACGAGCGAGTTCTCCGCTTCCGTATATTTCGATCCAAAAACAAAGTACATCTGGGATCTCGTGCTCGACGCAACCGGCAATCTTTATGTTGCCACCGGCGATCGTGGCGAGATTTTCCGGGTCACAGCTTCGAGGAATGCTTCGGTCTTTTTCAAGAGTGACGAAGCTCACATCCGCGTGCTGGCGCTCGATGCTAATGGAAATCTGATCGCTGGCTCGGATGGCAGCGGTCTCGTGTACCGCATCTCCCCGGGCGAGGGATTTGTTCTCTACAGTGCGCCCAAGAAAGAAATTACAGCCTTAGCAATCGACAAGGCGGGCAATATCTATGCTTCGGCCGGCGGCGAAAAGCGCGGCGGCGGCACGCCTCCAAGCTTCCCGGTTCCTGCTCCTAACCCGGCATCCGCATTTGCGGCAACGCCACAGCAGCAGCCTGGGATAATAGTTTCGAGCGCCACCCCAGCTCCCAATCCACAACCAGCGCTCGGTCCGTTTCCAGCAAGCGGATCTGTCGGAGGCTCGGAAATCTACCGCATTGCCCCCGACGGCTCTCCCAGCCGTCTCTGGGCATCCCGCGATGATCTGGTATATGCGCTGGCCTTCGATAAACGCGGGCGGCTACTGGTCGGCACAGGCAATCGCGGCCACATTTTCGCGATCATTGGAGAAGATAACTACATCGACTTGCTCAAGGCCAGCGCCACCCAGGTAACTTCGTTTGCCGATACCGGGGACAGTGGAATCTATGCTTCTACAAGCAACTTGGGAAAGGTCTTTTTGCTGGGAGCCGCCCCGGAAGCAGAGGGAAGTTACGAAAGCGACATTTTTGATGCTCGCATCTTTTCTCGCTGGGGTAGAGCTGAATTTCGCGGCGCAGGCAACGTCGAACTCCTCGCGCGTAGCGGGAATGTCGACAATCCCGACCGCAACTGGAGCCCGTGGAAGAGAGTCGATTTGCGCAAAGACGCGGAAGTCCCCGTGCCGCCTGCTCGTTTCGCGCAATGGAAAGCCGTGCTGCATGCCGGCGATCCGGCACCGCGCGTGGATAGCGTCACGCTGAATTATCTGCCTAAGAATGTCGCCCCCGATTTCGACGATGTCATGGTCTCGGTCGGCTTGCGGTATCAATCAATTCCCAAGCCGGTAGGCGATACCGGCCCGGGCGCCGGCAACCAGCCGCGGTTTGACACTCCGCCTCCCTCCACGCGCGACCGCGACGCGATTGGCGTGCGCTGGACTGTGCACGATGACAACGATGATCAGATGGTCTATTCGGTCTATTACCAGGGCGACGGGGAGGCGCGCTGGCTGCTGCTCAAAGATAACTTGACTGACAAGTTCTACTCGTTCGACGCGTCGTTGCTCCCGGATGGCGGATACACAATCAAAGTGGTGGCATCCGATTCGCCCTCGCATTCTCCCGAGCAGGCCTTAACCGCAGAAAAAGAGAGCGCTCGATTTGAGGTTGATACCACTCCGCCGCAGATCCAGAATCTGACTGCTGGCGTGGATGGAGGAAAAATTCATGTGAACTTCCGCGCAGCCGACAACTTCTCCTCAATTAAGCGCGCGGAGTATTCGGTCGACGCCGGCGACTGGCAGTTTGTTGAGCCTGTCGGCCAGCTCCTCGGACGCCAAGACAGAAGCCTACGATTTCCGGATTGCGCCGCCGGTCGACCCCGATCCTCCGGGCGCGAAGCCGCCAATTTCCGCCGCTCAAGGCGTCGAGCATGTGGTCGTCGTGAGAGTCTACGACCGCTATGACAACATGGTCTCGGCCAAAACGGTGATCCGCGGGAAATAGATAGGGGATCGAAACCGCCGAGGAGACAGACGGCCAAACGAATTGCCTCTGTGATTCTCTGTGTCCTCTGTGGTTAGATCTTATCGGCCCGCCTCAACTCCGGAAACAGCCACGCCCACAGCGCAATCACCACGAGCGTGCCAACCCCTCCCAGCACTACTGCTGGAACCGTTCCGAACCACTGCGCCGTCAACCCAGATTCGAATTCGCCCAACTCGTTCGATGCGCCAATGAAGAGCATGTCTACCGCATTTACCCGGCCACGCATTTCATCCGGCGTGGCAAGCTGAACCAGCAAGGCGCGGATGACAACGCTCACCATATCAGTCGCGCCGGTCAACAGAAGCGCAATCATGGATAGCGTCAGGCTGCGGGAAATCCCGAAAACAATGGTGAACACGCCAAATCCGGCCACGCACCACAGCATGATGGCTCCCATCCGTCGGCGCAGGGGACGATGCGCAAACAGAATGGCCATGATGCCGGCGCCCACTCCGGGCGCACTGCGCAGCAGCCCGAGTCCCCAGGGGCCAGTGTGCAGAATTTCGCGTGCATACACAGGAAGCAGCGCTACTGCGCCACCGAGCAAAACTGCAAACATGTCCAGCGAAATCGAGCCCAGCACAACCTTCTGCCGCCAGACATATCGGAACCCAGCCAGCACCGTGTCCCATGCAACTGGCTCCCGAGCCGGCGGCCTGCGCTTGGGATAAATTTGCAATGTGGAGAACATTGCAGCACAAGCAGCCAGCATCGCGCTTGCGTACACTGTCGCGGGACCGCGAAAGAATGCGTATATGACCCCACCTGCCGCCGGCCCCAGAATCGTCGCACCCTGAAATATGCTCGAGTTCCACGCCACTGCATTTGGAAAATGCTCTTCCGCGACCAACTGCGGCAGGAGTGCGCGGCTCACTGGCCAATTGAACGTGCGAACAATGCCGAGAAAAACCACGATCGCATAAATCGCATGCACCGACCTGCCGTTGTACCAGGTCGTAGCGAGCAGCAAACCAGAGGCCAGCGCGAATCCTGCGTAGCAGATTGTCAGAAGGCTTCGGCGGTCGAAACGATCGGCCGCGTGACCCGCAGGCAGGAAGAGCACAATGCCAGGCAGGAATTGCGCAAGGCCGATTAGTCCAAGATCCAACGGGCGCTTAGTAATGTCGTAGACTTGCCAGCCCACCGCGACCGACTGCATCTCGAGCGCCAGGACGATAAAGAAGCGTGCCAGCTCATAGCGGATGAAATCCGGGTAAGCGAATGCAACTCGACCTGCGATCCTCGGCCCGGCGGATGTAACCATGGTGCCACTTTACAATGTTTCAATATCTCAATGACTGAATCGCTCAATCTGGTCGCTTGGCTTGCCTGTATCGTTTATTCAACGATTCCGTTATTTTGGCTTGCGATCCATCCTCGTGCAAAGTATTGGCGTTCGCGCCGTCGCTCGCCGTATCGAGTGCTGCTGCCGCTTTGGATCGCGATGTGGATCGCCGCTGGACTCATCACTGCTCCCTGGCGGCACCTTGTGCTGTACTCAAGTTTATGGGCTTGGGTACCCGCCATCTTTCTTTTCGGCGTCGGATTCTGGCTCTATTCGCAATCGGGGCAGCATTTTAGCGTTCAGCAACTCAGCGGAATTCCCGAAGTTATGGCCGGAGCTCGCGAGCAGCGGCTGATCACTGCAGGGATACACAACCGAGTTCGTCATCCAGTCTATCTTGCGCATTTTTGCGAAATGCTCGCTTGGAGTCTTGGCACTGGTCTTGCCGTCTGCTATGCGTTGACTGCATTCGCGCTGTTGAGTGGAGCAGTCATGACCAATCTTGAAGATAAAGAATTGGAACAGCGATTCGGCGAAGATTTTCGTCAGTACAAAAGCTCTGTGCCCGCGATCGTGCCTAGGCTGCATTAAGGTTCAACGGATTAGTGCCAGACTGGGAACTGAGAACTGCGTACTGATAACTGCTTGAATGGCTATAATTTCTTCGTTGAAAGCTAATAAGCCGACGGCTGATGTCCAGATGAGATTCGAACTTGCGGCGCTTGCGCGGCGTCTGAGCCGCGTGCCGAAATCCCGTGTGGGGCGAAGGATCTCCGGGTGAGATTCGAATTCTTCATCGCTACTCGCTATCTCCGCGCCAAGAGAAGGCAGGCTGTTATCGGCGTCATCACAGGTATCTCCATTGCTGGGGTTGCAGCTGGAGTGGCCTCGCTGGTTATCGCGCTCGCTATCAATAATGGTTTTCGCCAGGATTTGCAGGACCGTCTGCTAGGTTCGAGTTCACACGTTAACCTGTTGCGGGTCGAGAGCGATGGGATCAAAGATTGGCAGCCGTTGATGGAGCGGATGTCGAAACAGCCGCATGTGGTGGCGACTGCCCCGGCAATCTATGAGCGGGTGCTGATCTCGCGCGGGCCGCGAGCGCGAGGCGCGGTGCTGAAGGGATTGATTCCGGCATATGAACGAAGAGTCAGCGATCTGCTGAACACAGTGAAGCAAGGAACATCGGCTGCACTGGATGAGCCGAGTCAGGCCGGGACAGAGTCCCGCGTATCGCTGCCATGCCTCCCATCATTCTTGGAAAAGATATGGCGGACGATCTCGGCGCCACAGTCGGTTCGGTCGTCCTCGTCACCAGCCCGCAGGGTGAGCTGACACCTTTTGGACTGGTTCCCAAGTACAACCGCTTCCGTGTCGCAGGGATCTTCAACTCCGGTTTTTTTGATTACGACAGCGGATGGGCCTTCGCCCGCCTTTCTGACGCTCAGCGGCTCTTTGGCCTGGGCGATCTGGTTTCAGTAATTGAGTTCAAGATCGATGATATTTACAAGGCGGGAGAAGTCGCGCACGAGCTCGAGCGCGCGGCGGGCACGGGCTTCATGGCCACTAACTGGATGGAGCAGAACAAAGCCATCTTTCGCGCGTTGCGGCTGGAGCGGCTGGTTACGTTCATCACCATCGGTCTGATTGTATTCGTTGCCGCGCTCAACATTCTCATCTCGCTCACAATGATGGTAATGGAGAAGACGCGCGATATCGCCGTGCTCATGTCGATGGGCACGCGAAAGTCCCAGGTGCGGCGCGTATTTGTCGCGCAAGGCGTGCTGATCGGCGTGATCGGGACGGCGATTGGGTTAGTCCTCGGCTACGCGCTCTCTTGGGCGGGTGGGCATTACCATCTGCTATCGCTGGCGCCGGAAGTTTATTCCATCGACTACGTACCTTTTGCTCCGCGTGCGATCGACGGCTTCTTGGTGGCAATCGTGGCAGTTGGAATTTCACTGATTGCCACAGTCTACCCATCGTGGTCAGCGGCAAGGATTCTGCCCGCGGAGGCGCTCCGGTACGAATAGGATTATTCAGCCCACGAAGGGCGGCTTGCCAGGTTCCACTCTTTAGTGGGTAAATGAACAACCCCAACCTACCTGGGCTATGCGGCTCTCGCGGCCGAGCACTCCGGATGATTACAGCCACAATCAGCTCCCGATTGCCCGGCGGATTGCGCCTTCCGGGCATAATCTGAGCAGGCCTGGCTACAGTACTGCTGGCCCGCAGGTGCCGGGCAGTCACATGCCGGATGCGCACATTTCTGTTGTGTGGTTGTGCTCATATTTCCTCTCCATTGGCTATGATTACGCCGTACTTTCGATGCGTCTCAGATGAATTGTGTTTTCGCTTTAGACCTGTTTTCACACTCGTGAGCATGCCCTCATTGGCAATCAATCCGAAGACTCGTGCCGGTTGCAAATAAAGCAGTTGCGGTGAGTTGAATATCCGGAGTAATATGCCGCGCCTGTTCCCAAAGTAACTCTGGCCATCCCGATTCTGGATTGACCCATCGAATCTGACCAGAGTACGATTTGGTAGCTCGTCCGAATTTTTCAGGGGAGGAGCTGGTCGCGTAAGTGATAGAGAAGATGAGAATTACAAAGCTCTCTTTCCTGATTGCGCCGCTCACCGCTGGCCTTTTGGCGAGCACCGCTTGCCAGACAGCCAAGCGGCCCGCAACGTTTTTGCCTCCCGCGCAGACCCAAGCGCCTGCCCTAAAGCCTGCCGCTTCAGTCCCGAAGCCAGCCCCGGCCAACGTGCAGCAGCCCGCCCCACCGCCAGCACCGGTGACGGCACAAAAGCCACAGCCGAAACCAGATCCGGTCGCCGACATTGTTGCGCAAGTTGAGAAGGCGTACCAGGCAGGCCGGGACAATTACAAAGCTGGGCATCTGGACGCGGCCAAGCAGAACTTTGATCGAGCTTTCAATCTGCTGCTCGGAAGCACGCTGGATGTCTACTCCGACGAGCGCGTGCAGCAGGAATTGGACCGCATTCTCGAAGGTGTGAACAGCGAAGACATGCAGGGGTTGCAGGAAGGGGACGGATTCACCGAGCAAAAGGCCGAGCCTGCACCCATTGACGAAGCCAACGGCGTCACCTTCCCGGTTGATCCAAAGATAAAAGCCCAGGCCGAGGTGGAGGTTCAGGCCACTCGCTCGGATTTGCCGCTCATGTTGACGGACCCCGTGGCTGGCTACATAAATTACTTTTCAACCCGCGGACGCTCCACGCTAGAGCATGCCTTGATCCGTGGTGGCCGCTATCAGGACATGATCCAAAAGATCCTGAGACAGGAAGGAGTTCCCCAGGAGCTGATTTATCTGGCCCAGGCGGAGTCCGGGTTTCATCCCTTGGCCGTTTCTCGCGTAGGCGCGCGCGGCATGTGGCAGTTCATGGGGAGCAGAGCTAGAGGCTATGGTTTGCAGCGCAGTTGGTGGGTGGATGAACGGCAGGATCCGGAGAAAGCCACGCACGCCGCAGCCCGTCATTTAAAGGATCTATACAACCAGTTTGGGGACTGGTATTTGGCCATGGCGGCGTACAACTCCGGCCCTGGCACCGTCCAGCAAGCGGTCCGGCGCACCGGATACGCGGATTTCTGGGAACTTTACCGGCGAAATGTCCTGCCCAAAGAAACCCGCAATTACGTACCGATTATCGTGGCCGTCACCATCATGGCCAAGAATCCTGCCCAGTACGGGCTGGATCAGCTTGAAACCGAGAAACCGATCGCATACGACACTGTGAAAATTGATTATCCGGTCGATCTCCGGCTGGTTGCCGAGTGTGTTGACGCTCCAGCAGCAACCCTTCAAGAACTCAACCCCAGCCTCCTACGATGGACGACTCCCAAGAATCAGGAATTTGAACTTCGCTTGCCTGCTGGCACTAAGGCGAGTTATCTGGGCGCGATTCAGGCCATCCCGCAAGATATGCGTGTTTGGTGGCGCTACCACAAGATTGCTCCTGGAGACACGCTGACCTCGATTGCAGGTGAATATCACTCAACGCCACATGCCATCGCCCAGGCCAACGATCTCGAAATCCAGGCCGACCTTGAGCCCGAAAGCAGGCTGGTGATTCCGATTGCTCCCGGAAAGCACCCGCCTAGCGAACAAGCGACCTACGCTCGCCGTATTACGCGATATAAAGTTCATAAGGGAGATACGGTCCAATCTGTAGCGGACAATTTCGGCGTGCCGCCCGTAATGGTCCGCCGTTGGAATCACTTGAAAGGCGAAAGCGTACAAGGCCGTCGTGTTCTGTACGTGCACTTACCAGTGACTCCGAATGGCAGCGACGCCATTCGGGCTTCTACCCCTAAGTCACAATCCAGCAATAGGTTGCGGAGGACAGCCAAAACTCCCACGCGTCACAAAGTGAAGCAAGGAGAGACTCTTTCCTCAATCGCCAGCTCCTATAAGACCACCGTCGCTGCCATTAGACATGACAACGGCAACCTCGCCACGCTCCGGCCAGGAATGATTCTGCTCATACGAGACGTCAAGTAGCCAACAACGGAACCCCTGAGACCTCGGACTTCGGACCTCGCCAGATTGGACACTCGTCTGCCTAGGGCTAAGTCTGAAGCCCGATGTCCGAAGGCCGATGTCTGGTGTAATATGCAATTTGCGGTGGCCGCAGCTTCCGCTAGACGTGAGAACGCGCTGTGCTATAATCGCGCGCCGTTCAATCAAACGCAGCAGTCTTTCAGTTGTCTTTTTATTTCCCCAGCATACGCGGCGCTTGCGTGATATCCCAGCGTGAAGCGCAGCCCGAAATCAGGAGGAGCAATGAACTTTGAAGAAACCCTCTTTTTACGAGATGACGAGATGGATGAATTTGGTGATAGCGGCGCCTACGGCGATTCGCTAGAAGAGGACTACGAAGAGGAAGAAGAGGAAGAAGAAGCAGAAGTGCCGGGAGGCGAAGCGCCGGCGGAGCCGGTGACTCCGCCTGCTCCCACGCCGTCTGGTGGCGGAGGTGGCGGCGGTGGAAAGCCTGCTCGCAAGCCGCCGCGGAAAGCCGCGAGAAAAGCCGTGCCACGAAAGAAAGCGGCAAAGAAGAAAGCCGCTAAAAAGAAACCCGCACGCAAAGCGGCCAAGAGAAAACCTGCTCGGAAAAAAGCAGGAGGCAGGGGAAAGAAATCTTCGCGCCGGCGTCGATAAATTGTGCCGCACGCTTTCCTGTGTCCAAGCTCCAAGCCGCGGCTCACCACCGCGGCTTTTTCTTCAAATTTGTTTGCGAGTCCGCCGACGCCGGTTCGGCTTGGGAACACGTCTAACCCCGGTTCGCACCAGCCCGAACATGCTCTCGACGCCGCGTCTTTCCGCACTGTAAGCTAGATGGGTTTTCCAACCGGCGGAGGACACATGCGTGAGGCGGTCGTGGGACTGTGGCCGGAGATTCAGTGGATCGAAAATAAGGCTCTACGCGAACAGGTGATGCAGACCTGGGTCAAAGCGCTGGAGCGCAGCCCATTGAGACCTGATGATCTGAATCAGATCCCCTTCACCCTGCTGGTTCCAAATTGTCCCATCACATTCATGGAGCACAAGCGCTGCGTGGTGCACATTGCCCGCGCGAGTGCCAAAGCAATGCATGAATTCATGGGGCGTGCGCTGCCGATCGATATTGATACAGTGATCGCGGGCGCCATCCTGGCGGATGTTGGCAAACTACTTGAATATGAGATCGGGCCTGATGGCAAGAGCCGGCAGAGCGAGCGCGGCGAGGCGCTGCGCCATCCGTTTACGGGAGTATCGCTGGCGCTGGAGTGCGGAGTGCCGGATGCCGTCTGCCACATCATTGCGGCGCACGCGGCGGAAGGGGATCTGGTGAAGCGAACGACGGAGGCGTACATCGTGCACCACGCTGACTTCATGGCATTTTTGCCATTCAAGAATCCGAAAAATGTGAAAGTGAAGTAGCAGCTCTCTGCGGCATCAAAGAATTGTCACTGCTGCACTGGGAATTGGTTCTGATCCATTAGATGTTATCCGTTAGCTCTTACCCAGGAGAGATCGTGTCCGCAACGAAAGAAGCAGTTGCCGCAAAGGAAACAATCACCGCGAAAATGGCGCGCCGGGCGGCTGCCCTCGAGTTCAACCATCTCTCTCAAGATGCCGTGTATCAGGCGAAACGTTTCCTCCTCGATTCCGTCGGCTGCGCGCTTGGCGGATATCAGCAGCACGACGTCAAGATCGCGCTCCAAGTGATCGATGAAATCGCGGGTCGCGGGCCAGCGACGGTGATCGGCACGGGAAAAAAGATTGATCCAGTCTCGGCCTCTTTTGCCAACGCATTGATGATTCGCTGCATGGATTACAACGACATCTACTGGAAACAAGACCCATCGCACCCATCGGATATCTTTCCTGCGGCCCTAGCCTGCTGTGAACGCGCAAAGAGCGATGGCCGCGAGCTGATCGTAGGACTCGTTCTTGGCCACGAGTTTGAAATGCGTTTCTGTGAGGCGGCGTTTCCGGGAATTCGCGAGCGTGGTTGGCATCACGCGACGCTGACTGCTTTCGTCTCGCCTTTAGTGGCTGGACGGGCACTACATCTTTCATGGGAGCAGATTCAGCACGCGGTCGGAATCTCCGCCAGTCGTCATTGCACGCTAGGCGCGGTTACTGCGGGCAAGCTCACCATGATGAAGAACACCGTCGATCCTATGGCGACGCAGAGCGGCGTACTCGCGGCGCTCATGGCTGAGAAGGGATACACCGGCCCTGAACATGTTGTTGATGGGAAAGAAGGCCTTACTCATTGCTTTGGTCCAGAATGGAAGCTGAGTCTGTTAACGGACGGGCTCGGTGATTCGTGGCGCATTACGCAGTGTGGAATGAAAGCATTTCCAACTGAGGCGCTGACGCATACACCCATCTCGGCGGTGCTTGATTTGATAAAGACGAACGATTTGAAGCCGGACCAGGTGGAAAAAGTCCAGATTCGTTCGCTTGCGCGGGCGGCAGATATTCTCTCCGATCCGAGCAAGTACGATCCCCATACGAAAGAGACGGCCGACCATTCTTTGCCGTACGTGATTGCGGCGGCGATCGTCGACCGCCAAGTGACTCCTGCGCAATTCGAGATGAAAAAGATTATGGACCCGGCGATTCGGGCGCAGTTGAAAAAGGTTGAGGTCGTCGCTGATCCTGAGATCGAGAAGGTGTTCCCAGCGTTGCAACGGGTTGTTGTGAATATTACAACGATC
>Ga0209268_1001323_pt1 | contig 12142 bp, 14 predicted proteins | sample GraSoiAngelo_143_FD_185900 | JGI IMG/M metagenome (GOLD analysis project Ga0209268, IMG submission 185900) | Grasslands soil microbial communities from the Angelo Coastal Reserve, California, USA - 14_1009_02_30cm (SPAdes) (version 2) | ecosystem: Environmental > Terrestrial > Soil > Grasslands ... | reverse complement strand
CAACGCTGTGATTCGCGTTTACGATGAAGCGGGCAACGTGATTCAAACGCACGAGCACGCGGGCGAGTTCAAAGAGGCGCAGATTTTTGGTAACACGGACCCTGCCATCAAGGTGAGAGCAATTAAGCGCATCCGCGGCCAACCCGGTGGCCGATTTAGGAAGTACAACGAGATGAGAAAGTTCTCGGTCAGGTTGGTAAACGGTCCACAGCAAATTTGGCGCGGCCGCACGGTCGCGTACCTACATTTACAAAAATGGCGCTAATTCGCTGCTACGAGTGCGGCAAAGAAATTAGCTCGTTAGCAACGGCTTGCCCTTCGTGCGGGGCTCCACCACAATCTACCATAGTTCCGCCACCGCTACCGACGGAAGCTCGCCCAGCCTCGCGGACAAAACAGCTTTCTTGGGGAACAATCGCGCTGTTAACGGGCGTAGTGCTTGTCTTGGTGATTCGGGGCGTGACACGTCAGCCGAATACTCCGTCACTAGCGGCGTCGCCAACGCCCGCGATTGCGGAATCAGCTACGAGGAGTTCGCCGCCTATCGAAACGGCCTCGCAAAGTTCACCAAGTCCTATCACCACGGAGATTTCCGCTGCGGAATCGGCTACGACGAGTTCGCCACCTATCGAAACGGCCTCGGAAAGTTCACCAAGTCCTACCGCCGCGGAGACACCGACTGCGGAATCGGCTACGACGAGTTCGCCACCTATCGAAACGGCCTCGGAAAGTTCACCAAGTCCTACCGCCGCGGAGACAGCGTACACTTCCGATGTATCTGTGGCGACTGCAACGCCGCCTCGGGCCACATTCCAAGTCATCGGTATCCCCCAAGGCGATTATCTCAATGTCCGCGAGGGAGCCGGGCCGGATTATCAGGTGGCTACGAAGCTTGAACCCGGCACGGGCGGTATACTGCTCGGCACCAAGCGCGTCGCCAACGGTGCGACAACGTGGCAGGAGATAACCGTTCATGGACAGACTGGGTGGGTAAACGCGTCCTACATTGCTCTCGAAACCCAAGCGCCTACGTCGCCAACGCGGTCGCCAGCGGAATCGTCGACAGCACCGTGAGGTCAATGAACTACCTCATCCAAAAACCCGGTGACGTCGGTGTCGAAACCTATTCTCTCAACGGCCTTCGTGTTGCCGTCGCGAGTGGTGAGGTTCAATTGGATTGGCAAGTACGGAACAACGGCAAGGAAATGACGGTCCGGGAAGCGCTTTCGACGTGCTACGAGTGCGGCAGAGAGATCAGTTCGCTGGCTGCGGCTTGTCCATCGTGCGGGGCCCCACTTAGCGCTGCGCAACCATCGTTGGGGTCCACAACCGCAACGGCGTCTTCGGCATTAGATTTTCATGTCGCCCGCGAAGGTAAACGTTTTGGGCCTTACACAGAAGTCGCTGCTCGAAACTATTTAGCGGAGGGCAGAATCCAGGCCGACGATCTTTGCTGGCGACCCGGCATGGATACCTGGTTGCCGGTATCGCACGTGCTCCAACTTGCGCCCACTATCGCGGTGTCAGAATCGCTGAGATACAGCCCCAACTCCAACCGGCTTTGCTGAGATTGTCACCGATTATTTCCCAATACTTCACGCTCTGAGTGTTCACAGAGTGATATAAACGGCGCAATGTAATATGAAGCTGGCAACGCGATGAAACGCACGACCACACTGGCGATTTCAAAGAGTGGTAGCCTGGCTAACAAGTTATCGCACTGTCGGTTGCCATTGCCATTTGTAAATGTTTGTGTAGTCCTGCAACCAAGCGGTGTAGAGCGGGTCTTCTTTCCATGCCGTGCTGTTGTTGAGGACCCCGCCGTCGGGGGATCTTTGCAAAAATGGGCTTGGAACCCTACAATAGCCTATGTCCTCTTTGAGTGGACACCAGAATAATTGGCCGCTATTACGCCAGCCATCCATGACGATGCCCTCCTCGAAAGGCTGATTGCGTGCGGTGACTACCAGACCATTGTTCTCGCCCGGGGTTCCTGCATAAGCAGCACCCCAGTGAAGCACCAGCGTCTTGAGCCTGAGCTCTTTCAGGCGTTCGCCGATATCACGCGTATAATGGCCGCAATAGCCGCGTTGTCGCTTGCCCATGTGGATCAGTAAGTTCTGAAACCCTGAGAACCAGACGGCGCGATATTCGCGCGCAAGGCTGCGCGAGGCGGTGTGCGTCGTCACCGAGACCAGCTCGGCCTCGCCTGGATCTACGTCTGGGGCGAGCGCTACGAGCGCGTCACGCAACTTCTTGATTGATCTTTCGTCTCTCGCCCAAACCGCATTTATGCAAAGGCTAAATGCAATTATGAAAACAACCGCTCGAATCACGTTAGCAAAGTTGGCAAAGGTTAAGGGCCATTATACCAAAATCACAGATGATTCAACGCGCAAAGGACTGCGCGTTCCTTGCGTGGTACAAATGCGCTCACTGATTGGTCAACAGTCTAACTGCCTTGGAGATTGGGAGCTTGTGCGCAGCAAAAGAAGGAAGTAGTGACCACAGGTGCAGGCACTACCGCTACGCGAAATAAACCGGGCCGGCCAATTTGTGACGGTTCAAAAAGGTGAAGAAAAGCATTGCTTCTCCTTGGTTCCCCGCCTAAACGGAACCGAGCAACCTGCGACGAAAGGAGGCGAGATAGATTGAAATTTCTGAAACTGATCATGATTGTGGCCGTTCTAGTCACTGCTTTGGAACTTGGAGCTTGTGCGCAACACAAGGAGGTTGTCGCTCCAGCTCCAGCTCCGACGGGGAAATAGATCGAGTACCCCGTACTTTCAATTGGGGCTATTTCGCCCAAAAAGGCCAGGTCGTGTTCCGGTCTGGCTTTTTTTTCATGACGCATAAGGGCCTGGCTGACTTCTTCCCATCTCAACGTTTTCCGATTAAGCTGCGCGAATGGAACCTGAAAGGGGAGCAGATTTCTCTTGTCCCACTCGCGGCGGTCGCGCTCGAAGGCGAGTTCGTTGAGATTTCTTCTCTCGTCCGGCGACGAAACGCTTTCCGTCACCGCGATGTGCGTCTGCAATCCAGATCGTTCGCCCGTTGGAATCAATCGCTGAGACACAGTCCCAACGCCAACCGGCTTTGCTGAGATTGCCAGCGCTCAATCGTCAGCTTTGATCGGCCCTTCGACAATCTCGGGTTTCTGAGTGAGAAGTTTAGACAAATGCTTTTGTACGTAGTCCGCGGCTAGGTGCACCGACTCATCGGCACCGGCTTTGTCCTTAAATACTCCGACGGACGCAGCCTCGCCCTAACCAGTATCGAGCCAATAGTAGCGCACAAACCCCTTCGCCTTCTTGACGATGGGCACGAAGTCTTCGCGTACCCGGCGGTCTATCTCTGCGCTGTCCTTCGGATTAAAGTGGTAGTGACGAATGACAGCGAACATAATACTTCTCCTTAGCTAGAATTTCCGACTTCAACTCTATTTCTGCGAAATTGCTATATGTCCGGCGCCTCTCGTATCAACCCCGAATCGCCGGATTCCGCGCGCACAATGAAGTGTTGACGGCCGCGATGCGCGTTCCAAAACCAAGTGGTACAGCGATTGGCGTGCGACTGCCTAGAATGAGGAAATGTGGTCAGGGCTTATATCGACACACCCGATGACTGGATTCTGCCCAAGGCAGCTGTAACTACAGCAAATCTATCTGCGCGTTTTCCGGCGTCGTCTCGGCGAACCGGACGCCCAGACCGATAAGGCGCACAGGTTTACCGGTCCGCGCGAATGCCTCATCGAGCAGAGAGCGGAAATCCTGCAAGGTGGGCGCGAGGCCGGCGCGCTCGGCGGTTGTGCGGGTAAAGTCGTTGAACTTCAGTTTCACAAAAATTTTGGTGATCGCTCGGGTCGATTCCTTTTGGGCAAGATCAGCCATCAATTCCTGGAAGAGGTCCTCCAATCTTTCTTCGCATTGCTCGACCGTGGTAAGATCGATAGGGAAGGTTTCTTCCGTGCTGAGCGATTTGCGCGGACGATCCCGCTCCACCGGCCGGTGATCGATGCCTCGGCAAAGATCGTAGAGATCGAGACCAAACTTCCCGAAAAGATCGACAAGGTCCGGCCGCGAGAAGCGCTGTAGTTCGCCACAAGTTTTCACGCCGAGTTCTTCCAGTTTTTTTTCAGTCTTCTCGCCGATTCCCCAGATTTTGCGGACCGGCAATTTCTCCATGAAGGCCGGCACCTGTTCCGGCGTGACTTCGAATTGGCCGTCCGGCTTGTTTATCTCGCTCGCGATCTTCGCGATGAGTTTGTTCGGGCCGATTCCCGCCGATGATGTCAGTTTCGTTTTCCGAAAAATCGTCCCACGGATCACCTGTGCCAGCGGCGCAGGCGCACCGGGATGTGCGGTTACATCGAGATACGCTTCGTCGAGCGAAAGCGGTTCAATCAACGACGTGAACCGGTGTAGGATTCCGCGGATGATGGCGGCGTCACGCCGGTAAACATCGAACCGCGTCGGCAACACGATCAAATTCGGGCAGCGTTGCAGCGCCATGAACGTCGGCATCGCTGAGCGCACCCCGAACTTCCGCGCTTCGTAATTGCACGTCGTCAGGACACCGCGCCGGTCGCGAGCGCCGCCGACGCCAACCGGTTTGCCACGCAACGAGGGGCGGTCGCGGACCTCGATCGCCGCGTAAAAGCAATCCATGTCGAGATGGATGATTGCGCGTGGGTTCGAATCTTTCTCCACGCCACGAATCTAGCTTTAAAGGAAGCATTTCAACAAAGCTGGGCGCGACACGCCTTAGATTCAGAAAACAGGATGAGGAAAATCGAAGCCAACAAGCAACGTGAACATCGTCTGCCGCCAAAGCGGGATTGTGTTTTCGCGGAATTTGGGTGATGACGAGATAAGTCGTATGGTGACACCTGCTACGCGCGTCTTCATGGTGCGACATGGCGCTACTGTCGTGAGCGCGGAAGATCGATTTGCCGGTGCAACCGATGTGGAGCTTTCCGATGAAGGCCGCGAGCAAACACGACGCTTGGCACAGCGTTTACGCCGGGAGAAAATCGCTGCGGTCTATGCTTCGCCACTCGGACGCACGCTTGAGACGGCGCAAATCCTGGCTGAGCCGCACAAGCTCGAAGTGCAGACGCGCGACGGCTTTCGGGAAATTTCCCACGGCCGCTGGGAACAGATGACCCGCCGCGAAGTGGAAGAAAAATTTCCGGAGGAAGCTGCGGAATGGGAGAAAGACCCGTACACATTTGCGCCCGTGGGCGGCGAAAGCGGACTGGCTGTGACCGCGCGGGCGTTGCCGGCATTGATCGAATTAGTGCGCGAGCATCCCGGAAAAAATATTTTGGTGGTATCGCACAAGGCAACAATCCGGCTTCTGCTCAGCTCGCTACTTGGATTTGATCCGCGACGTTACCGGGACAATCTCGATCAAAAACCGGCCGCGCTGAACATTGTCGATTTTAAGGACGCGACGCGTGCGCGGCTCACGCTGTTCAACGATACATCGCATTATTCCGAGGCCGGCGAAGCAATCCCAGCAGTTCCAGAAGGCCGCTTATCGAAATGGTGGAGCACCCGCTGAGCGTGCGCGTTGACGGAAGTGCGCGTATTTCGCGCTCTCCGTCGCAAGATCGACATGTACTGCAAAGATTGTTTTGGCGAGACGCCTAAACCAACACGCGAGACGCGTGCGCTACCCGGTTTTGGAAATTTCGGGCTTTGCAAATCACGCTTCTCTTTAGATATTGAAGCGGTAACTTTTTCCTGAATGGACGCTTCCACTTCTCTTCCCACAACAGCGGGACATCGCGATCCACACGCACACTCCACCGAAGATGAACATCACGAGCTTGGGTGGTGGCGAAAATATGTTTTCTCCACCGACCACAAGGTGATCGGCATCCAGTACGGATTCACCGGGCTGATCTTCCTCTTCTTCGGTTTTTCCTTGATGATGCTGATGCGGTGGCAACTGGCCTATCCTGGCCAGGCATTGCCAGTGATTGGGAAGCTCCTCCCGCATATTTTCGGGGCGGGCACGATGCCGGACGGGAAAATGACGCCTGACTTTTACAACACGTTGGGCGCGATGCACGGCACGATCATGGTTTTTCTCGGGATTGTGCCGCTCGCATTTGCCGCGTTTGGCAATTTCGTTGTGCCGCTGCAAATCGGCGCACCGGACATGGCCTTCCCGAAGGTAAACATGGCCAGCTACTGGGCCGTTTTTGTTGGCGGCATTATCATGCTGACAAGTTTCTTTGTTCCCGGCGGCGCGGCCAAGAGTGGCTGGACTTCCTACGTGCCGCTAGCCGGGATTGCCGATACAGGCCCCGGACATAATCCGATTTTTAACGGGCAGACACTCTGGCTCATTGGTTTTATTTTTCTGATCACGTCGTCGTTGCTCGGTGCGATTAATTTCATCGCGACGATCATCCAGTTGCGCGCCAAGGGGTTGACCTGGATGCGGCTGCCATTTTTTGTCTGGGCGCAATTTGTCACCGCGTTCCTGCTCTTGCTGGCGTTCCCGCCGCTGGAGGCAGGGATCATAATGCAGCTGATGGATCGCGTGGCGGCGACCAGCTTTTTCATGCCGGCAGGTCTGGTGGTGAATGGCGCAGCGATGCAGATCAGTGGCGGTGGCAGCCCGCTATTGTGGCAACATCTTTTCTGGTTTCTCGCGCATCCCGAAGTTTACGTGCTCATTCTTCCGGGCATGGGCATTGTCGCTGAAATTCTGGCGAACAACTCGCGCAAACCGCTCTGGGGTTATAAATCACTTGTTTTTTCCGTGCTCACGATCGGCTTTTTGTCGTTCATCGTCTGGGCGCATCACATGTGGCTCACCGGAATGGGCACGGCAGTAAGCGCGTTTTTCCAGACGACCACGCTCATCATCTCGATCCCATCGGTGATCATCCTGAGCGCGTTTTTCATTTCACTTTGGGGCGGCTCGATCCGGTTCAACGTGCCGATGCTTTTCACGACCGCCTTCCTACCGATGTTTGGAATCGGCGGCCTCACCGGCATCCCACTCGCGTTTAATTCAGCCGATCTTTACTTGCACGACACTTACTACGTGATCGCGCATTTCCATTATATCGTCGCACCCGGCACGATCTTCGCGTTGTTTGCGGGGATCTATTATTGGTTTCCGAAAGCAACCGGTCGAGCGATGAACGAGTTCTGGGGGAAGGTCCATTTCTGGCCGACGCTGATTTGCATGAACGCAATTTTTCTGCCGATGTTTTTGCAGGGCATGGCCGGTATGCATCGGCGTTGGTACGACGGCGGGCAGGGCTGGAACGTTTCCAGTGAACACATTTGGGGGCTGAGCGGATTTCAATGGAACACGCCGATCTCATGGGCAGCCTGGATCATGGGCCTGGCGCAAATTCCATTCATCATCAATTTCTTCTGGAGCATTAAGCACGGCAAGAAGGTGAACGACAACCCGTGGGAAGCGACCACATTGGAATGGACTGCGCCTTCGCCGCCGCCCCACGGAAATTTCGTTACGACGCCCATCGCTTATCGCGGCCCCTACGAATACAGCCTGCCTGGACGCGACCGCGATTTCACGATGCAGAACGAGCCGGTTGAACCGACTGAGCGCAGACGGCGCAAAACTGTCGAGCAACCGGTGCTCGTATAGCCTAACGAGATGGAGATTCCGTACACAGTCTCCACGCGGCCTGACACCGGTCTCTGGAACGCGAAGGTCGGCATCTGGTTGTTTTTAGCGTCGGAGGTGATGCTCTTCGGGGGGCTTTTTTCCGCCTACATTTTTTTGCGCCTCGATGCGCCGCCGGGAATGTGGCCGCACGGGCTCCTCAACGTTCCCGTTGGCACCATGAACACCGCGATTCTGATCTTGTCGTCGGTCACGGTGGTGCTGGCGTGGGCGGCGCTGAAGATGAGAAAATATCGCGCCTACTGGTGGTACATGCTGGCCACGATTCTTTGCGGCGTAATCTTCTTAACCGTCAAACTCGTTTACGAATGGCCGCAGAAGTTTGATCATTTCGGCGCTTACATTAAGCCGGAAGCGCTCGGGAAATACGAACAGTATCTCGGCAACGAGCATGCTGCCGCGAAAGGTTTGCCGCCGCGGCTCGAAATCACAGGGCATCTGCATAATCGCGCGGCGCTCAACGATCCAAACATCAAGGATTACGAAGTCGCGCTTGATCCGCTAAACGCCGATCCGACTAATCCGGCGATGGATCGGCCCCATTTTTTCCCACTGCCTGTCACCGACAAGATCGCGAAGATCGAAAAGGAAGACGTTGAGCGGGCGACCATGTTTCTGCCGACGCACAGCGCGTATTTTGCCAGCTACTTCACGATCACCGGCTTGCACGGAATGCACGTGCTCGGCGGCGTCCTCGTTTTCATCTACATGTGGCTGCCGGTTAGCAAAAAGCTTTACCAGCGCAATCCCGAGCATCTCGCCAACCGCGTCGAGGTCTCGGGTCTCTTCTGGCACTTTGTCGACCTGATCTGGATTTTCGTCTTTCCGCTTTTTTATTTGCTCTAACCCATGAACAATCCGCCTGACATTTCACAAGACCCGAGCGAGCACGAGGAGTATGCGCACAACGTCCAAAAGCACGTCCGAGGTTATTTAATGGTCGGCGCCACGTTGCTCGCGTTCACCGCCATTACGGTCGCGCTTTCCTACGTGAACTTCGGGGCTCCGAAAGCGAACATCGCCGTGGCCATGCTGGTGGCGACGTTCAAGGCAGGATTAGTCGCCGCAATTTTCATGCATCTTGCCGCAGAAAAACGGCTCATCTATCGCATTCTCATTTTTACCGGTTTCTTTGTGCTCGGACTTTTCTGGCTTATCTTTTTGGCGTGGTACGACTACCCGGTCGTTCGTTAAATGTCCCTTAAAGGGTTCCATATTGTTTTTATAATTTTCTCGACGCTGCTTGCGCTCGGGATCGGAGCATGGTGCGTCTGGGTCGATCTCGTGGAAGGCGCGCCGATTTATCTGGCCGGCGCAATCTGCTCGTTTGTGGTCGCGGTCGCGCTGGTCGTTTACGGCGTCTGGTTTTATCGGAAAATGAAACGGCTTCGCATCATCACGTGAAAGCGAAAATTTTGTCGATCTTGCTCTTGTCGATCTTTTCGCCGGTTGGGCAAGCGCTGGCATGTCCGTTTTGCTACGGCGCAAAAGATGGAAAATCGACCGAACACATGGCGGTGGCGATTTGGTTTCTTTTTGGGGCTGTCATGTCGGTCCTGGGTGGGATCGGCGCGTTCAGTTTTCATCTTTGGCGGCATGGGCGCATGCCGGTGGAGCCTTACCAAGAGATGACCGAGGAAGAGCTAAGCAAATATGAGTAGCCTCGCGCTAATCAATGAATTCCTGGGCCAACCCCCGAACGCTTCCTCTCACGGATACCAGATCGACCACATCCTCGAGTTCTGCCATTGGTTCATGGGCGCGCTTTTTCTCGGCTGGTCGGCGTTCTTTGTTTTCGTTTTGATTCGCTTCCGGAGAGGCCGGCATCCGGCTGCTGATCACCAAGGAGTGAAAAGCGGCATCTCAACGCATCTGGAATTCTCCGTTGTCTTAATCGAAGCTGTCCTGCTGCTCGGGTTTGCCATTCCGCTTTGGGCAAAACGCGTCAATGAGTTTCCGCCAGGAAAAGAGGCGCTTCTCGTCCATGTCGTTGGCCAGCAGTTCAGCTGGAATTTTCATCTGCCCGGACCCGATGGCCAATTTGGCCGGCGCGATGTTAGCTTTTTGAGTAATTCCAATCCCATCGGCCTCGATCCGAACGACCCGGCCGGCAAAGACGATATCGTGACGGTTGGCGAACTGCATGTGCCAGTGGATCGTCCGGTCATCACTGAACTTTCATCGAAGGATGTAATCCACGATTTCTTCTTGCCGGACATGCGCATCGCCGCAGACGCCATTCCCGGCTCGCTCATTCCGATGTGGTTTACGCCAATCAAGACCGGGACCTACGAAGTGATTTGCGGTCAGCTTTGCGGCTTGGGCCATTCTGGAATGAAGGGAACGCTGGTGGTCGATACGCCGGCGGATTATCAGGCGTGGCTTAAAGAGCGCGCCGAGCTAGCTGGATCGCAGGGCGGACCTCCAGCAGCCGCGCCGAAAACGGAAAATCCGCCGGCGAAGCAAGAGAACAACCCAGCTCAGCCAGCAGCGTCGCCGGGTCCTCAGCAGTAGCCGCTTCGCCGTGCGAAGCGCTATGCTGATGTGAAAACAGAGCCGGTCTTGCGTCGCTCACTAGGCGACGGCTACAGACTCGTCTGCGAAATCCGCGTAATATGCGGTTATCTTTTTCCGAGATGAATTCGGGGAATTCTGCAAGATCGACAAAATGGCTTAACCGTTTCGCGTGGATCACATGCGTCGCGACGTTGTTACTCATTTGCAGCGGCGGAATGGTCACGAGCAAAGGCGTTGGTCTCGCCGTGCCCGATTGGCCGACCACGTTCGGCTACAACATGTTTTTGTTCCCCGCCTCGAAATGGGTGGGCGGAATTCTCTTCGAGCACACGCACCGCTTGATCGCTTCGGCAGTTGGATTCCTGACGATCATCCTGGCGATCTGGCTCTGGCGCAGCGAATCTCGAAACTGGGTTCGTAATCTTGGAGTAATCGCGCTCGGCGCGGTGGTCCTGCAGGGCGTGCTCGGCGGACTCCGAGTCACCATGCTGAAAGACGAAATCGGCATCTTTCACGCGTGCCTCGCGCAAGCTTTTCTTGGGCTGGTCGTCGTAATCGTTCTCGTCACTTCAAAATTCTGGCGCGCACTCTCCGACGCAGCTGTCGATCCAAAGAAATTTGCACCGATCAAGACGATTGCGATTGCAGTTACGGTCGCGATTTATGTGCAGCTTGCGCTCGGCGCGACGATGCGCCATCAACATCGCGACCTTGCCATTCTCGATTTCCCGACGGCAAATGGTGGGTGGATTCCAGACACGAGCTCGGCTGCGCTTGCAAAGATCAACGCCTGGCGTGATGCCCGGGGTTTGTCCGACGTGGACGCGTTCCAAATCTGGCTGCAAATGGCGCATCGGTTTCTCGCGTTGATCATCGCCATCATCGTGGTTGCGTTTTGTCTTCGGATTTGGAGAGATGCACCTGGCGTCGCCGCGCTCAAGCGATTGTCGATAACATGGGTCGCCCTAGTCGTTTGCCAGATTGCGCTCGGGGCTTGGACTATTTGGAGCGACAAAGCGGCCGATGTCGCGACAGCGCATGTCGCGGCTGGCGCGATCATGCTATCTTTTGGGGTGAGCATTTGCGCGATTTGCTGGCGGATTTTGCAAGGGCAACGCAATGAAAGACCAGCAATGACCACATTCGAATCGGAAGGAGCAGTCCCGGTGTGAAAACCGCTGTGATTCGTACGGCGACCGGATCGAAAAGCGTTGCAAGGAACAATCTATCCGCACGCACCCGTGTGCTCGATTTGGCGGAGTTGGTCAAAGCTCGGCTCACATTACTTGTTCTGATGACCACCGCGGCCGGTTTTTATCTCGGAGCGCAGTCGCCGATCCATTACGCCGCATTGTTTCACGTTGTGTTCGGGACAGCAGCCGCGGCGGCCGGCGCGGCCGCGCTCAACCAGTGGTGGGAACGCAAGCTCGACGCGCTGATGTGTCGAACGAGAACGCGCCCCGTTCCGGCTGGTCGCATGCGACCTGCCGAAGCTCTTGCTCTTGGCCTCGTTCTTTCGATTTTTGGCGTTGGTTATCTCGCGGTTAGCTGCAACGCGCTCAGCGCCACGCTCGCCGCGGTTACGATACTCATTTATATCTTTGGCTACACGCCGCTGAAGCGGGCCAGCACCGCGAATACCCTCGTCGGCGCCGTTCCTGGGGCGATTCCGCCAATGATCGGTTGGGCGGCGGCGCGCGGAACAATCGAGGCGGGGACATGGAGTCTCTTCGCGATCCTCCTGTTGTGGCAGTTGCCGCATTTCTTTGCGATAGCCTGGATGTACCGCGATGACTATTCACGTGCGGGCTTCCGAATGATTTCGAGTGATGATCGCAGCGGCGAACGTAGCGCTAGTCAGAGTGTATTCTTTTGCATTTTGCTCCTGGTGATCGCAGGCCTGCCCGCGTTCCTCGGAATCGTCACTCTGCTTTACCTTGCGATC
>Ga0209268_1001317_pt1 | contig 12164 bp, 5 predicted proteins | sample GraSoiAngelo_143_FD_185900 | JGI IMG/M metagenome (GOLD analysis project Ga0209268, IMG submission 185900) | Grasslands soil microbial communities from the Angelo Coastal Reserve, California, USA - 14_1009_02_30cm (SPAdes) (version 2) | ecosystem: Environmental > Terrestrial > Soil > Grasslands ... | reverse complement strand
GCTTCCACATTGTCCGTCGGTTTAGCTGCGATGACTTGTTCTTCGTGACTGCTGAGGTGCACTTGCAACTGGTCGGCGATGGCTTTGGCGACTTCACTCTCGACCGAAAAGATGTCGGTCAGTTTGCGATCAAACGTATCAGCCCAAAGATGAGAATCATTAGCAACTTTGATCAGCTGCACGTTCACCCGTACGGCGTCGCCGCTCTTCTGCGCGCTGCCTTCCAGGATGTTTGCAACGCCAAGTTCCCGCGCGATCTGGCGGAGATTACGCGCGATGCCGCTCTTGTATTGCATCACACTTGTTCGACTAATCACTTTCAAGTCGGCGATCTTCGCGAGATTGGTGAGAATTTCATCCTGCACGCCGTCGGCGAAAAAGGCGTTATCGGGATCGCGACTCAAGTTTTCGAATGGAAGCACTGCAATGCTTTTGTCCGGCGCTGTCGCCAAGTCTGCGGCACCGAGAGCACTGGATGTTGATGATTGCAGCGCAACTGGCTGCTTTGATTCTTCGACGAGCTTTTCAAAGCGCGGGTCGCCCCTCAGCGGATCCCAGAACGGCAGCAGTTTCAATTGACCATAGCTGAGGCTGCTTGGGCAGCGGATGACGCTGGCAAGTTGTTCGCAAGCGAGATCTTTGTCGCCAACCCACGCAGCGATCATGGCCAGATACTTGACCATGTTCGCGCCATTCATTGAATCTTTTTCCACGGGAAGAAGCTCGACCGCGCGCCGGCCTTCGCGCAGCGCCTCCTCTTTGCGCCCGAGAGCAGCGTCGATCAAACCAAGCACGCACAATGCCGGGCCGTAATTCGGTTGAGCTTGGACGATTTTCTCCTGCTCCGCGCGCGCAGCAGTGAAAGCCGACCGCGCTTTCTCATCGTCTTTTGTCATACGCGCGATAACGCCTTCTGCGAATGGACGATTGAAAAGAACATTATCGGTGAACTGAATTGGCTCCTGGCCAAACGCGATCAAGGTATCTTTTGCAGCCGCGGCGTTGCGTTCGGCGAGTGGGCAAATAATCGAAGGATGACTGGGCACCGCTGCAGGATTTGTAGCTCGAATTGAATCGATTGTTTGATGCAACGGTCGGGTATCGGCTTTCCAATCAAAGTCGACGTACGCAAGCCATACTTTCGTAAAGGCATCGTTAGGTTCGAAAGCCAATGCGCGGGCCAACCACGGTTTTGCTTCCCCATAGCGCCGAAGAAACGAGTAATTACTTGCAACCCCCAGTACCAGCGTTTCAATATCGCGCGGGTTCAGCTCCACTGCGCGCTCCAGATTTTGCGTAGATTCTTCCCAGTGCCCCTGACGCCTCTGGATGAGACCCGTCAACCCGAATATCCGCGCGTCATTAGGCAACGTCTGGCGGGCAAATTCCAGTTCAGCCAGAGCACCGTCGTAATCGCCGTACGCCCAGTAAAGATTCTGCCCACGCGCGAGATGCGTTTCACCAGCGTCCGGACGAAGGTGAGAGGCCGCTTGAAGGGCTGCTTCGGCTAACGCCAGGCGCGCAGATGTATGGTCCTCGCCAAAAAAATAAAGCGCGTCATGAGCGAAAGCGAGCTGGCAATAAGCATCGAAAAACGATGGATCACGCGCGACAGCCCGGTTCAGCAGATCGACTGCCTGGAGCTTTTCCGCTTTCCCGATCAAGCCCTCCGTCAGAAGAATATTTTTGGCGCGCGCGTAGAGATCGAACGCGCTGATGTCGCTCGTCGAAGAACGTTGGATTGCGTTCTCTTCACGCGGCGAAAGTTTAGCCTGTAACTGATCAGCAATCGTCTTCGCGATCTCGCTTTGAATGGTAAACACGTCCGCAAGATCGCGCTCATACGTCTGCCCCCATAGGTGCCGGTCCGTGCGCGCATCGATCAATTGCGCATTGACGCGCACCCGATTCCCGGAACGCTGAACACTTCCTTCGACCACATGCGCCACACCTAATTGCCGGCCGATCTGGCGTAGGTTGCGCGCAATGCCGCTTTTGTATGGCATCACACTCGTGCGGCTGATCACTTTCAGATCGGCCACTTTCGCGAGGTCACTCAGGATCTCGTCCTGCACGCCATCGGCGAAAAAGGCGTTCTCTTGTTCCTTGCTCAGATTGCTGAATGGCAGCACTGCAATGCTTTTCTCCGGCGGCGCCGCATTCGAAGGTGCCGAACGCTCTGATTCGGTTCTCCAAATCATCACGCCTAATGGCACGGCCAAGACGAGAAGCATCGCCGCCATTACCGCGATACTCGGATTGCGTCGCACCCACTTTCTGCCACGGGTGACGAGTCCGGTGCGCCGGGCGCGGATCGGTTCGTGCTTTAGCCAGCGTTCAATATCCTCGGCCAGCGCCAGAGCGGAAGGGTACCGGCGCTGCGGATCTTTATCGAGGCACTTCAAGCAAATCGTGTTGAGGTCGCGATCTACTTTTGGATTTAAGAGGCGCGGCTGCCGCGGCTCAGTGTCTAAGACCAATCGGACCGTTTCATAGGTCGTGCCGCCAGCAAAAGGCGCATGACCCGTGAGCAGTTGGTAAAGCACTGCGCCCAGTCCGTAGATATCCGTGGCGCTCGTGACGCTTGCATTATTTCCCACCGCTTGTTCCGGTGCCATGTAGCTGGGCGTGCCCAAAACTTCCATCGTGCGCGTGACGGTACTCTCTGTCTCGACCAGCCGGGCCAGCCCGAAATCCGTGAGATGCGGTTCGCCTTTTGCGTCGAGCAGAATATTTCCGGGTTTGATGTCTCTATGAAGGATGCCGTGTTCATGCGCATGGTGAACTGTGCGGGCCAGCTTGGCGATCAGTTCCACTGCGTGACGAATCGGCATCGGTTCGCGCTTCGCGACGGCATCGAGTTGGCCGCCCTCCACCAGTCCCATGCTGAAGTAACAGGCGCCGTCGCGCTCTCCGACTTCGTAAATCGGGACGATACACGGATGGTTCAGGCTGGCGGCGGCTTCTGCTTCGAGACGAAAGCGCTTTACGTGTGCTTCTGTCGCCCAGTGAGCGAGACCAATCACTTTAAGCGCCACAATCCGGTTGAGACTTTTTTGTCGTGCCCGATAAACCACGCCCTGGCCACCGTGTCCGATTTCTTCGAGTACTTCGTAATCGCCGAAATCTTTCGACATTCGTGCGAAGGTTGGTTCAACCTCCTTGTCATCTTTGTTGTCGAGTAAGGCGAGACCAGTCCGAAACAGGCAAACGCTGCAAACTCCCTGCGGCGCATCCGCGAACACGGTGGCCCCGCATTCTGCGCAAACTCTGCTGGCATTCGTCATCCTGTTTTCCGGCCGATTTACTGTCTCCACTTGTACTGCCGGAAATTCTTTCACAGGTTACGTTTGCAGTACGGCGATGAAATGGCGGAGCTCATCCTCGACGTCGTCCTTCACCGCGACCGTGTGGGCAATCTCTTCCTCCAACAACTGCCGATAGCGATGGCGCATGCGGTGAAACGCTTGTTTTACGGCGTTTTCAGTCATTTGCATTTCGGCGGCTATCTCAGCCTGCGAAGGTTGGGCAGATTCCCTGGCGAGCAATTCTTTCAAGCGATCGAATAACGGCAGTTTGCCAGCGGCTTCATATTCGGTTCGGAGCCGGGTGAGGACTTGCTCCAATAATGTTAATGCCCAACGTCGCTCGTAAATGCGATCAGCGCTCAATTTGTGGGACGGCTCCTGATCCACGCGCTCGCGCGCGAGCAAATCCTCCAGCGAAACCAGTGGCCGGCCTTCGCCTCGTTTGATGGTCAGTTCGCGATGCCGCGCCTTCGAGAGAAAATTCTTGAGTGACGCCAGCAAGTAAGAGCGCAAACGTCCCCTTTCCTGCCTGACAGTTTCGAGGTCCCGCCGCTCCAGCAGCCGCGCGAAAAACGCTTGAGTGAGATCCTGTGCTTCCTCTGGCTTGTAGCCTTCGCGTCTGACGAAGCCGTACAGTGGCCACCAATAGGTTCGGCAGAGTTTTTCAAGCGCTGCCTGCGCTGCCGGTGTTGGACCTTGCGCTTCCAGCACCACGCTCCAATGCGTGGTGGTAAATGCAGGAGCACCGTTTTGAGTGCTTTGACCACTCGCGCTCCTCGGTACTCCGTTAGCTACCGCAGGCACGATACGAGATAAGTAAAAAGTCGTGCCGAAATCAAGCCTGAAGATGGTTCACAAGGAGCGACGGCTTGGGCAGCCGTCCACGTAAATAATGACGGTTGGGAAACCGTCACTCCTTGTTGGGCCCCGCGCGTGACCCTGTGAGTCGCAAATTCTTTGTGTCGTTTGTGTTCTTCGTGGTTAATTTCAGTGACTTCGACCATGTCTGACGAACGAAAAACATTAGAACAACGTGCGACGATGACCGACCTGGAGCGTCTTCGTCATTCCGCGTCCCCCGTACTTGCAACGGCGATCCTTTGTCATTCCGAGCGAAGCGAAGCACAGTCGAGAATGGAGCGGTTAGGGAAACCGCGACATGGGCGGGCAGGCCGAGAGGCCGAGCGAGCGGCGCGAGCGAGTCAAATCTCTGGATAGAATGACTGAGGAACGCAAAACACCTGAGATGCGCGCACAGATGACAGACTTGGAGCGTCTTCGTCACTCGGCGTCCCACGTACTTGCGACGGCGATTTTAAAGATTTGGCCGGAAGCGCAGTTCGCCGCCGGGCCACCGGTGGAAAACGGCTTTTATTACGATGTCGATCTCCCACACCGCATTTCGCCCGACGATTTCGAAAAGATCGAGGCGGAAATGAAAAAGGAGATCAAAGCAAACCATCCATTCGAGCGGATTGAAGTTTCGCGCGATGAAGCGCTAGGCGAGCGACCAGACCCAAGCAGGTTCAAGCTCGACATCATCGAAAACATTCCGGCCTACGAAAAAATCTCACTTTATCGCAGCGGCGACTTCATTGATCTCTGCGCCGGTCCGCACATCATGCACACAGGGAACATCGGCGCGTTCAAACTCACCAACGTGGCGAGCGCTTATTACAAAGGCGACGAAAAAAATCCGCAGCTTCAGCGCATTTACGGCACTGCCTTCCAGACGAAAAAGGAACTCGACGATTATTTCGCGATGCTCGAAGAAGCAAAGAAGCGCGACCATCGCAAGCTAGGCAAAGAGCTGGAGCTTTTCGTTTTTGACGACGATGTCGGCCCGGGACTTCCAATGTTTTTGCCGCGCGGCGCAGTCATCGCTGAAGAACTGGAGAAGCTGGCGAAAGAAACCGAATTCGCCGCCGGTTATCAACGCGTACGCACACCGCACATCGCGCGTGAAAGCCTGTACAAAAAGAGTGGTCACCTCCCTTACTACGCCGAATCGATGTTTCCGCCGATGACCCTGCGAGCGGAGGGATTTCGCGGGCCTATTCTTGAAACCCTCGAAGAAGCCTCTGAAAAGCTCGTGCGAGACATGAAATCCGCTTTTGAGTCAATCGGCTTGATTCCTCCGACAGGAAGCTCCGATGAGTCGTTTCGAAATTTTTTCCAACAAGAAGATGTAATCGAAAAGAAGATCGAAGATTTGCCTGAGTCCTTGAGGGAAAAAGTAGCAGGCGACGTTGCCAAACTAAAATGGGAACTTTTCAAACACGCGTTACTCAAGGCAGGTTTGGCTGAAGACCGTTACTACCTCAAAGCGATGAACTGTCCGCATCATCACAAGTTGTTTGCGGCTATTCCACGCAGTTATCGCGATCTGCCGTTGCGGCTGGCGGAGTACGGGACGGATTATCGGTACGAGAAGAGCGGCGAGTTGTTCGGACTCATGCGGGTGCGGTCGCTGCAGATGAACGACGCCCATATCTATTGCACACCAGAACAATTCGAAGCCGAGTTCAATGCCGTGAACGAGATGTATCTGAAATATTTCAAGCTCTTCGGGATCGAGAAATATTTGATGCGTTTCTCAACGCATGATCCATCCAAGCTCGGCCAGAAGTTTGTCGACGAGCCGGAGCTTTGGAAACAAACCGAAGAAATGACGCGCAACGTCCTAAAGAATTCTGGAATTAATTATGTCGAAGTGCCGAACGAAGCGGCCTTTTACGGCCCGAAGATCGACGTGCAAGCGTGGAGCGTGATCGGACGTGAGTTTTCCATCGCGACCAACCAGGTCGATTTCGCGCAACCGCGCAGTTTCGACCTTCGCTACAAAGATCGCGATAACATCGACAAGATTCCTATCTGCATTCATCGCGCGCCGCTCGGTACGCACGAGCGCTTCATTGGATTTTTGATTGAGCATTACGCCGGCAATTTCCCGCTCTGGCTCTCGCCGGAACAGGTGCGCATCCTCACTATCAGCGATGATCCAAAGCTAGTGGATTACGCGCGATCGATTCTGAAAGAACTGCGCGCTCATCAAGTTCGCGCCGAAATCGACGAAAGTTCCGACAAGATCAACGGCAAAATTCAGCGCGCCGAACAAATGAAAATCCATACCATGTTCGTGATCGGAAAGCGCGACATGGACGCCGATGCCGTCAGTGTGCGCGTCCACGGCAAAGGTAATCTCGGCGCCAAACCACGCGCCGAAGCGATCGCGGAGATCTTACAATCTATCAAAGAACGTCGCTCGTAAGGTCCATTGCGGCAATCGGTGCGTTACTCATTTGCGCTGCGGTGCCAGGAGCCGAGCTCCATCCAATTGTAAAGGTCGGGAGCGGGTTTCTGTTCGGCGCCACGGCCGACTGTCGGTCGCTTGCGGAGCGTGACAGCTACATGTTGTTAGCTTCTCGATGACTGTCGTAGTCTTTCTTCGGCTCGAGCTAAACGAAAGCTTTCGGACCTTGCTGGAGCGCGTCGAAGTTTTCTGATCGCCCCGTTTTATGGCTCGAGGAAGGAACGACGCAGGCCACGGCATGCAGCGGCTTGGACGTGGACGACGCTCATCTGGCTTAAGCTATCAATGAGCTGCCTCTTCGAGTAACTTGGTTGCTTCATCGAGATTAGCCCTAGTGGCAACCTTTTCTAATCCGCGCTTGAGCTCTTCGTTAGACGCTGCGCCGAGCCTGATAGAAGTCTGGAAGTCGGCGATAGCGCGTTCCAGGTCGGCAATCCGCGATTTCTGATTTTGCGAAGTTTTTGCCCGGTGAAGGTACAACATTCCGCGATTGTGATACACGAACGGTGTAAAACGGCCTTTTAGGTCAATAGCTTGCGCATACAACTTTAACGCTTCATCGTATTTCCCAGCTGTTTCGAGCTCACCAGCTTTCATCGCCACCTTCATATCGTCAGTCTCAATCACTTTCGGTGCGTCTTGCTTCACGGTTAGTTCTTGATCTTTCTGCTGAGCGATCTCCGGCTTGAGGTAAGCAAATGTCTTGAGCACCTGCTGAAGCGCACCGGAATCTTTTTGGTAACTGGCGTGATCTCGCGATGAGAGGGCGATGTAGGCGACCGCGCGCGGCAATTGGACATAAGCGACGCGTTCCCACTGTGAATAAGTTTTCGAGGCAGGGTATTCGTTGATGAAATAATCGTGACCGTCCGCGGTTTTTCCGGAAGCGACTTTCTCTTTCGGTTTTCCGTGCGTCTTTTCCATGTCCTTGATCGCCATTGCCACGAACGCGTTTACGTCTTCAAACTGAGTACCCGCAATTTTCGCGTAGATCACCGTTCGCGCGTCGGCCCAGGATTCACTTTTTGGATAAAGAACGCACGGCAATCCTTGACTGGCGCCGGCCTGATTATCCAGGACCCATCCGTCGGGCGCACTGATGTTAAACGCGGCCTTTGGCCCGTAAACAATTCCGCCGCGATAGTTATCTTGAGCGGACGCGCACGGACAGAATGCACCGAGCGCGAGGAAGGCAACAATACACACTTTTGTTTTCATCCTAGATATTGTTAGAAGCGACGATTACTGGTTAGCCACTTTTTTGGATGTAAATTTTACCTCTGGAATATTCAAACTGCCTTTAGAGCCTCGCCTTTAAAAATTTCGTTATACCGGCGCGAGAAATCCTCCTTGTTCTTTACGGCGTTGAGCCCATAGGGCATCAACAGTGGGAATTTTGTCATCTCCGCGATTGTCGCTTTATCGCCAGCGATGATCGCGGATTTAAATTTCTTCCAGAATGTCGAAAAGTCGGTCTGCGCGAAAGCGTTTGAAAATGACAACAGAATCAAAACCCGGCTAGCCAAGTCTGCGCTTTTATCACTCCAATAGAGGCGAATGAATTTAATTTCGACGCTTTCACTGCTCCTTCGATCACGGTGTTCTCCGTTCGTTAGGAGTCCTGCGCATTTGAAAAACCACGGCTAATCGTGCACGCGACCATTGCGACGAATGTGATAAACGATCTCATTGTTCCTCTTCGAGCTCCTTTTTCGACATCTGATGCGTGAGAACCGCGGATTACGCAGAGCCGATAACTGGGGAGTGCTCAGGCTGCTAGATTAAGAAATTCGAGCGTGCATTGTCAACGCCTTCATAGTTAGCATTGAGATATGAAATCCTGGCGAGTTGCGACAGTCATGATGTCGATGTTGCTAGGGATTTCTGCGTTTGCCGCAAACCCATTTCTCGATGCTAAAGACGACAAACCCGTGTCCGCGAAATTTCAAGGGAACGAGTGGGGCGACGAAATTCAGCAGGACGAAATCCCGCTCACCGCCCGAGTCGTTACGACGCGCGTTGCCAACATGCCATGGGGTGCAATTTTCAAAATCGAATTCACCGATCTCAAATCGAGCGCGCCACAGAAGCGCGAAATCCGGCCGGATTATTTCATCGTCACAGATGACCGCATGGTTCTGTTGAACGAAGAGGACAACGAAGCCGCCGTTAAGAAAATCTCAGCGATGGATAAACCGCCGGCAGTCGAGCCGGGCGAAGTGTATGGAATTACCACCGGCAGTTTCAATCACGAGGAGAGCCTATGGAAAACAACGATCAAGCTCAAAGGCGATTTATGCATTTACGATGCGAGCCATCCCTCCGGTCATTTCAAAAAGATCGTTTGGAAAAAAGGCGTTGGATTAGTTGAGTACGCGAGTGGCTACGGCGCGCATGCTGACGGTTTTCGTCTGAAACGGCAGAAATGACGGCCGTTCCGGACTGAGTTGTCGAGCTACAGAAAAATTTGACTGAGACAACAAAAGCCGGTCAGGCATATCAAGGAATGGATCTAGCTCCGACGTTAAAAAAGCATTTCGGCTACGACGAGTTTCGGCCGCTGCAGCAGAAAATCATCAACGACGCCCTCGCGGGGCGCGATGTGCTTGTGCTGATGCCGACCGGTGGCGGGAAATCGCTCTGTTTTCAATTGCCGGCTTTGACACGCGACGGCCTGACCATTGTGGTGTCGCCCCTCATTTCGCTCATGAAGGATCAGGTGGACGCTCTGCAGACCAGCGGTATCCCGGCGACGTACTTGAATTCAACGCTGGACCGCCAGGGCGCTGTAGCGCGCTGGCGCGGGCTGCATCGCGGCGAGTATCGTATGCTTTACGTCGCGCCTGAGCGGTTGATGCTCGATACGTTTTTGGAGCGCGCGGTGAATTGGAACATTGCGCAGTTTGCCATCGACGAGGCGCATTGCATCAGCGAATGGGGCCATGATTTCCGGCCGGAATATCGCGAGCTCAAGAAACTGCGAACCCACTTTCCAGACGTGCCAATGATGGCGCTCACTGCCACGGCTACCGAGCGGGTCCGGGCCGATATCGTAAAGCAACTGAAACTGCGAGAGCCCCGTTGTTATGTAGCCAGTTTTAATCGGCCAAATCTCGCTTACCGCGTCGTTCCGAAAGCCGCGCCGTATGAACAGTTACTACAGTTCATCCGGAGCCAGCTTAACGACAGCGGCATCGTTTACTGCGCCAGCCGAAAGAGCGCGGACTCCCTGGCCCGGAATCTTAGTGAAGACGGCATAAGCGCGAAGCCGTATCACGCTGGCCTAACCAGCGCCGAGCGTACGAAAAATCAGGAAGCCTTCCTGCGAGATGATGTGCGCGTGATCACTGCGACAATTGCATTTGGAATGGGCATCAACAAACCAAACGTCCGCTTCGTGGTGCATTACGATCTGCCAAAAAACCTGGAGAGCTATTACCAGGAGACAGGGCGCGCCGGCCGGGACGGATTGCCAAGCGAATGCGTGCTGCTGTTCAGCGCGAGCGATGTCGCCAAGCAACTCCATTTCATCGACGAAAAGAGTGAAAGCGAAGCGCGAATTGCGCGGGCGCAACTTCAACAAATGGTTCATTACGCCGAGACACGCGAATGCCGGCGCGTGACTTTGCTCCGATATTTTGGCGAAGAATATACAAAGCCATCATGTGAGGGATGCGACAATTGCCTCACGCCACGCGAGACGTTCGATGGTACGATTGCGGCTCAGAAGTTTCTCTCCTGCGTACATCGTATCCACGCGAAAAGCGGATTCGGATTTGGATTGAATCATATCGCCGATGTTTTACGTGGCGCAGACACAGAGGCAATCCGGCAACGAAGTCACAACGAATTGTCCACTTATGGTATTGGCCGCGAATTGAAACGTGATGCCTGGCAGGCGATCGGACGCGAGCTGCTGCGCCTGGGACTCATCGAAAGCGCGCCCGGAAAGTTTGCAACCTTAAGTCTCACGCCGGCTGGTCGCGATGCCTTGCGCCACCGTACACCGATCACCCTTACAAAGCAGATCGAAGTTGTCGAGCAGTCGCGAGATCAAAAGGCTCGTGTGGGCGCGATCGAATGCGACGAAGTGTTGTTCGAACGTTTGCGTGATCTGCGCCGTAAACTGGCGGATGAACGCAACGTGCCGGCCTACGTCATTTTCTCCGATGTCTCGCTCCGTGAAATGGCGAGAAATTATCCGACGATCGCAACTGAGTTTCGCCGAATTCCTGGCGTGGGAGAGCAAAAGCTGAAGGACTTTGCGGAGACGTTCCTTAGCGAAATCAAAAATTATCTCGTCGGCAACCCCCGCCGAACATTTTCCAGTCTTCTCGATCCTTTGCCTCCGCCGCGTCGTTCGCGCTTGAATGATAGCCAGACGGAGACACTGCGGCGATTTCAAAAAGGCGAGTCAATTGATCAGATCGCACGCGCGCGCGGGTTTGTGGCCAGCACCATTTACGCGCATCTGCTTGCCGCTATCGAGCGCGGAAAAATCGCCGAACGGGATCGCTTCTTTACCTTGGAAGAAGAAAAGCAAATTGCCGCGGCATTCCGGCAGATCAGCGATGGAAAACTTGTCGATGTTAGCGTGTTACTCGGCAACAAATATGATATCGGCTTGCTACGCATCTTCCGAGCATTTGCCGCGCGCCGAGTGGTAAATCCGTCCTAGCCTCCTACTAATCTAATCAGGACAGCGGGCGCTACACCAAAATCGCTTCTTTTCTCTGGACAATCGATGCAAATTCTGGCGAGAACCTGAGAAGCGCCATGGAATTTCTCCTTGATTGGCCAGTGCCGCTTTCATTTCTGACCGTTTCGATAGTTGCGGCGGCCATTGCTCTATTGGGCCTTTACCTGGTACGAAAAAAGTACCCGACGGAAGTGCTAAAGGAAAACCACGAGGTAGCTGCAATTATTTTTAACGCTTTCGGTCTGTTTTACGGGGTGATGGTTGCGTTCGTCGTGTTTGTTACGTGGAGCGGATACTCCGACGCCACAAAAAATCTGGAAATGGAAGCTAACGAGGTCGCTGATATTTTTCATAGTACGCAAGCGTTCCCGGACCCGGCGCGTAGAACAATACGACAGGGGCTCATGGATTATGTGATTTCGGTTTATGGCGACGAATTGAAAAGAATGTCTCAGGGGGAGATAGCTCTTCATTCCGGCAAGGCACTGCCAACGCTGTTAACTGAGTTCTATCAGATGGATGAGAAATCGATTCCCAATAGAGAGCTTTATGCCGACACATTAGATAGGTTAAACGACCTCGCTCAGTATCGCCGACTTAGGATATTTGCCGGGAACGACACCGTGCCACTGGCCATCTGGTTAGTGCTACTTGTGGGCGCTGTATTCACCGTTTCATACACCTTTTTCTTCGGAATGAAAAACATCAGGGCGCAATATGTGATTGCCACTACACTCACCGTAACGATCACCTTGATTTTATTTTTGATCTACGTCCTCGATCATCCCTTTACAGGGACGAGCAAGGTAAGCGCGCAACCGCTCAAGGACGTGATGGAGATAAT
>Ga0209268_1001310_pt1 | contig 12208 bp, 10 predicted proteins | sample GraSoiAngelo_143_FD_185900 | JGI IMG/M metagenome (GOLD analysis project Ga0209268, IMG submission 185900) | Grasslands soil microbial communities from the Angelo Coastal Reserve, California, USA - 14_1009_02_30cm (SPAdes) (version 2) | ecosystem: Environmental > Terrestrial > Soil > Grasslands ... | reverse complement strand
GCCAATCCGTCGCGGTGAGGGCGGTCGCCTTCAACCGCCCGAGGGCGTCCCGCGCGCGTCGCTCGGCGTAGTCCAGGAGGTCCGTAGCCGCCGCGCGCACCGCCGCCCATCCGTACCGCGCCGCGAGGGCGCGCAGACCCTCCCCTCCTCGCGCCACCGCCGCTCGCTGCGCCGCCAGATCCGCGCGCCGCGTCTCGGCCGTCCGCACGTTGGCGAGCAGGAACCGCTCGACGTCGGCCGTCAAGCGAAGCGGCGGGACGATCACGCCTTCGGCAAAGACTTCGCGTGCCCCGGCAGGCATGCTCCCGGCCTGCACGCCGCCGACATCCGAGTGGTGCGCCCGCACCACGCTGTAGCCGCCCACCGTGCCATCGACCTCGACGGCCCCGATGAGTGTGATGTCGGGGAGGTGTGAGCCGCCGGTATACGGATCGTTGAGGATGAACACGTCGCCCGGGCCGGGGGGCGGGGCGAGCGCGCGCACGGCCGCCACCGCCTCGTGCATGGCACCGAGATGCACCGGGATGTGGGCGGCCTGCGCGATCATTTCACCGGCGGCGTCGAACAGCGCCGCCGAGCAGTCGCGCCGCTCGCGAATGTTGGGGGACACCGCGGAATGAATCAGGACGAGGCCCATCTCCTCCGCGATGGACGCGAAGGCGTGTCCCATCACCTCGAGCCCGACGGCGTCGAGGGTCATGTGTGCTCCACCAGCACGGCGCCGCATGGATGCACCGTGCCGCGCCACCCGGGCTCGACCAGGGCCGTCGCGTTTCGCCCCGCCAGGATCGCCGGGCCGGCGATGGTGACGCCCGCGGCGAGCTCGTCGAGCGCCCAGACCGAGGCGCTGACCCGAACCCCTCGTACCGTGATCGGGCGACTGGCGCCGGGCCGCTGGACGACGCGCCGCGGGTCCGCGAACCGCGGGAGCGGCCCCTCGCGCAGCGCGACCACGCGCAGGTTCACGATCTCGACGCTCCGATCGCTCCCCGCATGGCCGAACCGCGCGCGGTGCTCGACGAGAAATGCGTCCCCGATCCGTTGGGGATCGTCGCCCGTTATGGGCACCGTCACTTCGTAGCCCTGTCCGGCGAACCGGCAATCCGCGTAGGGCCAGACGGTGCCGTCGGGCACCTGGCTCCGCCCTTCCGCGAGCAGCGGCGCGAAGGCGTTCCCGAGGTCTCGGGACGACAAGCCGTCGAGGGAGCGGTGAAACGACGCGAGCAGATCCACGCGTTCGGCGGCCGAGGCGAGGCCCAGCGCCGAGAGGGCCCCCGGATGGGGTGGGATCACGATCGTGCGCATCCCCAGCGCCTCGGCCAGCTGGCACCCGAACAGCGGCCCGGCGCCGCCGAACGGGAGTAGCGCCATCTGCCGAGGATCGAGCCCGCGCGCCACGCTGACGCGCTTGAGCGCCCGCGCCATCACCGCGGCCGCCACCGCCACGACGCCCGCCGCGATCGCGGCCGGATCGGTCTTCCCCCCCACCGACCCGAGAGATCGGAGCGCAACCTCCCCGGCGTCGCGATCGAGTCGCACTGCGTCCGCGAGCCGATGCTGGGCATCGAGCCATCGCAGCGCCAGGCACGCGTCGGTGACGGTGGGTCGGTCGCCGCCCCGACCGTAACATGCCGGACCCGGGACCGCCCCGGCGCTCTCCGGGCCGACCTTGAGGGCACCGCCGTCGTCAACCCGTGCGATGCTCCCCCCGCCGGCGCTCACCGTCTCGATCAGGACGGCCGGCAGGGCGACGACGAGCCCCGCGACACTCCCGCCGCCGTCTCCGAGGGGGGTCCCACCCGTGACGAGGCTCGCGTCGGCGCTCGTGCCGCCCATGTCGAGCGTCAACAGCTCCCGCAGCCCCACGGCCGTGCCGACCAGCCGGGCGCCCACGACACCACCCGCGGGGCCCGACAGCGCGAGCGACGCCGCCCGCGTGGCCGCCGGCCCCGGCGGGAGCGTCCCGCCGCTCGAGGTCATGACGCGCAGCAGTCCGATGCCGCGGGCCCGCACCTCGCGCTCGAGCCGGCCGAGATACGCCGAGACCTTGGGACGGAGATACGCTTCCACGGTCGTGGTGCTGGTCCGCTCGAGCTCCCGGAACACGGGAAGCACCTGGTGGCTCGCAACCACGGGGACGTCGGGAAGGGCCTCGTGTAGCGCCGCGACGAGGCGGCGCTCGTGCTCCGCGTGGCGGAACGCGAACAGCAAGGCGACGGCCAGCGCTTCGGGAGCGGGCGCGAGCGCGCGTACCGCCGCGACCACCCGCACGACCTCGTCCTCGCCGAGCGGCTCGAGCACGCCGTCGGGGCCGGTGCGCTCGGCGACCGCCACGACGTCGGACCGCGCGACGAGCGGCGGCGGGTGGTCGCGGGTGAGGTCGTAGAGCGCCGCCCGGTCCTGGCGCCGCAGCCACAGGAGGTCTTCGAAGCCCTTCGTCGTCACGAGCGCGATGCGGGCACCGCGGCGCTCGAGGAGGGCGTTCGTAGCGATCGTGGTTCCGTGAATCAGGACATCGACCGGGACCGGAGACAAGGCGTCCAGCGCTCGAAACAGCCCGACCGCGGGATCGTCCGGCGTGGTCACGACCTTCCGGACCTCGATCGTCCCGTTTTCCGCGAGGGCGACGAGATCGGTGAAGGTTCCACCCACATCCACGCCCACCCTCATCGGCCCGCCACCCCCCGCCCCACTTCAACGCGGAACGCGGAAGACGGAACGCGGAACAGATCGAGCGGAGTTCGATCACGGACACGAGGTTCGGTGAACGAACTGGGTTCGCTCTGTTCCGCGTTCCGCGTTCCACGTTCCACGTTTCTCAAGCGGTCCGTCCCCAGTGCTGCACTGCCAATGCGCCGGCGAGCCCGAGGGTGGCCAGCACACACAGCGTCCCCACCCAATCACCCAGTCGCACGTACAGCGGAATCACGTCGCTGGTGCGCAGCCGGTCCGCGACGGTCGCCTCCACTTCGAGACCCGTGGCCGCGTAGGTCCGCCCCAGCGGATCGACGAACTCGGAGATACCGTCGTTCGCCGCCCGTGCGATTCCGGCGCGGGTCTCGATCGCTCTCAGGACGAGATGGCTTGCGTGCTGGTATGGGCCGGCGGTCCTACCGTACCACGCATCGTTCGTGATATTCACGAGGAAAGCGGCGCCCGCCCGGCGGTAGGCGCGCGCGAGCTCTTCGAACGCGGATTCGTAGCAGATGACGACGCCGAGGCGACCGATCTTGGTCTGGTACACGGGGAGCGTGGGCCCTGGGGAAAACCCGCCCGACCATTGCCGCAGTCCGGGCACGCTCCGGAACAGCCGAACGGGAACGAACGGGACGCGCTCGACGACGGGCACCAGATAATGCTTGCCGTACACCGGGTACGTGCGCCACTGACCCGTCGAGTCGTAGAAGAACGCGGCGTTGTAATAGACATCGGAGCGCACCGCATGAATGCCGCCCGTGAGAATCGGGGTGCGGCCCTCACGGGCCAGCGCGGCGAAGGCTGTGTCCCACGCGGGCATCTCCGCCAACCATCCGGGAATCGCGGCCTCGGGCCACAGCAGCAAATCGAGGGGTCCGCGAGCTTCGAGCGCCCTCGACATCGTCACGAGCTTCGTCACTACGCTGTCGGCGTGGCGGGGATCCCATTTCTCCCGGAAGCCCTCGTTCGGCTGGATGAGTCCGACGGTGCCGAGCTCGTGAATCGGGAGCGTCCGCTCGCGCCACCCGCCGTACGCCCCGGCGCAGACGATACTCGCGAGCATGGCCGCCGCGGGTCGCCACCGGAGCGCCCCGCTCCCGGCTCCCGGCTCCCTGCTCCCGAGCAGCGCGTCGACGAGCATCACGTTGCACCACGCCAGCCACAGGGTCACCCCCCGGGCGCCCGCGAGGTCGGCCCACTGCACCAGCAGGGGCGCGTCGGCGAGCGACGTGCCCAGCCCAAGCCAGGGAAAGCGGATGTCCCCCTGGTGGCCGACGACCCATTCGACCGTGGTCCAGGCCACGGGGAACACGACCCACAGCGGAACCCGCGGCAGTCGCATCCGCAGCGCGACGACGAACCGGAACATCAGGGCGTACCACAGACCGTAGATCGCGATCGTGGCGAGGTAGCCGAGTGCCGACAGCGGCGTGAAGTGCCACAGCGCGACCACCAGCCAGTACAGCACGGCGCCCTGTGTCACGAAGCCGTACCAGAACCCCCAACGCACCGCGCCCCCCGGGTCGCGCTCGCTTTCGAACCGGCGCAGCAGGACGACGGCCGGCGCGACGGCGAGGAAGCTCACCACGGGAAGGCGGAACGGGGGGTAGCTGGCGGCGAGGAGGACGGTCCCTAGCGCGACGAGGGCCGCGGCTTGCCGGGTCGGCGTCGTCACAGGAGCACGTCGCGCCCCTCGTCCGCCGAGCGATAGACGGCATCCAGCACGCGGTGCAACGCGAGCTGGTCGCGCGGCGGCGGGGCGTTCACATCCCCCTTCATCACGGCCAGGAAGTACGTCCACTCGGCGCGGTAGGACTGTGCGAACGGCGTCTCCCGCCCGCTCGCTCCGGTCGGGGTCACGTCGGTGATCGTCCCATGCATCTCCTTGAAGACGCGCAGGGGCTGGACTCGGGCCGAGCCCTTGGTACCGACCAGGTCGAACCAAAACCGCTCGGCCTCACCCATGTGACGCCAGCTCACGTCGATCGAGAGGGAGACGCCGTTCGCGCACACGACCAGCGCCGTCGCCATGTCCTCGACGCTGTCTTTTCCCGGCCCCATCGTATGCGCCGCGATGCGTTTGGCCGCCGGCCATCCCGCGAGCCAGAGCCCCAAGTCCAGGAGCTGCAGGCCGAGGTCGAGGAACGCGCCGCCGCCGGCCTCCTGGCGCCGCAGTCGCCACGCCACGAGGTTCCGGCTTGGCTGGAAGGTGTACCAGCCGCAGCGGATCGCCTGCAGCACGCCGATGTCGCCACCCGCGAGAAAGCCGCGTACCGCCTGCACGTCGGAGCGGAAGCGGTGGTTCATTCCGACCATCACTCGCCGGCCGTACTTCTCGCTCGCCTGGAGCACCCGCTCCACTCCGGCGAGCGTGAGCGCGAGCGGCCGCTCGCACAGCACGTGCGCGCCGGCCGCGAGGGCGGAGACGACGTGGATCTCGTGCAGGTGATTCGGAGTGCAGATCGCGACCGCACTGGGATGGGAATACTTGAGCACTTCCTCGATGTCGTCGAAGGTCTCCTTGACGTCGAATCGCCCCGCGAGGGCCTGGGCCTTACCCAAGTCCGAGTCGCAGATGGCGCAGACCTCCACGCCCGGCAAGCGCCGCAGCACCGGGAGGTGCGCAACCTGTGCGATCGCGCCGGCCCCGATCACCGCGACGCGGACCGGGTCGCTCACTTCGCCGTCCCCCGTCCCCTGCCTCTCGTCCCCGCCCAGTGGTACATCAGGCCGCTCCGCAGCGAGGCGGTCGAGACGCCGCTCGACAGCACGCCGCGGGCCTCGAGGGTGAAGCGCCAGCGCTGGGCCCCGACCTCGGCACCGATCGTGCCGTTCAAGCCCGCGGTGATCGAGTTCAGCGCGTCCTGCACGAAGGTGCCGTTGATGGCGGGGCCGCTGCCGTGCCGGATGTGGGCGCCGAGCCCGATGCCCAGATAGGTCGTCACGGAGCGCCCTTGGGGCAGCACGTATTGCAGGTCTATGTCCCCCGTGACGTCGCTCCACGTGATGCGACCCAGGTTGATCGCATCCGGCGTGCCCGGGTTCACGATGCTGTCGAGGCTCTGCGCGAAGCGCGCGCGCGCTGCGGAGCTGAAATCGGCCTTGTAATACGAGACGCCGAGCAGCACGCGCACGTGCGGGGCAATGAACCCGTAATCGAGGCGCAGGCCGCCGGTGAGCGTCCCGCGGATGTTGTTCCCGCCCACCGGGCCGAGATCGACCTGGAGGGCACTCGGCTTCAGGTTGTCGTAGGAGAACTGCGAGAGAAAACCTTGGGCGGACAGGCGAGCCGTCGGACTGACCGACAGCAGCACCGCAAGCGGAATCCACGGTCCGACCGTCCGGCCGTCCGACCGTCCGCCTGCCTTAGTAGAGGCGCTCGACATTGGTCCCCGGAAAGTAGGTGGTGACGATCCTGCGGTAATCGTGACCGGCGCGGGCCCGGCCCACCGCACCCCACTGACAGAAGCCGACCCCGTGGCCCCACCCCGCGCCTGCGGCGATGAGCCGGCTGACCTGGCCGCCGTCCTTCGTCACCGAGAGGGCGAAGGAAGTGCTGCCGAGCATCTGATCGGCCTCGGGCCGCAGCACCGCGCGCACGTCGGGGCCGAGCACGCGTACGTCGCCGTGCTCGAACGCGATACGGAGCTCGCCGACCCGGCCCGAGGCTGTCATGCGGGTCACTTCGATGTCGGTGATGCGTTGCAGCCCGCCCCCGCCCGCGTTCATCATCGCGGGCAGCGTCCGCGACAATATAGCGCGCAGCTTGGCCCCGTCCCATTCCTGGCGCCAGCGAAAGCGCGGCGAGAGTTCGCAGTAATAGTGCCCGCCCCCGGACGCGTCGGAAATCGGCCGCAGGTACGGCTGGCTCTGGGCCGTCTTGAACGCCTCGTCCACGCCGGCGGTCGAGAACCCGCAGGTCGAGTGGAAGTAGGCGTAAATCAGGTCGCCGTGATAGCGCAGCACCTCCCCCCTGGTGGCGCGCAGGGCGCCCCACACCTCGGCCGTCTCCCCCGCGACTCCGGCGTACACCTGGTCTCGCACATCGGCCCAGGCGTCGAAGCCCTGCGGCTCCCAGCGGCCCCGGTTCTTGAGCGCGAACGTCCGCGACACCACGGCCTGCGCGAGCATCGCCTGGCGTTCGTCGGCGCGTCGCGGTCCCATTTCTCCGCCGATCACACCCGCGAGGTAGCTCTCGACCGGCACCCGGTTCATCACGGTGAGGCCCGTCGGGTCACGCAGCACATTCAGCCGCCCGCGATACCGCCGGCCGTTGGCCATGGCGAAGCGGTTCTCCGTGACGCTCACCGCGGAGATGCCGGCGCGCCGCTCGCTCCGGGCGCCGTCCGCCTTCACGAGCCTGACGCCCGGGGTGTCGATCACGACGGTCCACACGGTACCGGCGGGGATCGAGCCGATCGGCTCGCCGTTCGCGTCGTCGGTGACGAACAGCTCTCCATCGCCTCCCAGAGTGACGCTGGGCGCACCGGCGACGAGCCCGACGCGCAGCTCCGGCTCCGCCCCCGGGGTGAGGGGCGAGGGTTGCGGCCGGCCACAGGCGCCGGCGAGGGCGAGGGCGCTAGCGAGCCCGCGCTTCGCCCAGTGCCGCGTCGAGTTGTGTGATGGTGAAGTCGATGTCCGCATCGGTATGCGCGCTGGAGACGAAGCCTGCCTCGAACGCCGAGGGCGCGAGGAACACGCCGCGCGCCAGTGCCGACCGGTGCCAGCGCGCGAACAGCGCCGTGTCTGCGACCTTCGCCTGGGCGAAGTTCTTGACCGGGCCGGGCGCGAAGTACATGCCCCACATGGAGCCCGCGTGCCCCGCGGTCGCCGTGATCCCGTGGCGGCGCGCGGCGTCCCCTATACCCGCGACCAGCCGCGCGGTTCGCCGCTCGAGTGCCTCGTAGAACCCGGGCCGCTCCGTCTCGCGCAACGTGGCCAGGCCCGCGGCCATGGCCACCGGATTCCCCGCAAGCGTCCCGGCCTGGTAGACCGGTCCCTCGGGCGCGACGAGGCGCATCAGCTCCGCGCGGCCCCCGTATGCGCCGACCGGGAAGCCGCCGCCGACGATCTTTCCCAGCGTGGTCAAATCGGGCCGGATGTCCAGTCGTTCCTGGGCTCCGCCCGGCCCGACCCGGAAGCCGGTCATCACCTCGTCGAAGATCAACAGGGCGCCGTGGCGGTCGCACAGGGCGCGGAGCGCCGTGTGGAACTCCGGCTCGGGCGCTATGAACCCACAGTTCCCGACGTACGGCTCGACGATCACTGCGGCCAGCGTGTCACCCCGTCGCCGGAACAGCTCTCCGACGGCGAGGGTGTCATTGAAGGGCAGCGTGAGGGTGAGACCGCCGAGCGTCGCGACGCCGCTGCCAGCTTTCACGAGGAAGCTGTCCGCGTGGCCGTGGTAGCAGCCCTCGAACTTCAGGACCAGCTCGCGGCGAGTCGCCGCGCGGGCGACCCGCACCGCGGCCATCGTCGCTTCGGTCCCCGAGTTCACGAAGCGCACCATTGCGACCGCCGGCATCCGCCGCCGCACCTGTTCGGCGAGCTCCACCTCCGCCTCGCACGGCGTGCCGTAGCTCCACCCCGCAGCCGCCGCCGCGCGGACCGCGTCGAGCACCGCCGGGTGCGCGTGTCCCAGGATCAGCGGGCCCCACGAGCAGACGTAATCGAGGTACGTACGGCCGTCCACGTCGGTGAGCCGCGCGCCGGCTGCGCGGGCGACGAAAAAGGGCGTTCCGTCCACCGCCCGGAACGCCCGCACCGGCGAATTCACCCCGCCCGGCAGCACCGCTTTCGCTCGCTCGAAGAGCTCCTCCGAGCGGGTCACGTCAGGGCGACCGCCCGGAAATCGTAGTCCTCGCTCGCCGTCAGTCGGGCGTGGACGAAGGATCCTGATTCGGCCCAGCCGCCCCGCTCCACGTAGGTGACGCCGTCCACGTCGTCCGCCTGCCAGGCCACGCGCCCCACGTGCGTGGCACGCTCCTCGTCGAACCGCGCAAGACGCTCGGCCGAGATCGCGCGCTGCACCTCGAGCAACTCCTCCAGGCGCTCGCGCTTCACGGCGTCGGGGACGTCGTCCGGGTACTGGGTCGCGCGGGTGCCCTCCTGGGGCGAGTAGGCGAAGCCGCCGAGCCGGTCGAACTGCGCCTCCTCGAGAAAGGTCAGCAGCTCCCGGAAATCGTCGTCCGTTTCGCCGGGAAAGCCCACCAGGCAGGTCGTGCGGATCGCGAGGTCCGGAATCGCCCCCCGCAGCCAGCCGAGCTTGTCCCGCAGCGTGCGCTGGCGCTCGGGACGGCGCATCCGCTCGAGCATACGGTCGGCGGCGTGCTGAATCGGGATGTCGATGTACGGGACGATGCGCGGGCTTCGCGCCACGAGCTCGACCAGCCGCTCGGTGAGGCCCGCCGAGTAGACGTACAACAGGCGATACCAGGGGACGGATGTCCCGGCGAGCAGCGCTTCGAGCAGGTCGGGGAGCTTGGGTCCCCCCAATCCCAGGTCCCGGCCGTAGTGTCCCAGGTCCTGGGCTACCAGGTTGATCTCCTGCGCACCCTGCGCCTCGAGGGCCTGCGCCTCGCGCACCAGACGCTCGAGCGGCTCGGAGCGGTGCTTCCCGCGCATCAATGGGATGGCGCAGAATGCGCAGGTGTGGTCGCAACCCTCGGAGATCTTGAGATAGCGAACGTGGCGTGCATCACCGAGGAACTGGCGGACGCCCGGATGGGTCGCGAGCGGGTCGTCGATCAACCCCCGCTCGGCGAGCGCCGGCACCAGGTGATGCAAATCGGAAAACCCGAGAAACAGGTCGACCTCCGGGATTTCCCGTTGCAGCTCTTCCTTATACCGCTGGACGAGGCATCCGACCGCGACGACCGCTTTCACACCGCCGTGTGCCTTGAGGCTTGCGGCTGACAACAGCGCGTCGATCGACTCCTGCTTCGCGGCGTCGATGAAGCCACACGTATTCACGAGGATCACGTCGGCGTCCGGGAGGTGCGGCGTCACCACGGCACCGTGGCCCACCAGCTGGCCGACCAGCCGCTCGGAGTCGACGGTCGCCTTGTCGCAGCCGAGCGAGACGACGCCGAGCTTCATCCGCGGTAATTCCCGAATCGGAGCTCGAGTCCGAAGTCCTGCGTGCGCAGGAAGGCGATCACTTCCTGGAGCTCGTCCTTGGCCGGCGCCTGGACGCGGATCTCCTCGCCCTGGATCGACGCCTGCGCCTTTTTGAACTTCCTGTCCTTGATCGCCTTGACGATCGCTTTCGCCTTTTCCTGGGGGATGCCCTGGGTAAGCTTGATCTCCCGACGCACGGTGTCGTTCGCCGCGGGCGTGACGGGGCCCAGCTCGAGGTTCTTCACGGGCACGTTGCGCTTGATGAGCTTCGCCTGCAGCACGTCGAACAGCGCCTTCATTTTGAAGTCGTCGTCGGCGACGAGCGTGAGGACGGCCTTGGCGCGGTCGAACGCGATCGAGGCCTTCGAGCCCTTGAAGTCGTAGCGCTGAGCCACCTCTTTGGTGGCTTGATTCACCGCGTTGTCGACCTCTTGGAGGTCGGCACCGGTGGAGATGTCGAAGGATGCGAGAGCGGCCATGGTGAGACAATATAAAGGCGTGGTACGTGGTGAGTGGTTAACCGTCACCAACCACGCACCACACACCACGCAGTTCGTCTTTAGAGCAGGAAGCTTTCCAGCGCCCGGGCCCGCGACACGTGCCGGAGGCGCGCCAGGGCTTTCTCTTTAATTTGTCTTACCCGCTCCCGGGTAATCCCGAGCAGCGAGCCGATCTCCTCGAGCGTCATCGGCTCCTGGCCCTCGAGCCCGAAATACAACCGGAGGATCTTCGCCTCGCGCTCCTTGAGGGTCGCCAGCACTTCCTCGATCGATTCGGTGAGGGCGTGCTCGAAGATCTCGTCGTCGGGACCGGGGCTGGTCGTGTCCGGGAGGTAGTCGAGGAGCTTGTTGTCCTCGCCGGGGGTGAGGGGGGCGTCCAGGGAGAGGTGGGCCTGCGAGATGGACAGCGTCTTCGCCACCTCTTCCTCGGAGATGTCCATCCCTTCGGCGATCTCTTCCACGGTCGGCTCGCGGCCGAGCTCTTGCAGGAGCGAGGCCGAGCGTTTGCCGATGCGGTGCAGCGTGCCCGCCCGGTTCAGCGGCACGCGCACGATACGCGATTGCTCGGCGAGCGCTTGGAGGATCGCCTGCCGGATCCACCAGACGGCGTAGGAGATGAATTTGATGCCTTTGGTCTCGTCGAACTTGTGGGCGGCTCGGATCAGGCCGAGGTTGCCCTCGTTGATCAAGTCCGAGAGGGAGACGCCCTGGTTCTGGTACTTCTTGGCCACCGAGACGACGAACCGGAGGTTCGAGCGCACCAGCTTGTCCAGCGCCTCCGCGTCGCTCTGTTTGATCCGCTGGGCCAGCGTCACCTCTTCCTCACGGGTGATCAACGGATACTGGCTGATCTCCCGCAGGTACTGGTCGAGCGATCCCTCGTCGAACGAGGCTCGTTTCGCCGTGTTCAGTTGCATGGCCGAGTCACCCCTCCAGGCGCGCACGACGCCGCCGCACGGGACTCCAGGCTCCAGTCGCCGGTTCTTACCGGATAATCGACCCGAGCCGGTGCCAGCGAATATCGGTCAGCCAAGGAAGCGCATCGTGCGCCTCCCGGTCGTAACTGAAATACACGACGAGCGGCCGTCCCTTGACTGCGGCCGCGTCCACGAAGCCCCAGTACCGGGAATCCGCTGAGTTGTCTCGGTTGTCGCCCAACACGAAGTATTTCCCGGCCGGGACGGCGAGGGGACCCCATGTGTCCCGCGTCGGGTGGTAGTCGCGTGCCACCCCCGGGCCGCCGAGCAGATAGTCCCGCTGCCAGTTGAACTCCGGATCGTACACGTCGCGCGGGTCCACCCGCTGGACATAGGGCTCCGCCAGCCGCCGGCCATTCACCCGCACCTCGCCGCCGCGCATTTCCACCGTGTCCCCGGGGACCCCGATGACCCGCTTCACGTAGTTGAGCTCGGGATTCTTCGGGTAGGCGAACACGATGACGTCGCCGCGCCGCGGCGACTCGAAGCCGGGAAGGCGGGCGTGGGTCCCGGGAATCTGCGCGCCGTAGACGGCCTTGTTGACGAATAGAAAGTCGCCCGCGAGCAGCGTGCGCTCCATGCTGCCTGAGGGAATTTGAAACGCTTCGACGAGGAACGTGCGGATGATGAGGAACAGCACCAGGGCCATGCCCAGCGAGCGCATCCAATTGTCGAACCATCGCGCAAGCCGGGAGCGCTGCTGAGGGGGGGCGAAGGGCACCGGCGCGGTGCGCGCGCTCGTACCCGGCCGAGGGGCCCCCAAGTGATGCATGGCTCTTACGTTAGCCAAGCCGTCCGCCAGAAGCAACAGTCACCGCCCATCCGCGTGCCCCGGCCCAGCGGCGAACCCGGTCCCGGAACAGGTCCGGGGAGTCGCCATGCAACACCCGGGCCGCGAGGCACGCCGCGTCGCCC
>Ga0209268_1001308_pt1 | contig 12212 bp, 14 predicted proteins | sample GraSoiAngelo_143_FD_185900 | JGI IMG/M metagenome (GOLD analysis project Ga0209268, IMG submission 185900) | Grasslands soil microbial communities from the Angelo Coastal Reserve, California, USA - 14_1009_02_30cm (SPAdes) (version 2) | ecosystem: Environmental > Terrestrial > Soil > Grasslands ... | reverse complement strand
ACTGATCCGCCATGTACGGCGGCGCCCACGTGAAACCGTAGCGGCCGAGCCCGCACTGGCCGCCGAAAGTCCAGTTGTAGTAGGCGATGTACTGCTTGACGTGGCCGTGCACGGCCCAGCCGTTGTCGGCGAAGTTCCAGTGATAGTGCTGGGGGTATCGCTCGTGCAGGAGCTTGATCCAGCCGGAAGAATCGCCAGGGCGCCCACGGAAGTCGCCGTAGAAGAAGCCATACCAGTCGTCGTAGCCGGGATCCGGATGAAAGCCGTAGAAGGTTTCCTTCTCGGGATTGGTGACCACCAGCGGATCGTTGGTGACGACCGACGCCGTCCACATGTCCGAATACCTCGTGCACCAGCCGGGCGGGTCGCCGTAGACAGGACTTCCCCAGGCCGACGCGGCGGCGGCCGGGCCGGGCAGCATCGCGAGCACCAGAGCCAATGCCGGCCCCAAAACGCGCCTCACGACGGCCAACGTAAGCGGAAGGCTCGGCCATTGAAACCCAGCCTGTTAATGCTTGGACTTGACTGGACGAGATGTCCAGTCTAGTATCGCCTCGTGCCTCGCGGAAGGCCGCGACGAGATCGAATCCTGGCGAGCGCGAGGACTGTGCTCTCGCGAGGCGATCGAGCCTCTGTGGCTTCGATCGCGGCCGCTTCGGGTACCTCCAAGGCCGGCTTCTACCGTGAATTCGAGTCCCGCGCCGCCCTCCTCGACGCCCTCAGCCTCGAGCCCGAACCGGACGCTCGCCAGCGCATCCTCGAGGCGGCCGTCGAGCTAGTCGGGGCCCACGGCCTTACCGCGCTTTCGATGGACGAGGTGGCCTCACGCGCGGGCGTGTCGCGGGCCAACCTTTACCGCCTCTTTCCGGGCAAGCAGGCCCTGTTCATCGGCGTGATCCACGCTTACTCGCCCCTGGACCCTGTCAGCCAGGTGCTGACCGCGAGGAGCGAAGAGCCGCCGGAGGTCGTGATGCCGGAGCTTGCTCGCACCATTTATCGCGTGGTGGCAGGGCCGCACGCGCCGCGCATCGGCTTGCTGCGCGCGATCTTCTTCGAAGTCGGCGCGCTCAGCCCTGACGCGGAGGCCGCTGCCCGCGAGCTGGCCACCACGGTCCTGGGCAGCGTCGGCGCGTACTTGATGAAGCAGATGCAGGCCGGCAGGCTGCGAATGGTCCACCCCATCCTGGCCCTGCAGTCCTTCATCGGACCGATCTTCTTTCACCTGATGACGCGACCCATGGCCGAGCGCTTGCTCGGCCTGGAGATGGAGGGCGAGGCGGCTGTCACCGCGCTCGCCGAGGGCTGGCTTCGTTCCATGAAGCCGGATTGATCAGGAGGAGCGAGTGAGCGAGCAGGTAGCCGTCGAGGTCGACTCCGTCACCAAGGAGTTCGGCGTCATCAAGGCACTCAACGGGGTGACACTGCGCGTGCGACGAGGTGAGATCTATGGATTGCTCGGGCCCAACGGCGCGGGCAAGACGACGCTGATCAGATCGATCGTCGGGTTGATCGCGCCCAACTCAGGCACGGTGACCGTGCTGGGGCGCAAGCTGCCCAACCTCGACGTGCTTCGCGAGGTCGGCTACATGACGCAGCAGGCGGCGCTGTATCCCGGCCTGTCGGTCGAGGAAAACGTCAGCTTTTTCGCCGCCATCTACGGCGTCGAAGGCGGGGTCAAAGACGCGCTCGAGTTCGTCGACCTCTACACGAGGCGAGGTTCGGTCGTTGCGACGCTGAGCGGCGGCATGCGGCAGCGTTGCTCACTGGCCTGCGCGCTCGTCCATCGCCCGCGGCTGCTTCTGCTGGACGAGCCAACGGTCGGTGTCGACCCGCAGCTGCGCGTCGAGCTGTGGGAGCAGTTCCGGCGCATGGCCGCCGACGGCACCACGATCATCGTCTCGAGCCACGTCATGGATGAGGCCGAACGGTGCCAGCGACTCGGCCTCATCCAGTACGGACGCCTGCTGGCGGAGGGCAGTCCATCCGAGGTGCGCGCGCAGGCGGGCACGCAGAACCTCGAAGAAGCGTTTCTCAAGCTCGCCGGGGAGAAGAAGGAGTCATGAGCGGCCATCGCATCGCGGCCATCACGCGACGACTGCTGCAGGGATTCCGGCGAGATCGCAGGACGCTGGCGCTGCTGTTTGTCGCGCCGCTGGTCATCCTCGGCCTGCTGGGCTACATGCTTCGCAACTCGGCAACCTCGGCGGTCGGGGTGGCCAACCAGGACAGCGGACCGCTCGGGGCCCTGGTGGCCTCGGCGTTGGACGGTTCGACGAAGATCACGACCACCAACATCGCGGCGTCGGACGGCGACGCCAAGCTGAAGGACGGATCGATCGTCGCCTACATCGTATTTCCATCTGATTTCACCCAGGGCGCACAGGGTGGCGTGATCGCGCCGCAGGTTCACCTCGAAGGCTCGCAGCCCAACGCGGCGGCGCAGGCGCTGCAGGCGCTGCAGTCGGCGCTCGCGACGTCCGCATCTAACAGACCGGGTGCGGTGCGCGTGCAGCCCGAGGTCACGTACCTGTATGGCGGTCCGAACCTGGACACTCTCGACTACTTCGGAGCCGCGGCCATCGGTCTGATCGTGTTCTTCCTGGTGTTCGTCGTCACCATCGTCTCCTTCCTCAACGAGAGGTCGCAGGGCACGCTCGAGCGTCTGATGGCGAGCCCGTTACGGCGCGGCGAGATAGTGATCGGCTACATGATCGGGTTCACGGTGCTGGCACTCGTCCAGTCGGTCGAGGTGCTGCTCTTCGCGCTCTATGTGCTCAACGTGCACAACGCGGGCAATGTGTTCCTCATCTTCGGCATCGAGGCGTTGATGGCGATCACCGCGGTGAATCTGGGCATCTTCCTCAGCATGTTCGCGCGCACCGAGTTCCAGGCCGTGCAGTTCATCCCGCTTGTGATCGTGCCGCAATTTCTCCTCTCTGGAATCCTGTTTCCGGTCAGTTCGGAGCCCACATGGCTGCAGTACCTGTCGAACGTGCTGCCGCTGACCTACGCCGTCAACGCGCTTCGTGACGTGATGGTGAAGGGCGCCGACCTCACGTGGTCGTCGCTGCAGCTGGACGTTGGGGTGGTGGCGGCCTTCGTGCTGTTGTTCGTCGTGGCGGGAACCGCGACATTGCGCAGGCGCGTCGGCTGATCGGCGGTTCACGGACTCCGTAAGCTGCGCGGCATGCAACTTGCATGCTCGCGCAGCTGCGGAGGCAGCCTCTACCGCGCGCTGTTTGCTGAGGTCGACCTGGACGCTGACGGCGTCTACCAGGACCACCGGATCGCGCAGCCCGGGTACATCTGCTTGAACTGCGGCGCGCCGGCGTTCGACCTTGGCCTGGTGCCCGCCGAGATGGAGGCCGAGGCTGCGGCCGAAGGGCCGACGTTCATCGAAAAGGCGGACATCCTGTGCCCGGTTTGCGAGACGCTCGTACAGGTCGGGGACGAGATGGAGTGCCCCAACTGCGGGGCGCCGCTGGAGGTCGCCTAGCCTTTCAGCCGTTTCGGCTGAGCGAGGCGCTGCCTGCGAGCACCGCCATCATCGAGCCCACCGCCTCGCGGTCGCGCTTGCGTATGGCGGCGCGGAGCTCGAGCATCGCGGCCGTCGTGTCGAGGTCGTTGGCCAGAGCCGCCGCGAATCGTCTCGGGAGCACGCGCCGCGGCGCGCCACGCCGCACACCGGGGCCCGCCCCTGCCCCCACCACTCGAGGTCGAGGTGCGCCCGCCCCCCGCACCTCCCCTTCCAAGAGCGCGCGGACACGTTCGACCAGTCTGGCCATCCGCGCCAGTCCCGACCACTCGAAGGTCCAGTCACGCCGATAACGATGCGAGGCCAGGTAGAGCCGCACCGCGGCCGCGGGCGCACGTTCGAGAGCCTGGTCGACCAGCACCAGGTTCCCGAGCGACTTGCTCATCTTCCGGCCTTCGTACCGGACCAGGCCAGTGTGGATCCAGGCCCGGGCAAATGGAACCTTGCCTGTTAAGGACTCCGACTGCGCGCGCTCGGACTCGTGATGGCTGAACGCCAGGTCGCGCCCCCCGCCGTGCAGGTCGATCTGCCGGCCGAGGTAGCGCATCGCCATCGCCGAACACTCGATGTGCCAGCCGGGCCGGCCGTCACCGAATCGCGACGGCCATGCAGGCTCGCCAGGCGCGGAGGCTCGCCACAGCGGAAAGTCCAGCGCATCATGCTTGGCTCCCGGCCCGACTGTTCCGAGCAGCTGTTCATCCCGCAGCTTGCGGATCATCGAGCGCCGGCTGCGATGTGACAGCCGTCCATAGTCCGGATACCTGGCTGCGTCGAAATACAGCGCGTCGGTCTGGTAGGCAAAGCCGCGCGCGTGCAGTCGCTCGGCGGCCGAAAGGATCGGCCCGATCTCGGTCGACACATGAGGCATCACATCCGGTGGCCGCCAGCCGAGGTCTGACATGTCACGGAGAAACGCCTCCGTCTCGTGGTCGGCCAGCCGCCGCCAATCGATCCCGTCGCGGCGCGCGCGCTCGAACAGCGGGTCGTCGACATCTGTCACGTTCTGGACGTACCGGACGCGCACGCCCGAAGCCTCGATGAAACGCACCAGCACGTCGAACGCGCAGAAGGTGAACGCGTGGCCCATGTGCCCTGAGTCATACGGGGTCACCCCGCAGACGTAGAGCGAGAGCTCAGGCCGCCCTCGCACCAGGTGCGGCCGCACCGGCACCAGGCGCCCGGTCAGCGTGTCATGAACACGCAGCCGGAACGCTGCGGTCAGCTGATCGCGCGCGCGCGTACGGATGCGTCCGCGCGCAGAGCCTCGACCTTGTCGGTGAGCTCCCACGGCACGCGGAGATCGTCACGCCCGAAGTGCCCATAGGCCGCGGTGGGCAGATAGATCGGGCGGCGCAGGTCCATGCGGTCGATGATCGCGCCCGGCCTCAGGTCGAAATGCCGGCGTATGAGGTCGAGCAGCTCGTCCTCCGACACGGTCCCTGTCCCGAAGGTCTCGACCGCGATCGACGTCGGGTGCGCCCGGCCGATCGCGTAAGACACCTGCACCTCGCAGCGGTCCGCGAGCCCCGCCGCGACCAGGTTCTTGGCGACGTGCCGCGCCGCGTATGCGGCCGAGCGGTCGACCTTGCTCGGATCCTTGCCAGAGAACGCGCCGCCGCCATGCCGCGCGACCCCGCCGTACGTGTCGACGATGATCTTGCGGCCGGTCAGACCGGCATCCGCAGCGGGCCCGCCCACCACGAACATGCCGCTCGGGTTGACGAGCACCTTGGTGCGGGTATCACGGGTGTAGCCCTTCAAAACGGGGTCGATGACCTCGGCGCCAACGCCCTCCGCGATCTGCTTTTGAGTCACGTCATACGTGTGGTGTGTCGACACCACGACCGCCTCGATCCGCTTCGGCCGGCCGCGCTCGTACTCCACGGTCACCTGCGTCTTGCCATCTGGCAGCAGGAACGGAAGCGTGCCGTTCTTGCGCACCTTCGCGAGCTGCTGCGCGAGCCGATGCGCCAGCGAGATGGTGAGCGGCATGAGCTCCGGCGTCTCGCTGCAGGCGAAGCCGATCATCATCCCCTGATCGCCGGCCCCCTGCAGCTCGAACGGGTCGCCACCCTGCTCTGCGCTTTGTCGGGACTCCAGCGAGTGGCCCACGCCCGCGGCGATGTCCGGCGACTGCTCTTTGAGATAGACCTGGATCAGTGCGTGGTCGGCGTCGAATCCGATCGCCTCGGCGTTGTAGCCGATGCCGCGGATGGTGTCGCGGATGGTGCGCTGGATGTCCAGCTCCGCGTGCGTTGTCACTTCGCCGATGACGACGCACAGTCCCTTGGTGATCGCGGTCTCGCAGGCGACGCGCGCCGCGGGATCCTGCGCGAGCATGCCGTCGAGCACCGCGTCTGAGACCTGGTCACAGATCTTGTCGGGGTGACCTTCCGTGACGGATTCGGAGGTCAGGAGATACGAAGGCGACTCGCTGAAGGAAGTAGCCACAGGTCGCCCATCATAGTTACACGAGCCCAGCCGGGCGCGTCAGGCGCGTGGGCGACTACGACGCCGTCCTCTGCCGCCGCTCCTCCGGTTCCTGGCCGAGAAGCTGCGCCTGCAGCGTGAAGATGTCATCGAGCACGCGATCGAGGCGGCGTCCTTCGAGCCGGTGCTCGGCGATGACGCCCGAGTGCTCGAGCGCCCGCCTGAGCGCCGCGCCCAGGGGTCCGTCCACGCGCACCTGGCCGCGCATCTGCGCCTCCTCGAGAATCTGCAGGCAGCGGTCCAGCGCCAGCTGGCGCAGCCGGTGCTCTCTCCGGCCGCTCATACGCCCAGCACCTCTACGCGGCCCTCGCGCACGCGCACCTGCACCACGTCCAGCGACGGCAGCTTGTACGTCCCGATCGACGACCCCTGCGCCGTGAACGCGCGGTTATGGCATGGGCATACCAGCGAGTGCTGCGATGAATTCCACCACAGCTCGCACGGCAGGTCGGAGCAGATCGACGAGACCGCGGACACGCTGTCGCCGTTGCGCGTCACGAACGCGCCGACAGCTCCGGCTTTCACCATGCGCGCCTCGCCCGGCACGAAGTCCGCGACCGAGCCGACGTCGACCCAGCGGCCGTTCGTCGGCCGCACGACGTGGCCCGCGGTCGCGCCGGGTTGGCTGCCGCTGCCGTCGAGCGACCGCCCCAGCAGGCCTCCGCCGACGGCCCCCGCCACGACGCCAAGCCCATGACGATCGCCTCCTTCTCCTCGGCGTCCCCCCCGCGCAGCTTCAGGCGGCGCCCGCGCAGCAGGCCGCTGACGATGCGGTCGACCCGGCTCTCGGGACGCTCACCCATCGAGGCGCACCTTTGCCGCCGCGCGCAGCGCGCGCAGCTGCATGACCTTCACTGCTCCGACCGTGGAGCGCATCTCAGCCGCCACTTCTTTGAGGGAATACCCGTGCAGGAAACGCAGCTCCAGGACGCGGCGGTAATTGTCCGAAAGCTGCTCCAGGACCTGCCTGACCCGCTCGACCGACTCCTCCGAGTAGCCGCTCTGCGGCATGGCCATCGCGAGGTCCTCATGCAGCTCCGACTCGGAAAGGCCGAGCCGGGTCGACCAGAAGCCTCCGAGCACAGAGCGCGCCGTTGCAAAGAGGTACCCGCGGACGGCGCTCGCCGGCGAGCCCTGGCGCAGTCGGGGGATGGCCTTCATCGCCACCTGCTGCGTGAGGTCCTCGGCGTCCGCCCGGTTGCCGACGCGCGAGTAGATGAACGCGTAGATCATCTCGAGCTCGTCGATCGCTATGTCGGCGACTCGCGACGCCGCCGGCAGCTCGACGACCTGGCCCTGCACTGCTTCGTCGGGCACCGGATCGGGCGGCCTCGGCTCCGAGGTCACCTAAGGGCCTTCAGAACAAGTTGCCGCACATGAGGTAGGTGGCGTTGCTGCCCTGCATGTCCGGACCCGCGTGCACCACCACGTACCAGTGCCCGCTGGCGGGCGGATATTTCGCCTGGATCGTGGTGCGAGCGTCGGCCGCTCCGGTGCCGTCCGCCACCACCTGGTTCAGCGCGAACAGGATTCCGCCTGGCTGCTGGCAGCTGCCCGAGTGCACGTGCGAGATGTGCGATGAGTTCGACGCCAGGCCCGTGATGTTCAGCTCGATGGTCGTCGACGTAGGCGCCGCGGTCACCATGATCTTCCCCGACGCGCTGGTGTGGATCCCGCCCAGCACGAACTGCAGGCCGGTTGGGCTCGGGCTCGGACTCGGGCTTGCCGCCGGCGTAGGCGTGGTGGCCGCGGTCGAAGAGGCACCGCCGCAAGCGACCGCCGATGCCGTCACCAGCATCAGCAGTGCGATCGCTCGCCTCACGAATCGAACCTCGATCGGTCACCGTTCACGGGCGTTACCCGTGCAGGTTACTGGACACGACCTTTGTTTCGGCCCGCTATGGAAGCCCTCTAGGCGCGCCGCCACATCGGGCTTCCGAGCCGCCGCCATACGAAGTAGGCGAGGGCCAGCAGCAGCAGCACCGGGCCGATCGCGCCGAGGCCGGTTATCAGGTAGTTGATGGTGGTCACGAAGTTGTGCGCCGCGTCGCTGATGGCCGTGGCGAAGCCCCAGTTGTCGCTTGCCGCCGCCGGCGTCGGCGCGCCGGCCTCGACGATGTTGACGGTCACGGTGCTGAACGATGTGTTGTGGTCGAGGTACTGGATCTGCCCCTTCAGCTGCTCGATCTGCTGCGTGATCTGGCCCAGCTGATTCTGGATCGCGATGATGTCGTTCACTGACTGCGCCCTCTGCAGCAGCGCGGCCATCGCGTTTCGCTGAGCCTCCGCGTTGGCGAGTCGGGCCTGCAGGTCGACGTACTGCGCGCTCACGTCCTGGCCGCTGATGTGCTCGTTCTGCACCTTGCCGAGCTTCGCGAGCGCGTCGATCGTCTCGTCGAAGTTCTTCGCTGGGACCATGAAGCTGATCACGCCCGTCCGGATGCGGTCATCGGAGACCTGCGGGTTCACCTGGGCGTCGGTGCCGGCGATGAAACCCTGCTCGAGCTCGACGAGCTGACGCACGTCGGAGAGCTTGGAGTCAAACGAGCCGGATGAGACGCTGACGGTCAGCTGCGCCTGCCTGATGACGAGCGGGCCCTGGATCGGCATCGGGGCCGGCTGGTTCGGCGCATAGCTGGTCTGGCCAGGTGGGACGGCGGCGGTCGACTTGTCAGGAGCCTGCTGAGCGGTTCCGTCGGACAGGGCGAGGGGTTGGTGGCCCTGGGAGCTCGAAGATGCTTCGCCACAGGCGACGGCGGCGGCAAGGATCACGGCGGCGATGAGCAGCTTTTTCATGACTCACGAAACGACGAACTGCCCTCTACGTAACATTGCCCGGTGCTTCAGGTTCGGAACCTCGCCATCGACGTCGCTGCACGCCGGGTCCTGACCGGCGCCGACTTCACGGTCGGGCCGGGCGACAAGGTCGGACTGGTCGGACGCAACGGCGCCGGCAAGACGAGCCTGCTCAAGGTGCTGGCGGGAGAGGACGACGCGGTCGCCGGGCTGGTGTTGCGCCGCGGCAGCCTGGGCTACGTGCCACAGAACCCCAAGCCGCGCGCGGAGGCGACGCACTCGGCGCTCTCCCACATCCTTTCCGGCCGCGGCCTCGACCGCGCCGCCGAGAGGCTGGTCCAGCTGCACGAGGTCCTGGACAAGGACGCGTCACTCGCCAACGTCCAGCGGTTCTCCGACGCTGAGGAGCGCTACCGGCTGGACGGCGGCTACTCGGGCGAGTCGGATGCCCGCCGGATCGCTGCGGGCCTGGGGCTTAAGGAAGGCCGCGTCGACCTGCCGCTGGGTGTTCTGTCCGGCGGAGAGCGCCGGCGGCTCGAGCTCGCGCGCGCCCTCTTCGCCGACGCCGACCTGCTGCTGCTCGACGAGCCGACGAACCACCTCGACAGCGACGCCAAGGCGTGGCTGATGGACTTCCTGCGCACGAGTCGGGGGGCGGTGATCGTGGTCAGCCACGACCTGATCCTTCTCGACGAGGCCATCACGCGCGTCCTGCACATCGACGCGGGGCGGATGGTCGAGTACCGCGGCACGTACTCGCAGTACCAGGCGGCGCGCAAGGCGGAAGAGGTGCGCCTGACCTCTCTGGCGCAGCGCCAGCAGGCGGAGATCAAGCGCCTGAGTGTGCTAGCGGAGGTCATGCGCAGGCAGACCGAGAAACGTGCACGCACCGCCAAGTCGATCTTCAAGAGGGTCGACAGGATGAAGGCGGTGCAGGTGAGCGCGCCGCGGCGCGAGCGCAAGGTGAAGATCTCGTTTCCAGATCCGCCGCGCAGCGGGCGGGTCGCGCTGACCGTCGAAGGGTTGGCCAAGGGCTACGGCGGGCCGCTGGTGTTTCGCGACGTCTCGTTCGAGGTCGAGCGCGGCCAGAGGCTGCTGGTGATGGGGCTCAACGGCGCCGGCAAGACGAGCATGCTGCGCATCCTCGCCGGCGAATCGCAGTCTAGCGCGGGCAAATTCCGGCTCGGTCACTCGGTGTCACTCGGCTACTACGCGCAGGAGCACGAAGGAATTCGTGCGGGCGTGCCGGTGCTGACGCAGATGCGTGAGCACTCGGACGTGGAGGAGCCGGCGCTGCGTGCGCTGCTCGGGATGTTCGGGCTCACCGGCGACGTCGCGCGCCAGGATGCGGGCACGCTCTCCGGTGGCGAGAAGACAAAGCTCGCGCTGGCGCAGCTGGTGGCCGGCCGTCACAACGTGCTGCTGCTGGACGAGCCGACCAACAACCTGGACCCGCCGTCGCGCGTGGGCGTGGCGCACGCCCTGGCCGCGTGGCCCGGGACGATGGTGATCGTCAGCCATGACACGGAGTTCGTCGACGCGCTGAAGCCGGGCCGCGTCATCTTCATGCCTGAAGGTCGCGTCGACTACTGGGACGACGAGCTGCTGGACGTCGTCTCGATGGCGTAGCCCAGAATTGGTCACGTGAGCGTCACCGAGATCCTGATGCCCGACCTGCAGGGCGCCGAGGACATCGTCATCGGCGCGTGGACCAAGAAGAAGGGCGATCACGTCGCCGAGGGCGAGACGATCGTCGAGGCACGCACCGACAAGGTGAACGCGGAGATTCCCTCACCTGTCACCGGCACCGTTGAGGAGCTGCTCGTCGGCGAAGGCGACCCGGTGAAGGCCGGCCAGCCGATCGCCACGGTGACGCCCGAGTAGGCGGATTCGAGCATGAGAGTCGCGGTCGTCGGCTGCGGCGCGATGGGAGCCGCCGCGGGTTGGCGGCTGCAGAAGCGTGGCGCCGAGGTCGTCTGCTTCGATCGTTATTCACCGCCTCACGAAATTGGGTCTACACACGGCGAGTCGCGCGTGACGCGCACCGCTTACTTCGAAGGTCCCTGGTACGTGCCCCTGCTGAAAGAGACCTTCGGCATGTGGCGCGAGCTGGAGGCGGAATCCAAGCAGCAGCTGCTCACGCTGACCGGCCTGTTGATGATCGGTGCGCCCGACTCGGAGGCGGTCGTGGCCTCGCAGGCGGCGGCGAATGAGCATGGGCTCGAGGTCAAAGTCCTCGACGCGTCCGAGCTGCGCCGCCGCTATCCCGGCCACACAGTGGGCGACGGCGAGATAGCAGTCTTCGATCCGCAGGCCGGATTCCTGCGCGTCGAAGCGATCGTGTCGGCGATGACGCGCGAGCTGAACGTCCGGCGCAACACGAAGGTGACCGGCGTGGATCCGAAGTCCGACGGCGTCGAGGTGTCCACCGCGCAGGGTTCCGAGATGTTCGATGCGGCGGTCATCGCCACGGGACCGTGGATGAGCGAGCTCGTGCCTTTTGTTCCGCTCAAGGTCGAGCGGCAGGTGCTGGTCTGGCTCGCGATTCAGTCAGGCGCCGACTGGTTCAGCCCCGAGCGCTTCCCGGTGTGGATCCGCGAAGCGACCCCGCAGGGCGACGTCTACGGACTGCCCACGCTGGACGGCCTGTCGATCAAGCTGGCGCGGCACCACGGCGGCGAGACTGTCGATCCGGCCACGGTGCGCCGGACCGCGACCGACGCCGACCTCGATCCGCTGCGCCTCTTCGTCACCAAGTATCTCCATGGCGTGACGAGGCACGTGACGCGCAGCGCGGTGTGCCTGTACACCAACACGCCGGACCGGCACTTCGCGATCGGCCTGCACCCAGAGTCGGAGCGCGTGGCGATCCTGAGCGCGTGCTCAGGTCACGGCTTCAAGTTCTCGCCCGTCGTGGGCGACATCGCCGCCGACCTCGTGCTCGAAGGCGGAACGCGGCGCGACATCTCGCGCCTGGCGCTGCAGCGATTTACTTAGACGCTGCGTGCGCTCCAGCGGTCGATCGACCTCGTAGGTACCAGGCAACGACCACGATCGCCACGACCACCGCGACAACGATTGCGGCCAGCTGGATCGGGCCGCTGACGCGCTCGTAGTTCTTGCCGAGCGTGTAGCCGACGAGAGCGAGCGCCGCGCACCACGGCAGCGCTCCAACAAAAGTCAGCACCGAGAACCACACCAGGTTGATGCGCGCGAGCCCGGCCGGAAACGAGATGTACGTGCGCACCACGGGCAGCACGCGGCCGAAGAACACTGCCCACAACCCCCAGCGCTGGAACCATCCGTCCGCTATCTCGAGGTGGTGCGCGCGGATGCCGATCCATCGGCCCGGACCGAGCAGCAGCGGCTCGCCAAATCTGGCGGCAAGCGC
>Ga0209268_1001305_pt1 | contig 12224 bp, 11 predicted proteins | sample GraSoiAngelo_143_FD_185900 | JGI IMG/M metagenome (GOLD analysis project Ga0209268, IMG submission 185900) | Grasslands soil microbial communities from the Angelo Coastal Reserve, California, USA - 14_1009_02_30cm (SPAdes) (version 2) | ecosystem: Environmental > Terrestrial > Soil > Grasslands ... | reverse complement strand
CGAAGCGATCCGCGTCATGATGGCGGCGCAGGTGGACCGGCTCATCGCGGACTGGCCGCGGGACGCGCCGCGGCTGCTGGTGGTGCGACCGGTCGCCGAGCGGGAAGCCACATTTGCGGTGGGTGCGGCAGAGCGGTATCTACAGGCGGGTTACGACGCGACCAAACGATGCTTGCTCGAGAGATTATGATCCCGGAGCCCTTCGTGGCGGCCGCCGGCGCCACGAGCGCGGAGGTGGCGCTGCTGATGCGCGCCAAGGACATCTCGGTCGTGCCGGTGGTGGACAACCCCAAAGACCGCCGTTACCTCGGCACCATCTCCGACCGCGACATCGTGACGCAGTGTGTGGCGGCGGGGCACGACCCGAAGGAGTGCTCCGCCCAGGTGCACGCGCGGCGCGACACGGTGGTGGTGACACCGGAGACGGAGCTGACGGGGTTCAAGATCGAGCAGCTGGAAGAGACGGACGCGCATATTCGATCGACGATCGTGGTAGTGGACGGCAACAAACGAGTCGTGGGATTTATTCCGCATCCGGAGTTTATCCAAGGAATAGTAATCGTCAGGGGATAGCATTTCCGCGTATATTGTTTCCGTGCCCAGAAAGTATTTCACCCTCGCCGAAGCCAATCGTACTCTTCCGCTGGTGAAGCGCATCGTCGCCGACATCGTCGCCCTGCACCCGCAATGGCGCGATCTGGTGGCGCGCTACGAGCTCGTCGCCGCGCAGGCCAAGCCCGACCGGGGCGAGCCGCCCGAGCAGATCGAGCTGCGCCGTCAGGTCGACGCCGTCGCCCACCAGATCAACGACTACCTGCTCGAGCTGCAACAGATCGGCTGCGTCTTCAAGGGATTCGAGCAGGGGCTGGTGGATTTCTACGGCAAGCTCGACGGCAAAGAAATCTTCTGGTGCTGGAAAGTGGGCGAGGACAGGATCGAGCACTGGCATGAGCTGGAGGCAGGATACGCGGGGCGGCAACCGGTGCCTGAGGTGGTGAGGGGGTAGCGATGCGAGGATTCTGGCTCTTGGTGCATGTCCTGGGCTTCACGCTGTGGCTGGGCGGTGGGATTGCCACGATGGTGGCCGGGGTGACCGCGAAGCGGTTCTCCGCCGGTGAGCGGCTCGTGGGCTACAAGCTGATCGGCGCGATCCAGCGGCTGCTCGTGGCACCGGGCGCGCTCGCGGTGGTGCTCTCCGGCTTTGCCCTCGCGGGGCCGTACATGAAGCAGGGCGCTGTGCCCGGCTGGATGGGGCTGATGATGGGCGCGGGCCTCCTGGGCGCGATCGCGGCGGCGGCGATCAGCGTGCCCACGGCGGCGAAGCTGGCGCGGCTCGAGCCGGATACGAGGGGCGAGCTCCCGGAAGCCTTCAACCGGCTGAGAAAGCGGCAGATCCTCGCGGCGTCGATCGCGGCTGATCGCGATGTTTGCGGTAACCCTCGGCAGGGGGTGAAGGGCCGGTCAAAGGCCGGTCAAAGGCCGGTCAAAGGCCGGGGAAGGGTAAGGGCCGCTATCTCACGCCCTCGGCCGTGAGCCTTACGAGTCGCTGCTTCACGTCGCGCACCAGGGGCTGCAGCTCCGGATCCGCGTTCTTCCACAGGTCCACGAATCGCCCGTAAAAATCCCGCGCCTTGTCGAGCTGCCCGCGCTCCTCGTACAGCTCGCCCAACCGTTTGTACGTCGGTCCCAGGGTGCCGGCTTCCTCGAACATGCGCAGCATCCCGGGAGTCGTGACGGCGCGCTCGTACACGGCGAGCGCCGAGTCGCGCTGGCCGGTCCGCTCGTACACGCGCCCGAGCTCGTACAGCCCGCACACCGCGCACGAGTCCTCCTCGTACCAGGCGCGATATTCCTTGATCGCGTCCTGGATCCGGCCCTCCGCGAGCGCGACGGCGGCCGCGGCGCCATGCCGGAACGGCTCGCGCAGCCGAAACGCCTCGGGGACCTGGACGGCGTACTCGGCGAGCAGCTGGCGTCCTCGCTCGGGCCGCCCGGCCTCGGCATAGAACCACGCGAGGCCGGCGTACGGCCGGTCGGTGGGGCGCATCGAGGCGAGGGGGTGCCGGCGCAGCGCCTCCTCCACTTGACGCCGCGCGGTCTCGGGCGCATTGCGAGCGCGCAGGTTGGTCATGGCGAGCCACACCGTGCCTCCGACATACGTGCCCGGCTGGCCGCGGCGCTCGGCAAACGCCAAGCTCGCGCGAGTGTGCCGCTCCGCCTCGGCGAGCTTGCCCTCCACCCGGCTGAGCTGGGCCATGGTGAAGTCCGTTATTCCCTGCCAGGCCTCGTCCGGGGCGGCGGGCGCCAGTGCCTGGATGACCACCGCCGCACTGTCGAAATCGCGCTGGGCATCGAGCAGCCGGGCGCGCAGGATGAAGCGCATGGGATTGGTGGGCGCTCGCTGCGCGAACAGCTCGGCGGTGCGCGCCGCGGCGGCGTACTTCCCCTGCCCGATCTGCGCCTGCGCCGCATTGATGTACAGGGTCGCCTGGGTGGGAGCGACGGCGATGCCGCGCAGCGTCAGCGACTCGGCCTGCGCGAATTTGCGCTGGGTGTTCAGCGCGAGCGCCAGGTTGTTGAGCGCCACGTAGTTCTCGGGATCGAGCTCGAGGGCCGATCGATAGCCGGTCTCGACCTTGGCGCGGTCGAACTCGGCCTGATAGTAGTAGAACGCCTCGGCCAGGTCGCGCTCGAGCGGCGTGAGCCGGTCGCGATGCCGGAAGGCCTGCGTGGCGGCCTCGGCGATGCGCGACGGCGCCCCACCGGTGTTGTTCAACACGACCGCGAGCTTGCGGTGCGCCATCGCGAACGTCGTATCCAGCGCGATGGCCTCGCCGAGCAGGGTCACCGCACGATCGGTCGCTCCCGCGTCATTGGCCCGCAGCGCCTGGGAGTACTTGCGCAGCGCCGCGAGCGAGCTCGTGGTCACCTGCTCGAGCGGCTCGCTCGCGCGGATCGACTTGAGCGACTCGCCGATGCGCTCGCGCAGCCGCTTGGATAGCCGATCTACGGCGTCGATGATGGCGCCGTCGTCCTTGGCGTTCTCCCGCAGGGAGACGAGCGCGGTGCCATCGGTTGCGGAGACGAGCTCGGCGGACAGCACGTAGCCGCGCCCCAGTGGATCGATCTGGCCCTGCACCACGGCCTTCGCGCCCTCGCGCTCGGCGAGCTCGCGCGCGACGGCGGCATCGAGCGGCGCGGCGGCGTTCCGTCCCATGCGACCGAGTGCCTGGCTCACGGTGGTGGCGTCGAGCAGGCGCACCGCGGGCGACTGGGCCAGGTCGACCCGCAGCGCTTCGGTGAGCGACGCGCCGAGCGTCGAGTCCGGCGTGTGGTTCTCGAAGTCGGCCAGCACCAGGCGGTCGCGGTGCGCCAGCACGCCGGACGCGACCAGCGTTCCCACGGGGCCGATCCCGAGCAGCCGCATCGTCATGTAGAGCGTGGTGCCGAGTCCCAGCGCCCCGAAGCCCGCCGCGCCGCCCATGAGCGCGCGGCGCCAGGTGAACCAACGCTGCACCCCGGCGGATCCGGCGCCGCCCGCGAGCGCGCGGCGCCGCTCCACCAGCCCGGTCGCCACCATGATAGGAAGGCCGACCACGAGTAGCCCGATCGCCACCTGCATCACCCAGCCCGGCAGGCCCAGTTGCGTCATGAGGAAGTACACGACGCCCAGCACGGCGAGCGAGCCGAGCGCGAACAGCCCGGCCACGCGGGCTGGGTGGCCGCGTGTCGCGGCGGCCGCGGCCTCGTACGCCGTGGTCGCCGTCGGTGTCGCCAGCTGCTCCAGCTGCTCGAGGATCTCGTTGGCCGACTGCCACCGGTCTGCCGGGCGCTTGGCGAGACAGCGCATGACCAGCGCCGCCAGTGCGGGCGGCACGTTCTCGCGGTACCGGGTCACTGGCTCGACCGCGCCCGTCACCTGCGCCGCCAGCAGGCTCTGCGGCGACAAGCCGGTGAACGGCGGCCGCCCCGTCAGCATCTCGTACGCCAGCACTCCCACCGCGTACAGGTCGGCCCGGTGATCCAAGTTCGGGTCGCCCGCGGCCTGCTCGGGGGCCATGTAGGCGGGGGTGCCGAGCGCCATGCCGAGCGAGGTGAGCGTCCCCTTGCCGGTCGACTCGGCGACGGCTTTAGCCACGCCGAAATCCGCCACCAGCGCGTGCTTCCCCGAGAACAGCACGTTGTCGGGCTTCACGTCGCGGTGCACGATGCCGTGGCCGTGCGCGTAGGCGAGCGCATCGCACACGTCCCTGAGGATGCGCACCGTCTCGGTGACGGGCAGCTCGCGCTCGTGAGACAGCCGCGCGCGCAACGACTCGCCGGCGATGTGCGGCATGATGTAGTAGAGCAGGTCGCCCTGCGATCCGGCGGTGAGCAGCGGGACAATGTGGGGATGCTGCAGCTTGGCGGCGAGGCGGATCTCGCGCTCGAACCGCTCGACGTTCACCCCCGCCGCCATCTCAGGCGGGAGGACCTTCACGACGACCTGCCGGCCGAGGCGCACTTCCTCGGCGAGGAAGACGCGGCTCATCCCGCCGCCACCCAGCTCCCGTTCGATGCGGTATGCGTCACCCAGGGCGGACTGGAGGCGGTCGTGGAGTTCGATCACGCCTAGCGACCCCGCCCGGCTGACAATCCTGCAAGCCGCTGCCTCACCTCGCGCACCAGCGGCTGCAGCTCGGGGTCGGCGTGCGCCCACAGCTCGACGAACCGCCCGTAGTAGTCCCGCGCCTGCTCGACGTCCCCCCGCTCCGCGTGCAGCTCGCCGAGCCGCTTGTACGTTGCGCCCAGGGTGGCGGCCTCGTCGAGCAGGCGATCCCGCCCCGGCGTCGTCACGGCTCGCTGGTACACGGCGAGGGCCGAGTCACGCTCGCCGGCCCGCTCGTAGGCCCGCGCGAGCTCGAACAGCCCGCAGGTCGCGCAGCCACTCTCGTCGTACCACGCCCGGTAGCCCGCAATGGCGTCCGGGGTGCGGCCTTCCGCCATCGCCACGGCGGCTGCCGCCCCACGGCGGAACGCGTCGCGCCGCTGCTGCGCGTCCGGTACCGCGGCCGCGTAGTCTGCGAGCAACGCCTTGGCGCGCGGCACGTCGCCCGCTTCCGCGTAGAACAGCGCGAGCGACAGGTAGGGGCGGTCGGGCGCGGCGATGCTCGTCAGGGGACGGCGCGCGAGCGCGGCCTCGACCGTGCGGCGACCGGTCCCGGTGGCGTGGCGATAGCGGACGTTCAACAACGCGAGCCCCACCGCGCCATCCAGGTACGCACCGGGCAGGCCGCGGCGCTCGCTCGTCTCCATGTAAGCGCGGCCGGCCGCCTCTGCCTCGGCCAGGCGGCCCCGGACCAGGTGCAGCGCGGCCAGGGTGAAGTAGGTGTTCGCGCGCCGTGCCAGATCGGTGCCCTGCAGCCGCGCCCGCTGGTACGCTTCCGCACTGTCGTAGGCGCGCCGCGCCTCGGCGAGCCGCGAGCGGAAAACCAGGAGGAAGGGGTTGCCCGCCGCCCGCTGCTCGAAGCGATCGACCGTCTTCGCCGCCTCGGCGAGTTTGCCCAGTCCGATCTGGGCTCGGATCGCGTTGCCGAAGGGCGGCGGCGACAGCCGCAACGCGGTCGCCCGCAACGCCAGGGACTCCGCCTCGGCGAACTGGCGCATCTCGTTCAGGAGCAGCGCAAGGTTGTTCAACGCCGAGACGTCGTCGGGCTCCACCTCCAGCGCCGCGCGGTAGGCGGCGGCGGCCTTGGCGCGGTCGAACTCGGCGAAGGTGTAGTAGTTCGCCACGGCGAGGTGGCGCTCGAGCGGGGCCAGGCGGTCCCGGTGCCGGAACGCCTTGGTCGACACGGCGGCCATGCGGGACGGCGCCGCGAATGTGTTGAACCCAATGACGGCGAGCTTGCGATAAGCCATCGCGAAGCCCGTGTCCAGCGCGACGGCCTCCTCGAGCAGCGCTGCCGCCCGATCGTTCTCCCCCCCATCGAACGCTTTGACCCCCTGGGAGTACCTCCGCAGCGCGTCGAGCGACGCCGTCGTCACGCGCTCGAGCGGCTCGCTCCCCCGGATCGTCTTGAGCGACTCGCCGATCCTCTCCCGCAGCTTCTTGGACAGGCGGTCGATGGCCTCGATGATCGCGCCGTCGTCGCGCGCGTTTTCTCGAACGGCGACGAGCACGGCGCCGTCGGCAGCGGAGACCAGCTCGGCCGAGAGGACGAAGCCGCGGCCCACCGGGTCGATCGCACCGCGCACCACTGCCTTGACGCCTTCCCGCTGGGCGAGCTCGCGCGCCATGCCGACATCGAGGGGCGTCGCGCGATCCCGGTTCATGCGCTGGAGGGCATCCGCGAGGCCGGAAGGATCGAGTAGCCGCACGACGGGCGACTGGGCCAGGTCCACCCGGAACGCCTCGCTCACCGAGCGGCCCAGCGTCGTGTCGGAGGTGTGGTTCTCGAACTCAGCGAGGACCAACCGATCCCGCGCCGCAAGCACCCCGCTCGCGACCAGCGTCCCGACGGGTCCGATGCCGAGCAGCCGCATCCCCATATAGATGGCGGTCCCCACGCCCAGGGTACCGAACGCCCCCACGCCGCCGAGCAGCGCGCGGCGCCACGTGAACCAGCGGTGTAGCCCGACAGGCGCGATCGCCCGTCCCGTCGTCCGCGCGAGCGCTCGCCGCCGCTCGATCACCCCCGTCCACACCATGATCGGCAGCCCCACCGCGAGCAGCCCGATCGCGCCTGGAAGCACCCAGTCGGGGAGACCGAGCAGCTGCAGTAGGGCGTACACCAGCGCCAGCACCCCCACCGCGGCGAGGGCGAACAGCGTGGCCACACGCGCGGGATGTCCGCGGCGGATCGCCGCCTCCGTGCCCGAGGAGATGATCGGCGGTCCTTCGGTCGGCGCCATACCGCCTGTCGGCGTCGCCATCGCTTCGAACTGGTGGTGGAGTTCCGCAGCCGACTGCCAGCGGTCGGCCGGCTTCTTCTCCAGACAGCGCATCACCAGCGCGGCGAGGGCGGGGGGCACCGCAGCCCGATGGTCGGTGACGGGGTCGGGCAGCTCGGTCACCTGGGCCGCGAGCACCTGGTGGGGACTGGTGCCGACGAACGGCGGCCGGCCGGTGAGCATCTCGTAGCCCAGCGCGCCGAGCGCGTACAGATCCGCGCGGTGATCGACGTGGGGATCGGCGGTCGCCTGCTCCGGCGCCATGTACGCCGGCGTGCCGAGCGCGACGCCCATCGAGGTGAGGGAGGTCCGGCCCGTCGCCTCGCTGATCGCCTTGGCGACTCCGAAGTCCGTCACCATCGCGTGGTGCCCGCTGATCAAGACGTTGTCGGGCTTGATGTCGCGATGCACGACCCCGCGCGTGTGCGCATACGCGAGCGCGTCGGCGACGTCCCGCAGGATGCGCACGACCTCGGGAACCGGCAGCTCTCCCTCCCGTGCCAGCCGCGCGCGCAACGATTCTCCCTCGATCAGGGGCATCGTGTAGTACACGAGGTCGTCGGCATGTCCCGCGTGGAGCAGCGGCACGATGTGCGGGTGCTGCAGGGAAGCCGCGAGCTGGATCTCGCGGCGGAACCGCTCGGCGTTGACCCCGGCTGCCATCTCGGGCGGGAGCACCTTCACCACCACTATGCGGCCGAGCTCGACGTCCCGCGCTGCGAACACGCGGCTCATGCCGCCGCCGCCGAGCTCGCGCTCGACGCTGTACGCGTCACCTAAGGCAGCTTGCAGTCGATCTCGAAGCTCAGCCACGGAACTATGATACCGGGTGCACGGAACAGTAGCCAGGAGATGCAACGACTCTGTGCGTCTAGCCTTTGCCTGTTCTGCACACTGCTCTTACTGGGCATTGTGGACACTTAGGCTTGCGCGCCACACAGATCAGCGCCCCCAGCTCCATCATTGCCTGATTGAACTTCCACGCTCGCTTGCCGTTCTTCGGGACGAGCTTCCCCGCCAGGCCCCACACCTCCGTCACACGTTGCACGTTGCCCGCGACCGTAAGGGAGTCCTTTAGGGTTGCCCGACCGAAGAACACGCGCCGGAGCACTCTGCTGACGTTTGTGTCCACGGCCGGAACCGGTTTCTCGTAGGCGAATGACGCGACGGCTCCAGCGGTATACGGCCCGACACCCGGCAGCTCCCGCAGCTCCTCCGGTTCGTCGGGCAACGTGCCGTCGTGCCGTCGTGTCACGCATTTCGCCAACTCGTGGAGGTTCCTCGCCCGCGCGTAGTATCCCAACCCATCCCACGCTTCCCGCACCGCGCGCGCGGGTGCACGAGCCAAGCTCCCGAGATCCGGAAACCGCTCGAGAAACCGCGGATAGTACTCCCTCACCCGGCTCACCTGCGTCTGCTGCAGCATGAACTCCGACACGAGCACGCGGTACGGATCGCGGGTGCGGCGCCACGGCAGGTCGCGCCCGGCGCGGGCGTACCAGGCGAGGACCTTGCGCGTAAACGGTTGAGCGTTCTTGAGTTTCGGCGCTCGGGGGGTGGACGAACGGGGCATAGTTACACAACATACAGCCCATGGACGGGCCATGGCGGCCGTAACCGGCGCGCTGGACCTCGTGCGGTACTTCGGGCGGTGGGGACGCCGCCCGGCCCAGCACGTGCTCGGCAACGCCGGGCGGTTCACTTACCTCCTGATCGACCTGGCGCGCGGGCTCACCGAGTGGCGCGTCTATCTCCCCCGCATGTTCACGCAGGCGACCCACATCGGCTACGGCTCGCTGTTCATCGTGCTGCTCGTGGCCGGGTTCGCAGGGGCGGTGACGAGCCTGCAGACGGGCTACCAGTTCACCGGCGCGCTGCCGTTGTACTACGCCGGCGCGGTGATCTCGGAGTCGATGATCCTGGAGCTCGGGCCGGTACTGACCGCACTGATTCTGGCGGGCCGGATCGGGGCGCGCTATGCGGCGGAGCTCGGCACGATGCGGGTCACCGAGCAGATCGATGCGCTCGAGAGCCTGGGGCGCTCGCCCATCACGCATCTGCTGTTGCCCAGGATCATCGCGGGCATTCTCGTGATCCCGGCGCTCACCATGTTCGCCAACGCCACGGGGATCCTGGTCGGCTATCTCACGGCCAAGGGCTCGCTCGGGCTCACCTACGCCGACTTCGAGTACGGCGCGCGCTACTTCTTCCGGCCGCTCGACCTGTGGTATTCCCTCATCAAGAGCTACTGCTTCGCGGGTGCGGTCACGCTCATCCCCTGCTACATCGGCTACAACACGCAGCAGGGGGCCGAGGGCGTGGGGCGCGCCACCACCACCGCGGTCGTGTCGGCGTCGGTGACGATCCTGTTGCTCGACGCGCTCACCACGAAGCTGTTGCTCGGTGTGAAATGATCCAGCTCCAGAACATCTCCAAGCGCTTCCTCTCAAACGTGGTGCTGGACGGCGTGAGCCTCGACGTGCAGGACGGCGAGACGGTGGCGCTGCTCGGCCCCTCCGGGGTGGGGAAGAGCGTCACCCTGAAGATGATCAACGGGCTGCTCAAGCCCGACTCGGGGGACGTGATCGTGGACGGGCTGCACGTCCCCAAGCTCAAGCGGCACGAGCTGGCCCTGCTGCGCAGCCGCATCGGCTACGTGTTCCAGTACGGCGCGCTGTTCGACTCGGACACGGTGGCCGAGAACATCCGGCTCGGCATCACCGACGAGGACCAGCACCGCGACGTGGCGTACTGCGCGGAGCGGGTGAAGGAGTGCCTGCGGCTCGTTAATCTTGCGCCCGACGTGGCCGACAAGTACCCCGCCGAGCTGTCGGGCGGCATGAAGAAGCGGGTGGGGATCGCGCGGGCGATCGCGGGGAAGCCCAAGTATCTCCTGTACGACGAGCCGACCTCGGGGCTCGACCCGGTGAACGCCGACGTGATCGACGGGCTGATCGAGCGGCTGCGCGACGAGCTGGCGGTGACGAGCGTGGTGGTGTCGCACGACGTGCGCGGCTCGTTCCGGGTGGCGGACCGGGTGGCGCTGTTGTGGCAGGCGAAGATCCGCGCCGTGGGGACCGCGGAGGAGATCCTCGCTTCGCGCGACTCGGCGGTGCAGCAGTTCCTCGAGCGCGACCTCGAAATGAGCCTGATCCAGGCCGAGGGGAACCAGGAACGACATGGAGCTTAGCTACAAGGAAGAGGTGGGCGTCGGGGCGCTCGTGGTGGCGGGCCTCGTCGCCTTCACGATCTTCATGTTCTGGCTCACGGGCCGCTCGATCACGTCGAAGGGCGTGCCGCTGCCGGTCGAGTTCAAGAACGTGAGCGGGCTCAAGTCAGGGGACCCGGTGCGGGTGTCGGGCGTGAAGAAGGGGCGCGTCGCCGGCGTGCGGCTCGACCGCGTGGGGCGCGTGACCGTGACGCTGCTGCTCGACCCCGATCCGGGCGTGCGGCCGCACGTGGACGCCAGCGCCTCCGTCGCCTCGGCCGACTTCCTGGGCGCCAAGTACGTCGATTACAACCCGGGCGCGAGCGATTCACTGTTGCCGCCGGGGGTCCCGATCAAAGGAGTGACCGAGGAGCAGTTCGCCGACGTCGCCGGGCGCGCCGCCACCAGCGCCAACGAGCTGATCGCCAACGTGAACAAGGGGCTGAACGCGGCCGAGCTGGCGAGCGACATCCACAACACGCTGCTCGCGACGCAGCGCGGCATGAAGGCGCTCACCGAGGCCACCAACGGCCCGATCGTGAAGCAGACCCAGCAGACCCTCGCCGCGCTGGAGCGCGTGATGCAGCGGCTCGACACGCTGTTGGGCGCGTCCAAGGTCGAGCAGTCGGGCGCGCGGCTCGATACGCTGTCCGCCAATCTCACGCAGCTCACTACCCGACTCACCGCCGCCACGGGATCGCTCAAGACGGTGCTCGACAAGATGGAGAAGGGAGAGGGGACGCTCGGCAAGATGGCGACAGATACGATGCTGTACCGCAATCTCAACGAAACCCTCACGTCCCTCTCGGCCCTCCTCAAAGATCTCAGGGAGCGGCCCGGACGGTACATCAACGTGAAGGTTTTCTGAGACGGGATGCTCTCCGTCACTTTCCTCGGTACGTCAGCAGCTAGGCCCACCGTCGAGCGCAACGTCTCGGCCGTGGCGCTCGTGCGTGAGGGGGAGACTCTCCTTTTCGAATGCGGCGAAGGCACCCAGCGTCAAATGATGCGTTACGGGGTCAGCTTCGCGCTCTCGGAGATCTTCTTCACGCATTTCCACGCGGACCACTTCCTCGGTGTGATCGGGCTGATCCGCACGCTCGGGCTGCAGGCGCGCGCCGAGCCGATCATGCTATACGGTCCCCATGGCGCCAAGAAGGTGCTCACCCAGGCGATCCAGCTCGGCGTGGAGAGAATCCCGTTTCAGGTGGAGATCCGCGAAGTAAAGCCCGGTGAGGTGCTCGGGCAACGTGCGGCGGGCAACGTGCAACGTGATTCATACGAGATCCACGTTTTCAAGACCGAGCACGGGGGCGGGTCGGTCGGCTACGCGCTGCGCGAGCATGAGCGGCGCGGCCGGTTCGACGTGGAGAAGGCGCGAGCCGCGGGCATTCCCGAGGGGCCGCTATGGGGGAAGCTCTCGAAGGGCGAGCCGATCGAGCTGGCTGACGGCCGAAAGCTGACAGCCGAAAGCTTCGTCGGTCCCAAGCGTCGGGGGTGGATGCGGCGCTAGGTGCGGATCTACTGATCCACGAGGCGACGTTCGGGGAGGAGGAGCGGGACCGGGCGAAGGAGACGGGGCACTCGACCGCGCGCGAGGCGGCGCAGATCGCGCTGGCGGCGCGGGCCAAGCGGCTGGTGTTGAGCCATGTGTCCGCGAGGTACTCGATCAGCGCGGAGGAGCTGGTGAATGAAGCGCGCGCGGTGTTTCCTCAAACGACGGTGGCGAAGGATGGGATGACGGTGGAGGTTCCGTATGCGGAGTGATTGCAATTATCTAGTCAAGACTTTCCTCAGGTTCTGCAACAATCCATCAAACAGCTGATGCGAATTGCGTCGCCGGTAGAACTGTCCCAGCAGCCAGGCTTTCAGGCCGACGGGCTCCCAGATGTGCTTCATGGTGATTTTGGTGGCGCCGCCCTGGAACTGGAGGGCGAAGAAGGTGCGGGAGCCGGCGCGGCGGCGGATCTCGACCCAGCCGTAGGTGTAGGGCGGGTTGTAGTCGATGACTTCGATTTCGACGTCGATGCGGCGGCCGTCACGCTCGAAGAAGATGCGGTGGCGGTCGCCGCGGCCGGTGAGCTTA
>Ga0209268_1001299_pt1 | contig 12252 bp, 14 predicted proteins | sample GraSoiAngelo_143_FD_185900 | JGI IMG/M metagenome (GOLD analysis project Ga0209268, IMG submission 185900) | Grasslands soil microbial communities from the Angelo Coastal Reserve, California, USA - 14_1009_02_30cm (SPAdes) (version 2) | ecosystem: Environmental > Terrestrial > Soil > Grasslands ... | reverse complement strand
CCTAATGCGCCTCCAATGTTGAAGCAGCTGTTGTAGAGTCCTAGAACGAACCCTTCCTCTTCAGGCTTGAACAGAGGAGTAAGAATGCCGATGGCAGGCGCGAAAAATAGTGCCGCACCTAGACCTAAGAGGAATCTCGACACGAGTAGAGTAGGAAAATTTGGAGACAATCCTTCACCAATGCCAGAGAGCGATAGGATGAGCATTCCAAGTTGGGACGTGTTCTTGGGTCCCCATCTTGCGGAGACTATTCCGGCGGGTATCTGGAATATGCCTGCGCCAAGAAGGAAGGATGAGGTGAGAAGGCCTTGGGATGGTAGATCGACGTTCAGTGCTACCGCAATTAGTCCTGTTGCGCCTAGTAACGGGGCGATGTTGAACCAGTTTATAGTATAGATGACGCGTGAGGTTAGGACTGAGCCTAGGACGAGCCACCGCCTGCTTGAGGCGGATTGTAGAATCTCAGCCTGTTGTTCCATGGGCGGTTGTTTTTCCGGTTAGGTCAGCGTGTCCGAATGTGTTTCGTTGGTTGGGAATGGGTCCTCTCTCATTCTCGCCCGGAGCTTCCGGGTCTCAAGATCCACTTCATCCAGTCCCATGGGACTTGTCCGCTGGGCCAGAGAAGTCATCGGACCCGATCTTGCGATGGGGGGTCGAGTGAATAAAACCGTTCGCTTGCCGACATAGTACGTCGGCGGAAGCTCTAAAACTAGCCTTCGGCCAGCTTCTGGAGTTTCGTAGCTGCGTCTCTCAGTTTTGTCTTTACATCTGAAGTATAGCCGTTCTTTGCTACGAGCAAAGCTACATTGTTTAGTTCTGCTCTTATGACGGAGAGCGGGTCCTTCTTGTCCGCCCTGATCATGCCTCCGAAACAGGTTTGACAGACCCATGCGTGGAAATAGGGATCGTATTCGTGATAGGTCGCCTCCTCGCAATAGCGGCAGTAAGGATGGTTCGGATCTGATGCTTGCGACAATTGGAAACTGGCTCTAGGCTAACGGTTTGGCGTAGCGAGATAATAATCGTGTTCAACTGAATGACAAAGGATCAGGTGACAGTTCTACGTGGACGTTTGACACCGCGCATAGTTCAATTAAGTGAGCACGTTACCACTACGCAAATCGGAGGACTCGACTCTCGGCTGGAATTACCGTCACGCCTCTGGCCTTTGAGAGCCTCGGCGTGCGGTCAATGTGCACCCAGGTGCGAACTCGGGACGTTACGGTACTGTTGGACGCGGGGGTAGCGCTGGGGCCGAGATTCCGACTTATGCCCCATCCGAAGGAATTCAAGGCGAGGGTCGAAGCACGAGAGAGAATCGACGCGGCCGCAGAGAAAGCTAGGGTCGTGACAATTTCGCACTACCACAATGATCATCACACGCCCAACTATGTTGATCCCGTCTGGCTCGGAACCAGTCCGGAATTGTCTGAGAGAACCTATCGAGGAAAAATTATTCTTGCCAAAGATTTCAGGAAGAAGATCAACACAGCTCAGCGGCGCAGAGGTTGGATGTTCAAACAAGCCGCTGAGAAATGGGCAGAGAAATTCGAAGCCGCTGATGGCCGAGTTTTTGAGTTCGGAGGGACGACAATTCGCTTTCCCGAACCCGTACCCCACGGCGAGGATGAATCGGGGCTCGGCTGGGTTCTGCTCTGCATCGTGGAAAAGGGCGATGAGAAACTAGTCTTCGCACCCGATGTCCAAGGACCCGTGGCCGAAGGAACGGCCAGGATGATCATTGACGAGAGGCCTGATTTGTTGATAATGGGAGGGCCCCCGACATACCTACAAGGATTCCGAATAGGAGAAGAGTTCTTCCAGACCGCGGTGCATCATATGAAGAAGATAGTGAGCGAAGTTCGTACAGTAGTCATCGATCATCATCTGGTGAGAGATGAAGGATGGTACAAATTCCTTGAACCGGTCAGAGAATCCGCCAAGAAAGCGAGTCATAAATTGCTCGTGGCCGCCGATCTTCTGAAACAGGAGCCGACTCCGCTCGAGTGTCGCCGCAAGCAGCTCTATGAGGAGGAGAAGCCCGATCCCGACTTCCTCAAATGGACCAAGCTCCCCAAGGAGAAGCTAGATGAGACCCCGCCGCCCGTTTAGGCGGGATCCTTGCTCTTCTTCGAGTAGAATTCTTTTAGTGTATGAAGCATGTCTTCGTCCTCGTACTCTTCTATTATGACCCGGAGTCCTTCTTCACTGCGGTCCTCAACGAGTTCCTTCTTCGCGTAGACCTCGCAAATGTAACTGTCTTCTTCAAGAAGTCCCAGTCCTTGTTGTCCTTTGCCTAGCACGTCGAAGATTATCTTCATGAGATTGTCAAGGTCCTTCACAGCCCGAGTGTTGGTCGTTTTCGGGGATCCCTTCCATAGAAAGAAACCAAGTGTGACGGTTACGAGACGCCCTTTGAGCGCCTCCTTGAATTTGTCGATCTCGTTTTGCGAGACGCGTTCCAATATTGCGGTCCGAAGCTTTCCCTGTTTGTCGCCTATGTCGTGACCGCTCCCGGTTGTCGGAGGCTCGAATGGGATTACGGGTATGTCCGCGAGTGTCCGACTGGACGCTACCTGTTTCCTATCTTCAGACTCTTCTCCCGCCATTTCGGCCTCGTCTTCCGCCAGCTCTGACTCTTCATCGACCATATCTGATGCATGGAATGTGTCCATGTAAAAGCACTCCGCTCGGGGACTGGCTAGCTTGTATGTCCGAGGTTACGAACGATCGAGTTTGATATTCTTATATCGACTGGTTCGATTCGAGTTCTTTGGGCGGTGGTGGGGGACTGGGAAGCTGGTCGTTTCCTGTTACCCGAAATCGACCTATGCGGGGGTCCGCCAACGCTGGTGAGCGGTAGCCTCGACCAGGCTGAAGACTTGGCTGTCAACCATGACACTCTGCCCTACCAGGTCGGCGGCGGAGGAGCGCTCTCTGAAGAGAGGGTTGTTACCTCCTCACGGTCGAATCCGGCGAGGCCCGGAAGGGAGCGGTCGTAAGGTCGACGTTCGACGCAGGTGGGATCCCAGGGTGGAGAAGACGACTAGGACACCCTGCCTGGAAGAGATGCCCATTACCACGGAAGCCACCACCGTCCATCCGAATAAATGCCACTATGATTGCTGGGCCTCAGACTACTGGCTGGTCTGGCAATCTCGGAAACATCATGCTCCTTGAAAGGCGGAGGCCTAATTCGATCTGAGAATTTGGGTTGCGTACCCACTCGGGTCCGTTCGGAAGCTTCCGAGAGATCTTAGGTTTCTCTTCTGGTCTCTCTTCCTCTGGAGCTTCGGATATGGACTCTACAACTACATCTGGCCGCTTTTTCTCCGAGAGCTAAACGCGGATCCCGGCCAAGTCGGGCTGGTCTACTCCATAGGATTTGTGGCCCTTGCCGCTAGCATGATCCCGGGAGGAATCCTTGCCAACAAGTACGAACTGAGAACGCTCTTGGTTATTGGTTGGGTAATGAGCCTCCCTGCTCCACTTCTCTACTATTACGCCAAGACATGGACGGATGTGCTTCCTGGAATCATATTGTTGCAGGCTTCCGGTTTCAACATCCCAGCATTCAACGCCTACATTGCGGGCGCGAGTGAGAGGAATAGAACGGGGTCCAACTTCGGTGTCGTCTGGGCCTCAGCACCTCTGGGTTTTGTGTTCTCTCCAGCGGTTGGCGGTCTTCTTCTGACTTGGATCTCGATTCGCGGAATCTTCCTTGTCTCCTTCGGGTTGTTCACAATATCGACGGTCGTCCTATTCTGGATGCGAACGCAGCCATCGTCTCCGAAAGATGCTCGGGCATACAGGCTCGAGGTTCCGAAATCCTTACCTGAAGTAACTCTTCTCCTATTCTTAACAGGGACCGCTGTTGCATTCAGTATCGCATCGCCTTTCGTTCCGCTGTTCTTTCATGACGTTTTGATACTCTCCCCTAGTACGATACAGGGTCTGGGTTCCATCCAGGCTCTTGGGCAGACAGCTTTCGCGATTTTACTGGGGCGAAGAGCTGACGTGCGAAGCCGTGGAGAGACGATGGCACTTGGATTAGTCGTATCGGCCACCGGCCTTGCAGGCATCGTCTTGACGAGGAATCTTCTGTTTGCCTTCCCGCTAGTCTTCGTCTTTGGAAGCTCAAGGGCGTCGAGCTACATCGCCTACTCGATTCTCGCTATTATCAGATCAGGTGCAACAAGGGCGGGCCAGTATGGCTTCTATCTCACGCTCGAGAACTCTGGTTTGATAGCCGGATCCTACCTCGGAGGAGTCCTCTACTCCATAGGCCCAGGAACGGGCTTCTTAGTGTCGATTGTATTGTTTCTGCTCATGGCTCTAATGGCCGGGGTCACCAGTTTCAAGGTCAAGGATTCATCCGACGCCTCATTGGCCGGTAAATCGCAGGCAGTAGCCGTTGTAAAGTGAGGAGGGTTCCGGCGATTGGAACGAGAGAAGGAAAATTGTCTCTGACGCGACAGACGTCAAACAGGGTTCTGCTATGGACCAGGGTGCGGAGAGCGAAGGTCTTATAATCCGATATCGCTTATCCGATATCGTCTCGGGATCATGTGGGGACATAGACACTGGGGAGGGATGAGGCGAGGATGGCTCAGACCCTGGATCATCTCAATAGTCGGACGGTCGCCCAAGAATGGCGCGGAAATTATCGACGAGATTGAGAAGATGAGCTGGGGAGGTTGGCGACCATCTCCCGGGTCCATATATCCCCTCCTAGACCAGATGACAGTCGAGGGCGCGCTCAAGAAGAGAGAGGACGGACGCTACGAACTCACCGACAAAGGAAAAGATGAAGGAAGCTTCCCATTTGGATTTCCGTTCGGCCAGAGACCCACCTCTGTTGAATCGATGGTCAGCGAGATGCGGGATTACGTCTCCTACTTCGAAGACTTGGCAAGGTCCAGTCCGTCGAAGATGGACCCGTACAAAGACCGGCTGAGAGAAGTAACGGACCGGTTGTCCAAGCTTCTCTAGTCTGGAAGGCCACCACTAATGGCTAGTTCTTCCGGCGCGTATAACCTAGACAGTCTTAAGCAGAGTCGAAAATCCGATCAAACCTGAGAATGAAGCTAGGAGTATGCGTTCCGAATTACGGCGAGGGCTGTTCCGTTGAGGCACTCCGAACGGTTGCAGCTGAAGCGGAAAAGCGAGGATACGATTCCATATGGTGTACCGACCATGTCCTGATGCCGAAGAATAGTGGAACGCCGTACGAGAAGATCTTCGAGAGCGTCACGACCCTCGCCTATCTTGCCGCCACAACCAACAGGCTGAGACTCGGAATTTCGTCCCTCATCACACCAATGAGGAATCCCGTGGTCGTAGCCAAGCAGCTCGCGACGATAGACAACCTGAGTAATGGAAGACTAATAGCAACGAGCGCTGGCTGGAATGAAACCGAGTTCTCACACCTAGGGTCAAACTTTCACAACCGAGGGAAGAGACTGGACGAGTCGATACAGCTGATCAAAGACCTATGGGCCGGAAAGACTCACTTCCAAAGCAGCGTTCTGCTTCCCAAGTTCAAGGACGCAGTCTTTGAGCCCACGCCCGTCCAGCAGACGCTCTCCATATGGATAGGAGGGTCTAGCCAGGCCGCTATGAAAAGGGCCGCTACCCTAGGAGATGCTTGGCACCCAAATGTCCAGACGTTCGACAAATTTGCGAAACTGGTCTCGGAGTTCAGAGAGAGCTTTCCCGGGTCGAAGGAGATGGACATCTGCGTGCGTATCGGTCTTAACTCCAAATCCGATAGATCAGAGTACACATCGCCATTAGGCGAGAAGAGAGTTATGCTCTCGTCCAACCGCGAGGAGAACAGGAATATAATGAAACGGCTAGAATCGCTTGGAGTTTCCTACGCAGTTATCGCTCCAAACCCGGACGGCAGAGTCTCGGTAGCTGACCAGCTCAGCGGGATGAAGATGATCACCGAGGATTTCCTCTGAAACCCTCCGACTTTATACGTGCCCATCTCAAACTGTTATGGGAGGCCGAATGTGACTAGCGACTCGCTGATGTCTAGCTCGCATGACAATTGAAAGCAGTAGTCTTGGCGGGAGGAGAAGGGACTCGCCTTCGTCCTCTCACCTTCACCCGGCCCAAGCCGATGCTCCCACTAGGTCCAGACCCGATAATCCACTATGTTCTGTCACACCTCGCGGAAAGCGGATTTCATGATATCATCGTCATTCCGGGATACTTGGGAGACCAGATCATGGGTTACGTGGGGGACGGGTCGAAGTTTGGTGTAGGGGTCACCTACGTTGTGGAGCCAGAGGGAGTTACATTTGGAACTGCGGGCAGTCTCAAGCTCGCGGCCCATCTTCTCGACGATACATTCCTAGTGGTCCAGTCTGACGTCATCACCGAATTACCTCTCCGCGAAATGGGCCTCTTTCATTCAGACCGCGGAGGTGAGGTGTCGATAGGCTTGACGACGGTCGAGGATCCGTCCTCGTACGGGGTAGCGGTTGTCGATGAAGGGGATGAGATCGTGAAGTTTGTTGAGAAGCCTCCAATCGGCTCTTCTGAGAGCAATCTCGTCAGCACAGGCTTCTACATTCTCGAACCTGACGTAGTTGACTATATCGAGAATGAGAGGTGGGACTTTGCGAAGGATCTCTTCCCCTACCTTATGCGACTTGGCCAACATCTTTTCGGGTACGCATCGGACGCGTTCTGGGTCGATGTTGGAGAGTTGAAGGGCTACCTGACCGGCGTTAACTGGGTCCTACGCAACATCGTCAAGAACCCGCCCCGGGACGCAAGAATGATCGGACCTCCAAACGAAGCTGTGTTCGCCAGGGGAGACATCACGGTCGGCCGGAATGCCAAGATTACGGGTCCTGCCTGGGTCGAGAACGGCACAACACTTGGAGACGGCGTCCAGGTAAAGCCTGGGACCGTGTTGAAGGAGAATTCGCAGTTGTTGTCCGGTACCAGTGTCGAAGCTGGAGTCGTATTCGAGAGAGCCGTTATAGGCCACAACTGTTCGGTGAAATCAACAATCATTGGCGAGAGGGCCGTCGTGGGGAATGATGTCACGATAGATAGGGCGATTATCGGGCAGGGCTGTAATATAGGCGAGACGGTAAAGATTCTCTCCGGCAGCAAACTCTGGCCCAACACTAGGATTCAGGCAGGCAGCACAGTCGATGGTGTCGTGGCAGTCCCCCGAGACAAATCGTTCTATTTCGACACTGGCCTCGGGCAGTACTCAGGAGTATTGGCATCGTCCATCGAAGATTTCTTGGGCGCTTTCAAAATAGTCCCTATCGAGGCTTTGGAGTATCATATCGGCCGCAGGGATTTCGAGAAATGGACCAAGGATGTGCTCGGGTCGGTCTTGCTTGCAGACAATATCAGGACCCTGAGAAGATCCCAGCTCAAGGGCGAGGACCTACGACTTCAACTCATCGGCGTCGTTCAAGAGTGGGCCCAGAGAGTCTCCTCTCCCCAGACCGGCCCCAACGAGGAGAAGAATGCTGAGAAGCACACGACCAGAGTTTAGATTAGGGATACTCCCGAAATGCCTCTGGCTAAGGGCCTCTTCTGGGCAGGGTTCTACTGTGGCTGAGACTTCGGCATGAATTTTTCCTTGCCCACCGCAACAATGAACAAGATAATCCCAATGGCAAACAACTGCAAGCTTATTGCAATTGAGACGACCGGGTCTAAACCCTGCTTTGTGATCCCCAGCTCATAGTTAATGTAGGCGGGGAGAATCATAAACGCTGCTGCAATCACAACCACTGCTCCTCGGACTAGCTTGCCGACTTCTGAGTCACGGAAGCTTCCGGTGCCCATTATTCTTGGACCATCCTAAAGGCTGAATGACCCACCTCGTCTCTCCACTATATAGGCGCTCACTCCTTCGAGGCGACTTTGCGCGCAATTGTTACGTATGCCGTGTGACCGATCATTCGAGATTCGGGGCGGACTTTTCCAGCTTCAGTCTTGAATTCTCTCACCAGCAGTTCAACCGCCTCAAGGACGAGGAACATGTTCTTCCTAAGAGCATCCGCCAGCTTCTCCAGCTGATTTACTGTAGGCGTGAATGCAGCCAGAACTCCGCCTCCTGCCAGCGCTTCCCAAGCTGGTGCTACAAGCCTCCAGGGATCGCCGAGATCGATGACTGCCGCGTCCGCGTTCCTCTCTAAGAATCCCTCTACCGGATCAATGTTCCTGAATGTCACCAAGCGAGACATGCTTCCCTTCCCGACATTCTTCTGAGCCGCTCTCAAGAATTCGTTTCGGTTCTCATAGGTGTAGACTCTTCCATCGGGCCCAACGGACTGTGCTATTGCGGCGGTCAGCGCACCGCTACCAGTCCCGACTTCGACGACGCTATCTCCATTCTTCAGGCCCAGCATGTAGATGGCATATCCAATGTCCTTTGGATACAGAATCTGGGTGGGCCTATCAAAAGACTCGACTAGGTCTGAGAGTCGAGGCTTGAAGACAGCAAGTGACTGACCTAGACTTGTCTTGACAGAGACTCCCGATTCCATCCCTACTATGTCTTTGAGATCAAGATACCCTCGATGTGTATGGAATCGGCCCTCACCGGCTCTAGTAATCCAGTGTCGCCGAGTGTCCTGATAGAGAAGAACTAGATCGCCTTCCCGAAAAGTCGCTGTCAAAGCTAGATCGTCAAAAGACTTTAGAAGATTTAGCGATTAGAGATGAATTACTGCCAGCAATTGAGGTCCCGGTCGTGCACCGCCAGCGCTTTAGCGCTGTCTAGTTTGACAGATTCTTCCGGAAGAATTCCGTGATAGTGTTGTAACAGTGGACTCGGTTCCTGAACCGCAGAACGTCGTGTCCCTCATCCTCGTACACTTGATAGTCTACGTTGACACCATCCTTCCGCAGATCATCTACCAGCTGCGCAGATTCTGGCTCTGGAACTCGTGGGTCATGTCTGCCTTGTATGATCATCAGAGGGCAGGATAACTGGTTCATGTAGGTCTTGGGTGACCTCTCCAAGAGGAAGTCCTTGTCCGTGACCGGGTCGCCAAGTTCCAACCGGAAGAACGTCTGCCATGTTGGAGGAATCCGCGACAACCAGGCTGGCAGATCGTAGGGGCCGAACATGTCGACAGCCGCCTTCCACAGTTCCGGATGTCTGGACGCCAAGGTTAGCGTCATGTATCCCCCATAGGATCGGCCGACAACGCCTCGGCGGCTCGAGTCTATCCTCGGATCTTTCTCCAGACGCTTGAGACCCTCGATATGGTCCCGTACGTCTTTGCCGCCCCAGTCTTTGTCCACCCACTTCATGTAGCGGATTCCGTAGCCCGTACTGCCTCGTACATTTGGAACGAAGACTGCGAAACCGTTCAGCGTCAAGTACTGGATCAAGGGCATCGAGAACCAGGTGAAATCCGGCCTCTCCTGTCCTTGAGGTCCTCCGTGAACGTATTCGACTAGAGGTCTGGGTCCCTTGTAGCCAAGCTTCGGAGAGGGGAGATAGAGTCTCGCCGAAACTCGCAATCCGTCAAACGTTGTATAGCTCGCGTCTTCTCCGGCAGAGAGGTACTCGTCTGGAATGCCTAGGACCTTCTCGCTTGAGAGGCGTGTCGCCGTGGACTCTGCTCCGCTTGATATGATGTAGAGCTGTGAGGGGCTATTGGCCCTCGTGAAAGCAAAAACGTACTCCACTTCAAGAGGATCATGATTCGTTACCTGCCATTCGAGACCTAGGACCACACCACTCGACAATGGAGGAGCCCCAAGTAGGACCCGGCCAGCCCGAAAGACTGGTGACGCTCCCCCATGGAAGGTGCCTTCATACACCCAGGAAGCTCCATCGATATTGTACTCCAAGACGAAGAGATCGTCCTCGACTTTTCGTAGTCCGACCAACTCTCCTCGACCTGAATGCTGTAGTCCGCTGACAGGAATGTCGACTGGCTGGGATGGATTGTCCAAAGCGAGATAGGTCAAGCCCCCGTTGTCGTGGAATATGGTTGACGTGAAAAATAGCCCCTTGTCGTTGTCGACGAAGCTGCACCAGCCGATGCCATTCGGTGGGACTTGCTTTCCCTCTCGCTGGTCGAGTGGAATACCGTAGAGCAGTTTCCTCTCCATCATGCCAGGCTTCCGATAGTACAGTACGATGTCTCCCGCAGTGTAGCTGTCCGCAAGAATCACTGTGGAATGGTCGGAACTCACTCCGTTGCAAATGTTCCCGTAGATGCTGGTTCCGAGGGAGCTGACCTCACCGGTCCCGATGTTGACTTTGAGGCATTCGATATCAGGGGTCTTTCGGTTGTCCCGGAAGAAGTAAGCGATGTTTCTGTCTTTGTCGATGTGTACACAGGCGATCTGTTCGTCTCGATACCTGTCGCCAAGCAACTGTTCAGGAATGCCACCGTTGAGAGGGATGAGACTGGGCTGATAGTTCTCGTTGCCGAGTTTGTCAATCATGACTAGGATTTTTCCGAGTTTGGGAATGACGTGGTAGTTGTCGCCTGCCATCAAGTGTGGGTTGACAAGAGCCATACCACCAGGCAGCAGGGGTTCAGGAATGCTTCCGTGCTTGTCCATGGAGTACAGGCTCAGGACTCCACTCATGTCCGACAGGAAAAAGATTCGATTATTCACATTCTCAGGTTCAAGCAGGAGCCTTGCTGAGAGGAGCGATTCGACTGGAAACATGGGCCTCTCTGAAGCAGGTCTTTCAAGAACTTCTGTTACGGTCAAGCAAACCGAGTGAGCTTACAACACATGTCCTATTCAACCTTCCCCGTTTTTGCCAGAAGTGGGCGACTCATTATCTTTCTCGCGAACCAGTCTGTCGGCGATAGTCCTTACGCAGGGAAGCATTATTGAGTGGCAGTGGCGAAGCCAGGTAAATACATCTCCATATCCGCTGTCCGGAAAGTCTTTGACTTCGCCGTCCCTGCCAGCGTAAGAGGTAATCTTGTCAACTCGTCCTTGAGACTTAGGGTATCTTTCCAGTATCTGGCGAACATGCCGGTTCTCCATGCCCAAAATAAGATCCGATCTTTCTACCAGTTCTTGGGTTAACGGTTGCGAAGGTCGATTCTCGACGAGTTGATAGGCGGGGCCAAGTACTCGACGAAGCTGCGTATGCGCCACGCTCCAAGGACTGGCAACTAGACCACTAGATGATACCTCGATTCCGTTAACGTTCCTGTCAGCTAACGTCTGACGCATCAACGCCTCGGCCATTGGGCTCCGGCAGATGTTGCCGTCGCAGACGAATAGAACCTTCATTCCGCGCAATCCTAAGCTAGACTAACACAGAATCGACAGTAAGCATTAGAGATTCTGTTTCCACGAATGTTTAAAATGATGGAGACGGAGAATACGGAACGCTGGGTCCGTTTGAGCAAGGATCTGAAGAAGCTTCCCGAAATTAAGGTGTTCGGCAAATGGCCTACAGCGGATATTGAGGTTAGGGATCCAGGGCTCAAAAGATACATTTCAGCGAGACCCATACTCCTACCGCACACCAGCGGACGTCACGAGCACGCCCGCTTCCGAAAGTCGACCATTAATGTGGTCGAACGTCTAATCGACGATATGATGCGACCAGGGGTTGCCGGTGGCAACAAGGCTCGCGCGAGCAGTATCGTCAAGAACGCCATGGACATAATTGCTATCCGGACTGGCAAGAATCCTATCGAGATTATCGTGCGAGCAATCGAGAACGCGGCCCCTGCCGAGGACGTTACAAGGATCGCCTACGGCGGAATCGTCTATCCGATCTCCGTAGACATAGCACCACAGAGGAGAGTTGACATTGCACTCCGACACATTACTGAACTGTCCCGTCAGGCGTCCCACAACAACCCTCGGACAGTGGACGAATGCCTTGCTGAGGAGCTGATTCTCGCAGCCGCTAGGGACCCGAAGAGCGCGTCTGTTCGTAAGAGGGACGAGATAGAACGAATAGCCTTGGCTTCACGATAGACCACTGTTTTTAGGCCGCCTCTTCTGTTCCTGCTTCTCACAATTTCTGCCACGAGGAGAAAGGCTCCACCAATGAAGATCCCAACTAGAGCCGCGGCTAGGTAGCCGTTCAGAAAATACTGTAGCCATGACGCGTTGTCTGAGACCCACTTTTGCTGGAACTGGTTAGACTGGTATTCTGCTGAGAGAGCAAAAACCAGCGAGACAATGAATCCGAACATGAGGAAGAGGACTAGCTTCCCCGCTAGCATGTGGTCGTTCCTTCCTGCCATTGTTCAAGCCTAAGCC
>Ga0209268_1001298_pt1 | contig 12263 bp, 14 predicted proteins | sample GraSoiAngelo_143_FD_185900 | JGI IMG/M metagenome (GOLD analysis project Ga0209268, IMG submission 185900) | Grasslands soil microbial communities from the Angelo Coastal Reserve, California, USA - 14_1009_02_30cm (SPAdes) (version 2) | ecosystem: Environmental > Terrestrial > Soil > Grasslands ... | reverse complement strand
ACGCGGCCGGCAAGCCCTCCCAGAGTGCGGGTGGGGCCGCGCGCGTACCGATAGAGGAGGACGGCGAACAGGCCGTAGATCACGAGCAAGACCGCGATACCGACGGGCGTTAGCGGGCGGGTCACGCCGAGAAAGTGCGGCTGGTCGATGCCGAACAGCAGCTTTGCGTAGTTGCCGAAGCCGACGAACTTCAGCTCCACGCCGCCCTCCGAGAAGCCCAGGCGTGAGAGGGACACATAAAGCGAGGCGAGCAGCGGGAAGATCGAGAAGGCGAGAATGACCACCACCGCCGGGAGGATGAACACCAGGCTTGCACCGCGGTCGAGTCGCGCCCCGACCGGACGCCACCATGACGCGGCGGTCCTCAGCGCGCGCGGCGACGCATGAATGCTCACGGAGACGGAATCCTTTTCATCAGTTCCTGGCACTGAATGGGATGAGGAGGGCGGCGAGGCGTGACCTCGCCGCCCCTGTCGCTACTTCGTGATGCTCAGGCTGGATTTGTAGGCGTCTAGCTGGCCTTGGCGCCCGATCTCATCGGTCTTCGAGTTCCACTGGTTTGTGATCTGAGTCATGGTCTGGTTCAGCGAGATCTCGCCCGCAAGAAACTGCGCCAGCGCCTGGTCGAGAGCTGTCTGTTCGTAGAAGGCCGACTGTGGGATGCGAAGGTCGAGGACCATGTTCGGGCTCTGCAAACTCGACTTGATGGCCCCGAGGTAGTCATTTGCCGCCTGAGTGCTCATCCCGGCCTTGGTCCAGTTGTCGAGGTTGGTGAACTGTGAGGTCCTGTACGGGTTGAAGCCCGTCTTGCCTATCGTCACATCCTCACCAGACTGCTTTGGGGCGGACATGTAGGAGAGGAAGGCGAACGCGGCGTCCTTCACCTTTGCCGAGGATGCCTTGTTGATCGCACCCGACCAGCCGCCGAAAGCAGCGAAAGGTGCGTGGTTGACCCCGTTCACGGCATTCGGGCACAGCGTGGCGTTGCAGTCGGCGAGCTGGTTGGTCGAGCGGTCCAGGACCCGCTTGGAGCCGGGCAGGATAACCGCCCCGACCTTGTCCTGAACCTTGGACTGCGTTGGGTCGATTGCGAGCGTACCGATGTCGCCCCAGTCGAGAGAGAGGGCGCACCGACCGGTCACGAACAGACCGCGGGAGTCGCCGACGTCGTTGTTCAGCTGGTCGGGAGGACCGATCTTGGAAAGCTGCTTGTACACATCGAGGGCCGCGGCCGCCCCCGGGTTGTTCGTCAGCGGCTGCATATTGTCGGTGTTGAAGAACGCGCCCTGCTTTGTCCCTTTGCTCTGCAGGTACGCCGCCGCGATCGAGATCCACGCCCAGTACGACTGCGCGCTGCGCTTCATCGCCAGGCAGGAGCCGTAGTCGTTCTTGCCGTCGCCGTTCAGGTCCTTGCCCTGGAAGTGCTTGGCGATGCTGATGTAGTCATCCCAGGTCGCTGGCGGCTGCAGGCCGTCTTTCTGGAGGAGGTCCTTGCGGTAGTAGACCATCTGGAAGTCGCCGTCGAGGGGGACGGTGTAGACCTTGCCTTTGAACGTGGCGCTGAAGTCGCGGAAGAAGGGAGCGATGTCGTTCCACTGCAGCGAGGAGTCCTTTTGCACGCGATCGGTCAGGTCCTCGAGGTAGCCGGGCGGCACGTAGTCGCCCATCCACTGCGGGTCGAAGACGGTCGCGTCATATGAATTCGTCTTCGTCGCGAAGTCGGTGAGCAGCTTCTGGTACAGGTCGGCGAACGGGACCGTGATGACCTGCACCTTGGCGCCCGTCAGTTTCTCGAAGTCGGGCGCGCGCCGCTGCAGCGGCTCGGCGATCTGGGGTCCGGTGAACGTCACGACACGGATAGTCGTGCCGCTGAAGTTGGTGCTGGAGGATGTGTTGTTGCTCGACCCGCTCGTGCAACTCACGATCAACCCCATGCCCGCCACCAGGACCAGGGCTTTGGCCAGGAATCGCCTCATCTCATTTCCCCTCTGAATTGACGAAAAGCCGCGACCCGCGTCGACGGCCTACCCGATGAATATGGGATGTTTAACGTGTTAGGAGGCGTTTGTCAAGGCTCGACTGGCCTGGGGTCACCCTGTTGAAGCTCTAGTCATCGGATGTATATCGTTTTAAGCGCCGGTTCCTGCACCCAGGCTGAAGCGATCGAGAACGCCATGGAAGAGCCCGACGAGCACCGCCACCGGTCCCAGGGAGACGATCAGGGCCGCGGCGGCGGTGGGCCAGTCGAGCTCACGCTCGAAGGTGAAGAAATCGCTCATCGCGACAGGGATGGTCTTGATCTCGCCTGAGGTCAGGACGAGCGGGACGAGGAGCATGTTCCAGTCGAGCACGAACAGGACGACCGCGGTCGCGGCGACGGTGGGCGTGAGCAGCGGCAAGATGACACGGCCGACCACCTGCAGCAGTCCCGCGCCGTCGAGCACGGCTGCTTCCTCCCATTGGACCGACAGCTGCGCGATGGCTCCATAGAGGACGAAGACCGCGAGCGGCGCTGTGACCGCCGCCTCGCTCAAGACAACCCCGGCAAGCGTGTCGAGCAGGTGGACCCGGCGAAGCACGTCACTCAACGGGATCACGTATGCCATCGCGGGGAGGCTCGCGAGGACCAGAAATCCCTGCGTCACCCCACGGTTGGCGCGAAACGATGATCGGGCAAGGCCATAGGCGGCAAAAAAGCTGACCGCCACGGCGAGCGTCGCGGCGCACGCGGCCGCTATCGTGCTGGTCGCGAGCTCCTGCCAGAAGGTCGGTTCGGCGATGCCGATCTCGGAGAAGTGCTCGAGCGTGGCCGGTCCGGTCCACGACGGGGGACGCGTGCTGTTGTCCGGCAGCAGCCCTATCGACGCGAGCGCCGTCCACGCCAGGGGCGCGAGGAATACGACCAGCATCGCGGCCAGCAGCAGGACCCGGGTCGCATCGCGGCGCCGCGCCGTCACTCGACGTTGCGGACGGTGGCCAGCCGAAGATAGATCGCACCGGCAGCAAGCACGCCGGCCGCGATCAGCCATCCAGAGGTAGCACCGACAGGCCAGTCGTTGGTGCCGAAGGCGCGTCCGTAGCTGTAGAGCGCGGGCGTCAGTGTCGCTGTACCCGGACCTCCCCCGGTCAGGATGAGCACAGTGTCGAAGGTGCCGAAAGCCAGGCCGACCAGCAGCATCGTGATCGTCAGCAGAAGCGGCGCCACGGATGGAATGGCGACCTTCACCAGCCGTCCCGCGAGCGAGGCTCCCGCGAGGGTCGCCTCGTCCCATCGTTCGCCGGGAATCGCCGACAGGCTCGGCAGCAGTAGAAATGTGACGAACGGCGCCACGCGCCAGACCTCGACCGCGATGGCCGTCGGCAGCGCGAGTCGGAGGTCGCCGGCGGGCGACTGCAAATCTGGCTGCCCGAGCCAGCCCAGGACGAAGTCGAGGACGCCGGTGGCGCTGCCGAACAGAAAGTGCCACATGACGCCGCTTGCGATGGGGCTGACCAGCCACGGCAGCAGCAGGAGCATCCGCCACAGCGACCGACCCCGGAGCGGGCGGCGCAGGAGATAGGCGATTCCGAAACCGATCACGAGCTCGAGCGGAACGGCGACGACGGTGAAGACTGCGATGTTGCGCGCCGCGGCGCCGAACTGAGGGTCAGACAGGATCGTGGCGTAGTTGGCAAGCCCGGCGAATCGGACAGTGGCGGTGAATGGTGAGTAGTTGGTGAACGTCGCCAGCAGGCCTAGCAAAGCGGGCAGCACCAGCCAGCCGGTCAGCAGTATCGCTAGCGGCGTAAAGAGGACGATTCGATCCCGTCCACTCATTCGCATCGGATCACCGCATTAGGGTCGCCTACTTGGTGCCGCTCACACCGCCGTCGACTACCAATCCCGTCGCCATCACGAACCTGGACTCGTCCGAGGCCAGGTAAAGCGCCGCGCCGGCCACGTCCTCGGGCCGGCCCAGATCATTGGTCAGCTGCCGCTTTCGAATCGCCGCCATTCCCTCTTCCGGGTCGGCATAGGAGTCCTTGAGGTAGCGTTCGACAAAAGGCGTCAGGATCGTTCCGGGGAGCAGCGCGTTGACCCGAATTCCATGCGGCGCCAGGTCGACCTGCATCGACTTCGTCATCGAGAGCACGGCGCCCTTGGAGGCGGCGTACGACACGCGACGGGCCAGCCCGATCTCGGCGATGCAGGATGACATGTTGATGATCGATCCGGATCGCTGCCTGATCATCTGCGGTATGACCGCGCGGCTTACCAGGTACACGCCGCGCACGTTGACCCGCATCACGCGGTCGAACAGCTCGGGCTCCGTCTCCACGATATCGCCGACGCCGCCGATGCCGGCATTGTTGAAAAGCACGTCGATACGCTCGAATCGCCTGACCACCCTCTCCGCCAGGGCAACGGTCTGTGCCTCGTCGGTCACATCGACCTGCTCCGCCACCGCCTCGCCGGCGGCGCCGATCGCCTCGACCGTGCCCTGCGCGGCCTCGAGGTCGACGTCGGCGACCACGACGCGCCCGCCCTCGCTCACAAAAAGCGAGGCGCTGGCCCGGCCGATCCCAGAGCCGGCGCCGGTGATCACGCACACCTTGCCGTCGAGTCTGCCCATCTGTGGTGTTAGCTATATGCTGAAGCTCCGATGTTTGTCAACCGGCCGCACTCGCACCGGCGGTGTTTCCAAGCTCGGAACCGATGAACGTCCGACCTCTGGCCGCCAACGGGTCCAGGCGCCGTCGGCGCGCCGACCGCGCGCCCAGCGTGACGGACGACGCCATCGACAAGATTCGGGAGCTCATCGTGTCGGGCGCCTGGGGCCCTGGCGATCGGCTGCCGAAGGAGAGCGAGCTGGCGGCTCAGCTCGGCCTGTCCCGCAACTCGCTACGCGAAGCGGTGCGCGCGCTCTCCCAGCTGCGTGTCCTCGAGGTCAGGCAGGGCGACGGAACGTATGTCAGCAGCCTTGAACCTGGCCTGCTGCTCGAGAGCACCGGGTTCATCAGCCACCTCCTGCTCGGGGAGACGGCGGTCGCGCTGTACGAGGTCCGTCGCATCCTAGAGGCGGCCGCCGCCGCCCTGGCCGCGGCGCGAATCGACGAGAAGGGAAAGCGGGACCTGGAGCTCAGCCTCGAGCAGATGCGTCAAGCGCAAGGGGTCGAGGAGCTGGTCGAGGCTGACGTCGCCTTTCATGCGGTGATCGCGCGCGCGACCGGCAATCCTGTCCTCACCTCGCTGCTGGCGAGCCTGGCCACGCGAACCCTGCGCGTCCGGCTCTGGCACGGCCGGACTGCGGACGACGCGCTCGAGGTCACGCGCGAAGAGCACCGGCGGATCTATGAGGCGATCATGCAGGGCGACCCTGAGCTCGCACGCGCGGCCGCGACGGCGCACATCGCCAGCGGCGAGCGATGGTTGCGACGACAGGTCGCGACGGGAGCATCGGCCTGATGCAGGTCGGCCTGCACACCAGGCATGTGATTTTTCGCGACGGCCCCGACCTGTTTCATGGCATCGAGTCTTCGACCGTGGGTGAGGCCCTGGCGGAGCCATCAAGCTGAAAGCTGGCGAACGCGTCAGGCTTGGCCGGACCGGGCTGATGGTCACGCGTCTTGGCCTGGGGACGGCGCCCCTGGGCGGCCTGTTCCGCGCCGTCGGCGAGGCCGACGCGTTGCAGGTCGTCGACGGGGCCTGGCAGGAAGGTCTGCGCTTCTTCGACACCGCTCCCCTCTACGGCTTCGGCCTCGCGGAGCGCCATCTCGGCCGGATCCTGCGCGAGAAGGCGCGCGCCGACTACACGTTCGCGACCAAGGTCGGCCGGCTTCTTCGCGCCGATGCGCCGCCCGAGCCCGGCCAGGTGTTCCACGGCGCCCCGGCGCTCAATCCAGTGTTCGATTTCTCCTATGACGGCGTGATGCGGTCGCTCGAGGAGAGCCTCGAGCGCCTGGCCATCGGCCGGGTCGACATCCTGCACATCCACGACCCCGACGACCACTACGACGAGGCGCTGAGCGGCGCCTACCGCGCGCTCGATGAGCTGCGCCAGCAGGGCGTGATCGGTGCTGTCGGCGCCGGCATGAACCAGGCGGAGATGCTGACCCGCTTTGCGAAGGAGGCCGACTTCGACTGCTTCCTGCTGGCCGGTCGCTACACGCTGCTGGACCAGGTCGCATTGAAAGAGCTGCTGCCGACCTGCCTCGAGCGAGGGGTGGCGATCATCGCCGGCGGGGTGTTCAACAGCGGCATCCTCGCCGACCCTCGGCCCGGCGCTCACTACAACTACCAGGCGGCGCCGCAGGAGTTGATCGATCGCGCTCAGAAGCTGCGCGCTGTGTGCGAGCGCCATGGCGTGCCCCTGCGCGCGGCGGCGATCCAGTTCCCGCTCGGCCATCCGGCGGTGCAAACCGTGGTCGTGGGCGCCAGGTCGCTCGAGGAAATTCGCGACTCGGTCCGCATGTTCGAGGTCGAGATCCCTTCCGCGCTGTGGGAGGAGCTCAAGTCGGAGCAGCTCCTGGCGGAACACACGCCGACACCAGGGTGATAGCCCGGGTCGACGCGCACCACCATTTCTGGGATCCGGCCCGGCGCGACTATCCATGGATGGGTCCCGAGCTCGCCGCGATCCGGCGGCCTTTCGGACCTGAAGATCTCAAGCCACTGCTCGCGGCCAGCGGAATCGATAGGACCATCCTCGTCCAGACGGTTGGAACGCTGGAGGAGACGCGTGAGTTTCTCGAGATCGCGGCCGCGAACGAATTCGTCGCCGGGGTGGTCGGTTGGGTGGACCTCGCCGATCCATCCGTGGCCACGACCATCGCCGGCCTGAAGCGCGGCCCGGGGGGAGGCGCCCTGGTCGGCATCCGCCACCAGGTTCACGACGAACCGGATCCCGAGTGGCTGCTCGGGGACGAAGTTCAAGGCGGAATCGCCGCCGTGGGCGAAGCCGGCCTTGCCTACGACCTCCTCGTGCGCACGCGAGAGCTGCCCGCCGCCCTGGTCACCGTCAGGCGGCACCCAGACGTCAGGTTTGTCGTCGACCACGCAGCCAAGCCCCGCATCGTCGACGGCGCGATGGATCAGGCGTGGGCGAAAGCGCTGGCACCGCTGAGCGATGAAGCGAACGTCGTCTGCAAGCTGTCAGGGCTCGTGACCGAAGCGGACTGGAACGCGTGGACGGCCGAGCAGCTCCGGCCTTACGTGACTCGGGTGCTGGAATGGTTTGGCCCACAACGATGCATGTTCGGCTCCGATTGGCCTGTATGCCTGGTCGCCGCGTCTTATGAGCAGGTCGTCACCTCGATGCGCGAGATCGTCGGCGACGATGACGATGTCTTCGGTGCCACCGCGCACAGGGTTTATCGCCTCAGCTAGCGGATCGCCGCGATCGCGATCGCGGTTCGGCATGCCGCTGATGGGTCATGGGTCAAACTGCGATCAGGTTGATTACACCGACATCCGGCGGCCTGGCCGCCGCCGGCCTCACCAAGCGTTTCGGCAAGACGCTGGCGGTCGATCATCTCGACTTTGACGTTGCTCCGCATCAGATCCTCGCCCTCCTCGGCCCGAACGGAGCCGGCAAGACAACGACGCTGATGTGCCTGGCCGGGCTGCTCCGCCCGGACTCCGGCCGCATCACCTGGCAAGGCGTCGAGCTCGGTCCCACCCGCGGCCGGCAGGTGGCGCTCATCACCGAGACGCCCGAGGTCTACGAGATGCTGACGGTCTGGGAGCACATGGTCTTCGTCGGCCGCAGCTGCCTGCTGCCGGCAGGCTGGCAGGACCGCGCCGAAAGCCTGCTTCAGCGCATGGGCATGGCGGAAAGGAATGCGGCAGCGAGTCCTGATCGCGGCCACCCTGCTTGCGGCGACGCCCATCCTCCTGCTCGACGAACCGATGATCGGCCTTGACCCTCGCGGACAGCACGAGCTGCGAAATCTCCTTGTCGAGGTCCGCGACCAGGGCACGACGGTCATCGTGAGCACTCATCTGCTGGCCAACGTGCAGTCGTTCTGCGACCGCCTTTTGATCCTGAACAAGGGCAGGGCGGTCGCCGCTGGCGGCCTTCAGGAGTTGCTCGATCGCTACGGCCACGACACGCTCGAGGAGACATTCCTCGAAATCGTCAAATGAGCGCGAGACGCCTGAGCGCGCTGATCTGGCTCGATTGGAAGCTGTTCGTCAACCGGATTCGCTCCATCCGGCGCAACCCGCGACGGCTGATCCCCTGGCTCATCTTCCTCATCTGGCTCATCCCGTCTTTCATCAATCGGCTTGTCATCGGATCCAACCTGGGACGCGGGCCGGCGCTGCGGACGCTGGCTCCGCTGGTGGGTCCGCTGGGGGACTTCGTACCGGGGCTGGCCGCGCTGGCGCTGGGATTTGCGATCTGGCGCGCCTCCGACCGCCCGCCGGCGGCGTTCCAGTCGCCCGCGGACGCGCGTTTTGTCATCGGGGCCGGGCTCGATTCACGCGCTGTTTTCACGTGGCTCTCGCTGCGAACCGCACGGCGTCTCATCGTCGGCTTTCTCTTGCTGCTGGTCCTCTTTCAGGTCCTCTACCTCCCCTGGCTCGGATTCAACCTGCTGAACGCCCTTGCTTTCACGGTCGCGCTGGCGACGTTTGGCGGAATCGTCTTTGGCGCCCGCCTCCTCGCCTTCAATCTCAAGCGAAAGGTGCCTTGGTTGCCGGTCGGGGGATTCGGATGGCTGACGGGGATCGCCGGCACCGGAGCCGCCATGGCGATGCTGGTGGAGATCAGCGGCACGGCGACCATGCCCGCGCCGATCGAGCGCATCAGCGCTGCCTTGCCCCCGGGGAGCTGGATGCTGAGCGCATTCCATGGCGACCTGGCGGCGGAGCTGCTGCTGCTGGTCTTTGCGGTCGGGTTCACCGTCGTGGGTATCGCGCTGGCAGGGGATTGTTACCCCGAGCTGTGGGAGACGTCGAGCCGGGTCTTCGCCATGCGCCAGGCGCTCAGGTCCCGGGGTGGCATGTTCGGCTACCTGGGCGCCCGTCCGGCCGATTCTCGTCAGAACGTCCGCCAGGGCGCCCGCGAACGACGGGCCCGGTCTTCATCCGGGCAGCGGGTGCCTGGGGGCGCTTTGATCGTCTTCTGGACGGAGTGGCAATCGCTCAAGCGCGGCCGCGGCGGCGTGCCCCTCCAGCTCGCTGTGGTCGCGGCGGCCGGCGTCGTCGGGGTGCTGGTCGGGCTGGCAGCGGCGAAGGGACTTGCCGCCGGCGGAATCATCGCCGCCAACGTCGTTCTGCTCCTCGTCGTCTGGAGCTGGGCCCTCAGCGTGCAGCTTGGCCGCTATCTTGGCAATCCGCTCTGGTGGCTGTCGAGCTCTCCACTGTGGAGCCGGCTCGCGGTTTGGACTCTGGCACGCGGCCTGCGGTTCGCCGTTCCGCTGATCCTGTTCATAGAGGTCGCGATCGCCGTGTTCGGTCGCTATGAGTGGGTCCTCGCCGTCGCTCCGTGGCCGCCCCTGCTGCTGTGCTGGTTGACGCAGGCGATCGGCCTTGCCGGTTACGCGTTCCTGCCTGCCCGCTCGGACTACCGGCTCGCCTTGACGGTTCGAATGTTTGCCATCTACGCGATCTTCGTGCCCCTGGCCCTGGCCGCGATACCGGGGGCGGTCCTGCGAAGCCCGGCGCTGCTGGTGGCGCTGCCGACGCTGCTGGCGGCGACGATCCTGGTCGGGCTGATCGCATTCGCGACCTGGCGGATCGAGGGCAACGGACTGGCGTTCGCGCAAGAGGAACGGCAATGAACCTGCATGCTGCGAGGTCCCTCGCTACTAGCCTCCACGAAGACTTTGCAGCGCAGCCACCGCTGCATCCAGCCTGGTCCGCGGCAGGCGGCCCGACGCAACGGCGGACCTGATCGCGTCGTAGGTCGCGTCGGCGACCGCTAGATGGTGGGCGACCATGACCATGTCACCGCCGGCGATCAGAAACTCGACCGCCGCCTTAGGAGTCGGCGTGCTGGCGGCGATCGCGCCCATCTCCATATCGTCGGAGAGGATCGCGCCCTTGAAGCCAAGGTCCGACCGGAGCAGGGTCATCGTGGACGGAGACAGGTCAGCGGAACGCTGCGCATCCAGGGCGGGAAAGAAGAGATGGCCGAGTAGCACGAAATCAGTTCCGTGAGCGACGGCGGCCTGGAACGGCGGCAGGTCGCGGGCCTTGACGGTGGCGAGGCTCTCGTCAATGCGTGGCAGCTGGGTCTCCGAAGTGACCGCCGTGTTCCCGTGGCCTGGAAAGTGCTTGGCCGCGGAGAGCATGTGGGCGGCATGGATTCCATCGACTACCGGTCCGATGCTGGTCGCCACGGCGCCCGTGTCGGTGCCGTAGCAGCGGCCCCACATGATCGAAGAGGGTCCAGAACACACATCCGAGACGGGTCCGAGGTCGAGGTCGAATCCCAGCCCGCGCAGGGCTTGCGCCATCCTCGTCGTCTCCGCGTTGCCCACTGGCATCGGGGCGCACGGGACTGAGCTCACATCCAGACATATCGCGCCGCCTTCCTGGTCGGTGGCGGCGATCAGGCGGTGTCGAGAAACTCCGCGCAGGGCATTGATCAAGTCGGCGACGTCCGCCCCCGATCCCGCGTTGCGATTCAGGTTGATGACCAGGAGCCCGCCGAACTGGCGCTGCCTCCAGTCGGCAACCACGGCGTCGGTCAGCGTGCCCTGGAACCCGACCATGATCACCGCGCCGATCTCTTCGTCCAGCGTCAAGCCGCCGGGCCCGAGCTGCGAGGCGGGGATGGTGGCAGCTGAAGATGGCGACGGTGCCGCCATCGACGCGCCCGCGCACGAAGCCAAAACGCTGGCGAGCAGCAACAAGATCCCAAGCTTCCGCGTCATGCCGACGCTGATCTCAACGCAAAAGGGAGGCGAGGCGTTCCGCCTCTAGCCGCGCGGCGACGGGGCGTCGCCCCCGACGGCTAGGCCTGGACCGGCACCTCAAACACCTGGTCGGTCGGATGGCCCGAGCGCTGGTGGATGCGCTTCACGGCCTCGGCGTTGGGAGCCTCCGAGAGGCAGAACACCTTCCCCGTCTTCGGGTCCGCCCACGCGTGCTTGAAGTTCACGCCCTCGTCGTCCTGGATGTCGAGATCCGCCTGGTGCGCCTCCGCCAGCGCCTCCTTCGTGATGCCCATCATGCCCTCGTGGACGTCCATATATTCCGGCATGGCTTACCTCCCAATCCGAAGCTGATGCTTGTCGACATCGTCCCACACCAACCGGCACCGGGGAATCCGCCTCGCGGAGCCTGGACACCGGAAGCGGCTAAGCTGAACGGGCTGTGGGCAGACCGATGGCCGTTTGCATCCTCACGAGGCGACGCGCGATCGATCATGCCGGCTGCACCAGCTGCCTCTGTAGTTAGCCCGGTCACGACCGCTTCGACCGCACTAACTCCAATTCCTTAGGAGGCACACATGAGCGTTACCGATGAGCTCGTCCGCAACAACGACTCCTATGTCCGTTCGTTCAAGAAGGGCGACCTTCCCCTGCCCCCGGCCAAGCACGTGGCGGTACTCGCCTGCATGGACGCGCGGCTCGACGTGCACAAGATCCTGGGCCTGCAGGAGGGCGACGCGCATGTCATCCGCAACGCGGGCGGTGCGGCCACCGAGGATGCGATCCGATCGCTGGCGATATCGCAGCGCCTGCTCGCGACCAAGGAGATCGTGCTCATCCACCACACGGACTGCGGCATGCTCACCTTCAAGGACGAGGATCTGAAGCGAAGCATCGAGTCCGAGACCGGCATCCGGCCGGCTTTTGCCTTCGAAGCCTTCAGTGACCTTGCTGACGACGTGAAGCAGTCGATCGCGCGGATCAAGGCCAGCCCGTTCATTCCCAACAAGTCGAGCGTGCGGGGCTTCGTCTACGACGTCCACACGGGAAAGCTCAACGAGGTGGGGGTGGCCGCCGCCGTCTAGCTCTCTGACTCCCAGCGGGGGCGCTGCTCAGCAACGACGGTGTCGACGGCATCGATGAATTCCTGGATGTCCGGCTCGGCCATCGGCGTCGACAGCGCCCCCATCGCCCGCGGCGCCATCAACACCCCGTGGTTGACCAGGCCGAGGAAGAGCTCTCGCGTCCTCTTCTTGTTGGCCGCGGCCATGGTCCTGTAATCGACAACGGGGGCGCTTGTGAAGTGGAGCGCAAGCATCGATCCCGCGCCGTTGACCTGTACCGCGACGCCGTGCGACGCGAAGACCTCGGTGAGCTGTTCGCACACACGCGCGCCTTTG
>Ga0209268_1001286_pt1 | contig 12384 bp, 7 predicted proteins | sample GraSoiAngelo_143_FD_185900 | JGI IMG/M metagenome (GOLD analysis project Ga0209268, IMG submission 185900) | Grasslands soil microbial communities from the Angelo Coastal Reserve, California, USA - 14_1009_02_30cm (SPAdes) (version 2) | ecosystem: Environmental > Terrestrial > Soil > Grasslands ... | reverse complement strand
CAATGAAGCGTTAAAGTGTTCTCTTATTCGGCGCCACTCTCCAACTCTTCACGTTTCAAACGGCTTCGCCTTGCTGCAGCAATCGCCAAGTTTATAGTGAATGCGAATGCCTCGCGATTCTTTCGTTCATCTCCATCTCCACACCGAATATTCCCTGCTCGACGGCGCTATTCGAATAAAAGAGGTGATGAAGAAAGCAGCCGAATTCAAAATGCCGGCGGTCGCGATGACCGATCACGGCAACCTTTACGGCGCGATCGAATTTTATCAGGAAGCACAACGCGCCGGGGTCAAGCCAATCGTCGGCTGCGAAGCCTACATCGCGCCGCGCTCGCACAAAGATCGGCCGAATTCGATGCGCGAGTCGGCGTATCACTTCACATTGCTCGCTCGCGACGAAACCGGCTATCACAATTTGGTTAAACTAATTTCGACGGCGCATCTCGATGGATTTCATTACCGGCCACGGATCGATAAGGAACTTCTGGCACAACATTCCGCGGGATTGATTGGGCTCAGCGGTTGTCTGGCCAGCGAAGTGAACTCCGCGATTCAAGCGAACAAGATCGACATCGCCAAACAAAGCGCGGCTGAGTATCGCGACATCCTCGGAACGGAAAATTTCTTCATGGAGATGCATGACCATGGGATGGAAGAGCAACGGCAATGCAACTGCGTTTTGCCAAAAATCGCCAAGGACCTCGGAGTTGGACTGGTCGCCGCAAACGATGTCCATTTCTTGCGACGAAGCGATCACGACGCCCACGACGTGATGCTTTGCATCGGCACGGGGAAAATGGTGCAGGACGAAAACCGGATGCGTTACAAACCGGAACTCTATTTCAAATCGGCAGAGGAAATGCGCGAAGTCTTCCGCGATTTTCCTGAAGCGATCGCGAACACTTTGAAAATCGCCGAGGGCTGCAATTTGGAGATTGAACTTGGAAAATCGAAGTATCCTGAGTATCCCGTCCCAGAGGGGATCTCACGCGAAGCCTATCTGCGTGATCTTTGCGCGAAAGGTTTGCTGGAGCGTTACGGCGATCGAGCGAAAAGCGATCCTCAACTGCAACAACGCCTCGATTATGAACTTGGGGTACTCGAGAAGACCGGATTCATCAGCTACATACTGATCGTTTGGGATTTCATCCACTTCGCCAAAGAGCGCTGCATTCCAGTGGGACCTGGCCGTGGATCGGCTGCGGGTTCGCTCGTCGCATACGTGCTTGGCATTACCGACATCGACCCGCTCCAATACGGATTGATTTTCGAGCGTTTCCTGAATCCGGATCGCATTTCTCCGCCGGATATTGATGTCGATTTCTGCGAAGCGCGTCGCGGCGAAGTGCTCGAGTACGTGCGGCAGAAATATGGCGAACGTCGGGTCGCGCAGATCATCACCTTCGGCAAACTGAAAGCAAAGAGCGTGGTCCGCGATGTCGGCCGGGTGATGGGCCTGAGCTATCGCGACGCCGATCGCATCGCAAAGATGATTCCAAACGAGTTGAACATCACGCTCGATTCGGCTGCCGAAAAAAACGGGGAACTGAAACGAGCCATCGCGTCCGAGCCGCAAACGAAGGCGCTGTTCGAGTACGGAAAGATTCTCGAAGGCTTATCGCGCAACGCCGGTGTGCACGCGGCCGGTGTCGTTATCGCCGATCGCGATCTGACCGACTACATCCCGCTTTGCCGAGACGTGAAAGGCAATGATGTCATCAGTCAATATCCGATGGGACCGCTGAACGACCTCGGGCTGCTGAAGATGGATTTCCTTGGGTTGAAAACCTTGACCGTGATCGAGGATACGCTGGCGTTGATCCACAAACGGGAGCCGGAATTTTCGCTGAAGAATATTTCACTCAACGATGGGGATTCATTTGCGCTCTACAACCGCGGCGAAACGATCGGCCTCTTCCAAATGGAATCCGGAGGTATGACCAGCACGGCAAAGCAGTTCGACGTGCGGAAGATCGACGACATCATCGCGTTGATCGCGCTTTATCGACCAGGGCCGATGGATCTGATTGGCGATTACATCAAACGTAAAAGAGGCCTGATGAAGATCAGATACGAACACCCGCTGCTCCAAGAAATCTGCGCCGAAACTTACGGCGTCATGATTTACCAGGAGCAGGTCATGGCCGCGGCGAGCAGACTTGCCGGCTACTCACTCGCGCAAGGCGATCTTCTCCGGCGCGCCATGGGGAAAAAGGACAAGGAGAAGATGGCGAAGGAGAGACAAAATTTCATCGAGGGCTGTGCGCGCACCAACAAAATCCCGGAAAAAAAAGCAAATGCGATCTTCGATTTACTCGAAAAATTCGCCGGTTACGGATTTAACAAGAGCCACAGCGCCGCCTACGGCTTGATCAGTTATCACACCGCGTATTTGAAGGCGCACTATCCAGTGGAGTTCATGTCCGGGCTGCTCAGCAATGAGATCAATAACACCGAAAAAATCTCCGTCTTCGTAGGCGAATGCAAACGCATGGGCATCGCAATTCTGCCGCCGGATGTCAACCGCAGCGGATTGAAATTTATTCCTGAAATGGGGGAGGGGCCTCCGGGCCCCAATAATCACGACACAAAGACCGCTCCCAGATTCAATGCCATTCGCTATGGCCTTGCTGCGATTAAACATGTTGGAACGGGCGCGATGGAAGTCGCCATTCGTGAGCGCGAAGAACGAGGAAATTTTCGTTCGCTGGAAGATTTTTGCAGCCGGTTGGATTCACGCATTGCCAATCGCAAAATGTTGGAAAGCCTGATCAAAGGCGGCGCTTTTGACTTTCTTGGCCGCGATCGCGCTGAACTTTTTGCCCGCATCGATGAGGCGCTGACTGCATCCGCCGCCGCCCAGCGGGACCGCGTTGCTGGTCAAGTTTCGTTGTTCGATGAGGCAACCGCGCCGACGACCTCGAGAACAAGATCGATCACCCCATGGAGCGAGCATGAAAAGCTTTCCTACGAAAAAGAGCTACTCGGCTTTTACGTCAGCGGACATCCGCTCGACGCGTATGTCGATGCTTTCGCAGCGAAAAATTATCGGACAATTGCTTCTTTAAGCGATCTCGACGATCGCGCGTCATTCAAAATTGCCGGGGCACTTGTCCAGATCGATAAAAAATTTACAAAGAGAGAGGGTAAGCCGTTCGCCGTCGTATGGGTCGAAGATTTGAGCGGCACACTCGAAGTGGTTCTCTGGAATGAGGTTTATATGAAGGTCGCGGACGCGCTCGCGCCAGGACGCGTTATAGAAATCCGAGGCACGCTTGATAGACGCGACGACACTGTTCGGGCCACGGCCGAAAACGTGACGATGCCGACGGCAGAAAAAACTCATGAAGCGGCTGCGAATAAAAATTCGGCAAGCACATTCCAAGACCCGACGGTGTTTTTGCAATTTTCTTCCGCGACCACGAGCAACGAATTGCGCGAGGTCCGCGAGATTCTGGCGAGCTCACCGGGCCGTCGCCCAGTTCAGTTGCTATTTGATCGTGCAGCAGGTGATTCCTTGCGCATGAATACTGGCGCCGATTTCTGTGTCGATCTCACACGCGATCTTGAGGAAAGACTTTCGCGCTGGCTGATTAGACCAGACCCGGCACGGCGAAACACCTAAGGCCGTTTCGCACGTTTTTGCGGATTAACCGGCTTGGGACGGGGATGCGCGCCAAGCAATAAAGTCTTCTCGTCTGGGCCCCCCCCCAAACAGAGCGGCAATGTTCGCGCTGTTTCGTTCAAGATCAAAGCGCCGTTTGATTCAATGCCCACCGGCTCTTTCAAATTCATCGTCCAATCGGACCGGAAGACTCCTCCGCGAAATTCAAGCTCTGTGACAATAGGGGCAAGCGTCTCTGCGACAGGTTCGATTTCGATTTTGCTCACGCAGCTGATCGCGCGCCGCCTCAAATCAAAGATCGGCACTGAGCCGGCTATCCTGATCGCGAGCGCATTCGTGTCTTGATAATCGATCTCTGCACGAAATGAAAGATCGACATCTTTTGTCGCGGCAGTGAAAAAATCGAGCGACGCGCGAGTTTCATTAAACGTGATCCAACCACTCGCTTCGGTCAGATTTAGGGAAACATTCTGCAATTTTCCATTCAGTAGCTGCACGTCGCCAATGAGGCGGGGATGTTGCAATGTATCGGACAGAGAAAGTTTTCCACTCAGAATGCCGTCGCGAAAAATCTCCGGATGAAAAAATTGCGGCGCGTTAGCGAGAAAAATTGACGGAAAATCGAGCGTAAGATTGACCGGAGCGGCCAAAAATGCGTTCCAGGTCATTCCGACAGGCAAAGGGAATTTGGCGGTGAAATTAATCGAACTCGAACCGGGTAAACCGATGGTGCCGCGAGCGTCCCAGCTGCCGGAATCAATCCTGGCATGAATATCGGCTGGCGTTGGTTTGGTATTGTTTTCACCGGGGCCACGAAAGACCGATAAATATTCCGCCAAATTGCCGACCCTCGCGTTGAATGTCCCGGAGTAATTGTGCTCGTGTGACAGGTCGATTTTTCCTTGGATGTGCAAGAGATCGCTTTTTCGTTCTAGCTCCAGCTCTTCAAGTTCCAACTCCGTCGCCTTCAAATTTAACTTCGCGCTTAGTGAATCGACCGAGGTTTTGAAGACACTGAGTGATGCACCGCTCGCGGTGAGCTCACCGCCGATTTTGCGATCGCGGGCGTTCATCGCTCCGTCAATGGCGATTTCTCCGCCGAAATCATCCGGATCGGCGCCAAAAAGACTGGCGAAATCGCCAAGGTTATTGATCGAAGCAGAGATGTCTCCACGAAAATCCGGGCTCAACCAGTCCGATGAATTGGAGGGGAAAGAGGCTTCGCCGCTCAACGTGAGTTGGTTTGTTTTTTGTTTTATATAGAGCTGTTGGAGTTGGATCTGCCGATTGTTGAGCGCAGCGCCAAACATGATCGCTTCGGCCGTGCGGGCGCGCCAGGTCAGCTCCGTCAGTTCAATCCAGAGCGATGCAGTCGCCCCAGCCGAGTCGCGCGGGTTTCCACGAAAGGTGAAATTGCAGGCGTGGAGCAAACCGTCGACACGATCGGTGAATCCGATTGCCTCCGATGTTTGGGCGAGAGAAATGTCAGTAGCTGATCCCGCGATCTTCCAATTAGAGTGTGGGGAGCGCCACTCATGCGAGATGCTTGCGCGAAGTTTTCCACCGAACGCATCGACATCAAATTCCAAGCCAACACGTCGTTTTCCGATGCGGGACAAGTCAGCCGTGATGGATTGGATGTCGAGGCCTCGCGTTAAACTGAGACCAGCGAGCGTCAGGCGATTGCCCTGCCAGTGAGTTGCACCGCGCAGGTGTGAAAAAGTTTGGCGAAACCAGGGCGATGCAACCATGATCTCGCTAGCGCTAAAATGACCCGCCTCGATTTCGCTCGCGGACAGGAAACCACTTCGCAGTAAAATCACTGTCGGCCCGTCTTCAACACGTACGTCCGAGCTGGCGACACTGAGATTCTCGGGAAGCAACTTGTGTAGTGTCACCCAGCCACGCTGGGTTATGGCTCGTCCGGTTGGATTGCTCCGGCGCAGATCCCCACGCAATTGCTGAATCGAAAGGTTGCGAAGGGCGTGTCCGCGGTTGCGCAGTAAGATCCTCTTGAAACTTAAATCGAGACGCGCCTGTGTCGCAGTGAGATCGATGCGAAATGCGTTCTCGGAGGCGCTCGTGACATGGAGACCACGGAGCACTACCGGACGCAGGAATGGCGCGTCTATCCTGTCGATCTGGACAATAAGCCTTTCCTGCCGCGCCTGCCACCAAACCCACAAACGAAGCCCGTTGGAAACAGCGAATGGTGTAAACGAAATTGTGAGCAGTGTCCCAAGCAGGACGAAGAGGACACCGAGCAAAAATCTTGTTCTCCACGGCACGACATTGCTTTAGCCGTAAATTACTGGTCTGACGAGTGAATGGTGACCAGTTGAATAGCAGTTGCTCGCTGGTTTACCTATCGCGCATACCGCTATCTTTCTTTAGCCTGCTAGTGAAAATCAGTCGCAACGGCTGTGGCGCGTGAACGCGCTCGTTGAGTTGTTGCTCCAACGCGCGTTCTGCTTCAGCCGGCAAGCCGGCTTCTGTCGCCTTCTGGCGGGCGAGTTGAGGCAAGATCGCCAACTCGTTTTGGACATCGTCTCCCGAAATTCGATTCCAAAATCCGTTTTCAAACGCGAGGACGTCCACCTGATCTTGTGCGACGTCTAGAATCTGGGCGTGCGGGAGCTGGATTACGATTTGGTCCGGTCGAACATCCACGACCAACTCCTGCTGCAAATCGAAGCCGGCTTTAACTGTGAATGTGCCGTGCAGCCTTACGCGCTTCGAGCTGCCCAGCCAAGTATGTAGGAAGTCGTGTTCCACTTCGATCTGTCGCGAAAGAACGACCAGCTCGCTAACAGGCACTGTTTGTTCCATATAGACGCGATTGTTGATCGTGATGCGCGGTTGTAAGTGCGCGATGTCGACGAATGCCGAACGAACATCTTTGCCAAGGCGTTCCAGCTCGGCGGTGCCCTCTCTGGCTGTGCGTGCTGGCCAAGTTTCCAGACGCAGAAAAACGAGCATTACGATCGACCCGACTATGAGTGCGATCAAGACGAAGGCGATCGGCCAGGAAAAGCGTGGCCCCCTCACAGATTTTTTTTCATTCGGCTCAGAATTACCGCAAAAAAAGTACCGCCCCCCACGCCCGATGGACGTGAAGGGCGGCTGTTCCCCCCAGAACAATCGTGGAAAACTTTGACGCTAGTAAACGAGCTTACGGCTGGTGGCAACAAGTTTTTGCCTGAACTTATCCGAAGCGCTGCGGGGATTGCAAAGGAGATGTCGAGCTTTCGCGCTCACCGGTTAAATCTCAGTCGATCGTGTCTTCAAACGGAATGTGGCCCTTGCGCGTTCTCGCTTGGAGGGTTCTAGTTTTCTATGCGTAATTTGGGTGGCGAAGCGCCGCAGAGTCTCGCCGGTTCATTGCTCGTCGCTCACCCGAATATGCTCGATCCAAATTTTCGCCGCGCGGTCCTGTTCATTTCTGCGCACGATCCAAATGACGGCGCGCTCGGTATTATCATTAATCGCCCGCTCGATAAACAAGTGGCGGATCTGGTAGATGAAACACCACCCGAGGGACTGGCGGATGTTCCTGTTTTTCTGGGCGGGCCGGTCGGGAAAAACCAGCTCATGTTTGCGGCGCTGGAATGGGAAAAAGGCGAGGGGCTTAAGTTCAACCACAATGTCGCTTTTGAACAATCGAGCGAGGTGGCTAGTCAGAAGCGAAGCTCGATCTGTGCATTTATAGGCTATGCGGGTTGGGGAGCGGGTCAGCTCGAGGCCGAAATGGAGCAGAAGGCCTGGCTCCTGCAAAAACCCAGTCGCTCTGTCCTCAAGCTTGATCGTCTGCCGAGACTTTGGTTCGATATTATGGGCCGTCTGGGGCCGTGGTATAAAATGCTTGCGGCGGCACCGGACGATCCGTCATTGAATTAGTGGATAGTGACGCGTGAGTAGGGGATTGGTAAATTCTGCTCGTCGCGCATTTTCGCCTCGTTTTATCACTATTCACCGATTTCACTGATCACTTATCCGGATTCCCTTTCTCTCATGGTCATCGGCGTCCCGAAAGAAATTAAAGAGCAGGAGCAGCGCGTTGCGTTGTTGCCTTCGGCGGCGAATCAACTCACCCGACGCGGGCATTCGGTGGTGGTGCAAAGAAGTGCCGGCGTCGGCTCGGGATATCCAGATGAAGAATACGTCAAAGCGGGCGCAGAGATTGTCGATCAAACGAACGAGGTTTTCTTGCGCGCCGACTTGGTTGTGAAGGTGAAGGAACCGCTGGAGGCGGAGTTTCCGCTGTTGCGTAATGGGCAGATCCTTTTCACGTATTTGCATCTCGCTGCTAGTAAGCCGCTCACGGAAGCGTTGCTAAAATCCGGCGTGACTGGTGTGGCCTACGAGACGATTCAAGTTGGCAATAAGTTGCCGCTGCTCGAGCCAATGAGTGAGATCGCTGGTCGAATGTCGGCGGTGATGGGCGCCTATTTTTTGGCGAAGCACAATGGTGGCAGTGGCGTGCTACTGGGCGGTGTGCCTGGGGTTTTGCCCGGACGTGTTGTCGTACTCGGTGGTGGAACGTCTGGCATTAACGCGGCGCGGATGGCAATCGGCCTCGGAGCGGATGTTACGATCCTTGAGGTAGATCTCGAACGGATGCGCTTTCTCGACATCACAATGAATAATGCGGACACTCTTTATTCCAACGAAGCGAACCTGTACGATTTGATGCCGGGATGCGATTTGTTAATCGGCGCTGTGCTTGTTCCGGGCGCTAAGGCGCCAAAATTAATCACGCGTGGAATGTTAAAAAAAATGAAGCCAGGCAGCGTGCTAGTAGATATCTCGATTGATCAAGGTGGCTGTGCTGAGACGTCGCGACCAACAACACATCTTGATCCGATTTATGTTGAAGAAAGCGTGACTCATTATTCTGTCGCGAACATGCCCGCGGCCTATGCGCGCACCGCCACCCAAGCGCTTACGAATGTCACCTATCGTTATGTTGAGTTGCTAGCCGATCTGGGTTTGGAGAGGGCGTGCAAAAAACAACCGGCCCTCATCGGTGGAATCAACACGCGCGATGGGCGGCTCACCTGCCGGGCCGTGGCCGAGGCCCACGGCCTCAAGTATGAGTCACCCCTTTAATCCCGAAGCATCAACAATTTGCTATCGAAAAGAAACTCCGACAGGGCCAAAAAGTGCCTTGCCCCGATTAATCAATTAAAGCAATATCCCGTTTCCAACTATCACTATGAAAAAATACATCTGCATCCTGGCCAGTGCCGCGCTCCTCGCGGCGTGTGAGCAAAAGACCGAAACTACCGAACCGGCGGCAAGCCCAACCGCCACGACTCCGGAAACAACAACTACAACAACGACCACGAGCCCCACGGACACGACTTCGCCGTCGCCGACCCCTTAACCGCGGCTAAACCCGTTCGGAAATTCGCGTTTTTGCATATGAAGAAATATCTTTGTCTTCTCCTCGGGCTAGCATTGCTGTCGGCTTGCGAACAGAAGGAAACGACCGTGACTAATCCCCCCGCCGAAAAAAAAGAAAGCAATACGACAGTGGTGAACCCATCTCCAGCTACATCGAGCAAAACGGAGACAAACACGACGATTAACACGACGTCTTCCCCCAGCAGCGAGACTAAGACGGAATCCAGCACAACTACTTCGTCGCCAACTCCCTAAGTTCCGAGCGGGATTGTTTGCAGAGTCTTCTCCCGAATTTCTTCGGGGGAAGGCTTTTGCTGTACCGGCAAAAAGTGTCACTGCGGTCGCGAACCGTTAGGTCAACATTGAATAATGCCTGAAGGACGCGTGCTTTCCTTCGCGAAAAGCCAGCGGTTGACGCGCGCTTCGGAGTTCGAGCGCGTGAAGCAGGAGGGGTGCGGGCAGCGCGGGAAGTTGATGCTGCTTGCCGCGCTCAGTGTCCAAAATGCCGGTGCGTCTCGGGCCGGATTTGTCACAACGCGACGCCTCGGCAACGCAACCGTACGCAATCGTGTCCGACGCCGTCTGCGGGAGATCGTCCGCAGGCACCAGCACGATCTGCGGGAAGACTTTTGGATTGTGCTCATCGCCCGGCGCGCTGCTGCGGATGCCAGTTATCGCGCGCTGGAAGATGAGTGGTTGCGTCTGGCAAAGCGCGCTTCTATTCTAGCGCTCTAATGCTCGGATTGCTTCGCTTTTTCATTCGCCTTTACCAATTCACACTCTCGCCGCTCCTCTCCTTCATTTGCGGTCCCGCTTTTGGCTGTCGATTTGACCCGACCTGTTCGGCGTATTTTTTGGAAGCGGTAGAGATGCACGGCGTTCTTCGTGGAAGCTGGCTCGGGTTGAAGCGATTAGCGCGATGTCAACCGTGGGGCGGGGCAGGTCATGATCCGGTCCCGTCGCGGAAACACATCACGCTGCATCGCTCAAACAGGCAGTGCGTTTGTGAATAATCGCTTCGGCATGACTTTTTATGGATCGAACTGCTTGGATTGCCGTTGCTCTTTGTGTGGTTGGACTCGTGCTGTGGGAACTGTACCTGGTAAAGCAGACGCCACCAAGGCGCGCTCCGGTACCGACTGCGCCGCAACAGATTTCTCCCAGCCCGACCGGCGCCGCTAGTGGTTCGACGACTCCTGTCGTCGCAGCTCCGGCAATCCCGTCCAAAGCTGCGGAAACAGCGCCAAGCTTTCCCGAGAAAATAGAAACGCTGCGCAATTCAGACGTCGAACTCCGCCTCACAAATCGCGGAGGTGGAATTAAAGAAGCGGTTTTGCTCAAGCAAGTCGCGGAAAAAGGCCAGCGTGTAGTCTTGAATTCAGCGGAGTGCGCGCCTATCGGTTCGATCATTGAGCAGCCGTCGGCGCCTGCGCTTCCCGAGTTCACTGCGTCGCCGCAGTCGAATTCGGCGGTTCAATTCGAGCGCACCACGCCCGAGCAGATTAAAATTCGAAAGAAGTTTTTCTTCGAGAAATCGCCGGAGGAGAAAGACAACTTTGTCATTGAAATGGATGTCGATGTTGAGAATCGCGGCCCGAATCCTTACCAAACTGCTGGTTATTTTGTCGCGCTTGGGTCCGCCGCTCCAATCCACGCGAAAGATTATCCTTCTTATACGCGGCTGGTGTGGTGCATCGATGGAAAAGCCAAAGGTATCGATGTTGGCTGGTTTGGCGGTGGGAGCGGATTTCTGGGGATGGGACAACACGCCGCGAGGCCGTTTTACCAGGAAAATATCGCGGGCGCGGAGTGGGTTGCCGTAAGTGATCAGTTTTTTACGACATTGCTCGCGCCTCTCACCGCCAAGGCCAGCGGCGTTTGGGGCCGGCGCTTCGACATTGAGCGCTCGCGTGACGAAAAACTACTCGGAATTGAAGGTGCGATGGGTATGCCCGGCTTTCAATTACAGCCGGGGCAAACCTACAACGCGCGCTTTGAGATCTACGCCGGTCCAAAACTTTACCACCGGCTTGCGCAACTCCCGCACAATGAAGCTGAGGTCATGGATTTCGGGATGTTCAAAATCGTGTGTCAGTTTCTCCTCAATTTCATGAACTTGCTGCACAGCTGGCTCGGAAATTACGCCGCTGCCATTCTTGCCCTGACTACCGTTATAAAGCTTGTGCTCTGGCCGATCCAAAATAGAGCGAATCGCTCGATGCGGCAGATGTCCGCGCTTTCGCCAAAGATGCAAGAGCTGCGCGAGAAGTACAAAGATGATCCCACTCGGATGAACCAGGAGGTGATGAAACTTTACAAGTCATACGGCATCAATCCCGTAGGCGGTTGTTTGCCGATGGTGATTCAAATCCCGATCTTTTTCGGCCTTTTCAAAATGCTCGGCCAGGCCGTGGAACTGAGAAACGCAAAATTCCTCTGGGTGCGCGATCTCTCGCAACCGGACACTGTGGCGCACTTGCATTTGCCCTTCCTGACTTGGCCGGTGCCGATCAACATTATCCCGCTTTGCATGGCCGCCACCCAGATTTGGTTGATGCAAATGACGCCGAAAACCGGCGACGCCACCCAACGTCGGGTGATGATGTTCACACCTCTCATCTTCCTATTTATCTGCTACAATTTTGCAGCAGCTCTGGCATTGTATTACACGACCCAGAACCTTTTCAGTATTTTGCAATTTTATCAGAACAAGAAGCAACCCATGCCGACGCTCGAAAAAGTTGCGCCCGCCGGAAAACGGAAACGATGATGACGCCGAAGGAATTACTCGACACCATGCTCGGTTACCTCGGTTTCGTTGTCCAAATCGAGGAGATGAAGAACGAAGGGGGCAACTTGACGCTCCAGATTTACACCGAGGAAAGCCGCCGCTTGATCGGCCGTGATGGGGAAACACTCGAGGCCATCCAGTTTCTGCTGAACCGTCTCCTCCAGGCTAAAGACAAAGATGCCGAAAAGGTCATTGTCGATTGCGAACATTACCGCTCCATGCGCGAAGATCGCATCGTGCAACGCGTGCGAGAATTGGCCGATCGCGTTCGTATTACCGGCCGGTCGCTTCAACTCGAGCCGATGAATTCGTACGAGCGGCGGCTCGTCCACAACGCGTTCAAAGATGATCCCGACGTCGCGACCTGGAGCCCGTCCGACTCTGCTCGCATCAAGCAGATCACGTTGCTCAAGCGACAGCGAAAAAAAGAACCCGCGCAGAAAGAAGGATAAGGCGCTTCCACCAGACACGTCGATGTCCTGCAGCGTAGGATTGTACGGTGCTGGCAGACCGCCGCTATAGATCCGGATTAAACCGGGCAGCTTCTTTTTGTTGTCCTGCT
>Ga0209268_1001283_pt1 | contig 12393 bp, 9 predicted proteins | sample GraSoiAngelo_143_FD_185900 | JGI IMG/M metagenome (GOLD analysis project Ga0209268, IMG submission 185900) | Grasslands soil microbial communities from the Angelo Coastal Reserve, California, USA - 14_1009_02_30cm (SPAdes) (version 2) | ecosystem: Environmental > Terrestrial > Soil > Grasslands ... | reverse complement strand
CAAAACCCGGTGCCGTCCGAAAACGAGGGTTTGGGACCCGCCGGGGTCGCGGGCCGCTCGCAGCCCCACGCGAACAGTGTAGCGGCCACGAGGCCCGGCGCGAACCCAGGCCTGATCTGTCTGAACATGCTCTCGCCTCCTCAGCAGGGTCGTCAACCGAACTGCTGCGGAGGCGCGGCAAGACAAATGCCATTCGCCTGAACTTCAGAGCTCCTTATGAAATCGAGACATACGCGCGCTGTTGCCGCCGTGCAGCGCGGCGCGCACGTCACGCGTGGGACGGACTTCGTGGCGCGCGCACTAGAACGTGCGCGCCACAGGCCTGCGGGTCGGAGTCGCGGCCCCGCAACATGGGCCGAGCGCCGCGGGCAGCGGCGTGCGGTCCGCCGCTCCGCCCAGTGGGTGGGGCAGCCCTAAGGCGCTGCTCGTGGCGCCGTCACGGACCTACGGAACTCGCAGCCGACCCGACGATGATCTCGCCGGTTGTCTGCAACGAACCGCCGGAAATAAGGCCGGTGAGCGGATTCAGAATGCCACCGACCAGGCTCTGCAGGTACACGTGGATCATGTTCACCGTCAGGCCGCTGCTCGTCACACCGTCACCGGTGGGCACCTGCTCATTCAGCACGACATAGCCGACCCCCGGCAGGCTGATGTTCGTGTTGGGCGCGATGGGCGAGTCGCCCGAGAGTGACCCCACACCGGCGATCGCCAGGTTCGTGAACGTCGAGCCGTCGCCGCTGCTGAACGCACCACCCTGGCTCGCGCTACTCATGACGTTGGCGACCACTTCATCCGCCGTGATCAGCCCGTTCAGGATGTTCACGCTCGCCGCGCTCGACGTGCTCTGCGCGCCCGCTTCTGCGGTTCCGATTTCGCCCGACGTGATGCTGTTGAGGAAATCGGACGACAGCGCGCCCACGACATTCAACGCACTGCCTTCGGCGTCTGCTTCGGCGCCGTCGGTGCCCGATACAGCCGGCAGCACCGCCAGCGGCGACTGACCACTGGAACCGAGCGGCGTGTTGACGTACGTGCTGTACGCCTTGGCCACCCACCGATTGGGCGCTACCCGCCGCCGCGAGCCCGGCCACGAGCCCGACGACGAGCCCGAGGGCCGCGAGGCGATTCACCCGGTGCATGCTGTTGCCGTTCATCAGTCACTCCTTCCTTTCACTGGTCCCCAATGCGCTTGGATGGTGCCGTCCGTTCACGACCCGTGCTCCACGATGTTGCCGCCTCTCAAGTACGTCAGGCCCGTGTCCCCGGTGGGGCCCGTTTCTCCCGAATGAATGGGAGCGGCCCGCCAGCGCATCGCATCCGTGCGGCTGTTCTGCGGTTTGCCACGATCGTTGTCGCAGACCTCGAATTGCGCCGTTTCGCGGCCGTCTCCCGGGTTGACGCGCGCCGTCATGTAAGCGTCGGCGGTCCCCACCACCAGACAAAAGCCCCTTCCCGAGTTATCGGCGAACACATTGGCGAATACGCTGTCACCGCTGAAGCTGTCGACCCCATCGTGGATCGAAACGTGCCACGCGACCTTAAAGGGGTGACCGTTGACTTCGATCTCGCCCTTCTGGACGAAGCACCGATTGGCCGCGTTCGTCGCCAAGAAGACGTTGAACCCGAACGTAAACTTCCCGGTGAAGTAGGGGGCCGGTTCCGGAGCTGGGGGCGGGTCCCCAGTTGGTGAAGGTTCATCGACGTTATCGTAGTTTGCTGCCGTCCGCATGCCTGTGGGGTCGATACGCCCACCACCCGTCCACTTCCCGGTGGGGCACTGTGCCGGGGGCGGCGTGACCCAGAAGCTCGGGCGCTTCGGCGCCATGTTGACGTTCGGCTGGTCGCTACACGCCACGGCCAGCAGTCCGGCCGCCACGCCGGCCCCGAAACGCAGAATCGTATGTGTCAGCATGCTCCGCCTCCTCGCAGGATCTTCAGCTCGAGATTCCTGTGGGGAGGCGCCTGGCAAGACAGGTGCCAGTCGCGGCGCTTTCGACAGGCTGTTGTGGAATCGAGAGATGCGTTGCAGTGTCGCCGTCGTGCATCGCGGCGCACACATCAGGTGTGGAGCCTCAGTCGTCGCGCCTACACTAGAACGCGCGCGCCACAGCTGCGACGACGGAAGTGGCTGCGTTGCTACATTGCACGGAGCGCCGCGGGGAGCGGCGTGCGGTCCGCTCCCCGCTGGTCGCTGCATCGCTCATTCGACTACCTCCTGGGTTACGCACACTCTGCATGCCTCTGGCGCCATCCGCGTGTCAGCCCGCGCCCAGCGGTTGCGGGATGGCGACGGCCCGTCGCGCCGCGTGTGAAGGCGCTGCCACCGCACCGTCTAGTTCGAACCGCTCACCCTCGCACACCACCCGCGCGATGCGTTCGGCGGCCTGGCCGTCCCACCGCTCGATGACGGGTCGCGCCGGGGAGTGCCGCGCGAGGCCGCGCTCGGCCGCTGCGAGAATCGCATCGCGCTGCGCCTGCACCAGGCGGTTCGTCCCGTGCGTGCAGGTGATCGGGCGCTCGGTATTCGGTCGCACGGTCAGGCACGGCACTCCGAGAAACGACGTCTCCTCTTGGAGTCCGCCCGAGTCGGTGACGACCAGGCCGGCCTTCGCGACGAGGCTCAGCATGTCGAGGTAGGCGAGCGGCTCGAGCAGTCGCAGTCCCCGGTCGGCGGACGGCCGCAGCCGCAGGTCCTCGATGCGCGCGCGTGTGCGTGGATGCACCGGGAACAGCACGGGGACGTGGTCGGCGAGCCGGGTCAAGGCCTCGAGTAGCTCCCGCAGGACGGCGGGATCATCCACGTTGGCCGGGCGGTGCAGCGTCACCACGACGTAGGGACGCCCGCGGACCTCGAAACGCGCCGGCGCGTCGACCGCCAGCGCCTGCGGCAGCGCCCAACATAGCGTGTCGATCATCACGTTGCCGACGAAGTGCATCCGGTCGGCGGGGATACCCTCGGCCTCGAGGTTCTCCGCCGCGTCACGCGACGGCAGGAACAGCAGGTCCGACAGCCGGTCCGTGACCACGCGGTTGATTTCTTCGGGCATGGTCCAGTCGCGACTGCGCAGACCGGCCTCGACGTGAGCGACCCGCACCTGGAGCTTCGCGGCTACGAGTGCGGCGGCGACGGTGGAGTTGACATCGCCGTACGTCAAGACGAGGTCGGGATGCAGCTCGACGATCACCGGCTCGAGGCGTTGCATCACGGCCGCGGTCTGCTGAGCGTGCGACCCCGACCCCACGCCGAGGTCGTGGTCGGGCGCCGGGATCCACAGTTGCTCGAAGAAGGCGTCGGACATGTCGGGATCGTAATGCTGGCCGGTGTGGACGATCACGTGCTCGACCCCCCGCTTCACCAGCTCCCGGTCCACGGGGGCGAGCTTCATGAAGTTCGGGCGGGCGCCGACGACGGACAGGGTGCGCATCGGGTTAGTGCGACAGGGCGGCGATTCCGATGATTGCGACCGGAATCGACACGAGGATACCGAGGATGCGGAACGTTCGCTCGGTATCGTTGCGGCGCGGCACGATGATGCGATCGCCGGTGCGCAGACCCATGCCTTCGACCGTCAGCCCGCGCGTAAATGCCTCCTGGAAGCCGTTTCCCACGTAGAGGCCTTTGCCGTCCCGCTCGATGCGCGCGCCCGTGAAGTTCGCATCCTTCGTGGGACCGCCCGCCGCCATCAGGGCATCGGACACCACGGCGCCGGAGACGACGGTGTAGAACCCGGGATGCTCCACCTCGCCGAGCACACCGAGGCGCACCAGCACTTTGGCGCGGACCATCGGGTTCTTCATGTAGCGCCCAAGTTGCTGACTGAGATAGGTCTCAACGTCGGCGCGCCGCACGCCCGTGAGCGGTATTGCGCCGATCACGGGCAGCGTCAGCGCGGGACCAGGACCCACGCTGAATGCATGGGTGAATTGGGTATCCCCCTCCACCTCGAGGAGGATCTGATCGCCTACCTCAAACCCGCCCGGGAGAGCCCCCTTGGCAGTCTGGCCCGCTAGGGGGCCCACGAAGAACATCAGCGCCAGAAGGCGCACGACCATTCTCTCGATCATAGTGTCATTCGACCGTCACGCTTTTCGCCAGGTTGCGCGGCCGATCCACGTCGCAGCCGCGCAAGACGGCGATGTGATACGCCAAGAGCTGAAGCGGAATCACCGTCAGCACCGGCGCGATCAGGGGTGGGCTCGCCGGCACGGCGACTTGGTGATCCGCCAGCTTGCTCAGATCGCCGTTGCCCTCGCTCGTGATTGCGATGATGCGGCCCCCCCGGGCTTTCACTTCCTGCATGTTCGAAACGACCTTCGTGTACACGGGATCCTTGGGCGCCAGGCAGACCACCGGCATGTTCTCGTCGATCAATGCGATGGGTCCGTGTTTCATTTCGGCGGCCGGGTAGCCCTCGGCATGGATGTAGGAGATCTCCTTGAGCTTGAGGGCGCCCTCGAGCGCGACCGGGAAATTGGCGCCTCGGCCCAGATAGAGGGCGTTGCGGGCGTCCGCGTAGCGCTCGGCGAGCGCCCGCACCTGTGGTTCGACGGCAAGCGCGCGCTCTACCAGCTCCGGGAGTCGGACCAGTTGCGAGACCAACCGACGCCCCTGTTCCGCGTCCAGTCCCCGCTGGCGCCCGAGGTACAACCCGAGCAGCAACAGCGCGACGACCTGCGAGGTGAACGCCTTGGTCGAGGCGACTCCGATCTCCGGACCCGCGTGCAGGTAGATCCCGCCGTCCGCTTCACGTGCGATCGTCGATCCGACGACGTTGACGAGACCGAGCACCGTAGAGCCGGCGGCTCGCGCGGCCCGCAGCGCTTCCAGCGTATCCGCCGTCTCGCCGGATTGCGAGATCGCGATGGTGACGGTACCGGGGAGTTGAAGCTGACGCCGGTAGCGATACTCCGACGCGTACTCGACCGATACCGGGATCCCGACCAGCTCCTCGAGGACATGACGGCCCACCAACCCCGCGTGCCACGACGTGCCGCACGCCACGATTACGATGCGGCGGATCGCCGCGCACTGCTCCGTCGTGAGGTTCAGCCCGTTGAGGCGCGCCGTCCCTTCGGCGACGAGCAAACGCCCTCGGAGGGTGCTCCGCACGGTGTCGGACTGCTCGCAGATCTCCTTCAGCATGAAGTGCGGATAGCCGCCGAGTGCGATCTCGTCGAGATCCCACTCGATATCGTCGACCGCCCGCTCCTGCTCCCGAGCCTCACGGTCCAGGACGCGGTAGCCCTCCGCGGTCACCACGGCGACGTCACCGTCGTTGAGGTAAACCACGGACCGGGTATGTCCCAACACCGCGCTTGCGTCGGAGGCCACCAGATATTCCCCGTCCCCAACGCCGAGCAGCACCGGCGAGCCGCGCCGAGCGACCACAATCTTGCCGGGATCCGCCTCGGCGACGACCGCCACACCGTAGGTCCCCTCGACGTGGTCCAGGGCCGCGATGACCCGCTCTTCGAGCGTCGCGCCGGGTGACTCCTCGATCAGATGCACCAGTGTCTCGGTATCGGTCTCAGTCCCGAAGCGGTGGCCGTCCTGCTCCAGCCGTTTGCGGAGCACGTCGGCGTTCTCGATGATGCCGTTGTGGACGAGCGCGAGGGTCCCCGCGCAATCGATGTGGGGATGCGCGTTGCGCTCGGTCGGCGTGCCGTGCGTCGCCCAGCGTGTATGTCCGATACCGCAGTGTCCGTGGATCGGCCTCCGAGCGAGCAGCTCGCGCAGGCCGGCGATGCGGCCGGCGAGCTTGCGGGTCTCTATTCCACCACCGTTCTGCACCGCGACCCCAGCGGAGTCGTAGCCCCGGTATTCCAGGCGGGCGAGCCCCTCCACGAGGACCGACACCGCGTCTCCCGAGCCGACGTAGCCCACGATTCCGCACATCGCTCACCCGCCCTCACGCTTGAGTTCCAGCAACGGATCACCGGTAAACGCTAAACCGAACCGCGTGAGCTGAGCCAGCGTACCGTCGCCTGCGCCGAGCATCATATCCGGCAGCGGCAGGATCAACGCCCCGCACCGCTCGCACCTCGCCACCTTGGCGCGGCGGGAGAGTCGTGGGCGTTTGCTAGTCTCATTGCTCCGTTTCTGACAGGCCTTGCAGCGCATACTCGGCGGTCTCAGGTCACGCCCCTGCACTTCAAGTTTGAGGCCCGGGCGACGCCGATCGTGCTCGCGCCCCGTCTTAGCAGTCAGGGCGACAAGGGGTTAACCGCCGTGCCCCGCGGGCTGGCGAGCCCGTCTCCACCGTGTGCTGCGTTGCGCGCACGCGGCAGCCGCCGCGGCACGGCCGCGCAACCGGCCGCGTTGCAAGGCGCGGCGTGGGGCGTGCACCCCGCCAATCGGCGGCCCCGGGTTTGCAGACATGTGTCCAGTGACGGAAATCCCAGGGGACGCGGTTGGCTGGAGCGGGCGCATGACAGATCGGATGCCACAGGGCGGATTGCCACTCGTGCTTCTGGCCGGCGACGGCCACGAGGCCACGCGGTGGCTTCGCGGCCTGCTCGAGGGCGGCGGATATGCCGTGCTCCAGGAGCGGTCGGGTCAACACGCGCTCGAACGGGCGCGGACTACCGAGCCGGACGTGATTCTCGCGGACGCCGACCTGCCCGACATGCCCGGCGTCGAATTGTGTCGCGTGCTTCGGTCCGATCCGCGCGTCTCCAGCAGCACGCCGATACTGTTGATGATCCGCGAAGCGGCCACGCGCACGCAGCGCTTGGCCGCGTTGCGAGCCGGCGCGTGGGAATGCATCGCGCCTCCGCACGACGCGGACGAAATCCTCCTCAAGATCGGCGCCTACGTGCACGCCAAGCTCGACGCGGACCGGGCCCGAACCGAGGGTCTGCTCGATGCAGAGACCGGTCTCTATAACCGGCAGGGGCTCGCCCGCCGGGCGCGCGAGCTGGGATCGCAGGCGTTCCGGGAACACGGCCCGCTCGCCTGCGTTGTGCTCGCGCTCGACCTCGAGCCGATCGAGCCCGCCGCCGGGCCGCAGCCGGGCACGAGCCTCGGTCGGTACGTGCAGGCGATTAAAGCGGCGGCTCGGCTGTCGGACGTGATCGGGCGCCTCAGCGCGACCGAATTCGCGGTGCTCGCCCCGGGCACGGATGCGGGCGGCGCGCGGCGGCTCGCCGAGCGCCTCGCCAGTTCGGTCTCCGCAACGACCGTCGCGTCGGCAGCCGGTGCCCCGGCCGCCGCACCCGTCCGAGTCCGCTGCGGTTACGAGGCTGTGGCTAACGTCGGCTACGCCCCGATCGAACCCGTCGACCTCCTGGTACGGGCCGCCGCCGCTGTCCGGACCGGCAGGGCAGACTCGGGTGGGTGGCTGCGGCGCTTCGACGAAGGCACTAATCCGGCCTCTTCCCCGACTTAGACCGGCACGCGTCGACTCCCGCTGTTCTCGTCTGCTGCTTCGTAGCCCGGTAGATAATAGGAGTAGTAGCGGTAGGCCCCGCCCGCCGGCACGTCGTTCAAGATCGCCCCCAGCAGCCGCACGGGCAGTCGTTGCAACATCTCGAGCTTGGCCGCCGCGACATCGCGGTGGCTGTACCCGGTACGCAGCACGAGCGCGAGGGTCCCCGTCAGGGTGCCGAGGATCAAAGGATCCACGCCAGCCGCCAGCGGCGGGCTGTCGATCAAGATCACGTCGTAGCCCGACCGCATGCCGTTCACGAGCTCCGACATGGGAGGGGATCCGAGCAACTCGGGGGCGTTGTACGCACGCGTACCGCACGCAATCAGCGAGAGTGAGGGGTACGGCGTCGCCTGCACGATGGCGTCGAGCGGGGTCTCGCCCCGGAGGAAGTCGCTCAGCCCCGGGCGGCGGCGCGCACTCAGCCGGCGATGCAGCACGCCGCGCCGGATGTCGGCGTCGATCAGCAGGGTGCGGTGCCCACCATCCGCGAAGGTATGCGCCAGGTTTGCCGCCAGAAACGACTTGCCGTCCCCCGCCCCGGGGCTTGTCACCGTCACGAGAAGCGGCGCCCGCCCCCCGTGCGCGTACACGAGGTTGAGGCACACCCCCCGGAGGGCCTCCACGACCTGGTTGACGTCCTCGGGCACACGCCCTTTACCGTGGCGCCCCGCGTGCGGTAGGGTTCGCAGGTGCGGCACGGCGCCCAGGATCGCCAGCCCCATCTCGCGTGAGACCTGATCGGGGTAGCGCACCCTGGGGTCGATGCGATCGAGCAGCACCGCGCCCACAACGGCGAGCCCGAAGCTGCCGCAGAAGCCGAGCAGGATCATCCGCCCTCCCGCCGAGCTCACGGGCTCCCGCGACACGACTGCGGCGTCGAGAATGCGGACGTCCGGAATGGTGCTCGCCTCTGCTAGGCGCGCCTCTTCGTACCGCTTCTGCAACAGGGTGTAGAGGTCCTCGGCCATGCTCAGGGTGCGACGCAGCCGGGCCTCCTCGATGACCCGCGCCGGGATCTGACGCAGGCTGCGCGAGTCTGCGCCGAGCCGCCGGCCGAGCTCCGTCTCGCGGGCCGCGAGCTGATCCATCAGCCCGCGCGCCAGCGCCGGAATCGTCTGGTGCTCCAGCGTCACGATTTCTGCCACCAAGCGCTGTACGGGCGGGTATTGGTCGGAGTAGCGGTACCGCAGCGCACGCAGGCTCGCTCGCTTCGAGGTCAGCTCTGTGAGCGCGGCGGCGAGGTCGGGGTTCCCCTGAACGGACCCGACCACCGCGAGCGCGTCGGCGGAGAGGCCGCTCGAGTCACTGGTGGGCACCAGCAACCGTTGCAACGCCTCGCGGTCCTGTTGGATCCGATCCCGGTCGGCCTGCATGCCGAAGAAGGTCCCGAACTTGGGATCCGACTCGGCGCCCTGGCCGCCGCCGGCCCCGCCGGGCATTCCGAGCGCCACGGGCGGCGTTCGATCGCCCGGCAACGTAATCGTCCGTTCCCGAAATCGCTCGAACCCCGCCTCGGCGCTCCGCAAATTCCCTTGCGCGCTCTGCAACTGCTCCGCCAGGATCTTCGTGAGCTCGGTAAGCTTTTTGCGCTTCAAGTCCGACGCCACTTGCACGTAGCGTTCGGCCACCGCGTTGACCACGGCGGTGATGCGCGGTGCGTCGGGGCCCCGCAACTCGAGCCGAAGGAAGTTCCCTTTCTCATCCAGCTGCGCGCTCAGCGAGTCCGCCAGCGAGCGCGCGGCATCCCGCAGGGTCGACAAACCGAACTCGACGGCCCGGTCGGCAGGCAGCGTGCTGGCGGCGGGCGCCCAGGCCAACCCCAGCCGGGTTCCGATCGAATCACCCACCGTCCCGCGCTCCAAGACCTGGCCCTCAACCGTGGCGAGTGCGTAACTCCGACGGTCAGAGTCCACCTTGAGACGATACAACCCTGGGCGGTACTGCCCGGTCACTTGCAACGTCGCCAGGAGGGCTTCGTCGGCTCGCGACTTCGGGCTCACGAACAACCGCTGGTCGCGGACCACTTGATCGAGCACCACGTATGACTTGAGGAGATCCACCCAGGCCTGGGGGTCGAGCAACTGGCCCTGCCGGATCGGCCCTCGGTCCTGGCCCTGGCCCCAGCGCTCGCTCTCAGTCGCGTCAATCCAGATGGTTGCCTGCGCCCCATACTGGGGCCTGACAAAGCGTGCGAGCCCGAAGCCTGCCGTCGTGCCGAGAACCGTCACGCCGCAGATCAACCACTTGAACCGCAGCACTGCGCTGAACACCCGCCTCCAATCCACCCCTCCTTCGGAGTCGGCACCGCCCCACCCCGCAGTGGGGGGTGGCGGCGATGGCGGAACCATCACCGGTGAAGTCGAACCGGGTGGCAGCGGCAGATGACTCATGCTCATGGAACGGGTACCTCTCGGGGTGGCCCTCGGTGTGGCTTCGGAAAACTGCGTTTCATCGAGTGAAAAAGTGTGGCAAGTCCGATACCGTGCCCTGCCCGCAGACCAGTTGAGCTCATGCCGCAATTCAGTGCAATCGCAGCCCAAGAACGGATGCACCTTGGTGCGCTCGGAGCGGGGTCGCCCGGCTCCGCGTGACCGGTTGTTGCTGAATCCGTGCGGCAAACCGGGCCACGCTGCGAGGTCGCGACAATGTGGCCCGAACTGTGCGTAGGAGTGCAGTCGACCGTTATCGAGGACGAGGGCGATGTCCATGCCGATGTCACAGGACGGTGTCCAACCGGGCGACGGGCGGGAGCCGGCCGCCTTGCTGGCGATCGGGCCGGAAGCCAAGGCCCGCGTGCGGATTCTTGTGGTGGACGACGAGCACACGCTGCGCGAAAGCTGCGCCGCAGTACTCCGGCACGAAGGGTACGACGTCACGGTCTGCAGCCGGGGCCAGGACGCGCTTGAACTGCTCAAGCGCCGCGCCTTCGACGTCCTGCTCGTGGATCTCTACATGTCACAGATCGACGGGCTTGCACTGCTGCGAGCCGCGCTCGGGACCAATCACGACACGATCGTGATCGTGATGACTGGGAATCCGAGCGTCGAATCGAGCGTCGAGGCTTTGCGGCAGGGTGCTTTCGATTATCTCCCCAAGCCCTTTTCCGCATCACACCTGCAGGTGTTGATCGGGCGCGCGGTGCACACGCTGTTGGTCGCGCGCGAGACGCGTGAGCAGCAGGACACGCTCGACCGGGCGCAGGTGCAAACGGATAAGCTGACACTCCTCGGCACCGCGCCGGCCTTTCGCCGAGCGATCGAGCTCGCCCGGAAGGTGGCGCCGACCGACGCGTCCGTTTTCATCACGGGAGAGAGCGGCAGCGGCAAGGAGATGATCGCGCAGTTCATTCACCACCACAGCCGCCGCTCGAGCCGCCCCTTCGTGGCGGTGAACTGCGCAGCGCTGCCCGAAGGACTGCTCGAGTCCGAGATGTTCGGCCACCGCAAGGGCGCCTTCACCGGCGCGGTGCGGGACAAACCTGGGTTGCTCGAAGCCGCCCACGGCGGTACGCTGTTCCTCGACGAGCTCGTCGAGATGCCTAAGTCGATCCAGGCGAAGCTGCTGCGCGTCATCCAAGACGGCGTGGTGCGCCGCGTGGGCAGCGAGACAACCGACGCCGTCGTGAACGTGCGGTTCATCGCCGCGACCAACGGCGACCCGGAAGGCGCCGTCAAGGCCGGAGAGATGCGGGAGGACCTGTACTACCGCTTGCGCGTGGTGCCGATCAACGTACCGGCGCTGCGCGAGCGACCCGAGGACATCCCGCTCCTGGCGGACTACTTCCTCTCCACCTACTGGGTGCGCCATCGCCGCAAGGGCGCACCGTTCCCGCGCTTGACCGACGCGGCGCTGCGCGCGCTGTGCGGGTACGCCTGGCGCGGCAACGTCCGCGAGCTTCAGAACGTCATCGAGCATGTGGCCGTGGTCGTGGAACCGGGCGCCGAGATCCGGCCCGAGGACTTGCATCTCACCGGAGACTCGGGGACGGCGGAGACGGGGGCGAATCCCGCGTCGTTGATCTCGACCCTGCTCGAAGAGAGCTATCACGCCGCCCGAGACCGTGTAATCGCCCAGTTCGAGCGGCAGTACCTGACGTGGCTCGTCAACCGAGCCAGCGGCAACATGTCGAAGGCCGCCCGCATTGCGGGTGTCGATCGGACCACGTTGTACCGGTTGATGGAGCGCCACGGACTGCAGCGCAGCCCCACCGCGGGGTGGGTGGTCGAGCGTGAGCCCGGGTCGGCGGCGGGCGCGATGGAGGAGGTCGAGGCGCATGTGGGCGAAACGGGCGGGCAGGCCGCGTGATCCGCGGAGGGGTAATGGAGATGCGGTCGAACACCGCTGAACAGCTCGATTGGCCGGTCGTCGCGCCGGTCCCGAGGCCCGAGCCGGAGCAGGAGCCGCAGGATCTCACGGCCTCCCTGGCGGGCCCCAACGGACTTGATCTCGTCGTGGAGCTCGCGCATGACCTGCGCTCGCCCCTCACGTCCATCCTTTTCCTCGCGGAGGCCCTGCAGCAGGGTCAGGGCGGTTCCGTGACCCCGGAGCAGGGTCGCCAACTTGGTCTGATCTACAGCGCCGCGCTTTGTCTGTGCGCCACGGCGAGCGACGTGCTGGAGCTGGCCCGGGGCGGCAACCGGTTGGTGGACCGCGCGCCCGCGCCCTTCTCGGTGGCCGAGACGTTCGAGTCGGTGCGCAGCATGATCCAGCCGATCGCCGAGGAAAAGAGCTTGGCGCTACGCCTCGTCCACCCCGTGCCCGAACGACGCGTAGGGCACGCCCGGGCGCTGTCGCGCGTGCTCCTTAACCTCGCGACCAACGCGGTGAAGTTCACCGACACGGGCTACGTGGAACTGGCGGCCCGACCGATCGACGCCCGCCGGCTCGAGTTCTCCGTTCGGGACACCGGCGCGGGGTTTGATCCGGTCCTGCAGCGCGCCCTGCATCAGCCCGCACGGAC
>Ga0209268_1001280_pt1 | contig 12415 bp, 13 predicted proteins | sample GraSoiAngelo_143_FD_185900 | JGI IMG/M metagenome (GOLD analysis project Ga0209268, IMG submission 185900) | Grasslands soil microbial communities from the Angelo Coastal Reserve, California, USA - 14_1009_02_30cm (SPAdes) (version 2) | ecosystem: Environmental > Terrestrial > Soil > Grasslands ... | reverse complement strand
GGAAATCTTCTCCCCGCACAAAGCGACTCATCGAAAACCACTCACTGATTGTTAGCCGGAGTAGGATTCTGCTTCAGAAAGCGGACAGAAGCTGGCGCGGCCTGTGGATTTTACCGCTCCTGCAAAAGAGTCCCGCAAATCAACAATCGATCTACAAAGGGATTTTTCCGTTCACAAACCATCGCATCACATTGAATGTTTTCGCGCAGCGCCAACACAAGATCGACAGACGTTTACAGCGGTGGATCAAGATCAATTCACTCGAGTCCATTCCGATTCCTTCGGCGCATCGCAGAGCATTACGGCATCTTCTTAACGGACATCGACAGAATTACATGACCGTTGATCGCTGAGGGTTTCTCTGCGATACACTTTTTCGTCGATATATGCGAAGCATGACTGGATACGGTCGCGCCGAGACCGATCACGCCGGAACGAGGTTTAGCGTTGAGCTCAACTCTGTAAACCGGAAGCAAAGCGACATCGTTATTAATTTGCCGCGCGATTTGGCCGAGCTCGAACCGCGCATTCGGCAGACGATCAACGAAAATATTTCGCGCGGCCGAACCAATGCCATCATCACGCTTCACAGCGGCGAAAACGGCGCTCGCAACCTGGCGCTCAATACCGAACTCGCGCGTTCGTATCATGAAGCGATGCGCACGCTCCAGAAAGAATTGAACGCGCCGGGTGAGATCACGATTAGCACAATACTGCAAGCGCCCGGAGTGATGCGATTCCCGGAAGAAGCCCTCAATGCCGAAGAGGCATGGCCGGCCATCGATCGGGCGCTGCGCGCTGCTCTCGCCGATCTAATCAAAATGCGCGAGCGCGAAGGCAAACATCTGGCCAAGGATTTGATTCATCGTCTGAAAGCGATCCGGAAAAAACTGAAGGAGATTCGCGTGCTTCATCCCGACGTCGTAAAAAGATATCGTGCCGCGCTTCTCGACCGAATTCAAAAAGCCGGGTTGCCGATTGCCAGTGAGGACGAACGCGTACTCAAAGAAATTTCCTTCTTCGCCGATCGCGCTGATGTGTCGGAGGAGTTGACGCGGCTAGAGAGTCACCTCGCTCAATTCGCTCATCACTTGCGCAGTAAAGAGCCGGTCGGGCGCACATTGGAATTCATCACGCAGGAAATTTTCCGCGAACTCAACACGCTGGGTGCAAAGGCGAATGACGCCTCCATTTCACAACGCGTCATCGCTTGCAAAGCCGAACTCGAGAAGATCCGCGAGCAAGTTCAAAACCTTGAGTAAACAGTTCAGCCGCCACGGAATTCTCTTCGTCATCTCAGCGCCATCAGGCGCAGGCAAAACCACGCTGGTCGAAGCACTCCGACAAACTGCCAGAGTTTTCTATTCAGTCTCATGCACCACGCGAGCACCGCGCAGCGGAGAAATTGACGGCGAACATTATCAATTTCTTTCGGATGCAGATTTTCGCACGAGAATTGAAGCCGGCGATTTTCTGGAACACGCGCGGGTGCACGGAGATTCTTACGGCACATTGCGCGAGCCGGTGCTGACGAATCTAAAGAAGGGAGTCGATGTGCTGATCGACATCGATACTCAGGGCGCCGCCACGATCCGCAGTTGCGAAGATCCAATCATCCGCCAAGCCCTGACCGACGTGTTTATTATGCCTCCGAACCTCGACGAATTGCGGCGCCGATTGCGTAAGCGCGGCACCGAAACCGAAAAGCAGATCAATCGGAGACTGAAGACCGCAGCACGAGAAATGGAATTATGGCGCGATTACCGCTACACGATTATTAGCGGCTCAGTTGAAGAGGACCTCGAAAAATTCCGCCAGATCATGGCTGCGGAGAGTTATTTGAGCCGGCGTTTGATTTTTAGCGGAAGCTAACAGCGTTTTCCTACAGACAAGAAGCTATCAGCTTCCCCTACAGCAGATTCGCGATTAAGTTCTCCATCTTCAATGGAAAGAGACTTAAGAGCCAAACGGAATAAAACCACCGCACGAAAAGTCGTACGCATTGCGGCCGGGAAAAAATCGATCGTCCTTGGGGTTACAGGATCGATCGCTGCATATAAATCTGCTGAACTGGCCAGTCTGCTCGTCAAACAGGGCCACGATGTGTTTGTCGTCATGACACAGGATGCGACCGAATTTATTTCACCGCTCACCCTGCAAACGCTCTCGAAAAATCCGGTCACAACAAGCTTCTACGACGAAAAAGAAAGCTGGCGACCAGGTCACATCGATCTCGCGGACCGCGCGAACCTGCTCCTGATCGCGCCCGCCACTGCGCACATCATCGCTGAACTGGCGCACGGCTTGGCTGATCATCCCCTTGCGGCCATCGCGCTCGCCACGCGCGCGCCGATTCTGCTCGCGCCGGCCATGAACGGAAAAATGTGGCAACATCCCGCAACGACGGAAAATGTGGAAAAATTGCAAACGCGCGGCGTCGAATTTATCGGGCCGGAAGAAGGAATGCTGGCATGCGGTTACGAAGGAATTGGCCGACTCTGGAAAGTGAATGATATCGCGTTCCGCGCGGAGTTTCTGCTTGCGCGCCAGGATAATCTGATCGCGTGAGATTTCTCATCACGGCTGGGCCCACGCGCGAGCCGATCGATCCGGTTCGTTACATTTCCAATCGTTCATCGGGCAAAATGGGCTATGCGATTGCAGACGCGGCACTCGAAGCCGGGCACGATGTCATTTTGATTTCCGGCCCGGTCAACCTCGCGCCACCGAGCAATGCGAAATTCGTTTCTGTTTCTACCAGCGACGAGATGTTCGACGCAATGCACCGATATGCGGACAGCTGCGATGTGTGCGTCTTGTGCGCCGCCGTTGCAGATTACAAGCCAGCTAAAGCTTCGCCGACAAAAATCAAAAAGCGCGACGAAAGATTTTCACTTGAACTGGTTCGCACGCGCGACATTCTCGAGTCGTTAGGTCAGCAACGCGATCGACCTTTCCTTCTAGTCGGCTTCGCCGCGGAAACGAATGAAGTGGAAAAAAAAGCCGCGAAGAAACTGCGCGAGAAAAATTGCGACCTCATCATTGCAAACGACGTGAGCAGCGCAATTTCGGGAATGGAAAGTGACTTGAATGAAGTGATGATTCTGTTCCAAAACGGAGAGCGAAAGAAGATTTCGCGCACATCAAAAAAAATTATCGCGCGCGAGCTCGTGAAAATTTTTGAAAATTCTGCAACAAAAATGTTTGACAAAAAAAATGTGACGATTACTGAACGCAATTAAGTGAAGTGAAATCATTCCCAACTCTTCACGATTTCCGCGCGTTGCGGATTGAAAGGGGGGAATTAGTCGATGGCGAAAAAGAAAGCAGCAAAGAAAAAATCAGCGAAGAAAAAGAGGCACTAAGCCCAACGCTGGATTAACGACTCCGAATTTCTTCGGAGTCACAACTCCTAACTTCAACCCGGGAGGAGAATTTATTTTCCTCCCGGTTTTTTCTTTGGTCATCCCAACCCAGCTACTTGCAGCGCGCGAAAAAAGATCTGACCGACAATGAGTCAAGTAGCTGGGGAGGGACCTCACAATCGAAGCGTGCGATACACAATTTCATTAAGCGTGATCAATCAGCTTATGAGAGATCCTTCGCGACGCGAGGATGACACGCGCCATGTCCTTTTCCATTCGACTGTATTTCCGCTGTGCACTTCGTGCTGTTTGTGCGACGTAATCTTTCATGAAGCACTATCTCGAGATCGCCGAAAACGTCGCGCGAGAAGCGGGAAAGTTGCTTCGTGATAATTTTCGGCAACATAAGCAGATCAATGCCATCGCCGCGCACGATCTAAAACTGGAGATCGACGTTCAGACGCAGGAGTTAATTACTAACTTGCTTCTGAAAGAATTTCCCGGCCACGCGATTTACGGTGAAGAAGGAATCGCGGGCGATCAATCCACGGAGCATCAGTGGGTGCTCGATCCGCTTGATGGCACCGTTAATTATTTCTACGGCATCCCTCATTTTTGCGTCTCGATTGCGCTCCGCCTGCGAAGCGAGATTATGGTCGGCGTGATCTACGATCCAATTCGCGATGAGATGTGGGCTGGACAGAAAGGTGAGGTATCGAAACTCAACGGCTGTCCGTTTCATGTGAGCGATCGCGCGGACCTGGCGGAAGCGGTTATCTCGATCGGTCTAGCGAAGACCGGCGAGACGATCAACGCGAATTTCCCTTTGCTTCAGGCCATGATTCATCGCGTGCGCAAGTGCCGCGTGCTCGGCAGTGCTGCGCTCGACATGGCTTACGTCGCCTGTGGACGAATGGATGCGTACATTGAAACGGGAATTAGCTTGTGGGACATCGCAGCCGGCTGGCTTCTGGTTGAAAATGCCGGTGGAACTGTCGATCTTCGCCCGCTCGAACAGATGAAAGATAAATACAGCATCGTCGCATCGAATGGCGTTCTCGATCTCAAATTATGATTATGAATGACCAAGCTCGGATGACGAATGACGAAGTAAGCAGGAATGCTCAAATGACCAACACGCGATTGAGAAGCTCTTCTTGTCATTCGGATTTTGTCATTCATTCGACATTCGTCATTAGGGATTCGTCATTCGTGTCATGATTCGGTGCGGAATCGGCTACGATGTGCATCGCTTCGCCGAGGGACGAAAACTGATTTTGGGAGGCGTCGAGATTGCGCACGCGCGCGGGCTGGAAGGCCATTCTGATGCCGACGTTTTGTCGCATGCGATCGCGGATGCGTTGCTGGGTGCGATCGGAGCAGGAGATATCGGCCAGCATTTTCCAAATACCGATGAATCACTTCGCGGCATCAGCAGCATCGAAATTTTAAAGAGCGTGATCAAATTGCTTAAGGGAAAAAGCGCACGGGTGATAAACATCGATGCAACCGTTCTGGCCGAGGAACCGAAACTCGCGCCGCACGTCGCTGTGATGCAAAAAACAATCGCCGACGCGATCGGCACTTCCGATTCGAATGTGAGTGTGAAAGCGACCACGAATGAAAAGCTCGGCGCAATCGGACGTGGCGAGGGAATTGCATCAATCGCGATTGCAACCGTGGAGCTGGGATGATCGCTTTGTCATTCCGAGCGGACCGCAGCGGAATCGAGGAATCTCTTGCTGTTAATCAAGAGGCGTCTCGACGTCGCTCGACATGATAATGCGCTTTTTTAACACGTACTCGCGTCAGATCGAACAATTCGAACCGCGCAATCCGGCCGAACGCGCCATCGGTGTCTACACTTGCGGGCCGACCGTTTACAGCCGCGCGCACATCGGAAACTTCCGCGCCTATATCTTTGAAGACTTGCTCCAGCGCCATCTGGAGTTGCGCGGTTACAAGGTACATCGGGTGATGAACATCACCGATGTGGATGACAAGACGATTCGCGGCGCGCGCGAGGCTGGCATTCCGCTCGTAAAATTCACCGAGCAATTCAAACAGGCGTTCTTCGAAGACGCCGAAACCTTGCGGATCAAACGTGCCGACGAATTTCCGTGTGCGACCGACCAGCGCTACATCGACAAGATGATCGCGATGATCGGCGCACTCATTTCGAAAGGCCTCGCTTATCAGGCCGACGACAAGTCGGTTTATTTTCGCATCAACAAATTTCCCAATTACGGAAAGCTCGCGCATTTCGATCTCACGCAGTTGCAATCAACCGGGCGCGTGAAGCACGACGAATACGACAAGGAGCACATCGGCGATTTCGCGCTTTGGAAAGCTTGGGACGAAGAAGATGGCGACGTGAAATGGGATTCGCCCTGGGGACCTGGCAGGCCGGGCTGGCATATCGAATGCAGCGCAATGGCAACGGCGCTACTCGGCGATCAAATCGATATTCATTGCGGCGGTGTGGATAACATTTTTCCGCATCACGAAGCAGAAATCGCACAGAGCGAAGGCGTCACTGGAAAAAAATTCGTCGGTTACTGGCTGCATTGTGCGCATCTGCTGGTGGACGGGCAGAAAATGGCGAAGTCCTTAGGTAATTTTTACACTGTGCCGGATGTGCTGGCGAAAGGGTACACCGGGCGCGAGCTCCGTTACGCGCTGCTGCGTGTGCACTACCGCGTGCCGCTCAATTTCACATGGGAAGGAATGAATGAGGCCCGCGAATCGCTCGCGCGCATTGATGAGTGGCTTGGGCGGTTGCGGGCCGTCGCGAAAAAAGAAAACGCTCAACGCTCAACGCCCAACGCTCAACGCCCAATTGAAAAATCTGACTTCGAGAATGCATTGGACGATGATCTGAACATTTCCGCGGCGCTCGGGTTCTTGTTCGAATCCATTCGCGAAACGAATCGTGCGATGGATGAAAACAAACTGGACCCGGGAGCCGCAAAAGGATGGCTGGATTGGTGGCAAAGGATAAACACTGTTCTCGATGTCGAACCTCAGGCTGAAGTCGTCGTTCCACCGGAAGTGGCGCAACTCGCTAACGAGCGCGAGAACGCAAGGCGAGAAAGAAATTGGAAACGAAGCGACGAACTCCGTGAGCAAATTTCCGCGCTGGGTTGGGAAGTGCGCGACACGAAAGATGGTTCAAGGCTCACGGGCCGTGGCGCATCGTGATTCTGCGGAGCGCGCGCGTACTCATTTCCAGCGCAGCCATGCAAAACGGAACGTAATAAAAGCAAAGTTCGTTTGGGCGACACGCCGAAACCAACACGCGGGACGCGTGTGCTCCCCAGAAAAATGCGCTAGCAACTCTGAGCACGATTGATCATGTTGGAAGCACACTCATGTTTGCGGCGGCAGATTTTCTTGATCTCGAACACACGGCCCACCCGAAATTGTTCGAGAGCCAGAACTACGTCTGGGACGCGCTCAAACAAATTGAGAGATATCTCCAATTTCGATTGAAGCCTGGGATCCTGGGCGAGCTGATGGGTAAGCCGTTTATCAGTCATCAAGTGTTCATCGGCAGAGGAACGATTGTCGAGCAGGGCGCAGTGCTGAAGGGACCGGCCTGGATCGGTGAAAATTGTCGTGTCCGCAGTGGTTGTTACGTGCGGGAAAACGTCATTGCCGGAAACGGCGTGGTGATGGGCAACTCGTGCGAATTTAAGAATTGCATCCTCTTCGACGAAGTACAGGTGCCCCACTTCAATTATGTCGGCGATTCGATCCTTGGTCATCATGCGCATCTCGGCGCCGGCGTAATTCTCTCCAACGTGAAACTCGATCACAGCGAGATTGCGGTAGTCACGTCCGACGGCGACATCCCCACTGGTCTCAGAAAATTCGGCGCGATCGTCGGCGGTCGCACGGAAATCGGTTGCAACGTGGTAATCAACCCGGGCTCGGTGCTCGGCCGCGATTGCATGATTTATCCAACCGTAAACTTCCGCGGTGTTTTATCCCACGGCAGCGTAGTGAAATTACGACAAGAGCTGCAAGTGCTGGAAAAACGTTAACGAGTGAGAACAGGAGATTAAACGCGGATGGGGGGGATTCGAACCCCCGGTTCTACCGAGCGCCTTCTGACGCACGGATTTACCTATGAAAATGGACATGAGAAAACATCGTTGAACATTGACGGATGTTATGCAGCCTAATTATGCACTATGCCAAGCATTCATCGTCAACCAGGCAGACCGTACTGGTTCTGTGCATTCTCAATGTTCGATCCTCAAACGAATCGCAGCAGGCGCGTCTTTCGCTCCACCAAAACTCGCGATAAGAAGCAGGCGCTCGAAATCTGCCGCGCGTGGCACAAGGCCGCGCTCAAAGCGCGCAACGGCAAACTGAGCGTGGACGCTGCGCGCGAAATCATCGCTCGTGGTGTCAGCGACGTTTTCACGGCGGCAAACGTGGAATCGCTGCCGAGCGCGTCCGTCAAGTCGTGGTGCGAGACGTGGACGGAAGCCAAAGCAATCGAGACGGAGGAATCGACCCACGCGCGCTACAAGCGCGTGATGGAACGGTTCACCGGTTTTCTCGGCGAAGCAAAGAGCAAGCGTGACCTCTCCACACTGCAAGCGAGCGACATTGCGCGGTTTCGTGATGGTGAGGCGAAAGAACTGTCGCGCTCGACCGCCAATCTCAGCGTGAAAGTGCTGCGAATCTGTCTCGGTGAAGCGGTGCGGCAGGGATTGCTCACGGTCAATCCAGCCGTGCGCGTCAAGCTGTTCAAATCAAATGCGGAATCGAAGCGGCGCGCGTTCACGCTCGCGGAAATCAAGCGCATCCTCAAAGCGTGCGGCGACGACACCGAATGGCGTGGCCTCGTGTTGTTCGGCCTCTATCTCGGCCAACGGCTCGGAGACTTAGCTCGCCTCACGTGGCGGGCAGTCGATTTGGACTCCGGCGAGATTGCGTTTACGACGCGCAAGACGGGGCGGCGCATCGTGCTGCCACTCGTGCAACCGGTCGCCGATTATTTGGCATCACTGCCAGCGAGCGACAAACCGAACGCTTTCATTTTCCCTCACGCAGCGAGCGCGAAGCGCACGGCCTCGTTGTCGAATCAGTTCCGGGATATTCTAGTTGAAGCCGGATTGCTTGAGCCGCTGGCGCGCGGACATAAGAGCACCGGCAAAGGCCGCAACCAAGCGCGCGAAGCAAGCGAGATTTCGTTCCACAGTTTGCGCCACAGTGCAGTGACGATGTTGAAAGCAGCGGGTGTCTCTGACTTCATGGCACGCGAGATTGTCGGTCACGAGAGCACCGCAGTCTCGCGGCAATACACACACCTAACGACGGACGACAAGCGCGCAGCCATGCAGCGGTTGCCGGATGTGACAAGCGCCCTCAAAATCAATCAGCCAGATGTTACGAGTGAGAATCCGTGACTAAGCAAGCAAATGGCAACACTGCCATGCTTCTGTCGTGTACCGGCGGATTGCTACTCCGTTACAACTTCGCGATGTCCCGTATGGCATCCCGCACGCACCGCCCGTTTTTGAACCGGCAACTGTAACGGCGCTTGCCGAGAGTCCATTCAACGATCAACGCGCCGCCGCCTTTGCTCACCGCAACATAATCGCCGTCATCGGTGCGCTTGTAGCTCTTGCCGATCATGTCCTCGACAACTGCGTGCCTGTTCAACTGCTCCAGCTCGCGAATCTCCTGCTTTTCTTTGTCGGTGAGCGGCTGTTCGTCTTTGCGCTGCACGAAACATGTATCGCCATCGAGAATCTTTCGCTCCGGGACACGCTCAACGGTGAGTAATCGCCAGACCTCTGCTTCGAAGCGAGCACGATCCTTTTGCGCATCCGTGCGCTTGTCGCGGTGGTCGAGTGCGTTCGCCTGTCGTCGGAACCAATCGGCGTCCGCGTTGAGCACGGCGCGTTCGCATTGCGCGCTCCACGTTTTCCAGAGCGAATCAATCTCATCCAGCAGCACGTAGGCTCTCTGTGATGCGCGTAGTTTATCCAGCACCTTTTGCTCGCGCGTTGTCAGGTGAAAGCGCGGCAGCGCGGGTTTCTTCGACAGTTGATTGTTCTTTGTTGCGATTTGCGATTCAATCTCTGCTTTGCGCGCTGATAGATAGTTGTCCGCCAATGTCCAAGCGTTCCCGTCGTCTTGTTCGAGCGCGGCCAGCACATCATTGCTCTCGTGAATTGCTTTGTCGTAGTCCTTTCGCTTTTTTTCATCCCGGCAGGCTTTTCGTTCTTCCACCAGCATGTTCCGCTGCGCCGTGGCTTGTTCTTTTTTGAGAGCCAAGATCAACTGGCGCAAGCGAACCATTCGCGAATCGCGATGACTGTGAAGCAGCTTATGGCGCGTGTCGGTTGGCTGCTCACGGTTGATCGACGACTTAACGCCGGAACCTTTACGCCGTCCGCGTTTCATCGCGCGACCGCTTTCATCGGAACGATCTTTTCCATTGTCTCTGGCCTGATGCTCCAATAACGCTCAGCCTCTTTCGGTTTCACAAGCTGGCGATAGTTGGTGAAAATCATGTCCTCATTCGTGTGGCCCATTTCGAGCGCGAGCGCCTTCGCGTCTCTGAAGTGCGCCAGGTGATAGCTCGCGAAGCTGTGACGCAATGCGTTGTCCGGCCATTCGTCGATGCCAGCGGCAACGCGCGCTTGATCGAACAACTGCCGGAAATTCTCTCCGGGCGTGACGTTGCCTTTGTGCTTACGCAGTGGCAGCAACCATTCACGCAGATTCGGTTGCATCGTCACATGCCGTCGCCGTGCCGTCTTTGCGTTCTTCGCGGTGACTTCGATCAACCCGCTGTCGAAATCAATCTCGCTCCAATCGAGGCGCTCAATCTCAGCGCGACGCAGACCGGCAAACAATCCGATTGCGATATATGGCAGCACGTCCGGCGTCGACTTTTCCAACAACCGCGCTGCCTGTGCGACGGTGAGGATGCCGATGTTGCCGCCGCCCTCTTTCGCTTTCGCGGTTTTCTCTGCCGGATTGTCTGTCGCGTATTTGCGTTGCACAGCGAAGTTGAACGCGAGCACGATCAAACGCCTGTAGTGGTTGCGCGTGACTGGCGAGACGTTCAGCGAACGCAACCAGTCGTCAATCTCCGCGCTCGTGATCGTCGCAACCGGCTGGCCGTTGAACTTCTCAGCAAAGATGTTGAGGCGGCTGCGAAGATCGTCCACGTGACGCTGTGAAGCGCCGTCCTTTTCCTTCGCCGCGACAAGTTCCTTCACGAGCTGCACTGCACTGCACGACTTCTCGGATGCTTTCAGATGAGCGATCAAATAGTCTGTCGCGTCTTTGATCGTGAGCGGCGGAGAATCCGAGCCAGCCTTTTTGTACTCGCTCAGTCTGCTCGCGCATTCTTGCGCCATGACGCGGAGCGCCTCCGGAAACTCCGCGTGTGCGATTCCGTTGCGTCTCAGCTCGGCGTTCCTGAACGCGGCCTCTGATTTGGCTGCTTCTTCTGTTTCGAAAAACTTCCGTTTCCGCTTTCCCGCTTCGCGGTAGTTCACCACGAATCTGAAATGCGGACGGTTGCTGTCGCGGTATCTGCGAACCGTGATTTTGCGTGTTCTCATGGCTATACCGTTGCCACATTGTTGCCGCAAACACAAGGAAAAATGCGTCAAAATGGCGTTTTTCGTGTTTGCATGAGTCACACAGAAAAGGGCGCGAAGAGCGCCGATCTTACCTATGAAAACGACCTTTTCAGAGGGGGCGCGCCCGGGGTGACTCGAACACCCGACCCACGGATTAGAAATCCGTTGCTCTATCCGGCTGAGCTACGGGCGCAGAATTAGCCCAGACATATACCGCGTTTCGGAATGAATCAAAGGACTGGAACTGCGTCTTTTTAGTTTTGGTGTTTCGAGATAAGCATCAAATTCAAAATCCAGCGGCATGAATTTTTTCGGATATTGCGCGAGCGAGGAGCGAAACCTTTCCGCACGAGAGGACGGCCGACCAGTTTTTCTCCGAGTCACAATTTGAGAGCCGTCGCATGCTTGGCGCGCATACGATGGGAAAAACGTAGCACAGATTGCGGCGGGGATTTTCGCTGTTTCATTGGCGACATTCTAAAGCCCCCTGCAGTTGCAACCACCCGATTGGCTGGCGGGCTTACTCGAACCATCTGCGCATACGCCGCGGCGCGCAGCGACAAGGGTGCAAAATAGACGACCGGCGGTTCGTCCATTGCCCCCTGCGAATTCCGCCGGTCAATCAACCGAAAAGATTATCGAGACGCCGCGTCAGTCTGATCGCTTACTGAAAGACTAGATTAACTTGCGTTCCCGTGGTCCTGTTCGTACGCTCGGATTGCTCGTCGCGTCTGCGGTCCCAGGACGCCGTCAATGGAACCGTGGTAATAGCCGGCGCGAGCGAGCCGGCGCTGTAGCTCAGCCACTCTGGATCGGCTGCTATTGCCGTATCCACTATTTCCGTACCCATTATTGCCGTACCCATTGTCGCCGTATTGATTGCCTCCATAGCCGTAGCCGTAACCGTAACCGCCGTCCCAGCCCCAGGATGGGCCCCAACCCCACCACCATGGAAAGCCGAAGTCGCCGATGAAGACAACGCTAGACCGGTTGTTGACGAACCGGTGGTTGACGAACCGGTTGTTGACGAAGCGGTTGTTGACGAAGCGGTTGTTGACGAAGCGGTTGTTGACGAAGCGTCGATCGTTAAAGGTCCGGAAATTTCCTGCACCGCTCCGTGTGAAGGTCTGTCCACCTCGCGCAGGCATCGAAGCGAAATGATGGCCGCCACTAAAACCACTGCCACCGCGCGGAGCAGCCGTGACCAATGGTGCAGTTAGCGTCAGCGCAACAAGGCAAATCACAAGAAATAAGAGCTTTGAAGTATTCATAGTAGATGGGTTTCTGATTAATTAGACACCGCGCCTTGCTCAAAGTCTCGCTTTTTTTGCGTAAAAACGCATGAGACGCCCGTTCCCTTGGTACCGGTGCCCGATTGTTCCCACCTGAAATGAGATGACCGACGGCTCGCCCCTTTTTCCCCTTGCGACA
>Ga0209268_1001278_pt1 | contig 12428 bp, 12 predicted proteins | sample GraSoiAngelo_143_FD_185900 | JGI IMG/M metagenome (GOLD analysis project Ga0209268, IMG submission 185900) | Grasslands soil microbial communities from the Angelo Coastal Reserve, California, USA - 14_1009_02_30cm (SPAdes) (version 2) | ecosystem: Environmental > Terrestrial > Soil > Grasslands ... | reverse complement strand
GCCCTTTTCGCCTCCATTGATGGCGGCCTGCGCGTGACGGCGAACGCGGAAGTGCCTGCCTCACTTCTGCCGCGCGTCCGCGCCCGCCTTGACGAAACAGAAGCCGGGCCCAACCGGCCTTGGGTGACCAACTGGCTGGTCTTGGCGAGCGCCGCCGTCCTGGTTGGTGCTTTCTTCTCCGCGCGCGCCGTCTGGCGCACCAATGTCGCTCGGAATCCGGTCGTAACCGCGGTGAAACCAAATGTGATATCTCCAGAAAAGCACGAGCCCACCGTTGCTCCTCCAGTGGAGCAGAATTTTGGCTCGCAGCGTCAAGTCGCTGTCGTTAGCAGGCCGTCGGTATACAAGACGGCCATCAGGACAGAATCCAAGCCAGAAGTGCTGGTTCCCAAGGATCAGGAAGTCTTACTCACGGAATATGCGGAACAGTGGCGCGCCCACAAGCACCCTCTGCTTCTAGCGCAGGGGCTCGACGCTACAATTTTGACGCCCTTGCAAGTTGCTCCGATCCAAATTGCCGAGCTTGACGTCAAGCTCTTAGCGGAAGAGAAGTCGCAATGACTTCCGCGGAGACGATTCGCGTTCGACATCGTTCGCATCGCCCAGGAGGAATGCAATGAAGAAATTGTCCTATTTGATTCTGCTCGGAGCGCTCTGCCAGCCCATGGTCCAATTGCGCGCCCAGGAAAAGCCTAAGACCGAAGAGCGCGTCAAGGTTCCAACTCCAGTCAAGGTGCAAATCGTCTTTACCGAGTATGACGGTGACAAAAAAGTTTCCAGCATGCCTTACACCTTCACTGTGATCACCGACGAAAAGGTCGGCGGCAATTACTCAACGAGGCTTCGAACGGGCATCCGTGTTCCCATCGAGACCGAGGGCAAGGACCAGAAGATGACTTATATGGATATCGGATCGAACATCGATTGCGGCATCAGGTCCGAAGACGACGGCCGCTTTCATGTCTATTTGATTTTCGACCGGTCCGCTCTCTATCCCAACAAATCCACCGATGGTGAGCGACTTGTAGCAAACCCGGGTGGCCAGCCGGTTGTCCGTCAATTTCGAACTGACGAAAACCTGATTCTGAAGGATGGGCAAACTTCGGAGAACCTTTTGTCCACTGACCCGATGAACGGCCACACGTTTCGCGTATCTGTCACTATCAACGTACAAAGGTAAGGCAGGACTCCGCTTAACTTTTCGAAAGAATTGTTGCGAGGGCCGCCTTCAAATCCGCGTGCAAAAAGCGGTAACCCAGCTTTTCTAACGCTTGTGGTGTGACGCGCTGGCTGGATAGCAGCAGCGCGTCCGCCATTTCACCCAGCGCGAGGCGCAACGCAAACGCGGGAGCAGGGAAGAGCGCCGGCCGGCGCATCGCCTTTGCAAGAGCTTTGGTGAATTCTGTGTTTTGCAGCGGTTGCGGCGACACAACGTTAATTACGCCCCTTACTGGGGCGGCATTAATAGCGCCCATTACCGAGGCGACATTTCCGGCGCCCCTCACAGAAGCGTTTTCGATGGCGAATCGCAAAATCGCGATGACGTCTTCGAGTGTCACCCACGACATCCACTGCCGACCGGAGCCCAGTTTTCCCCCGGCGCCAACCTTGAACGGCAGCATCATCTTCGGCAGCGCGCCGCCTTCCCGCGCCAAAATAATCCCAAACCGTGCGAGCACCACGCGGATTCCCAGCCCCTCTGCTTTCAACGCTTCCGCTTCCCATTCCTTCGCCAAGCTTGCTAGAAAGTCCGTGCCTGGCGCGCTCTCCTCGTCGCCGCGGTCGCCATAAATCCCAATCGCGGACGCCGACACCAGAACGCTGGGCCGCGCATTCATTTTCGCGAGCGCGTTCACCAGCGCGCGAGTCGTGTCGATTCGGCTCGACCGCGAGAGCGTTTTTCTCTGCGTTGTCCATCGCCCTTCGGCGATGGACGCGCCAGCTAAGTTCACCACGGCATCGGCGCCAACACCTGCGCCGCCCAGTTCTCCAGTAGAGGGATTCCACGCCACGGCGAAGCCTTCCTTTGCGCCTTCACCGCCTATGCTTTGCGGCCGCACCAATCGGCACACGGTATGGCCAGCCGCCGCCAAAGCGCTTGTCAGCGCCGTGCCAACCAGCCCTGATGAACCCGTCACCAGAATCTTCATGCAAACCCTCTTCGCTTATAGTCGCTAACAAAGTACCAGCCATTTGCACGCTACGCACCCGGCGCTTCACGGTCAAGCAATTGAATTCTTCAAATACAAGGTCTCGTCCGAAACTTCTGAAGCTTTCGTGGACCGATACGGGTCGAGCGCTGCCCAAAAGGCAACCTACTAGCCCCTTCACACACTGCGGGTTACAATTCCCTTGTGCCACCTGTCTCACAAACGATTCGCGTGACGGTCTTCTTTTTCGGGCGCCTCAAGGACCTCGCCGGCCACGCCGAGGATTCCGCCGAGTTCTCCGATGCCACCACGATCGAGCAACTCTTCGCTCTTTACGCGGCGCGCTATCCTGAGCTCGCAAAGTACCGTTCGTCGGTAGTCGCTTCGCGCAACCAGGAATTCGCCGCCTGGGACACTCCCCTCCGTTCTGGCGACGAGGTTGCGTTTCTTCCGCCTGTGAGCGGCGGCTGACGCATTCCCATGGCGACACTGCCCCACAATGACATCTTTCAGCTGGTGCGAGAACCCATCGACACGGTTGCGCTGGCCGGCGTCGTCCGGGCCCCGGAAGACGGCGCCGTTGTCACTTTTGATGGTTTCGTCCGTAATCAATCGCACAACCGCCCCACCTTGTACCTCGATTACGAAGCCTACGAATCCATGGCTCTTACCAAAATGCGTGAAATCGGCCTTCAGATTCACGAAAAATACCGCATCCATCGCGTCGCCATGGTCCACCGGCTTGGACGCCTCGAAATCGGCGAAACCAGCGTATTTATTGCCGTCAGCGCGCCGCACCGCGCCGCGGCCTTTGACGCTTGCCGTTTCGCCATCGATACGCTCAAGCGGACCGTGCCCATCTGGAAGAAGGAATACTTCGAGGACGGCGCAGTTTGGGCTGACGGCGAAATGCCTCCCGCGCCCGCGGCGACACCGCGCGCGAAACCTGCATCTTAGTTCCCAATGCCGATGACACCCTTTCGTCCCCAGGCTGCATTCCTTCTGGCCGTCCCAGCGCTGCTCTTTGCCGGGGTCGCGTTCGGCCAAGACAAGCCCGACCGTCCCCCTTGGGCGCAGAAGCGCAAGTCTACGACGAGCGCCAACCCAACTTCCAAGCCCGACACCGCCTCCACGTCTACGCCGCCTACCGCTTCGGTTCCGGACGGCGAGCCCGGAAAAACTGTTCAGCCCACGCCCGCAGCTTCGACGGACGAATCTCAGGATGCCGCTGCCCAGCGTGGCCGCATCCGCGTCAACGTGAACCTCGTCAATGTGCTTGTGAGCGTGCTCGACGAAAAGAACCGCCCAGCGCCGGATCTACCGAAGGAAGCTTTCCAACTTTTTGAGGAGGGCGTTGAGCAGAAGATCGACAGATTTGAGCCTGAAACTTCCCAGCCGCTGGACCTGGCCATCATGATCGACTCCAGCATGAGCGCACACAAGGAAATCAGTTTCGAGCAAGAAGCCGCTGCCCACTTTATTCGGCAGGTTTTGCGCCCGGGGGACCGACTTGCCGTTTTCGCGTTTGATGAGAACGTGACGCAGCTCGCAAGTTTTTCCGATAACGTTGCCGAACTGCAGTCGGCGGTCCGTAAGATGCCGGCCGGGGCTGGTACTTCGATCTATGACGCCGTGCTTCTCGGTTCCCGCGCGCTCGAGCGCCGCGGGGATGAGCGCCGCCGAGTGATCATCCTGGTGACCGATGCGGGCGAAACCACCAGCCGAGCGGATTTCGATGCGACCCGCAAGGAGGCCGTGCGATCTAACGCGCTCCTTTACACCATCGTCATCCGCCCGGTGAAAAACGAGAGTGGCCGCAACACCGCCGGTGAGCACGCCCTTGAAACCATGACCGATACGACGGGCGGTGCCATGTTTTATCCCGACACGCCGCAGGAGCTGGGAGCCATCTTCGACCGTATCGACCGCGAGCTACGTACTCAATATCTCCTTGCTTACTATCCCACTCCGCGAGGCCCGGCGAATACTTACCGCTCCATCGTCGTTACGGTCAATCCCGCCAGCTATCAGGTTCGCCACCGAAAGTCTTACCTGAGCGGCCCCCAATAATTGCTCTCCTTTGTTACGTGGGGTACGTCGGGCGCCGTCCCATGCCGTACCGTCTATTTGCGCGTGGAAGAATTCGCAACCTGGGAGTCCAACGTCTCCCGCACTTTTCGCAAGAGCGTCCGCTTCGTAAAAGGTTTTTGGACCAGCAAGGTCCCCTGCGCCAAGACACCCCGATGAATAATGAGGTCGTCCGTATACCCGGACATGAACAAAACTCTCAGATTAGGGCGAAGAGAAACCATTTGACTCGCCAGTTCGCGCCCATCCAGCCGGGGCATGACTATGTCCGTTAGCAGGAGGTCGATTTTGCGTTGCATATCCTTTGCGGCTTCCATAGCGTCTTCGACCCCGGAGGATTCCAATACCGTGTATCCGGCGTCCTCCAGCAGTACGCACGTCAGTTCTCGCAGCGCCGGCTCGTCTTCCACTACCAGAACAGTTTCCGTGCCCGTCGCAATTTCTCCCTCGGTCTTCTGGACTGGAGAGACGCCCTCCTCGGTGCGCGGAAAATAAATCTTGAAAGTGGTTCCACGGCCAGGTTCGCTGTAGGCCATGATGTATCCGTTGCTCTGTTTGATGATTCCGTAAACCATCGACAGGCCTAACCCAGTTCCCTTACCTGTTTCCTTGGTCGTGAAGAACGGCTCAAATATATGGGAGAGCGTTTCGGAGTCCATTCCCATGCCTGTGTCACTTACGGCCAGCATTACGTGTGGCCCAGATTTCGCGCCCAAGTGCTGGCGGCCATAAGTGTCATCCAGGTCTGCGTTGGCCGTCTCGATGACCAGCTTTCCCCCGTTGGGCATTTCGTCCCGCGAATTGACCGCCAGGTTCATGAGCACCTGGCTCAACTGCCCGGGATCCGCTTTGATGCGCCCAAGGCCGGGTTCCAACCGGATCGCAAGCTCGATATCTTCTCCAATCACGCGATGGAGCATCTTTTCAATTTCCATGACCGAAGCATTGAGGTCAATGACTGTTGGTTCGATGACCTGCTTGCGGCTGAATGCGAGTAGCTGCATCGTCAGAGCCGCGGCGCGCTCGGCTGCATGCCGGGTTGCTTCCACGCTCTTGCGCAATCGGTCGGATGTGCCTACTTGTTGATCAAGAATGTCGCTATGGCCGAGGATCACACCCAGGAGATTGTTGAAATCGTGAGCTATTCCACCCGCCAGCCGGCCGATGGCCTCCATTTTTTGCGATTGGAGAAGCTGCCTCTCCAGACTCCGGCGTTCTGTAATGTCTTCAGCGAAGACCTCGAAATAAGCGAGCGAATGGTCTTTTTCCAAGACCGGATGCCCCGTCATTTTGACGACGATAGTCTTCCCGTCTTTTCGTCGCCATTCGGCTTCAACTTCTCGAAAATCCTGTTTCTGCCAATAGTCTCCGACCAGCCGCTGGCGGGCTTCCGGATCGCGATAAATATCTTTTTCCACATTGCACCGCATTAGTTCTTCTTCCGACTCGTAACCCAGCATCTTCACGAGAGCCGGGTTCACCTGCAGGAGCCGTCCGTGCAAGGTGACTCGGTAAATTCCGTGCGGCGCGTCGTGAACCAGGGAGCGAAATTGAGACTCCGATTCCATGAGTTTCTCTTCGACTCGTTTTCGGTCGGTTACGTCTCGGGCGATTGCGGAAGCACCAATGATCGTTCCCTCCGCATCCTTCACGGGAGAAATAGTCACAGAGACGTTTATTCGCTGGCCCCCCTTTCGGACCCGCACCGTTTCATAATGTTGGATCCTCTCGTCCTTCTTGAGCCTTTCCAGGATTTGCGGAATCTCGTCGCGTTGTTCGCTTGGCACCAAAATACTAACTGGATGGCCCACGACTTCGCGCGCCGCGTAGCCATAGATTCTCTCCGCACCGGCATTCCAGCTCACGATCTTCCCATCCAGGGTCTTTCCGACGATTGCGTCGTCAGAAGATTCGACAATGGATGCCAGTTGAGATAGTTCTGCTTCCGCGCGTTTGCGGTCGGTGATGTCGTGTGTAACGGAAAGCATGCATTGCCTCCCGTTCATCTCCACGCGCACGGCGGAAACCTGACCGTAACGGATCTCGCCGGACTTGGTTCTGAATCGGAACTCTTCTCCGCTAACTTGGCCTTCTGCCTCCACCCTCTCAAGAGTTGTCCGGTGCGGCTCAGGTTCCACCCACAGATTCAGTTCGCCGGGCGTCTTTCCAAGCACTTCCTCGGCGCTGTAGCCCGTGAGACGCGTAAACCCTTCATTCACTTCCAGGTATCGGCGGTCGGGGAGACTCCGCAGAGTGATGGCATCTGGACTCGAGTGCACCATCTTCGCGTATTTCTCTTCGGATTGACGCAGCAACGCCTCCGCTTTCTCCCGGTCGGAAATGTCGCGCACGATCCCTGTGAAAATGCGCCTCTTTCCGTGAATATGCTCCCCCAAGGAAACTTCAATCGGGAATTCCGTTCCATTGCGGCGCAGCCCTGTCAGTTTGACTGCCGTCCACGGGATATGCTTCTCCCCTGTCTGCAGGTACCGCCCGACGGCTCTTCGGTGCATCTCTCGAAGGTAATCGGGCATCAGCATCGTCACCTCGCGGCCCATCATTTCGGAATCCGCGTATCCGAAAATCCTTTCGGCCGCTTTGTTGACAAAGAGAATTACGCTTTTTTCGTCTATGGTGATGATAGCGTCCGTGGCTGTCTCGGCGACGACGCGGAAGAGTTGTGCGCGTTGAATGGAATCCTTGCGGGAATCAACTGGTCTTGCGCTCTTGGCGTTCCTTGGTCTCGACATAGCCGTTTAATCACCTGGTCCTTGTCACCGCAGACGCTGCGAATCGGCGCAGTTAGGACGAAGGGGTTTCAACCATTAGCAGCGATGGATATAAATGAATGTAGCATGAGAACTTAGAGTTATATATCCCAGTGGGTAAGAGTTGACGAAAAGTTAAATAAACGAATCGTTTTTGCATGTAGCTAATCGCTCTTCCAAGAGAGGCCGCCTTGTTGCCGGTGGTAAAGTGGAGGGAGGTGTGTTACCGGCAATTCATGCGCGGCGCAGCATCTTCGCCGCAGCTTGGCGACACCTCAACTAATTCAGGATCTGCCGAGTGCCTAAGAACTATCTTGCAGCTGCCATCGAAATCGCCCAGGAAGCAGGGAAAATTCTGATTGAAGAATTGTCGCTCCCCCTCGACATTCGCTACAAAGGGGACGAAGTAGATCTCGTTACACAAGCTGACAAGCGCTCTGAGAGGCTCATCGTCGAGCAGCTCACTAAGCACTTTCCTGATCATGCCATTGCGGCCGAAGAGGGAACGGGACACGAGAGCGCTTCGGCTTCCGAATTCCGCTGGCACGTTGATCCGCTTGACGGCACCACCAACTATGCGCATGGCTATCCCTGTTTCAGCGTTTCCATCGCGCTTGCACAGCGAGAGAGGCTGCTCGCTGGCGTCATCTTCAATCCTTTCTACAACGAACTATTCACGGCTGAGCGCGGCGAAGGCGCCGCGTTCAACGGCAAGAAAGTTCACGTCTCCAAGGTCGGCACGCTTTCTACCAGCCTCCTCTGCACCGGCTTTCCGGTGCGCAACCGTAAAGCGAGCGCGAATCTGCAGTACTACGGCGATTTCACCCAGCGCTCTCACGGAGTGCGCCGTGATGGCTCTGCCGCCTTGGATCTTGCCTCCGTGGCGTGCGGCCGCTTCGACGGATTCTGGGAATTCGGCCTTGCGAAATGGGATACTGCCGCAGGCGTTCTGTTGGTTGAAGAAGCCGGTGGCAAAGTTACGGATTTCGCGGGCAATCCTTACCAGCTCGGAGGCCCCGTCATCCTCGCCACTAATGGGCTGATCCACGAAGAGATACGCGCAGTGGCGCTGGAAATCTCCCGTCGGCCTCTGGCAAGTGGCTGAACAGACCCGTTTGTGTTTCATCCGTTTGCTCTGCGTCGTAGAATGTCGGCTGTGGCGAAAAGCAAAACCAAGAGGCCCGTCAACCCCCCAATTAACGCTCGACCAAACGAGCGATCCAGCGGAAACGACAATCGTTTTGCGGAAGCGGCCGCTCGCCTGACAGAAATTGGAAGAGACTTCTATGCGCGCGGCTGGGTGTTAGGAACGAGCGGAAACTTCAGCGGGGTGACTTCCCGCGAGCCGCTGCGCCTGGTGATCACTTCGACAGGGTTAGACAAGGGAAGCCTCACGCCTGCACAGTTTCTGGAGATAGATGAAGCGGCTGACGTCGTGCGCGGCAATGGCCGCCCATCCGCGGAGGCGCTGCTGCATATCGCCATCGCGCGAGGCGTGGACGCCGGCGCGGTCTTGCACACGCATTCCGTTTTCAGCACGGTCCTTTCGGGCTCGCATTCCGCGCAGGGCGGTATCGCACTGGAAGGATTTGAAATGCTCAAAGGGCTCGAAGGTGTGCGAACACACAAGCACCGCGAGTGGTTGCCCATTCTGGAGAATTCACAGGACATGATTGAACTGGGTGAACGCGTTTCGAAAACGCTGCGCGAAAGTCCCGGCATCCACGGTTTCCTTTTAAAGGAGCATGGGCTTTATACTTGGGGTGCGGGCTTGCAGGAAGCCAAGCGCCATGTTGAAATTCTGGAGTTCCTGATGGAAGTTCTGGTTCGCTCAGACGCCGCGCGGAGCGCGTGATTTCCGCGCTGGCCGAAGTTGGAGTTGATTACCGTGGCTGTCCTTCGAATCCCCGATCAAAACCGTTCGCTCGGCGAACACGGCGAAGTGCGCGATTACCTCGCCGGGATTGGCATTGACTACGAACGCTGGGAATCTCCGGCGGACCTCCCTTCGGATGCTTCCGCGGAGCAAGTCTTGAGCGCCTACAGCGGGCAAGTCGAAAAGCTCAAGCGCGAAGGCGGCTATGTCACCGCGGACGTGATCGACGTCGATGCGAATACTCCCGGGCTGGAAGCTATGCTCGCCAAGTTCAACATAGAGCATACGCACGATGAGGACGAAGTCCGTTACATTGTGGCCGGGCGTGGGTTGTTCCACATCCATCCGCAGCAAGGCCCGGTTGTCGCGATTGAGGTGGAAGCTGGCGACTTGATTCGTGTTCCGCGCGGCACGCTTCATTGGTTCGATCTCTGCGGAGACCGCCGCATTCGCGCGATTCGTTTGTTCCAGGACAAGTCCGGCTGGATGCCCCACTACACCAGCAGCGGCGTGGACCGAAATTACGAACCTGTTTGTCTGGGGCCCAGATACATTCCGCCGCAAACCGCGGCCAAGTAACTGGCGTGCCCCTGACCGACGAACCGCAGATTCGCGTCATTCTTCTCGACATCGAAGGCACCACCACCCCCATCAATTTCGTTTATCAAACGCTCTTTCCATACGCCAGCCGAAAGCTGAAATCTTTTCTTAGGGAACGTCGACAAGATACCGAGATTCGCGCGCTGCTTAAAGATTTGCGCGCGCAACACGAACTCGATGAGCGCGCCGGCTTGCAGCCTCCTGCGTGGCCTGGAGCGGAGGAACCACAACTGCGCTCGATCATCGCCTACGGCCAATGGCTGATCGCGCGTGACAGCAAGTGCACGCCGCTGAAATCGCTTCAGGGGAAAATCTGGCAGCAGGGGTTTGCGAGTGGGGAATTGCGCGGTGAAGTGTATCCAGACGTGCCCATTGCTTTCGAGCGATGGCGACGGCAGAAGAGAATAATTTGCATATACTCATCCGGCAGTGTCCTGGCGCAACAACTTCTATTCCGGACGACAGACTCTGGTGACCTGACATCCTATATCACTGCTTTTTTCGACACGCGCGTGGGAGCCAAGTCCGAAATGGCAAGCTACAAGAAAATCGCTGCTTCGCTTTCGCATGTGCCGCAGCAATTTCTGTTCATTTCCGATGCCGTGAAGGAAGTCGAAGCGGCGCAATCCGCGGGAATGCAAGTGCTCCTTTGCGAGCGCAATAGCAGCGCCTCGTCGCCGGCAACCACAGGCGCCGTTATCTCCAACTTCGACAGCGTTCTTGTCGATTAGTTAGTCGTGGGCCGCGTTCCCGGAGTTCTGAATCCTTGCGGAGCGTATTCAGAACTCTTCGCGAGGCTCGGACTGCGAGGAAATTCAAAGGCACCGCTCCTCAATTCTGAATGGAATGCTGAGCGAGTGTTGTCGCTTTAGAAATTCAGTACGATTGATCTATAGCCAGTCCAAGGTTTGGGCGAGAGCATGTCCAGAAGAGATTCCATCGCCTGACAGGACAGTTTGTCCGGACGGAGGCCATCGTGTTGAGAAAAATGAGTTTCCTGGCCCTGCTCGCTTGGGTGCTAATCCCTTCGACTCCGGGATATGCCCAAGATCAACCATCGCTGGGTGACGTGGCGCGCCAAGCCCGCAAGGACAAGGAAAAGAACGCCGCGCAACCGAAGAGGGTGATTACCGATGACAATCTTCCTTCGAGCAAGCCTCTCGGAGGGTTGGGCGACCTTGGCAGTTCGAAGAACGCGGGTGACGGAATCGCCATGGCCAGAGGCTCGGAGGCCTTAGACCGGGCCGAGACAGCTTTGAACAAGCTGGATCCCCTGGACCGTGCGACGCTTGCCAAAGCCGCCCTGCTCGACAACGACGTGGATTTTCCGAACCGCCCGCGATGGGAGGATAAATTATATTCGGCAAAGGAACAGTACGTTTCTCATGGCCGCGAACTCTTCCAGCAGATGAGACAGATTATGGCGGACGTGCGGTCTCTGCAATCTTCGCAGGGTGGCCAGAGAAAATTGAGTTCCGACGATCCTCGCGCACAAGAATTGCTGAGAAGACTTCAGGAGATCGTCCAGGATGCGGTCCGCACCGAAAATGCCTATCAATCGGTTGTCATGGAGGGTTGGGACCTGGCCAAACAGGCAAAGCATTAGTTCGGCGGATTATCCCGAATACTGGCTGTAAGGTTTTACTTGGCTTGCCATTCCGCGTAGAGTTTCGTAATCGCCGGGCCGATCGTGAATCCCCAAGCAAAGATAGGAAAGTTCTTAAATTTATCGGGCACTGCGTAGCGGTGCTGCGCTTCTTCAGCCGGAACGCCCGCCTTGTACATTTTCTCTGCTTGCCCGGCAATGTCATCAAACACTTCGCGGAGCGAAGCGACGCCTTCTTGGCCGCAAATCTGGCCGTGGCCCGGAACAAAAAGCGTGTCCTGATCAAATGCGGCGAATTTCTTTAGCGTGTCTCGCCAGCCCGAAATTGTAGCCTTCTCGTCGAAGCACACAGGGTACCAGCCACTGAAGAGCAGGTCGCCGGTGTAGACCACGTTTTGGTTTGGAACCCGCACGATCATGTCCGTTCCGGAATGTCCGGGATAAGACTCGAGCACCGCCATCAGGCCTCCGAGGTCGATGGACATCGGCAGTTTTGCAGGATCAATCGGACGATTCGGCAATCCAAGCACGGTCGCATTTGCAGCTTGGTAGACTCCCGTCACCGCGTTCAGATCGCTCTTGGCGTGTTGGCGCTCCACATCGGACTTGGCTTCTTTGACGCGCTTCTCAAAAGGTCCCAAGGCCGCTTCTTTGTCCACGCCCTGCAGCGGGACATAGCTATCCATGATGCGTTTCGCTGCGGTCGCATGCGCCCACAGCTGCACTCCGTTTGTCCCGTAAAACGAATTTCCCATCGAGTGGTCGAAGTGATAATGCGTGTCCAGAGCGCCCTTCACGGGCACCTGGCTGACCATCCGTAGCGCGTCCATCTGGAACAAAGCGCCCGCCGGCGTTGTGAATCCTTCGATCAGCAGCGCGCTGTCTTTTCCGGCCAGGAAACCCCCATTGCAAATTGTGGTCATGCCCTTCGACGGATCGGAAATTGTGGCGTAAAGCCCGCTCCCAACCTTCCGCACCGAGGCGAAGCCTTTGTCCACAAGTGGAGCCTGCGAGACGCGTGAGTCGCTTGCCAGCTCCGCCGCCAAGGTTGGCAAGGGAATCAGCTTCGCCACAGCATAAAACGCCCCAAAACACGAGGTCTTGGCGAGAAAACGTCGCCTCGAAAACCCGGCCGAATGAACCGATTGGTAATCACTTCCGGCGCCATCCATCTCGCCTCCTTTTCTGGTGAAGTCGAGCATGACTCCTCCGATCGAATCGAGTTGCATTTGTGATGGCTCCCCTTAAGAGGAAATTATTCTAGCAGACCGCTAAAAGGAAGCCGGTTTCTTATTTTTCGAGCCACACCGGCCGCCAAAGAGCTTGCCTTTCACAACACG